>Ga0105240_10003490_pt1 | contig 24379 bp, 15 predicted proteins | sample KBSC54metaG_FD_80426 | JGI IMG/M metagenome (GOLD analysis project Ga0105240, IMG submission 80426) | Corn rhizosphere microbial communities from Kellogg Biological Station, Michigan, USA - KBS C5-4 metaG | ecosystem: Host-associated > Plants > Roots > Rhizosphere > Soil | place: Michigan, USA...
CGGCTTCGTCCGAGCCGCCTGTCCATGGGCCGCCGCCGTTGGATCCACCGATGAAGCGTTGGAGCGCTTCGTCACGAACATAGGAATATACATTGGCGAGATAATTATCCACGGTGCTCTTATGTGCAAACACCTGGTCGATCGTGATCCGGTCCTGCGGCACCTGATCCAGGTAGCCTTTCTTACAGGAGCTGAATGCCATGGCTCCAAGAAAAATAAAACAAATGATATGTATCTTTTTCATCTTGATGGATTAAAAGGTTAATGTAAGACCCAGTGAGTAAGCCGCTACCTGCGGATACTTGACACCGTTGGATGTATTCAGCTCTACATCCCACAATTTGAATTTGCTGAAGGTGGCCAGGTTGGTACCTATGAAATACAATCTGGCTCCCTGTACGCCGTATCTTTTGAAGGTGTTGGCGGGGAAGGTATAGGCAAATTCAGCCGTCCTGACCTTGAGGAAGCTGGCGTCCTTTACCCACCAGGTGCTGAACTGGTTGTTGTTGGCGTTGGCGGGGCCGCCATATCCCAGGCGGGGATAGAAGGGGTGCGGGTTGGTGCTACCCGGTGTCCATCTGTCCGTAATGTTGGAATAGGCATTGCCTTCGCCACCGTCGCCGGAGAAGGGCTTGATGCTGTTGCCGTCCATCACGATCTGCGCGTGGGACTGTCCCTGGAGGAAGGCGCCGAGCGAGAAACCTTTATAGTCTACATTGAAACCAAAACCATAAAGAATAGTGGGCACGTCGCCGCTGCTGATCGGCTGCCGATCATATGCGTCGATGACGCCGTCGCCGTTGAGGTCCTTGAACTTGATATCGCCGGGACGTACTTCGCCAAATGTCTGTTGAGGCGAGTTCAGGATCTCGGAGGAGTCTTTGAAGAGACCCTGGGCTACGTATCCCCACCCGGTGAGGACGGGATGGCCCTTGGAATTCAGCCAGGGATATTTCTGATCCGGCTGGTCGGTGGAGATGACCTTATTACGGGCATAGGTAAAGGTTCCCTGCAGGGAGAGCTTTACGTCGTCGCCGATGCGCATGCTATGTGTCAGGGTGACGTCTATGCCTGCGTTGTCGACGATACCGAGGTTGCCATTGGGGGCCTGTGTAAGACCGACGAACTCAGGTACCGACTGTCTGTGGAGGAAGATACCTGTTCTATGTTCTTTAAAGAAATCGACCTGTAAGTTCATACCGTGGAGCATGTTCATTTCAAACCCGAGGTTGGTCTTGTGGGAAGTCTCCCAGGTGAGGTTCACGCCGTAGTTGGAGATATTGATCCCGCCAAAGCCAACCCTTGTCTCGCCAAAGGTATAGCCATCGGCGCCGGTGTTGACCTGATCCAGGTAAGCGAAGCGATAGTTCGTACCACCAATGTTGATGTTGCTATTACCCACTTTACCGTCAGAGAAGCGGATCTTCAACATCTGGATGGCGCGTTTCAGGGGTTCGAAGAATCTTTCATTGGAGACTACCCAGCCCAAGCCGTAAGAGGGGAAGAACCCGTAACGGCGGGAAGGGGCGAAATTCTCGGAGCCATTGTAGCCGAAGTTATATTCCGCGAAATACCTGTCGTTAAACGAATAGGCGACGCGGCCTGCGAGACCTCTTGTACGATAGGGTATGGAACTGGTGAAGTCGCCGGCAAAGGCGTCGACGTACTCGCTCTGGTTATACAGGATCAGGGCGTTGACGCGGTGCTGACCGATGGCGGTGTCGTAGTTCAGAGCCGACTCGGTGTAGACCCGGCGATTGCCACCGTTGAAGCGGTTGTACGTGAGGTTGTTAGTGCCATTGAAGGTCAGGAACAGGTTCAGGGAGCCGTCGGGATTGCGGCCGTTGGCGATGTAATCGTCCTGGCGCTTGCCGTGGCTGATGCCAAGCTCGCTGAAGTTATCGAAGGAGAACATGCTCGTGAAGGAGAGACCTGGTACGAGCATGCCCAGTTGTTGACGTACTCTGATATTGGAGAAGAGCTGTGTCTTGTAGTCATTGGCATAGCCGGATTTTGCCGCCGCATCGAAGGGGTTGCGGAAGCCGCCGTTGGGGTTCCTCCCGGAGGTGGTATCGCCCGGATAGGTGAGGGGCAGTTCCACGGGAGGCATGTCCATCACGGATTGAAAGATGGATTGGGAAGGTGTATTGTTAGGATCCGTCGGATTGAAGCCTACGTTGATACCCGGGTAGGAGCCGTTGCTGTAATAGCCCTGCAGACCCAGTTCCAGCGCGGTCGAAGAGGTTACGCGGAGGTTGAGGTTGCTGGTGAAATTGAAGCGGGAGTATCCGATGCCGCTGTGGTAGGGTTGTGCGGGGTCGGACCTGAAGAAGCCGTTCTCGTCATAGTAGCCCAGGGAGACGTAGTAGGTGGCGGCCTGTGATCCACCGTTGACGTTCATGGATACTTTCCGGTTGCTACCTCTCTTTTTGAATACGGCATTCATCCAGTCGACATTGGGGTAGAGGTAAGGGTCTTTACCAGCTGCCGTGCTGTCGATGTAATCCTGGTCGTATTTGGGAACGCCGCCGCGGGTAGTCAGGGCTTCGTTGGCCATTTTCATGTAGGTGAGGCCGTCGGCCATTTTCGGTACCCGGGTAAAGGTCGTGATACCTTCCTGGAAGTCGAAGTTGAAACGGGGTTTGCCCGCCTTGCCCTGACGGGTGGTGATGAGGACAACGCCGTTGGCGCCACGTACACCGTATACGGCTGTGGCCGATGCGTCTTTCAGGATGCTGAAGGAGGCGATGTCGTCATAGTTGAGATTGCTCATGGACCTTTCCACGCCGTCGATGAGGATCAGGGGTCGGGAGTCATTGAGGGAGGCGATGCCACGGATCCAGAGGTCGGCGTCGTCGTGACCCGGCTCGCCCTGGCGCTGTACTGCTACCAGGCCGCCCAGGCGACCTGCCAGGCCTGCGGAGACATTGGCGATGGGTTGTTTGAGGTCGTCTACGTTGACGGTAGACTGTGCGCCGATCTGGCTGATCTTACGCTGCTTGCCATAACCGATGACCACGACTTCGTTCTGGCTGCCTGCTTCGGCGTCCATGAAGATCTCGAGTGAAAGGCTGTTGTTAAGAGAGGCGGTCTGTGTTACGTAGCCGATGTGGGAAAAGCGCAGCTGCTGTTTGTTGTTATCCAGCGTAACGGAGAATCTTCCCATGGTGTCTGTCGCTGTACCTCTGCGAATGCCTACCACTTCCACGGTGACATCCGATAAGGGTTTGTTCAGCTTGTCGTATACCACCCCCTTGATGGTAATGCTTTGAGCAGATACGGAGCCACTCAACAGGATCAGGGAAAGGAAGAACGATGGGATAAGGAAATAAGGCTTCCTTAAGGCCAAAGCAATAGCATTAGCCAATTTTCTTGACTTCATAAGTGCTTGTTTTGGTTTATGGCGAAATGCCGGAATTGGGCTATTCGCCGGTTAATTCATATGTGTTAAATCGTTTTAGCATGGTTCCCAAAAAAAGGGCCTGATTACCTATAGTTCAACTCAAGGGCCGGATCTTTTGCATAGTCATCCCATAGCTGGTCTACTGTCTTTCCTGTCAGTTTCACCCAAAGCTGGGGTGTGTATTTCCCGTCGCGCATGGCTTTATCTAAATCGTCTACTATTGTATTGTACTTGTTCTTTTCGATCCACAGGAGAAATCTTGCCGTGACACGGTAGGCGTCCTTATAGCTTTGACCGGGTCTGTAGTCCGGCAGGAACCATTTTGCGCCCCTGTTATTCACTCCATATACATATCGCACATAGTCCGCGATGCCTTCTGTGAGCCATCCTGGCTCGCCGTCCTTGTAATCCTGCACCACGTGCATCACTTCATGGGTCACTACGTCGACGTCCTGTGGGTAGCGCTTCATCCAGGCCGGATTAAAACGGGCCGTCCCATCGCCAGTCTCTGCTACCGCCCGATAGGCAGTGTCGATGAAGATGTTCACTTTTGTTGCCGCGTTCTTATTGAACCTCTCCACCATTTGAGGGTACACGGTGAAGAAGACATTGATCATGTTCTGTCTTGTCACCGAATCGAACCGTGCATCGTTGCCTGCGAAAATGAGCGAATACCTGCCGGACACCAGCGAATCGCCCATTATTATTTTTGGTTGGGCCGGGCCTTGCGGCTGGGCCCAACCTTTTATGGAAACCAGGACAGTTAGGGTAAGCGCGAATAATTGAACACTACGGTTTTTCATTTTTAGCTTAGGGTTTTTCCTTGTCGGTTGAGAACGAGTACGGATAAGCGCCGGCTTCTGTTCCTCTGTTCTTATTGGGGACGGCGCTCATCGACAGATTGAGCTGACCACCTTTCTGAATGTCGAAGTGAGAGATCCAGTTCTTTCCATATGCCTGACCATTCAGGGTGGCGTTATCGATGTACAGATCTTTTTCGCTGCTGCCTGGTGCATTGATCACGAAAGTCTTACCATTCTCCAGGCTGATCGTTGCTTTTTTGAAAAGGGGTGTGCCCAGGACGTATTGATCTGTGCCCGGGCATACGGAATAAAAGCCGAGGGCAGAGAATACGTACCAGGCGGAGGTTTGGCCATTGTCCTCGTCACCGCAATATCCGTCGGGTGTGGCTTTGTACAATTTGCGCATGGATTCTCTGACCCAGTACTGTGCTTTCCAGGGCTGACCGGCATAGTTGTACAGGTAGATCATGTGCTGTATGGGCTGGTTGCCGTGTGCATACTGGCCCATGCCTGCTATCTGCATTTCCCGGATCTCATGGATCACGCCGCCATAGTAGCTGTCGTCGAAGGTGGGAGGCATGGTAAAGATGGAGTCCAGCATCTGTACAAAGGTCTTTTTGCCACCCATGAGGTCGATGAGGCCTTGTATATCGTGGAATACGCTCCAGCTGTAGTGCCAGCTGTTGCCTTCCGTAAAAGCGTCGCCCCATTTGAAGGGATTGAAGGGGGACTGGAAGCTGCCATCCTGGTTCTTGCCACGCATGAGCTTATGTTCCGGATCAAAAAGGTTCTTATAATTCTGGGAACGCTGGGCGTACAGTTTCAGCTCTTCCGCGGGGCGGTGGAGGGCCTTGCCCAGCTTATAGATGGTGAAATCGTCATAGGCGTATTCCAGCGTCCTGGCGGCATTTTCATTTATCTTGACGTCATATGGCACATAGCCCAGTTTGTTATAGTAGGCCACGCCGTCACGACCCACCGCAGGGATAGGGCCTTCGTTGTTGGCATCCTTTAGCAATGCTTCATACAGGGTGTTGATATCGTATCCTCTCAGACCTTTGAGGTAGGCGTCTGCCACTATGGAGGCGGAGTTGTTGCCAACCATTACGCTCCTGTAGCCGGGGCTGGACCATTCGGGCAGCCATCCACCTTCTTTATAGTCGTTGATAAGACCTTCTTGCATTTCCTTGTTGATGGAGGGATAGACCAGGTTGAGGAAGGGATACAAAGCGCGGAAGGTATCCCAGAAGCCTGTGCCTGCAAAAAGGTATCCGGGTTCCACCTGACCGTTGTAGGGGCTGTAGTGGACGATCTTTCCGCTGGCATCTTTTTCATAGAGTTTCAGGGGAAAGAACAGCATCCGGTAGAGGCAGGAATAGAAAGTCCGTACCTGGTCGATGGTGCCGCCTTCTACCAGTATCCTGCCGAGCGTTTTATTCCATATGTCGCGGCCTTTGGCGGCGACGGATTCCAGGGTTGCGTGGTCTGTCTCCTTTAAATTTTGTTCTGCCTGTTCTATGCTTATAAAGGATGAGGATACCCGGGCGTTGACGATGGAGCCACGTGCCGGGGCGCTGAACTGTACGATAGCGCCAACGTGTTTGTCATGGAGCTCTGATGAGTCCTTAAGGTCCTTGCCTGACCAGGTATGCTGAGAGAGAAAGGGTTTATCAAAGACGATGACGAAGTAATTTTTAAAATTCTTCGCCACCCCGCCGCTGTTGCGCGTGGAATAACCTACTATCTTATTTTCCGAAGGTATCACTTTGATGTATGACTCTTTATCGTAAGCATCGATGACAACGAATGCGCTATCCGACTTTGCGAACGTGAACCGGAAGCAGGCGGCGCGTTCCGTGGGCGCTATCTCTGTCGTCACGTCATAGTCCGCCAGGTATACGCTGTAGTAGTACGGTTTTACCACTTCCGCCTTGTGTGAGAACCAGGATTCGCGGTCATTCTCCGTGATGCGAAGACCCGTCACCGGCATTAAAGAAAACTCACCATAGTCATTCATCCAGGGCGAGGGCTGATGTGTCTGTTTAAAGCCCTTGATCTTATTGGCGGTATAAGTATACTGCCAGCCATCACCCATTCTGCCCGTCTGGGGTGTCCAAAAATTCATGCCCCATGGAAGGGCGATCGAAGGATACGTATTTCCACTTGAAAGATCGCTGGTGGATTGGGTCCCCATCAGGGGGTTGACATAGTCTACAGGGTCTGTTACTTTTGTGACCATTTGGCCCTTTGCCCTAGTTAAAAAGGCTGCTGGCAAGAGCAGCGCCAAAACGAATCTTTTCATGCCTGGTAATTTATTTAGGGCGAAATAAAGGTATTTACCCGAGAAGAGGCATGTTGTCAATAAACATTAAATAGAATGTTAACGAATATTAAATGAGCCGGAATGCGCTGAGTAGAAATTTTTTTTGCATGATGTAAATTTCGAATACCTTTCAGAGTTCCGGGCGCTGCCCGGTTGCAATCGAGTGAATTTTTTATTCTGCTAAGATCCACATGAAGTATACTACTACCGCACATAAGATCATCGCTGTCGTCAGCCTGCTGGTGCTATCTTCCGTACAGTTCTTTTTGCTATATAATACTTACGAGTTGAAGAACGACCATTATTACCTCACAGAGCTGGGTATTATCAATGCCGACTATACGGCTGCCATACGCAACGACAAGATCATACCAGGGGGGCAGCGGATACTGGATGGATATATCTACCGGAATATGCAAGAGCTGGAGCGGCTTCATCGCGAGGACACGGCGGGGTTCGGCCTGCTGAAGCAAAAGGTTTGCGATAGCGCATTTGCGTCGCTGCGGAAGGCCAGCAATATCGACAGTATATTGCAAGGCATTTTTAAAAAGCACAATATCAACCGGCAGCTGGAATATGCCCTTCTTGTCGAGTCCATCGACATAGCATTTGTCAGCAACAAGTATGTGAACCTTTATAGTAAGCGGGAGAAATACGAGCATATCGATCCTGCTATCCAGCATCCCTATGGCGTCCGGATAGGAGGCACGCTGCAGGATATATCGGGTAATAACCTGGCTACCTATCTTGCCGTCACGAGTCCCATGGATCACAGCTATGGCGCCAGTTTCAGCCTTCACGTGGATATCATCAACCGAAGGCTGACGATATTGAAGCTGATGATGCCTACTTTCCTTCTGTCGCTGGTGTCGATCGCCATCGTGGTGTTGCTCTTTTTTATTACTTTCCGTAACTGGCTACGGCAGAAAAAACTGTCGGAGATGAAATCCGACTTTATCAACAGCATTACGCATGAGTTCAATACACCGCTGGCGGCCATTATTGTCGCCAACAAGACCATGCAGAATGAAAAGATCATTTCCAATAAGGAGAGTATACGGCCATTGACGGAAGTGGTACAACGGCAGACCGAGCGGTTGCGGATGTTGATCAACCAGGTGCTGGAGATCACGACCATGAACAAGATCCCTCTTCAAAAGGAGGAGCAATCCATCCACCGGCTGCTGGAGGAGATCTTGCTGGATTACAGGCTCAAGCTTTCCGGTGTCAATGCTCAATTTTGTCTGCAGAAGCATGCGCACTATGATAAGGTTATGCTGGACAAATTCTGGTTCACCACTATCTTCCTGAACCTTTTTGACAATGCCATCAAGTACAATGTCAGGGAAGACAAGCAGATATCGGTGACCACGGATGACGACCGGAAGGGTATTACGCTCACTATCAAGGACAATGGCATCGGTATGGCGCCGGACATACGCAAGCATGCGTTTGATAAGTTTTACAGGGATATGAAGAACAACAACGGGCAGGTGAAGGGGCTGGGACTGGGGCTTTTTTATGTGAAGCAGGCGGTGGATGCGCATGGGTGGAAGATCGAGGTGTTGAGCACGGAAGGGGAAGGTAGTACGTTTATTATTAGTATTCCTTTATAAATTCGGGCTATGAAGACAAGAATACTTTTGGTAGAGGATGAGGTAGATCTTGGTAATGTGGTGAAACAGTACCTGGAGATATCGGACTTTGAAGTTGACTGGCTGAAGAACGGGAAGCTGGCGTATGAACAGATAAGAAAGGACCCCCGGAATTATCATATCGTCCTTATCGATGTATCTATGCCCGAGATGGATGGGTTCGAGCTGGCGGAGAAGATCGTGAGCCTGGGGCATGATATCGCTTTTCTTTTTCTCACCGCGCGTAATGAGAAGGCGGACAGGCTGCGTGGGCTGAAGATCGGGGCCGATGATTATATTGCAAAGCCCTTTGATGTGGATGAGCTGGTGTTGCGGATCAGGAATATCATCCGGCGGATACCGGCAGCCACGCCAGTCGGCAAGGTCAGCGTCGTTGTACGGGGCGATGTGCAGTTCCATAAGGATACGCTAAAGCTTCAAATCGGCAGGCAAAAAGATATTGTGCTGACGCCGCGGGAATCCGAGCTCCTGGATTATCTTTTCCGCAATGAGAATCGTATTCTCCGGCGTGAGGAAATACTGACACAGCTATGGGGAGAGAACGATTATTTTTTAGGGCGTAGCCTGGATGTATTTATCTCGCGATTGCGGAAGCACCTCAGCGCTTCGAAGTTTATCAGTATCGACAATGTTTATGGCGTGGGATTTGTCTTCAATGTACAGGACACTCCGGCCAGTCATGGATGAAAGTGAAACTATGACCAAAAAACAAAGCGCGGGCATACTTCTATACAGAATGGTGGGTAAGAAGCTGGAGGTCTTTCTTGTCCATCCGGGCGGCCCTTTCTGGAAGAATAAGCATGTCGGCGCCTGGACGATCCCGAAAGGGGAGTTCGATGATAATGAGACGGCGCTGGATGCGGCAGTCCGGGAATTCCGGGAAGAGACGGGGCATGTGCTGGCGGGGCCTTTTCAGGTTTTGACGCCTATCCGGCAGAAAGGAGGCAAGCAGGTGTTTGCGTGGGCCGTCGCCGGGGATATCGATCCTGCTACTATTGTCAGCAATACATTTGAGATGGAGTGGCCGCCCCGCAGCGGCCGTAAACAGGCCTTTCCCGAGGTCAGCAAGGGTGCGTGGTTTGATATGAAGACGGCTGCACAGGTCATTAACCCAGCACAGACGGCTCTGTTGGAGGAGCTCGCTGCCTCCCTGTCTACATAAAATTCTATAACTTTCCCTGATGGAAAATAATGAGGCATTGCAGGCGGAGTTCCGGGAGGAATTGCGGCGTATACTGGATTATTGGGCGCGCTATACTCTTGACAATGAGCATGGAGGATTTTATGGACAGATGACCAATGATAACCGCGTGGTGCCGGGGGCCATCAAGGGGGCCGTACTAAATGCCCGGATACTTTGGAGTTTTTCCGCTGGATATAACCTGGACAGGGACATGTCGTACTATCAGGGTGAGGGCGCCACCTATCTCAGCCTGGCGGGGAGGGCGTTTGATTATATCCGGGAGCATTTTGTGGATAAGGAGTATGGGGGCGTGTATTGGTCGGTGACCGCGGAGGGGACTCCGGCGGATACGAGGAAGCAGATCTATGCGCTGGCTTTTACCATTTATGGCCTGTCGGAATATTATCTTGCTTGGCAGGCACCCGAGACGCTGGACCTGGCTATCCGGCTGTATCGGGATATCGAGAAGTATAGTTATGATGCGGAGCGGGGGGGATATATCGAGGCGTTGACCCGTGATTGGCAACCGATTGCCGACCTGCGGCTGAGCGAGAAGGATGAGAATGAAAAGAAGACGATGAACACGCATCTCCACCTCCTGGAGGCGTATACCAATTTATATCATGCGTGGCGGGACCCTGGTCTGGCAGGGAAGATCAGGGAGCTTATCGGCGTATTCAGGGAGCATATCGTGGATGGCAGGACCGGTCATTTGCAGCTGTTCTTTGATGAGGACTGGTCGGTGCGTTCTCCCGTTGTTTCATATGGTCATGACATCGAGGCGGCCTGGCTTTTGGGCGAGGCGGCCCAGGCATTGGATGATGAACCCTTGATGGCCGAGGTGTGGGCGTTGAGTCTCCGGATGGTTGCGGCTGCCTGTGAGGGGCTGAATGCTGATGGGAGCATGCGTTACGAGCGGGATGGCGGCGATATGGTGGATGGCGGGCATATCGTTGATGAACGGCATTGGTGGGTGCAGGCCGAGGCGATGATAGGGTTGTTGTATGCTACCTGGCTCAGCGAGGAGGAGCATTATTATGAAAAGTTCGAGGCCGTGTGGAAATATACAAAGCAATCTATTGTCGACGGGGAGAAGGGAGAGTGGTTTTGGGGACGGGGCGCCGATGGGGCCCTTATGGAGGGGCAGGATAAAGTGGGGTTTTGGAAATGCCCGTACCATAACAGCCGTGCTTGTATGGAGGTCTACCGGAGGCTGCGGGCCTTGCGTGTATTAAGGTGAGCCGGAGGCCGGGGACGAGCCGGTTTGGAGGTTAGCAGGAGACCTGGGGCGGGGGAGACCTGGGGCGGAGACCGGCAGACTTGGGGTGAGGACCGGCAGACTTCCGACAGGCCGGTGAAAAAAAATTTGAGGGGTCCTGTACGTAGAAAGGATGATTTTCCTGTCTTATAGTATGTAGAGGTATTGCCAATGAAAATTGACGTCAACCAGCTAACTTATTTGCAACAGCTTATTGCGGGAGGCTCCCAAAGGGCCTTCGAGGACCTGTACAGGCTATTCTTTACGCGTCTGTTCAATTTTGCGATGCTGTATGTGCACAGGAAAGAGGTGGCGGAGGAGATCGTCAACGACATCATGATAAAGGTCTGGAATAAAAAAGATGAGCTTTCCGCGGTGCAGAACCTTGAAACCTATCTTTTTGTGGCTGTCCGCAATCATTCGCTGAACTATCTTTCCCAATATTCGCCTTATCATATAGCGGTGGAGGCCGATGGTTCGCACGGGCAGCTTATCGACCTCAACGATCCCGGCAAGGAGCTGGAATGGAAGGAGATCTATTTCCGGCTGAACCAGGCTATCGACGAGCTGCCCGACCAGTGCCGTACTGTTTTCAAGCTCATAAAGGAGGAGGGGTTTCGCTACAAGCAGGTGGCGGAGATCCTGAACATCTCACCCCGGACGGTGGAGACGCAACTTTTTCGGGCTTTAAAGAAATTAGATAAGGTGATTGAAAATAACAGAAAGATCAAACTATCATGAATAAGGACCGCATATTGGAGCTAATGACGCGCAAGTTGTCCGGGGAGGCCACCCAGGAGGAGTTGCGTGAGCTGCAGGAGCATTTGTCCGCAGATGCTGCAGCGGGGGAAAGGAGCAAGGTCCTCGATCAGTTCTGGTCACGCCAGGAACACGAGATGCATCCCTCCGTAGAGGAGAATTTGAAGAAGGTGCTGGGCGGACTGAACCTGACACCGACCCATGCGCCTGTGGTTCCACTCAGGAGGCGGCGCGGATGGATGTGGGCGGCGGCAGCGGCCCTCCTGGTCCTGTGTGGTGTGGGGGTGTCGGTATTTGTGAAGCGCGGCAATGTTCCGGATCCTTTGGCCTCCCTTATGGAAAAGCGTAACGCTAAAGGCACCAAGAGCATCATACAGCTGCCCGATGGGAGCAAGATCTGGCTGAATGCAGATAGCAAACTAAAGTATCCGGAGGTATTTAAGGGTGATACCCGCGAAGTATATCTGAACGGAGAAGCTTTTTTTGATGTTGCCAGGAACCCCGGGCGTCCTTTTATCATACATCTTGCGAATGGGATGGTAAGGGTGTTGGGCACTTCGTTCAATGTCCGTGCGTATGACAACGAGCCGGTGGTCGAGACCTCCGTTGCCACGGGCAGGATAGCTTTCATCCCGAAATATAAAACCTCACATAAGAAGCAGGATACGGTGTATCTGGCTCCCGACCATAAGGCCAGCTATGTGTTCGACAGTGAGGAGCTGAACACTGGCACCACGTCCAGTAAGGAGGACAAGGCCTGGACGGAAGGCAAGCTCATTTTTCGTGGTATGACCATGGAACAGATCGCTGTCGAGCTGGAAAGGAATTTTGGAAAGAAGGTGGTGTTTGTGGACGATGGGCCAAAGGCATATGTTTTTACCGGAAGTTTCGAGAACAATACGCTGGATGAGATCATGTACTATCTCACGCGGACGAAGAATTTCAGCTATAAAATTACCAATACTGAACTGCTGATCGCGGCCTCGGCCAGTCAGCTCACCAATTAGTTACCAAATAAAACGATTGCTATGAATACAGCAACCTCAGCCTCGTGGCGGCTGTTGACCCGTTATTCGTCGACCTGTATATTATCTCTTTGTTGTCTACTGGGCGTATTTCCATTGAGATCACAGACCGCCTTTTCCTCTCCGCTGAAAAGCTGGACGCCTTTCCAGACGCAGGACCGCAAGATCACGCTCCAGGTGAAGAATGAGAAATTGGGGGCTGTACTGGAAAAGATCGAGAAACAGTCGAGCTTTGTATTTGTCTATGCCAACGACGAGATCAATCCCCTTCGCAAGGTCACCATTTCAATAAAGGAAAAAAATATCAACGATGCCCTTTCGGAATTGCTGACACCGCTGAACATCAGCTATGAGCTGGTCAATGACAAGATCATTCTCAAGCCTGTAAAGCCATCCGCCCCTTTAGCAGGCGGCAGTAGTGGAGAAGAGGTGAAGAAAGATGAACCCACTGCTACTGCCAGACCCAATGAAGACATTACCATCGAAGGCCGTATCGTCGATGCCAACGGGAAGGGATTATCCGGGGCAAGCGTGCAGCTCGCCGGCACCAATCTGGGGACGACAACGGCTGAGGACGGTCGCTTTAGCCTGCGTATCCCTGAAGAGCGGTTTGGCAACGGGGTGTTATCCATAACTTCTGTAGGCTTTTTGCGGCAGGATGTGCCGTTGTCGGGCAAGCGAACATTTCTTGTCCGTCTGGAGTCGGATAACAAGGAGATGAATGAAGTGGTGGTGGTGGGATATGCTACGCAAAAGAAGATATCTGTCACGGGGGCCGTGGATGCCATCAACAAAAAGGCCCTCGAGGACCGGCCCGTCACCAATGTGCTGCTGGCCCTTCAGGGTACCAGCCCTAATCTTATCATCCAACAAACGAATTTCGAGCCGGGTCAGGGTGTCAATCTCAATATCCGCGGCCTGGGTACGACTGGCGACAACACACCCCTCATCGTCATCGATGGCATACCGGGCGGGGATATCAACCTGCTCAATCCGAACGATATCGAGAGCGTGTCCATCTTAAAGGACGCGGGCAGCGCCGCCATCTATGGTTCCCGGAGCGCCAATGGCGTCATCCTGGTGACAACCAAAAAAGGGAAAAGGAATCAAGCGCCTGTCGTCAGCTATACCGGTATCTATGGTATGCAATCGCCCCGCATCACCTATACTCCTGTGCATGCATGGGAGAATGCTTATTATAAGAATGAGAGTCTTGTCAATTCCGGACTGCAGCCTGTGTTTACCCCTGAGCAGATCCAGCAGTTCAAGACACAGGGCGACGGCGACTGGCGGCTGAACAATATCCTGCATGATGCGGCGCAGCAGACGCATAATCTCAGCATCAGTGGTGGCGGGGCCAGCAATACCTATATGGTGTCGCTTGGCTACCTGGACCAGAAAAGTAATTTCATCGGTCCGAATTATGGACTCCAACGCTACAATCTTCGGGTGAACCAGACCACGGAATGGGGCCATTTTTCATTGAATACCATTATCGGGTACGCGAAGACGAGGATAAAAGATCATTCGACGGTTTCTTCCAATCTGGTGGTCGATGCAGGCAGGGTCCCGCTTTATTATAATTTCCAGGACTCTGCGGGCGATTATCTTACCAATGCCGTTTCGGCCCAATACAATCCGAAGGGCATCCTTGAAAAAGGCGGCTACCGAATGCTGGACAACAATGAGGTCTTTGGGAATTTCAACGGCGCATATGCTATCACCAAGGATTTTAAGATACGAGGTGTCTTTGGGGGTACTGTAACGAATAACAGCACGTATGGACGTACGCTGGAGGTGGACTTTGTGCCGTCCAGCAACTATGGGGCGGATAAGTCGGTTTCGAACTACAATTACAAGGGGCTTTTCACCAACCTGCAATTGCTGGCCGAGTATACGCATGTGTTTGCCGGTGTGCATGATGTGCATATTCTTGTCGGGGGAGCTAACGAGTCTTACAAAGGAGAGGAGAACCAACTGGTAAAGACACAGACGGATGCGCTCGGACGGCCCACCAGTACGACCGTTATCGATCCCAACAACAGCTATACGTCGAATGCTACGAAGCCCGATGGTAATCCGGCCACCACAGAGACCAGTCTGAACTCGCTGTTTGGGCGTGCTGCGTATAGTTATCGGGACCGGTATTTTGCAGAGTTCAATTTCAGGATGGATGGATCGTCGAAGTTTGCGGCGGGCAATCGCTGGGGATTCTTTCCTTCCGGCGCTGTGGCGTGGCGGGTGACGGAGGAGGATTTTATGCGGCCCGTGAAAGATCTTTTGGGGGATATCAAGATCAGGGCCTCTTATGGGATACTGGGGAATCAGAATATTGCGGCTTACCGGTATCAGACCAATTTCTCTAATTACCAGGGGGCGTATGGATTTAACAATACAGCCGTCACGGGAGCACGGTATGTGCTGGGCAATCCGGGGATCACCTGGGAAAAGGCGGCCACATTCAATATCGGGGGTGATCTGAGCCTGCTGAACAGGAAGCTGGATGTGTCGCTGGATTATTTTGACAAGACCACCCGGGATATTCTGGATCAGCGACAGGATATACCCGCCATCTTTGGCGTATCCAATCTGCCGCCTTATAATGTGGCAGAGGTGCAGAACAGGGGCTGGGAATTGAGGGCGTCTTATACGCTGACGGGCAGACTGCTGACGCAGACATTCTCCGTGAACCTGTCGGATAATTTGAATACGTTGAAGAAGTTATCCGGTGGGGAGAGCCAGCAGATACAGCAGATGGAAGAGTACCAGATCGTGCGGAAGGTGGGCCAACCTATTACGGTATACCAGGGGTACAGGACCAACGGGTTCTTCCAGACCCTGGACGATATCAATAAGTATCCCAGATTCGCCGGGACTACGGTGACGCCGGGTGATCTGAAATTCGTGGACAGGAATAAGGATGGCGTACTGGATCAGAATGATAAATTTATTCTCGGCAATCCATTCCCACGTTACACATTTGGGTTTACGTATACGGCCAGCATCAAGGGTTTCGATATCCTGCTGTTTGTGCAGGGAGTGGGCAAACGGGATGAGATGATCCGTGGGGAGCAGGTGGAGCCTTTCCACGTGGGATACTCCGGTACCATGTATACACATCAGACCGACTTTTGGACGCCTACACATCCCAATGCCAAGCGGCCGAAGCTGGCGGAGAATGGCTCGCCGTCCAATACAAATAATTACCGCACGGGTTCCGACCTCTTCCTGTTCAATGCCGCCTATGCCCGGCTGAAGAATGTGCAGATAGGGTATACGCTACCGCAGGCATTGACAAGAAAGGCGCGGATACAAAAGGCGCGGATCTATTTCACGGGGCAGAACCTCGTCACGCTGAGCAAGCTGAACTTTCTGGACCCCGAGATCACGGAATTCAATAACAACACCGGATTTGGAGTGGGGGCCAATAGCGGCAGGGCCTATCCCATGCCTATATTCACCGGGTTTGGCATAGACATCACCTTTTTATAATATCCAAGTATCGCCATATGACAATAAAGAAAATTATAATGACCCCTTGGCTGGTCGTCCGGAGGACGGGAGTGATCCTTCTCCTGGCCGTCTGGGTTTTTTCCGGATGCAAGAAGCTGGACCTTGCCCCGAGCGATCGATATACAGAGCTCACCTTCTGGCAGGTGGATGACAATGTGAACAATGCGCTGAACAATATTTACAACAGCATCTTTACCAGCAATCCATTTTTCTATAACGAGGCGTTGAGTGATAATGCCTATACCCGGCTGGGGATCAGCGCGGGGAATGTGGATGCTATTTCTTCCGGGTCGTTCACGGTGGACCTGAACAGGTTCTCTTCCGACTGGGCCTATTATTATGCGGGGATAAAGTCCTGTAATATCTTTTTGGGCAATGTCGACAAGAATACCACGCTGCCTGCCGCCACACGGGACAGAATGAAGGCCGAGGCACGGTTTGTCAGGGCGTGGCATTATGTCAACCTGATGAAATGGTGGGGAGATGTGCCCTTGTTAAAAGAAGATATTACGGCGGACCAGGCCAAGACCATGGCGCGCACGCCGCGGGCCGAAGTATTGCAATTTATTACGGACGAGCTGGATGCTGCTGCTACCGCGCTGCCTACGCGGGATCAGTATGCCGCGGCCGACAGGGGACGGGTTACCAAGGGTGCGGCGTTGGCCCTTAAAGCACGCGTGTTGTTGTATGAGGGGGATCGTATGGCTGATGTCGTCACGATCTGCGAGCAGCTGATGAACAACCAGGCGCAGAATGGAACCTATAGTCTTTATGGTAATTATGAAGACCTGTTCAAGTCCTCTTCCAAATACAATTCCGAGGTGATCTTTGATCTGGCGTATGTGCTGAATACGCGGATGTGGGGGGATTATATAGATTTCGCACCATTGAGTATCGGGGCACGGAGCAATAACCTGGCGCCTACGCAGGAGCTGGTGGATTCCTATATCATGAACAATGGCAAGACCATCGGCGATGCCGGCTCGGGATATGACGAGAGCAATCCTTATGTCAACCGCGATCCCCGGCTGACCGCCACGGTTGTATACGATCAATTTGTCTGGAAGAATGCGGATGGAAGCACGCAAAAAATCTTTATAAAGCCCGGAACGTCTCCCGCGGGACAGGAGCAGAATGAGTACAAGGCGTCCGGTCAGGGTACGGCCACCGGCTACTATTGGCGTAAGTATTGGGACCCGGTATCTGTTCCGACGTTGCAGTTCGGTTCCAATCTGATATTGATACGTTATGCCGAGGTGTTGCTGATGTATGCAGAGGCAAAGAACAGTTTAGGGCAGATGACATCGGATGTATGGGATAAGACCATCGGGGCCCTTCGTCAGCGGGCGGGCTTTACGGATGCCGGCGCGTTGGATTTCCCCGGTGCGGGCGCGGATCTTACGGCTATCATCCGGAATGAGCGGCGATCGGAGTTTGCGTTCGAGGGGTTGCGGGTAGACGATATCCGCCGGTGGAAGATCGCAGAGACGGTGATGAATGGCTGGGCGCATGGCGCTAAATATGGCGATCCTGCCGTCGACAATGGGTATCTGCGTGCGCAGCTTCGCACATTCGATAAGAACAAGCATTATCTCTGGCCCGTGCCGTCATCCGAGCTGGTGAAGGATAGTAAGCTGACCCAAAATCCTAATTATTAACAGCCTTTTTTTAAACTACGCTATATGAAAATATTGCTTTCTTTTTCGATGGTGTGTCTGCTCTTGCTTGGCGCCTGTAAGAAGGACACCCGGAGCATCGACCTCAATGTGTCGGCCGTGGCGGCACTTTTCACGCCTGCCGACAGCCAGTATATCAAGCTGAACCCTGCGGCCAATATATCGCAGACCTTTCAATGGCAGCAGGCGCAGGCGGAGGATGGATCGCTGGTGTTGTATGAAGTGGCCTTTGACCAGGTGGGCGGGGATTTTTCGCATCCTTTTTATACTGTTGTCAGCGATGGGAAGGGCGTACAAAACACGCTGACCCTTACGCATGGTGATCTGAACAAGATCGCGTCGTTGGGTGGGGCCGACTTTTTCGAGCGTAAGAAATTTATTTGGACGGTGTTCTCTTCCAAGGGGACCAACCGGGTAAAGGCCAAGGCGTTCCGGGTCATCGACCTGGAGCGACCTGCGGGTTTCGCGGTCCTTCCTGGTAGTGTCTATCTCACCGGCTCGGCCACCGAGGCTGGTACGGACCTGAGCGCGGCTTTGCCGATGAAGCAGACGGCTGCGGGCGAGTTTGAGATCTATACCAAGCTCACTGCGGGCAGCTATCATTTTGTCGATGCCACGACCGGCACGCCGAAAGCATATTATCTCGACAGCAGCGCCGGGGTGCTGGAGATGAAAGAGGGTGGTGAGACGAGCTTTACGGGTGGCGATAAGATCATGCGTATCCGGCTGAGCTTTAACAATGTCAACGGCAGTCTGGCGGAGGTCAAGTCATTGCAGCTTTGGTATTGTGCGGCCAATAGTTTCTGGTGTACGCTGCCCTATGTGGCGGGTGGAGTATGGCGGTACAATGGTTTTACCATTGCTTATGTTTCGATGCCATGGGGATTTGAGGACCGGTATAAATACAAGATGGTCATCAATGACGGTACGGGGGACAAGGAACAATGGCTGAACTATTCCTCTAATGACAGTCCGGGGCAGGATGGGCAATATCCTGGTACGCAGGCCTACAAGACGATCAACTTCGATGCCAACAACAGCAGCCAGTGGGATTGGAGCTGGAAGTTCGATAAGACCTATCTTCCTCAGGGCAGTGTGGCTGATTTTTGGGTCTCGCTCAAGGCTACCGATCCGGCTTATACACAAAATTATCAAAAGGAATAAACTTTGGTATTCATGAAGAATTCAATACTGGTGTTGCTGGTTGCTGTGAGCCTAACGTCCTGTCTGAAGCAAAATGTGGATGATTCACCCGCATTGTCCGGCGGAAGTACCAGCGGCACGTACAACTGGTCGGGCATCGCCGATACGGCGGAGCTGTCGCTGGATTATTTCTGGAGTCCTTCCGGTAAATACTATCTGAGCAGCAATACTTCCTCCGATTGGGCGCAGTACTGGCCGCAGGCGCATGCGTTGGATGTGCTGACCGATGCGTATCTGCGTAATCCGTCCACGACGATAAAGGCAAAGATGAGCGACCTGTTGTCCGGTGTGCAGGCAAAGAATGGGGGCACCATGATCAATTTTTATTATGACGATATGGAGTGGATGGCGCTGGCTTGTCTGCGGGCCTTTGTGGCGACGGGTGACAGTCGTTTTAAGGATGTGACGGATGCGTTATGGGCGGATATCAAGAATGGGTGGAGCAGCGATCTGGGTGGCGGTATCTGGTGGCGTAAGGACGATCCTTCCAAGAATACGCCTTCGAATATGCCGGCGGCCATACTGGCGGCCCGCCTGTATAAGATCGGCGGCAACAGCACCGATCTGCAGTGGGCGCAGAAGATCTATGATTGGGAGCGAGCGACGCTTTATGATCCTGTTACCGGTCTGGTCTATGACAATATCGATAAGAACGGCGTGAAGAACACGGATTGGAAATTCACCTACAACCAGGGCACCTTCCTGGGTGCGGCGCTGGAATTATATGAAAACACCGGCAGTTCGGCGTACCTTAGCGATGCCCTGCAGGCAGCAGACTTTACGCTGAACAGTGGCTTTCTCACCAGCAATGGGATCCTCAGGGATGAGGGTGGTGGTGACGGAGGGTTGTTCAAGGGGATCTTTGTACGGTATTTCACCCGATTGATCGAGGATGGGACATTCGATGCATCCAAAAAGAGTGACTATGTCAATTTTCTACGGGTCAATGGCGAGAGTCTCTGGAGCAAGGGCATGAACAAAAGCAATCTCCTTTTTGGCAGTGCGTGGGATAAGGCGCCGGGGACGTCCACGGACCTTACTATCCAGCTCAGTGGTATCATGCTGGTGGAAGCCCTGGCGGAGCTGAAGAAGGGGCAGCTGTTTTAATCTTGATACTATGCGTTTTTGGGGTAAGCAAGTTTTTTTGGGCCTGATCGTCGTGGCTTCGACGGGGGTTGCGAGCGGGCAAACAGACTATAGAGCCCTGCACCAGACTATTTACAGGACTTATTACGATAGCGTGACAGGATTGTTCACGGAGACGAATCTTAAGACCGCGGATGAACATCCCAGTTCCTATCTGTGGCCATTGTGTGCGTTGGTGCAGGCTGCGAATGAAATGGAGGTGCTTCAACCCGGCAGGCCTTACCTTGAGCCGGTGATGAAGGCCATCGATCAATATTATAGCGTGAAGCATGGTATTGCGGGATATGATAGCTATGTGGTGAAACAGGGTGGGGGGGACAGGTTTTATGACGACAATCAATGGATCGGTCTGGCCTATATGGATGCTTATGCCCGGACCCGGCGGAAGGTGTTTTTGGAGAGGTCGGTAGAGATATACCGATTTATGATGACGGGGTATGACACCGTCACGGGAGGGGGGCTTTATTGGAAGGAGGGGGATAAGAGCACGAAGAATACGTGTTCGAACGGACCCGGGATATTATTGGCTCTGGACCTTTACCGGGCGACGGGGGAGCGGGCGTATCTGGATACGGCGTTGGTGTTATATAACTGGGTGAATAAGGTGTTGCAGTCGCCGACGGGGGTGTACTATGATAATATTAAAACTAAGGATGGGAAGATCGCCCGGCAGTTCTATACATATAATACCGGCACCATGTTGCAGGCGAATGTGATCCTGTATTCTTTGACGAAGAAGGCGGCGTATCTGGATGAGGCGCACCGGCTGGCGGCTGCGGCGCTAAAGACGTTCTTTAAGAATGGACGGTGGCCCGGTAATTATTGGTTCAATGCGGTGTTGTTGAGAGGTTACCAGGATCTGTATCAGCTGGATAAGGACAAGACATATATAGATGCGTTCAGGACGGATGCCGAGGGCATACGGGTTGGGGAGACGGATACTGCGGGGCTGGCGGGACCAGGGAAGGCTAAGAAGCTGTTGGATCAGGCGGGGTTGCTGGAGATCCTGGCGAGGCTGGCGGAGGTGAATGGCCGTTGACAGACAAAGAAGCCGTAAATTGGGGTGATGATCGGGCAAACTATCTCCATTGGGATTTTGTTCTCGGGACTGACGCTGGCGCTTCTTTTGGGATTCGCCAAACGGGCTGACCGGGTGGCCAACCTGTTCTTAGGGTTGGCTTTGGCCGTGATCGTTTTGAAGGCCGGGGGGCTTACGGCTGTTCTTTTACCGGCGCTGGGACCGCTGATCTATTTTTATGTACGGCAGCTTGCCGACCCGGACCGGCGGTTTAACCGGAAAGATCTGCTGCATTTTTGTCTTTTGCCCGCGGGGTTTTGGCTACCCGCCTGGGTGGTTTTACTGACAGCGATACCTTATTTTTATTTTTCCCACCAACTTATAGAAGGGTTTTACCGACGGCTGCGGCTCGTCCTGATGGACAGGCCGCGTTCTGCTTTCCGGCTGCTGGACAGGGCGCTGCTCCTGCTGGGTCTGTTCTGTGTGTTATCGCCTTTTAATGGTGTTTCCTTTTGGGCGGTTGCCATTATCCTAATGGGTATGGCTGTTGCGGTCCTGTTAAGACCGGACGGCGCTGTTTCTGAGGATGAGCCGGTAACGGACCGGTACGACGCCCGGGAGAAAGGCCGGCGGCTAAAAGAAGTGGTGGCGGCCAACCGCCTTTATGAAGATGCCGATCTGACGCTGGCCACCCTGGCGGAGAAGCTGAAGGTCCCACCGCATGATCTGTCCCGGATAATCAATATTGGGCTGGAAAAGAATTTCTCCGACTTTATCAATGAGTTTCGGGTCCGGGAAGTTGTCCGAAAAATGAAGGGTCCGGACCTGGACCAGCTGACGCTGCTGGGCATCGCCTATGACGCCGGGTTTAATTCCAAAACGACTTTTAACCGGGTATTCAAGGAAATGACGGGTAAAACCCCGAAGGAATACAAAAACAGCCTGAAAAAAGAGGTGCCAAATGATAAGTTGGGACTCCGGCCGAAAATACAGACGGTATTATTGCTTCCAAAGCGCAATTTTATGTTTAGAAGCTATTTAAAGATCGCGTGGAGGAACCTTATTACGAGCAAGGTGTTCTCGGGTATCAATGTGCTGGGGCTTGCGGCGGGCATGGCGGTAGCTATGCTGATCGGCCTTTGGATATGGGATGAGGTGACGTACGACCGGGGATTTGCCCATCACGAGCGGTTGGCGGAGGTAATGACCACACATATCGACAATGACGGTAATATGAGTACGGACATGCTGGTTTGCCAGCCCATTGGTCCTGAATTGCGCAATAAATACGGCAGCGATTTTAAAAATGTCGCTATGACGAGGTGGAACCAGAGCGCGTTTGCGGTAGGTGACAAAGTAATTTCGGCCATTGGCATGTGGGTAGAAGATCAATTTCCAACGATGCTGCCGCTTGATATGATAAAGGGGGATATCCATGCGCTCAGCAGCCCGACCTCCATCCTGATCAATGCCTCTTTTGCCAAGGTGTTATTTGGCGATGCGGACCCCATCGGCAAAACCATCAAGGTGGATAACAGGGACAATTATACAGTGGCCGGTGTGTTCCGGGATTTTTCGGAGAACAGCACCTTCTCCGGGTACGATATAAAATACTTTTTGCCCTGGAAAAAGTATGTTACCAACGAACAATGGGTAAGAGATGCTGTAGGGGACTGGGGCAGCCATTCCTGGGAATGTTTTGTCGAAGTGGCTGACCACGTCGATATGGAGAAGGAAACGGAAAAGATCAGGAACGTGATCATGGCGCATAGAAACAAGGCGGACGGTGTCGAGAGCGCAGTCCTGTACCCCATGGATAAATGGCATCTGTATAGCGAGTTTAAAGATGGCAGGCCCGCCGGCGGGGCTATACAATTTGTGTGGCTTTTTTCTATCATCGGTGTGTTTGTGCTGTTGCTGGCGTGTATCAATTTTATGAACCTCAGCACGGCGCGTAGCGAAAAACGGGCCAAAGAAGTGGGAGTCCGCAAGGCAGTCGGTTCGTTGAGGGCCCAGCTGGTGGGCCAGTTCTTTAGCGAGAGTCTGCTGGTAGCTTTTGTCTCCTTTATATTTTCCATCCTTTTTGTTATTTTGTTGCTGCCTTTGTTCAATTCGATGGCCGCTAAGCATATACAACTGCCCTGGCGCAGTCCTGTCTTCTGGCTTTGCACGCTGGTCTTTACCTGTGTCACCGGGTTGATCTCCGGCAGCTACCCCGCCTTGTATTTGTCAAAGTTCGACCCGATAAAAGTATTGAAAGGCAGTTTTCGGGCGGGCAGATATGCTTCGTTGCCACGTAAGGTTTTAGTGGTGGCGCAATTCACGTTCTCCATCGCATTGATCATCGGGACCGTTATTGTTTTTAAGCAGGTGCAGTTTGCGAAGAACAGGCCCATTAATTACCGGAAAGAGGGTTTGATCACCGTCAGCGGGGTCACGGACGGGTTGCCCAAATTTTACGATGCTGTGCGGCATGACCTGCTGGCCACGGGGGTAGTGGACAATATGGCGGGGGCATCGGACTTCCCTACTATTCTTGGCGCCTGGCGCACCGACTTCAACTGGGAGGGCAAAAACCCGAACACGTTGCCAAACTTTGGATTTATGCTTATGACCGAGGATTATGGCAGGACCATCGGCTGGCATGTGAAAGAGGGGAGGGATTTCTCCAAAGATTTTGCGACGGACAGTCTGGCGATGATATTGAATGAAGCAGCCGTAAAGCAAATAGGGATGAAGAAAGATATTGTAGGGGAGAATATACAGTATGATGGTAAAAATTATCATGTCATCGGTGTGGTGAAGGATGTGATCCAGGAGTCGCCTTATAAACCCGTGACGCCGATGGTTTATGTGGCAAGTCATGAATGGATTGGTTGCGTAACGCTGGCTATAAAAACAGGCGTGCCGGTGAAAGATGCATTGGCTAAAATAGAAAAGACGTTTAAAAAGTACAATCCCAACCTGCCTTTTAACTATACGTTTAACGATGAAGATTACGCCAAAAAATTTGCCGATGAAGTGCGGGTGGGGAAATTGGCAAGTTTCCTTACCGTATTAGCCATTTTTATTTCCTGTCTTGGGTTATTTGGCCTTGCGGCTTTTGTGGCGGAGCAACGAAAGAAAGAGATCGGGGTACGGAAGGTCCTGGGTGCGTCGACATTCAGGCTATGGAAAATGCTTTCAACGGAGTTTGCCTTGCTGGTGGTTATTGCCTGTGTTATTGCCATACCGCTGGCCTGGTATTATTCACATAATTGGTTGCAGCAATACGAGTACAAGACATCCATTTCGGCATGGGTATTTGTTGCGTCGGGTGTTGGCGCATTGGCCATCACATTGCTTACGGTCAGTTTCCAGGCAATAAAGGCGGCTATTGCCAATCCGGTGAAGAGCTTGCGGACGGATGGCTGA
>Ga0105240_10003493_pt1 | contig 24368 bp, 20 predicted proteins | sample KBSC54metaG_FD_80426 | JGI IMG/M metagenome (GOLD analysis project Ga0105240, IMG submission 80426) | Corn rhizosphere microbial communities from Kellogg Biological Station, Michigan, USA - KBS C5-4 metaG | ecosystem: Host-associated > Plants > Roots > Rhizosphere > Soil | place: Michigan, USA...
AAGAACTTCAACGCCTCCAGGCCGCCCGCGTCAAAGCCCAGACTCCAGCTCCCGCACCCCCTCGAACCTACCCGGCGGAACAAAGCCAATTCCTCTCCGATATCGGCCGCCGCGACCCGGATTTTGACGATTTAGAGGAGTAGACGCTCCCCAAACCGTCGGCCATCCCCCGTTAACCGCTGCTGATCTTTGATAATCGAATCCCCACTTTCGCCACGCGTGTCCCCAAACCGCGAGCACGGCCAGCGGCTGCTAACCTCCTGACTCCTGACTTCTGACTCCTGCTCAAAACTCCAGCTTCACCACCAGCACCGTATTCGCCATCCCATTCACCGGTAGCTTCCGCAGCCGCAGATACGCCACGCGCTCCACATGATCGCTGGGCGCGAGATCGACCGCGAACTCCACGGCCTCCCCCGTATTCAACAGGGTCGCCCGACGAGGCGCCGTCGTCATCGGCCTCAGCTTCACCGCTTCCGCCACCGGATCCCGATGCAGATGCACGTACACCGCGTCGCCCTTCTTTGTCAGCAGCACGTTCCGATTCGCCGTCATGTTCGATGCCGGGACCGCCCCCTCCAACGACTCCCGCACCGACCCGTACCACTTACCGATTCGTCCCAGGATCGCCGCCGATTCCGCGGGTATCGTCCCGTCCCCCTTCGGCCCGACATTGAGTAAGTAGTTGGCATCCCGCGCCAGGTACTTATCGATACTCCGCAGTAAGTGGCGGTCGTCGTAGTAATCCTCGTCCTTCCGGTAGCCCCAGCTTTCCGACCCGACGGACTGGCAGGCTTCCGTCCGCTTATCGAAGCTGAGCGCCTCTTCGCCGCTGGCATCGAAGTCACGCTCCGGGGTGCCGAAGTCGCCCTGGTCGAATCCGCGGTTATTGATCACCGCTTTCGGCTGCAGTTGCCGGATCATCCGATTGATACTCGGATCCATGTGCGTGGTCACATTCATGTCCCACCAGATCCCGTGGATCTCGCCGTAGTTGGTGCATAGCTCGCGGATCTGCGCCTTGAGGAAGTCCAGATACCTGCCCAAATCCGGCTGGTCCCCCGCCTGCGGCGGTAGTTCATGCGATCGCCCCTGGTTCGGATAGTTTGGGTGATGCCAGTCGACCACCGAATAGTACAGGCAAAGTGGCACGCCGCGCCGATGACAGGCGTCGGCCAGCATGCGCAGGACGTCCTTGCCGTAAGGCGTATTCATCGTGTTGTAACTGGTCTGCTTCGTATCCCAGAGGCAGAATCCGTCATGGTGCTTGCTGGTCAGGCAGATGTATTTCATCCCCGCCTGCGCCGCCAGGTCGAGCCACGCGTTCGGGTCGAACTTCACCGGATTCCACTGCTGCTGCAGCTTCTCGTATTCGCTGCGCGGAACCCGCAACCGCCACTGCTCCTGCTCGTGGTACCCGTGGATCGAGTACAGGCCCCAGTGGACGAACATGCCGAATCGCCGCTGGAACCACCAGTCGCGCCCGTCGCCGAAACGCGGCGCCATTTTCGGACCGGCGGGCGTGCCGGTCTGCGCCATCGCCGCGGCCGCCGCGCCGCTGAGAAAGAAGGTTCGCCTGTTCATGCTGTATTCCCCAACAATAGGACCCGCCGCCCGGAGGTGCAAGTGATAGAATCTAGAGCGCTAGGAGGGAAGGGGATGTTTCGTCTGGATGCCGACCGGCCGGTTGAGTTCTGCGACGGCCTGAGGCGCCGCGATTTTCTTCACGCGGGGACCCTCGCCACTCTCGGTTTGAGCCTCACCGATTGGTTCAGCCTTCGCGCGCAGGGCGCTCCCAACACAGATGTGAACTGCATCCTGCTGATGCTCATCGGCGGACCTTCGCAGCTCGACACCTTCGACATGAAGCCCAACGCCCCGGTCGAGATTCGCGGCCCTTACAAGCCCATCAAGACCAACGTTCCGGGCATAGAAATCTCGGAGAACTTCCCCCGCACGGCCAAACACGCCGACAAGTTTTCCATCGTCCGCAGCGTCTACCACACCGCCGCCGCGGTCCACGACACCGGCCATCAGATGATGCAGACCGGCCGCCTTTTCCAGGGCGGCGTCGAGCATCCCCACATGGGCTGCACGCTCAGCAAGCTCAAAGGACCCAAGGGCGACGTCCCTGCCCACGTGCTGCTGCCGCGCCCCATCGGCAACACGGGCGGCAACATGCCCCACGGCCAGAACGCCGGCTATCTCGGTAAGGCCTACGACCCCTTCGTGCTCAACGCCGACCCCTCCGACCCCAACTTCCGCGTCCCCGACATGCTGCCGCCCGATTACCTCTCGGCCCTTCGCGTCGATCGCCGCCTCAACTGGCGCGAGATGGTCGATAAGTCGGTCAGCGAGTTCGAGACCTCCGCCGACGCCCGCCTGCTCGATTCCACCTTCCAGCAGGCCTACACGCTCATGTCGTCGGCCAAGGCGCGCGCCGCCTTCGAACTCCACCGCGAGCCCCAGGACGTCCGCGAACGCTACGGCATGAATCGCTTCGGCCAGAGCTGCCTTCTGGCGCGCCGCCTGATCGAAGCCGGCGTCCGCTTCGTCACGGTCAACATGTTCGAGACGGTCTTCGACGAGATCACCTGGGACATCCACGGCTCCAAGCCTTTCAGCCCCATCAGTTGTTACCGCGACCTCGTCGGCCCGATGTTCGACATGGCCTACTCGTCGCTCCTCTCCGACCTTGCCGATCGCCGCCTGCTCAGCAACACTATGGTCGTCGCCACCGGCGAATTCGGACGCACCCCCAAGATCAATCCCGCCGGCGGTCGCGATCACTGGCCGCAATGCTGGAGCATGCTGATGGGCGGCGGACCCCTGAAAGGCGGCACCATTGTCGGGGCCACCGACGAAATCGCCGCGGCCCCCAAGGATCGCCCCGTCACCCCTGCCCAGGTTGCCGCCACCGTCTTTCGCGGACTCGGCCTCGACCTCCAAACCGAACTCCCAGGCGGGCAGGGAAGACCCATCCCCCTCGTCGACCGCGGCACCGAACCCATCACGGAGCTATTCTCGTGAGGAAAAAACAGAATTGGCTAATGCTTCTTCTATTTTTCGCCATTCCTGTTTGCGCCCAGACGCAGTGGAGCTTCCGCAATCACGTCATCCCCGTGATGACCAAGATGGGTTGCAATCAGGGCGCCTGCCACGGAGCCCTCGCCGGCAAGAACGGCTTCAAGCTCACTCTCCGCGGCTACGACCCGGTCGTCGATTACGACACCCTCACCCGCCAGTCCGCCGGTCGCCGCGTCTCCCTCGCCGAGCCCGAAGCCAGCCTCATCCTCCTCAAGCCGACTTTCGCCATCCCGCACGGCGGCGGCAAACGCTTCGCCAAGGACTCGCTCGAGTACCGCGTCATCGAAGAATGGATTGCCGCCGGTGCGCCGCCGCCCACCGACCACGACCCGCTCATCACCGCACTCGACGTCTCGCCCACCTCCGCCACCCTTGCCCCGAATGCCGAGCAGCAGATCACCGTCCACGCCCGCTTCTCCGACGGCCACCAGGAAGACGTCACTCGCTGGGTCAAGTTCAATTCGACCAGCGAAGGCGTGGCCACCGTCGACGATAGCGGCCACGTGAAGATGACCGGCGCAGGCGAAGCGGCGATCACCTGTTCTTATCTGAGCCGCGTCTCCTTCTCGCGCCTCGTCGTGCCCTTCGCCAACCAGATCACCGCCGCGACCTACGATCAGTTCCCCCGCCGCAACTTCGTCGACGATCTCGCGCTCTCCAAATGGAAAACCCTGCACCTCGCGCCGTCCAAAGTCGCCGGCGATTCCGAGTTTCTCCGCCGCGCGTACCTCGATGCTGCCGGCATTCTTCCGACATCCGAAGAGGTCGAGAACTTCCTGGCCGACCAGGCGCCCGACAAGCGCGCGAAGGCCGTCGATCGCCTCATCCAACGCCCCGAGTTCACCGACTACTGGGCATACAAATGGTCCGACCTCCTGCTGGTCTCGACCCGCCGCCTGAACTCCACCGCTATGTGGGCCTTCTATAACTGGATCCGCGATTCGGTCCGGCACAACAAGCCGTGGAACCAGTTCGCGCGCGACATCTTCGCAGGCTCCGGCAGCACCCGGCAAAACGGCGCGCTCAACTACTTCGTCCTCCACAAGGACCCCATCGACCTTAGCGAGAACGCCACCCTGGCCTTCACCGGACAGCGCATCATGTGCGCACGCTGCCACAACCATCCGCTCGAGAAGTGGACCCAGGTGCAGTATTACCAGATGGCCAACCTGTTCGCGCGTATCGGCGTCAAGAACGGGACCATGGGCGACAATATCGTGTTCGCCAAGGCGAGCGGCGATGTCCTGCATCCGCGACTCGCCAAGCCCTTGCCGCCGACCCCGCTCGATGGTCAGAGCATGCCCATCGACTCCACGGCCGACCGCCGCGCCCTCTTCGCCGATTGGCTCACCAGCCCCAAGAACACGCTCTTCGCCCGCACCCTCGTCAATCGCGTCTGGGCCAACTTCATGGGTCGCGGCCTCGTCGATCCCGTGGATGATGTGCGCGCCGCCAACCCTTCCTCTAACGAGGAACTCTTCTCCGCGCTCACCCAGGACTTCGTCGATCACGGCTACGACGTGCAGCGGCTCATCCGCACCGTCATGAACTCCAGCACGTACCAGCTATCCAGCGAGGCCAACGCCACCAACCAGTCGGACAACATCTTCTACTCGAAGCACATCATCCGCCGCCTTCCCGCCGAGGTGATCCTCGATGCGATGTCGCAGGTCACCGGCGCGCCCACCGCGTTCAGCGGTTACCCGTCCGGTACTCGCGCGCTGCAGTTGCCCGATACGCAGGTGAAATCGGACTTCCTGACTTCCTTCGGACGTCCGCCGCGCATCAGTTGCGACGCCGCCGAGCGCGCCAGCGACGCCACCGTCGCGCAGGCCCTCGCCGTCATCAACGGCGACGCCCTCAATAAGAAGCTCAGCGCGCCTGACGGCACCATCGCCCTCTTCCTCAAACTCGGCCTCTCCGACAAGCGCATCCTCGAGTTCCTCTACCTCTCCGCCTTCAGCCGCTATCCCACCGATTCCGAACGCACCGCGTTGATCGACGCCCTGGACAAAGCCAAGACCGGCCGCGACGCCCACCGCCAGGCCCTGGAAGACATGGCGTGGGCCATGCTCACCAGCAAGGAGTTCCTCTTTGACCATTAATCCCACCCGAACATCGCTCCCTCACGGTCGCGGCTCCGATCAAACTCCCATCGCCCGTAACCCGCTCTCGCGTCGCTTATGCTCTTATCGGAGCCGCGCCCGTAAGGGAGCGATGGTATGACCGGCGCCATCCCCCTCCTCATCTACTCCCTCGCCTGGCAATCCGGCGGCATCATCGCCGAAGGTGGCTATAAAGAGGTCCGCCTGGTCGATGCCGCCACGAAGCGCACGGTCGCCACTCTCTCCGGCCATGCCGACGCTGTCCGCGCGATCGCCTTCTCGCACGATGGAAAGCTCCTCGCCGCCGCCGGAGGACTCCCCGCGCGCAAAGGCGAAGTCAAAATCTGGGATGTCGCTGCCCGCACGCTCGCCACGACCATCGCCGGCCACAGCGACTGCATCTACGCCGTCGCCTTCTCGCCCGACGGCGCGACTCTAGCCACCGCGAGCTACGACAAGCTGATCAAACTCTGGGACGTCCGCACGGCCAAGGAAATCCGCACCCTGAAGGACCACATCGACGCCATCTACGCCCTCGAGTTCACCCCCGACGGCAAGCGCCTCGTCTCCGGATCGGCCGACCGCAGCGTCAAGATTTGGGATACCGCCAGCGGCGAGCGCCTCTACACGCTCTCCGGCCCGACCGACGGCATCAACACCCTCGCCCTCTCGCCCGATGGCTCCCATGTCGCCGCCGCCGGCTTCGACAAGACGATCCGCATCTGGAAACTCGGCGACAAGGAAGGCGTCCTCGAGAACTCCCTCATCGCCCACGAAGACAACATCGTGAAACTTGCCTGGTCGCCCGACGGCAATCTCCTCGCCTCCGGCGCCGCCGACCGCACCATGAAGATCTTCCGCGCCTCCGACCTCACCGAAGTCCGCGCGCTTACGAATCTCCCCGACTGGCCCTTCGGCCTCGACTTCTCCGGCGACTCCAAACATCTCGCCGCCGGTTTCTTCACCGGCGCCCTGGAGATCTACGATGCGAAATAGCGCGCTTTCACAACCCCCAACCCCTAACCCCCAACCCCGCTTTTCCCCCTCCCATCGGAGCCGCGACCGTAAGGGAGCGATACTTCTCCTCGCCCTCGCCACGTCCCTGTTCGCCGCCGACACCGGCGAACGCGGCACCGGCACTCGCACCACGCCTCCGACCCTCAACAGCGTCGCTCCCCTCGGAGTGGCCCGCGGCACCACCGTCGAACTGACCGTGGAAGGACTGAACCTCGCCCGCGCCAGCGCCATCTACTTTAGCGACCCCGGCATCACCGGCAAGATCCTGCGCGTCAAAGAACTGCCCGACCTCTCCGACATCCGCCTCGGCTCGAACGGCACGCCTTCGACCGTGGACGTCGGTCCGCTGCCCCCGCGCAATCAGGTCACAGTCGAAGTAGAAGTTGCGCCCGACGCCGAAATCGGACCCGTCCGCTTCCGTCTCCTCACGCCTCTCGGCACCAGCCCCGAAGGCCGTTTCCTCGTCGAACCGTACTACGGCGAGGCCCCCGATCGCGAGCCCAACGACACGCCCGAAGACGCCTTCGAGACCTTCCTGCCCGCCATCCTGACCGGCGCGATTTCCAAACCCGGCGACCTGGACTACTACAAGATTCAGGTCAAAGCCGGGCAGGAGCTTTCGTTCTACAACGGCGCCATGCTGATCGGCACTTCGCTCCAGCCCGTCGTCACCATTCTCGATTCCGACCAGAACGTCGTCCGCGAGTTCGGCGTCAACGGCGGCGCCGAGCAGGTGATGTTCGCCCACAAGTTCACCGCGGCCGGAACCTACTACGTCCGCGTGTCCGACTACCAGCACAGCGGCCGCACCGGGAATGTCTATCGCATCATCGTCGGCGAGTTTCCCCTCGTGCTCGACACGTTTCCGCTCGGTGTGCGCAACGCCGGCGGCGATGTCACGGTCCGCGGGTTCCACATCGCGTCCAAGCTGAAAGTCCCGGCCGGCGAGCAGGACGACACGGTCACGCTCCGTCCCGAGCACGCCTTCAATGAAGTGAAGCTCGCGGTCGGCCGTGAGCCCGAGATCGTATCGCAGGGCGGCGCAGTGAACTGGCCCGTCACCATCAACGGCCGCATCGCCGCGCCCGCCGCCACCAACCGCTACCGCTTCACTGCTCACAGGGGGGACGACCTCGTCTTCGAAGTAAACGCCCAGCGCCTCGGCAGTCCGCTCGACTCTGCGCTCGAAGTCCTGGACGCGGCCGGCAAGCCGATCGAGCGCGCAGTGGTGCGTCCCGTCTGGGAGACTGCCATCACGCTCAGCGAGCCGCAGTCGTCGGGCCGTGGCATGCGCATTCTCGCCTGGGACAACCTGCACACCGGCGACTACGTTATGGTCGGCGCCGAGGTCATTCGCGTCGAAGCCCTGCCTCTCTCGCCCGACAACGACTGCGTCTTCGAAGGCTTCAACGGCCAGCGCGTCACATTCTTCGACACCACCGCCGAGGCGCACGCCGTCGATACCGCCGTCTACAAGGTCCGGATTCATCCGCCCGGCGCGAAGCTCTCGCCCAACGGCCTGCCCGTCGCGCACCTCTATTACCGCAATGACGACGGCGGCCCCGGCTACGGCAAAGACTCGCTGCTCCACTTCACCGCACCGGCCGATGGGGAGTACACCATCGCCATCCGCGACGTGCAGGGACTCGGCGGCGACGATTACGCCTACCGGCTGACCATCCGCCGCCCGCATCCTGACTATCGCCTGAGTGTCTCGCCGCGCAATCCCAATGTGCCCGCCGGCGGAGTCGTGCCGGTCACGGTGACGGCATTCCGCACTGACGGATTCGAAGGACCGATCGACGTGCGGATGGAAGACCTCCCCGCGGGCCTTCACGCCAACGCCGGCCTAATCGGTAAGGACCAGATCTCGGCAACCCTGCTGCTGAGCGCCGCCGCCGACGCCAACCTCCCCGCTGCCGTTCCCATGAAGGTCACCGGCAAAGCGGCCCCGGGCGTTCAGATCGCAAATCCCGAAGACATGCTGAAGTTGATCGCTATGATGCCGCATCCCGATGTCACGATGACGGCGGAAACGAAAGAGGTCACGCTCAAGCCCGGCGCCACCGCCGAGATCACGGTGGCGATCGAACGGCACAGCGGCTTCGGCGGCCGCGTCCCCGTCGAGGTCCGCAATCTGCCTCCGCGCGTTCGGGTGCTCGACGTCGGACTCAATGGAGTGCTGATCGGCGAGACCGAGTCGCGCCGCTCTTTCACCCTGGAAGCGCTGCCTTCGGCCGAACCTGTGGACCAGTGGATTTACATTTCGGGCGCGGTGGAGACCCGCTCAGGCCAGCAGTCGTCCTACGCCGCCCCCGAGGCCATTCACCTTCGAGTAAAGTAGGCTGGCTCCCTACGGCACAAACTCGATCGACTGCACCTTCAACACGTCGCCATCCATCGTCCCGGTGACTTTCGCCTTCAGGTCCTTCTCCTTGGAGAGTTTCTTCAGGGTGGAGAGAGTACGGGCATTTCCCGACTCGTCGAACTTCAGGAACTTGCCATCCGCGGTCACCAGGCCGTAGCCGCTCTTGGCGCACGTCACGGCACACTCCCGGGTATGGCCGGCCAAATCCTTGGCCTTGCACATGACATCCACCACCGTGCCGGAAAAGGAGTCGGCGGCGGCCAGGGTACCCACCATCAAAAGCGACAGCGCAATGAGTTTCATGCATCTATTATGCAACTAAGAATTATAGGGTCCTATTGGTCCCGGAGGTGCTACTAGTGCCTCTGGGACTGTCCACCCCTATCCCGTACCCCGAAACGCCCCAAATGATTGAAAGTGACCCCTGCCTGCTTTTATGCTGAACCAGACCTGGAAACAAACAGCTCAGAGGAAAAGATATCCATGACGACCCACATGAAACTCATTACGCTCGCAGCCGCTGGCTTCGGAATTTGCGCTCCGGCCATGGCTCAGCAGGCAAGTATCACTCTCGTGAACTCCGACGTAGCCTACTGCTATAAGCAGGACGCTTCGTGGAACATCAACAAAACCAACGATGCCCCCGGTGGATCGAACGGCTCGGGCGGGACCATCCTGTCCGGCGGCACGGTAACGTGGACGATCGCGGCCACACGCGGTGCGAACGGTCCCCAACAGTTGTGCGCCATCGGCACCGTCATCGTACAGAATACCGGCAGCGCTCCGGCGACCATCGGCAACATTGTGGTCGACGTGCAGCGCAGCGTCAACTCCGGTTCCACCAAGTGGAAGGCGGTGTTTGCCGACGTCGCCGATTCGACTCATGGCGACAGCGCCACGACTGCCAATGTGGTATCGGGCGGAATGGCGAGCCAGACCGACTACAGCCAGGTCGCCGGTGCCAGCCTTTACCCGGGCGCGAGCCTCTTTCACGAGAACGATTACTCCGGCCCGCTGGAGTTTACCGATGCCAACGCCAATACGGTGTGGGCCATCACCCCGCAACAGAGCATCCCGGTAGGCGCCTCCGTCACGCTGTTGTTTAAGGCCACCTTCAATACTGGCGCGTTCGCCCCCGCCTTGGTCCCCGGCGAAAACCTGCGGACCGAAGTCATGGTGACCTTCGGCAACTCCGGAGCACGCGGCGGCAGCGGCGCTTCCGCGACGAATATCGACGCCAATGGCAGCGGATCGGTCGATGGCGATGAAAAGAACGTCCGCACCGTTCCGACCCGCATCACCAAGCAGCTTCCTGCTCTGCAGATCTGCAATGACACCGTGAGCATCACCGACACCTTCTCGACAACCGGGACGGCCGCTGTGAACGCGGCGTCAGACCAGATCGGAACTGGTGTGTTGACCTCCGCATCGGCCACTTACACCGTGGTCGGCACCGTCAGCAACGACGGGATCGTCGCCAATACGGCCTCGCTAGACGGAACGGATTCGACCGTCGACCTACTCGGCGGCAGCCTACTCGGCGGATTCACTGTGCCCTGCTGTTCGGCCCTGCACCTGCAATCCACTTCCTCCGTCACTGTCTTCACACAGGCACCGCCCCCGGCGGTCCCGACGCATTGCTCATACTCCCATACTCAATACCTCCACAATGGCGGTGGTAACAGCATCCTGGAGTCGAACTACATGGCATCCTTTGCGAGCGGTCTGACCATCGGCGGCGGGTTTACCGCGACCTGGGACAAGAATCAGGAAAACCTGATCACACCGGCGCACGGCCCGGCGTACCGCGTCTTCGAAAGTTGGTTGAACGGCGGCGGCCCGAGCGGAAAGCTGACGGTGAATACCACGAACGCTACTAGTACTGCCGGTGGAAATCTGGCGGCGGAGATCGCCGCGCTGACGCTAAATGTAAACCTGATCGGAGTCGGCGTGGCGCCCTATAGCGGCGGGTTCTCCGGCATTGGCGCCCTGGTGTACCATCCGAGCCAGCTTCCGGATAGCTTGGCTGGCCTGACGGTGGCACAGATTCTGGCCACCGCGAATCAGATACTCGGCGGCGGACCGCTGCCTTCCGACTATTCGTACAACGGCCTGTCCGGCCTCATCGCCCAGTTGAATCAGTCGTGGACGGGCTGCCACTCGAACGCCATCGTCAATTCGGGGCAGTTGACCGAGAATTAAGTCCTCGGGATACTCCCGCTCTTCCGACCCGCCGCCGGTTCATCCGTCGGCGGGTTTTTTGTGCGTCAGTCAGGGCTTCGGGATCGCTGACTTGCTTGATGTGCATGAACGTGGGGTTCGTAGGAGTAATAGGACTAAAGTTTTGAACGCCGCAGTTACAACTTCGCCAATCACTGCATTATTCATGCGGGCCGCACGTCACGAACTTTGAATCCGATGGTGCCAGTCCTGATATATCTAAACCGCTAGTACTTGCACAGCGTGTTTTAAGTCTCACTATCTTGCAATTTGTTTATTAACGAACGATACTACGTTGGTACCGCCGCAACAAGCCCTGTCTGAGCCGCACGCTGTCGCCACGGCGTCCGGCATTTTAGGGCACAGGAAGTCGCGGCGCGAATTCCGGAGAGAGAGAGGGCAGGAGACTCATGAAAATCTTTTTGAATAGCTTTGCTGGAAGTCGCAGCTTTGCTACTGTGGCTGTATTTATAGCCGCCGCTATGTCGGCGCAAGCAGCATCACCGTCCGTGAAGGACGTTAGCACGTCGCCACATTACATTTCGTTCGCTCCGTTTCAGACCAGCAGGACTGTTACGGTAACTTTCAGCTATGACAATTTTCCGGGTACGTCCGCGACAGCCATACCTAGCGTTCAAGCCAGCAATGCGGGCGATATCCTGAGCTCATCGCAAGCTGTGATCGGCTTCGTGGCCAACACCCCCGGGACCGGAACCGTGACGTTCAGTGTTCCCAATTCCACTACGCTGACGCACTGCAAACCCTACAATGTTCAGATTGATATGACAGATAATAACGGGAATACCAAGGGCGCCAGTCAGGGCAACGCTTTCGCCATCGTGGACCCGGTCTGCGCCGCTGCTGGTCCGTTTGGTCCGCCGCCCACCACCACCACCGTGAACGGAGTCCCGAATTCCTCGCTTCCCAGCCAGTCTGTGGCGATCACCGCTACGGTAGTCGGCACCAACTCCGCTTTCCCGGAGACGGGCACCGTTACTTTCTTTGACAGTTCGACCCCCGCGAATCTCGGCACTTACCCCCTGACGGGCGTTGGTTTGACGAAAACAGCCACCTTCAACATCGCGACCCTTTCCGCCGGCAGCCACAATATCTACGCGGCGTTCGATGGTGACGAACACAACCTGGGCAGTTCCGGCTTCTACACCCAAGTCGTAGGGAGCCCCACCGCTTCGATCAAAGCCTGCAAGTTTTACGATGTCGGCTCTAAGCCGGTGCTCTCCGGCTGGAGCATGACTGTCGACAGCACCACGCAATCGACGGGTGTCGACGGTTGCACAACTTTCAACGGCCTCGATATTTCGGTCTCACACACAGTATCCGAAGACACCACGGTGCCTCTGTACTCGCAAACTGCGCTCGTCGTTGGCGGATCTTCGCAGCCCACCGCCGCGAGTTACGTTGCCTCGAACCTTACCTCCGGCTCCACGCTCGAAGTCGATTTCGGAAACGTGAAAAAGATCAAGCTGAGCGGAACGAAGTACTATGATTCCAACGAAAACGGTACTCTGGACGAAGCCGGTGTCGTGGCTGGCATCAAAATCGTAGTCAGCGATTGCTCCGACGGCTCTTGCGTTTCTTCTACACCTCGCGAAACCCTGTACACGGCTAACGATGGAACGTGGAGCAGCAGTTCGTATGTGCTGCCCGGTCCGACCACTGGGCTGAATCTTCTGACCTGCGAAGTTCTGCCGACGACGACCGTTCCCAACACCTTCTTCGTGCAAACGGGCCCGGTTCCGAATTTCACCTCGGTATCCGGTTCCAGCTGCTTCTTTGGCACCTACAGCACGAACACCCCGAATCTGAACTTTGGCAACGTCTGCGTCGCACCTGGCTTGTCGCACGATGGTTCGAAGGGCTGGTGGACGAATGGCGGCCAGAGCCTTATTAATGGAACCGACATCGCCAACCTGATCTCACTGAACCTGGTGAACAACGATGGCAGCGCTTACGACGCGTTCACAAACGCGGCGTCGGTTGGGAATTACCTCACTTCCAGTAACGCCGGGGGCAATGCTGCCAAACAGCTCTCGCAGCAACTCGCCGGCATGACCCTCAACCTGGACCACGGCTACACTGTTGGAACCGCCGTGACTTATGTCCCGCCGGTTGCCAGCGTTGCAGGCTGCGGCGGATTGTCGCCGACACTCGGCAACTTCCTGACTTTGACCCAGTTGACCACGGCGGCAAATACCATCCTTGGCACCAATCCAAACACCAACACGACCCCTGGAGCGCTGACGTGCGAGCAAAATCTGACGGCTGCGCTTGACCGCGTGAACAACAACACTTACCTTGTGGCGGCTAGCGCCAGTTCCTGCCCGTTCACTCCGAATTACTAGGTCCTCGGCTACTGGAACGATGTTTTTCATTGGGCGGGGGCCTTCCCCCGCCCAATGATGTTTTAGTGTTGCCTGTTCGCCGCTTTAACCCCCCTCACGGTTAACACTCGCTTCCGTCCCTCCGTCTTCCCGTCAGACCGATCCCAAGGAGGGACAAACAATGCGAAGCACTTTTACGCTGCTGGCGCCGCTGGCGCTGGCGGCTCAACTCTTTGCCGGTGGATTCTATCTGCAAATCGGCACTCCCGAAGCGAGTAAGGAAGCGCAACAGGCGGGGGCTGTCCTGACCGTGAAAGCCTGGGGCTGCCACGATCCGGCGACGGCGAAGGTCACCGCCACCGCCATCGGGGTGGTCAACGGACAGCGGCGCGAGCTGCCGCTCAAAATGGCGCCGCTCTCCACGCCCGGTATGTTCGCCATCACGCAACATTGGCCCACCGAGGGCAAATGGGTAATCCAGCTCGAAGGGCGCAACGGCGAGCAGTTCACGAACACGCTCGTCGGAGTGAATGCGGGCGGCGTCGACCGCGGCCGTTTCCGCGAGGACATGCACCAGTTCTCGTCCGCCGATGTCGAGGCTATGCTGAAGTAGGCCCGCATGATCGTGACCATGGAGCCCGTCGAAGACGATGCCTTGATCCTGGCTGCCGCCGGCGGGGACCGTACCGCCTTCGGCGAGCTCTATGTGCGGTACGCCCGCATGGTCCACGGCATCCTGCTGGTGCGGGTACCGCCGGGCGACGCGGAGGATCTCGTCCAAGAGGTCTTCCTCTCGGCCATGCGGCAACTGCGCGGCTTGCGGACGGCCGCGGCCTTTCGCGGCTGGCTGGGAGCTATCGCGCGCAACCGGGCCATCGACTATTTCCGCAGCCGCCGTCCCGAGCAACCGCTGTCGGATGCCGATGGCCGGGCGCGCTGCCAACCCGACGCTGGTCCGGAAGCGCGGGAGGTGCTGGACCTGATTCGCAGCCTGCCCGAAGCATATCGCGAGACGCTGCTGCTCCGGCTGGTGGAAGGCCTGACCGGTCCCGAGATCGCCAGCCAGACCGGACTGACTCCGGAATCCGTTCGCGTCAACCTGTGCCGCGGTATGAAGATGTTGCGTGAGCTGTTGGGAGAGAAGCCATGAACGAAAACTATCTGTGGGACCGCTCCGGCCCGCCCGACCCGGAGGTCGAAAATCTGGAGCGCGTTCTGGCGCCGCTTCGATACCGCCACGATGCCGCGATGGCGGGCGCGATCTCGGTACGCCGACCGGTCTGGCCGGCGCTGGCTGCCGCGGCCGCGCTGATCGCCGCCGCCGGGCTGTTGGTAAACGGTGTCCCGGGTGCGCGCCCGACTGCATGGCAGGTGGCCCGCCTGGAAGGCTCGGCCAGCATGGGCGGCAGGCAGGTCGGGGTCGCCACGGCGTTGAGCGCGGGCCAACTCCTGAAGACCGGCGGTGCTTCCGAGTTGACCCTGCAGGCCGACGAGGTCGGCAAGATCGACCTGGGTCCCGATTCCGAATTGCGCGCGGCGTCCGGCCGCAAAGTAATGTTGCAGCGGGGCAGCCTGCACGCGTTCATCTGGGCGCCGCCGCGCGAGTTCGTGGTCGATACGCCGTCGGCGCGCGCGGTCGATCTCGGCTGCGAGTACACGCTCAACGTCGACAGTAACGGCGACGGACGCCTGCACGTGGAACTCGGGTGGGTGGCCTTCCAGTTCGACAATCACGAGTCGTTCATACCGGCCGGCGCCGAGTGCGTCACGCGGCGCAAGCAGGGTCCCGGAGTGCCGTTTTATGCCGACGCTCCGGCGCTGCTGCGCACATCGCTGGCCGCCTGGGAATCCGGCGATACCGCGCAATTGACGAAGGTGCTGAAGTCGGCGCGCGACCGCGACGCATTGACGCTCTGGCACCTGTTGACGCGGGTGGCGCCGGCCGATCGCGGCGCGGTCTTCGCGCGTTTCGCGCAACTGGTTACGCTGCCGGCGGACGTCACCCGCGATGCCGTGCTGCATGGCGATCGCCACGCGTTGGATGAATGCTGGAACGCGCTCGGTCTGGAGAATACAGGCTGGTGGCGCGGTTGGGAACGGCGCTGGCAGTAGCTACACGGCGTTACTTGACGGTCAGTTCGAAATCCACGACGAGGACGAGCGCATCGTCAGTCACGCGGATCGACGGCACCGTGAAATTTCGAAGCTGGCGCGGATACGTCCGCTGAATCGACGGGTCCTCCAGCGCCCTCTGAAACTGGCTGGATAGCGGATACCGGAATTGCTTGCCCAGGCTGCCGGACAGTGCCGTGCACACGCGCCGGATGTAGTAGCCCGTCTTGCCGTCGCTCGTGGCGGAGACTTTGGTCAGCTCCAGGTTGCCATCGTGGAATTCGGGAGTGGCCGCGAGCGCGACGTCGAAAGCATCGCCCAATCCGACGCAGATTCCGAGCGCGTTGAGAGACGAGCGTCCCGTGAAGCGCGCGCGGATGACCAACCGTCCGCCTTCGCCGTGCACGTGCGGCTTCTCCAGGTAGGCGAAGTTGCACTTGTTGTTCTTATCGCCCTGGACGTAGCGGCGGCCGTCCTGCGTGAACACAGTTTCGGCGAGCATGCGCTCGAGGGCGTTGTATTGGATGTGCAGTTCGACTGCCCGCGCGGAGAGAACGCTGCACGCGGCCAGCAGGAAGAGTCGCGAGGTCAAATCCTATTATCGTTCGTGCCAGAGGAGCACGCCGGGTTTGTACTTGTTTTCCATGGTCTCCTGCCACAGCACATAGACTTTGTCGTTGCCGGCTTCGATGGCGTGCAGGGTCGCGGGTTGCGGTCCGAAAGTGCCGCCTTCGGCTTTGCCCGGACCGCAAGTCTTCCACTGCGTTCCGTCTGTGGAACGCGAGAGTGCCGGATAATTACAGCCGGTCGTATCGCTGCCGCTATTGGACCCAAACACAGCGATGATGCGGCCGTGCGAATCAAGCGCCACGTCGAGCGGGGGATTCGTGCTGCGTGGCCCATCCACCGGCAGTTTCGACGGCTTCGACCATGTGGCGCCGTCGGCCGACTGCGTGTACCAGATGCCGTGATCGGTGTCCTTGTCGTCGAGTGGCGTCTGGACCAAGAGTCCGAACTTACCGCCACCGGCAGTGAGCGCAAGGTTCGGCGCGTCGTCCGTTTGTTTGGTATCGATGGCGATGACCGGTTTCCCGTCGGGGCGCCAGACGGCGAAATGCCGGCCTTCGCCATCTTCGGGTGTCTCGTACCAGGCCAGCGCCAGCTTGCCCGCGGCATCGACCGCAAGCGCCACATTCATACCGGTCGGTAATCTCCAGCCACTGGTCACCGGCAGGGGAGTGCTCTTCCATGCGCTCATGTCGGCCGCCGGGCCCGTCAGATATTGCGCCCCGGATTCGGACGAACTCACGGCCAGGTGGACCTTGCCGCCGGCGATTGCCATCGGTGTCGAGTAGACGGTACCGGCCACGCCCGGCAGAGGCGCGGCAGTCCAGGTGGCGCCGCGATCCTTGGACATGAGCACGGTGGCTCCCTTGTCCGGGATCGGCGTGACGACCAGCAGCAGCCCGTTGGCGGTGTCGCACGCGATCGAGATGGGATTCAGGTTCTGGTTGCCGATGTCGCCGACCACTTGCACACGCGTCGAGGGCCGCCATTTGTAAGCTGCCCGGTCCCAGCCCACGAAACGAATCTCGTTGTCGGAATAGTCGGCGTCGTTATTCGGGTCGAGCCACTCGAACGCGATCGCGGGATCGCCATTGTCGTCCAGCGTGATCGCGGTGGCCTGCCCGTAGTGCGAGGGGTCGGGGTCCTTCGGCGCTGCGGAGACATTCAGCACACCCCCGGGCGGCGGTCCCACGATCACTTCGTTGGATCGCTTGTCGCCTGCCAGGATGCGATAGCGATAGGTGGCGAAACGGTCGATGGCGGTGTCCTCGTAGGCCGGCTGATCGGACGTCCCGACCTTCTGCATGTTTCGTTCGATGGTCACCGGCCCCGTCGTGCCGCTCCATTCCAGTTGCACCGATTTGGCAGTGGCCGACTTGATGCGAAGTTGTTGGCCGAATCCGGCCGCGCACAGGCAGCACAGCAACACGCACACACGCATACGGCGCATTATCGCACCCTTTGTAAACCCCGCCGTGCCAGAATTCGTCTATACCCTCGAATGGAGCAAACGTCCACGCCTGGGTTGGTAACTGCCGTGGCGCCAATTGCTGCCGAAATCGAGGATTTTGACGAAGTCGTGAGGGTCTACTGGCCGCGCGTGTTTCGCTTTGCCCTGGCATCGCTGCGCGACTACGATGCCGCGCAGAGCGTGGCGCAGGACTGTTTCTATCGCGCCCACAAACACCGCGCGACTTTCCGCGGCGATTCCAGCCTGAATACCTGGCTAATGCAGATCGCCGTCAACCTGGTTCGCGATCATGCGCGCAGCCGCCGCCTGCAGTTCTGGCGTCGCAGCGAGGCGCTGGATCCGGCCGCCCGGTGGACGCCCGACGCACGGTCGTCGCCGGAGGCTGAAGCGTCCGTGCGGCAGAAAGTGCAGGCCGTGTGGCGAGCCGCCAGGAAATTGTCGGAGAAGCAGCAGACCGTGTTCCTGCTGCGCTTCGTGGAAGACATGGACTTACTGGAGATCGCCGCGGCGACAGGCATGAAGGAAGGCACGGTGAAGACGCACCTGTTCCGGGCGCTGGCTGCGATTCGCGAGCAATTAGGGGACAAGAATGAAACACCTGTCTGAGGAACAGATCGCGCAGTGGATCGGGGGCGAGCGGACGGCGGCCACGGAGTCGCATCTTGCCGCCTGCGAACAGTGCCGCGCCGCCGTAACGGGTTTCGAAGATGTGCTCGCCCAATTCCGCGTGTCGGCTCAGAGCGCGGTCGTCCCTGCTCCTTCGCTGCGCGCGCGGCGCAGTATGGTCTGGCCTCGGGTGGCTGCCGTGGCGGCCGCGCTTGCGCTTTTCGTTGCAGTGCCGCTGTATCGCCAGCGCCAGGAACGCGAACAGGCGGTGCGCGCGCAGCAGGATGCGCGGTTGTTGCAGCAAGTGGATGCGGAGATCTCGCAAAAAGTGCCGGATGCAATGGATCCGCTGATGAACTTAGTCTCGTGGGAGGAACAAAAATGAAAAGACAGTTAGGTTTGATTTGCCTGTTCGCCGGCCTCGCGATGGCACAGCCGCCGCAGCCGCCCCAACCGGCCCAGCCTGCCGCCGCACCGCAGCCGCCCGGCGGACCGCCGCCCGTGCCTGCGCGCGTCCGCGATGGCGGGCCAGCGGCGCGCCCAATGCAGCCCAGCCGGCCCCCCATGGAGCGAGCGCTCATGCCGGGAATGCCGGGACGCTGGTGGGACAACCCCCAGATGGTTCAGAAACTCGGGATCAACAGCGACCAACAAAAGAAGATGGACGTTATTTTTCTTGCCAATCGGATCAAGCTGGTGGATCTCAACGCGACGTTGCAAAAAGAAGAGATCACCATGGAGCCGCTCGTCTCGGCAGACACCCCGGACGAAGCGCTTATCCTTGCGCAGATCGATAAGGTGGCCCAGACGCGCGCCGAGTTGGAGAAGGCCAACGCTCGTTTCCTGCTCGGCATCCGCCGCGTGCTGACACCGGATCAGTGGAAGAAACTGCAGGCCGAGAGGCCGGGTCCTGGCGGGTTCGGCGGCCCCGGTCCTGGCGGTCCGGGGAATGGCGCTGGAATGCCTCGACCGGCGGAAGGTCCGCGGCCGCTTCGTAAGTAAGTGCTTTCCTTTACAGCGCGAGGCATGGTGTACTTGAAATCATGTCTCGCGTTTTTTGTTTGCTGCTCGCGCCCCTTGTTCTATCCGGCGCAACAACTGTCCTGTTCGATCCTCTCACTCCCGCGATTGGCCCTTTCCCCACCGATGCGCTGACCGTCTCCGACCCTCTGCAGAAGACCGGACTGCGTCTCAATCTGCCGCTGCCCGATTGCAACACGCAGTACACCGCGTGCGAAGAGACAGGCCTGCTGGAGCAGATGGATGGCTTCAGCGTGAGGGCGCGCATCCGCGTCCGCTTTTCCGGGCCGGTCAACACCGCGACCCTGCGCACGGGAGTGTTCTACGTCGCGCTGAATAACCTCACCAACGAAGAGTCCGGCATTCACAAGTCGGGCGAGGTGGTGGCCATCGATCAGGTGATCTACGATCCGGCGATGAATACCATGTACGCCAAACCCTTCGCCGCGCTCGATCAGCATCGCCGCTACGCGATTGTGGTGACCGATGCGGTGACCGATACTTCGGGCGCGGCCGTATCCGCCGACCCGGCGTTCCAAACGTGCCTGCAGGGCGGAACCTCGTATTGCGCGGCGCTGGCCTCGGCGATCACCGGCGTCGGCGGCTCGCTGGCGGGACGCAAAGTGACGGGCGCTTCGGTGTTCACCACGCTCAGCGCGACGGCATGGCTCGAGCACGCGCGCGCCACGCTCCCTTATGTTCCGCCGGTGGTCATGCTGGCGCAGCCGCAAAGCACTTTCAAGATCGCCGATCTCACCGGGATCACGCTGCACGAGCAGATCAAGGCGCAACCCGCCGCGTTCAGCGACATCTCACTGCCGCTCAGTTCAGGGCTTCTGGGCGGGTTGGACAGCGTCGTGATCGGATCCTACATGTCGCCGAATTTCATGAGCGGCGACCAGACGATTCCGCCCGGCCCCACGCTGCCGCCACTGGCCGTGCCGGATAGCGTCAACATCGTTGGTTTCAATGCGCTGCTGCCGTCGTTGCCCAAGCCCGCGGCCGGGTATCCGGTCGTCATTTTCGGCCACGGCTTCGGCGACAGCCGCTTCGGCGGTCCCACGGCGGTGGCTCCCACGCTGGCCCGGCAGGGCTTCGCGGTCGTGGCGATCGATGCGGTGGGTCACGGCTTCGGTCCGGAGAGTTCGGTCACGTTCACCGATACCGCCGGGCACAGCACCACGGTCAACGCGCTCGGCCGCAGCATCGATGTCAACGGCGACGGCGTGATCGAAGCCAATGAAGGCTGCGCCATCGCGACCCCCATCTCATACGGTACGCGCGACTGCTTCCGCCAGACGGTGGTCGATCTGATGCAGTTGGCGCGCATCATTCGCAACGGGCTCGATCTCGATGGCGACGGCAAGCCCGATCTCGACGGCACGCACATTTACTACGCCGGCGAATCGCTGGGCGGGATGTACGGCACGATGTTCATGTCGGTCGAGCCGACGGTGCGGGCCGCGGCGCTGAACGTGGGCGGCGCGAGCGCGGCCGATATCGTGCGCTGGAGTCCGGCGTACCGGTCGCTGGCCAATCAGGCGCTCGCGGCCCGGCAGCCCTCGCTACTCAATCAGGGCACGACGTTCAACGAGGATTACGTTCTGCCCGGTCAGCCTGTACACAATACGACCGTGGCCGGCGCGCTGGCCATCCAGAACTTCTTCGATACGGTGGAGTGGCTGGGCAACTTGGGCGACCCGATCTCGTTCGCGCCTCACCTGCAGTTGTCGCCGCTGGCCGGAGCGGCGGCGCGTCCCGTGCTGATGCAGTTCGCGCGGCAGGACGCCACCGTGACCAATCCGGCGAACAGCATGCTGATCCGCGCCGGCGGTCTGGAGAAGAGCGCGTGGGAGTACCGGCACGACCTGGCGCGTCCCAAGTCGCCCGATTTGCCTGTGGATCCGCACCCGTTCCTGGTGCTCTTCGTGTCGCTGAACGGCAGCAGCGTGCAACTTCCGGGACTCGCCGGGCTGGCCATCAGCATCGACGCGCAGGGTCAGATTGCGGGGTTCCTGGCATCGGATGGCAAAGTCGTGCCGGATCCCAATCAGCTTTCGAAGGTGCTCTTTGGGATCAATCTGTTCGAAGTTCCGGCTTCGCTACCATTCGACTTCGGGTATTGAGCAAAGATATGGCCACAGATGCACGCAGATAAAACCTACTTGCACGCGGCGATTGTTTTCTCGATGTCGGCGTCAGTGTGGGCAGCGGAGAGGAAGGCCGCTTCGAACTGCGAGGGCGCGAGGTAAACGCCGCGATCCAGCATGTGGCGGAAGAAGTCGCCGAAGCGGCTGGTATCGCAGCGCTTGGCCGATTCCCAATCGGTGACCGGACCGTCGGTGAAGAAGAACGTGAACATCGAGCCGACGCGATTCACCGTCACGCCGGCGGGGGCGGCGGCGCACAATCGTGCCGCACGGGTCTCCAACTGGTCGTAGATTTCCGGGTGCGCTTCCAGATGCCGCAGCATGGCGAGTCCCGCCGCAACGGCCAGAGGATTCCCCGATAGAGTGCCTGCCTGGTAGACCGGACCGGCCGGCGCGACCTTACTCATAATGTCCCGGCGTCCGCCGTATGCGCCCACGGGTAGACCGCCGCCGATCACTTTGCCGAGCGTCGTGAGATCGGGACGAATGCCGAATCGCTGCTGCGCGCCGCCGTACGCTACGCGGAAGCCTGTCATCACCTCGTCGAAAATCAGCAGAGCGCCGGCGCGTTCCGTGATCGACCGCATCGCTTCCAGATAGCCGGGCAGGGGAGGCACGCAGCCCATGTTGCCGACCACTGGCTCGACGATCACCGCGGCGATCCGGTCGCCATGCGCGCGAAACGCCTCTTCCAGTGCTTCCACCGAGTTGTAGGGCAGGGCGATGGTGGTGTCGGCGAAGGCCTTCGGCACGCCCTGCGTATCGGCGATCCCCAGGGTCGCGAGTCCTGACCCGGCCTTCACGAGCAGCGAATCGACGTGGCCGTGATAGCAGCCTTCGAACTTGATGACCAGGTCGCGGCCGGTGAAGCCGCGGGCGACGCGGATTGCGGACATCGTCGCTTCGGTGCCGGAGTTCACGAGTCGCACCATCTCGATCGACGGCACGGCGCGGATGATCGCCTCGGCCAGCAGGATCTCGCGTTCCGTCGGCGCGCCGAAGCTGGTGCCGATCTCCAGCGCTTCCGTCAGCGCCTGCACAATCTCCGGATGGCGATGTCCGAGCAGCAGCGGCCCCCACGACCCGACGTAGTCGATGTACTCGTTGCCATCCACGTCGAAGATGTGGCTGCCCTGTCCGCGGGCGATGAAAACGGGCTGTCCGCCCACGCTCTTGAAGGCGCGGACGGGCGAATTGACGCCGCCCGGAATGATCTCCTGCGCGTGCTGAAACAGCGCTTGCGATTTCGAATGATTCATAGGATGTAGGTCAGATTCCGGCTTTCCGAGGCACCTGGCGGCTGAAACCCAGGCTCATGAAGATCTCGTAGAGACTGCCGTTCAGGTTCGTGAGCAGGCGTTTTTTCAAGCCCAGGTATGGCTGGCGGCCCGAGAAGAGATCCCTCATCAGGGCGGAGAATCGCGGACTGCGCCGCGTGAATTGGACCATGCGCTGCGGCACGGTGCCCATGAGAAAACTGCCGAGGAAGATGCGTTGCGCCAGGCGCGATCCGAATTCCAGGTCGGCGGTGAAATCGCGGCGGAGGGCGCGGCGATAATCTTCCACGCGGGTGGTCTCGGGCACGGCATCGTTGAGCAGGCTGCGCGCCGCGAAATCGGCCGACCGGATGGCGTAATAAATGCCTTCGCCGGTGACGGGGTCGACCAGGCCGGCGGCGTCGCCCACCGCCATCCAGCCTTCTCCCGATACGCGATTCTGCTTCCAGGAGCGCGTCTCCAGCGACGGCAAGAGGTGACTGTAGAAGGCCGCGTCCTTCCAGGAGATTCCGCGCTCCTGCATCCAAGCTTCAAGCCGTTTGCGCAGCGCCGACGCCGGTTCGCCCTTGCCGCAGATCCCGACCGAGAGATGGCCGCATCGCGGGAAAACCCAGATGTAGCCCTCGAGTTTGGGCAGGAACTGAATCTCGATTCCGGGCTGGTCGCCGGGCACATAGTAGCCGAGCGCCGACATGGTGTCCTGCGACCGGAGTTCCGTTCCGTAATTGCGCAGAGGGTTGCGCGCGCCCGTGGCCAGCACGCAGAAATCGGCGGTGGCCGTTCCGGCGCTGGTGCGCAACTGCCAGCCGGACCCGGTCCGCGTCATCTCGGTCACGCGCGCCTTTTCGATTTGCGTGCCGGCGCGTTCGGCGCGTTCCAACAGCATGCGGTTCAGGTCGAAGCGCGAGTAGATGAGCAGAGGATCGTCCATGCGTAGACTGACGGCGCCGGCCCCGGTCGCGGCTAGGACGGTTTCGTGGACCATGCGCTTGGGCGTCGCATTGTCGATTAGAAAAGGATACTGGCTATACGCTTTGTGAGTAAGGCCGCCGCCGCACGGCTTCTCCCAGGCGAGCTTTTCGTCGAAAAGCTGGACCTTCATTCCGGCGGAAGCGAGTTGCTCCGCCGCGAAGGCCCCCGCTGGTCCACCGCCCAGGATCGCGACTTGCTTCATTTTTTCTTGCCGGTCGGCGGAAGGTCCTCGGGGGAGGGCATGTTGCCGCCAGTTGCGCCCGGAGGTGTGCCGCCGTGCGGATTTGCGGCGCCAGGCATCGCTGTGGGCGGCGCTCCGCCACCGCCGTGAGGCGCCCCGCCTGCATCTTTGCGTCCTTTGACCACCCACTTGCCGCTTTGTTCTTCGAGGTGGTAGTTCATGGCCATGCCGCCGCCCGGGGTGTTCTTGGGAGTGATGGTCACCGCCGCGTCGGCCTGATTGCCGCTGAAGGTCACATTCGTCACCTGAACATCCATGGCCGCCATGTTCAACGCGAGACTCGAAGTTTTGCCTGAAAGGTAGTCGATCACGCCCTGGCGCACGGCGTCTTTACTCTGAGTTCCGCGATTGCAGGCGGACAGAGCGGCTAGGAGAACAAGAACGCAGGTAAATCTCACTACTCAATTATATCCATGAGCTTACGTTGTTCCGCATGTCGGAGGAGGGGGGTGTGGGACGCTTTTGCGGGGGGGCAGCGGGTTTGTCTTCACCACTGAGGCACGGAGAACACGAAGAAAGCACGGAGAAAACGGAAAACTCACCGCGGAGGCGCAGAGGCGCGGAGGAAGACGCAGAGAAACCACATCGGGTCAATGAACTGTCCCAAGGCGAGCTTTCATGCACTCGCAGCGCAGGGGACGAGAGTGCCGGGAGGGATCACGATGCATGCTGTCTTCTCGGCGTCTCCTCAGCGTTCTCGCCGCCTCGGCGGTGAGTTCGTTCCGGTGTATTGAAGCGCGATAGAGACGAGCGTCGATGGTGACAGGATCGCTTGCCGACGCGCGGCTCTGACACTGAGGTACAGTTGAACAT
>Ga0105240_10003495_pt1 | contig 24363 bp, 25 predicted proteins | sample KBSC54metaG_FD_80426 | JGI IMG/M metagenome (GOLD analysis project Ga0105240, IMG submission 80426) | Corn rhizosphere microbial communities from Kellogg Biological Station, Michigan, USA - KBS C5-4 metaG | ecosystem: Host-associated > Plants > Roots > Rhizosphere > Soil | place: Michigan, USA...
GCGACATAAATCGCTACCAAAGACCAGCAGACGGCATAACGTTTGACGATAACTCTCCAAGTGTACCTGTTGGCCTGGTAGGGTCGCAGTTCGGACAGCTGCCATCATATCAAAGCAAAAGTGTAAATACGCAAAAACGGTATGGCTACAGTGGCAACAGTTTTATCGCTGCCGTTGAATTTGGTCCGCGGCTGAAGGCTAAAAGTATCATTACCGGTGGCGAATCTTTCGATCCAAAATCGGCGCATTTTACTGATCAGGCCGACGGTTATATTAACGGACATTTTAAGTATATTTGGTTTTATAAGAACGAAGTGCTGAAACATTCCGTAAAAAGCTATCATCCAGGTGAATAATAAGTTGATATGATAAAAAAGTACTCATTTATTGTTGTATTGCTTTTAGCAAGCATGGTATCCCGTGCCCAAAGTCTTACACTGGAAGAATTGGAGGGACTCACCGGTATGACTACCGACCAGGTTCACAACTTCCTGATCATTGGTAAAGGTTTTCAGTCACTTGGTAAAGTCACGCTGAACGGCAAAAATTTTGAACGGTTTAAAAGTAATCGCGTCGACCCATCAATTGCAGAAACACTCTCCCTGGGTGAAAGCAATAAGATGATGAGCGGCAACACAACCCGGCAGGTTATTTATCACACGCTACGGTTCCAGGATCTTAATTCACTATACACCCAGGCCAAGCGGTCGACCATGTCCCTGATCTTCGAAGGGAAGGATGCTTATCAAAATATTTATCGTTTTGATAACTCGCTTTTTACGACGGTCATCAATGTTAGTCTTGATAAAAAATCCGGCACGGTGCAACTGGATGAGAAATAGAAACTTTATTGCTTAAAGTTCGTAAAAATGGGTTGTTGTTATAAAAACGTACCCATGGACTACAACAGAACCTTCAAATCGATCACACCCGACAGCACTCTTAAAACGCTTGCGTTTACGCATGCCGCACTGTTGGCATTCCAAATGCTTTTTGCAATTGTGGCCTTTGCCCAAACCACCAGGATGTATTTTGGCGTAATGAATATGGACGACCAGTTTGTATTTATAGTGCCCGTACTTGCCCTCGGTGGATTTTTTGGCGGTTTCCTGATATTTAAGAAACAAAAGTACATTCTGCGCGAAAAAGAAAGTACGCTTGAAAAGCTTACGGGATATCAATCTGTTCTGATCACCCGTTTTGTACTGATACAAGGCCCCGCCGTATTTGCCATTGTAGCTTATATCCTTAGCGGTAATATATTTTTCCTGTTTATCACAGGTTTAATGTCTCTCTATTTCATTTTCCTGCGTCCTACACGTGAGAAAATTGAAAGCGATCTTCGTTTTAGTTTCGACAGCCCAATGATCCGTCAGCTGGAACACGAGGAGCTTGGCTAATTTTTTTCTTCCATTAAAATATTTGCCAGGCAATTCTGTTATTCCATTTTTGTAACTTTAATTAAAGTTTAGCAGCATCGTTATGCGTATTTTGAAATTTATGGCGATTGGCGCCGCGGTAGGATACGGTATCTACTACCTGACAAAGGAAAAAGAGAACGGCAAATCGATACTCGAAGAATTGCTGGAAGACGCGCCTGACTATGCAGACCGCGCAAAAAAATACGTGGAGTACACGATAGACCAGGTAGCTGAGCGCTTTCGCGTGTAGAGCTCTCCCGGAAAAAAGGGGTGTCACACTGGGCACTCGAAGTGTAGTGCTCAATGGCTTACTTCACTTGTATGGAGCGCTGATTTGAATGACTACAAGGATCGCGCAGTTAAATCAATATCAACGAAATCATCTAATCAATCTAATCAGCGGTCACCTGATCACCACACTAAACCTATGCGCACCGTAACTATTCGTATCCGACTTAATAACATCAAAGCGGTAATTCCATAGCCTTAAATTCAGCGAATCTTTCCGGTAGGCATCTTTCAGCCAAATTCCTACGTTGGCAGGGATGTTTTTGGTAAAACTCGTTTTTAAGAGATAGACACCATCATTTTTGGCCGTTACCTTTAACGGGATAGTGCAGCCTGGAGTAAATGGAATAGTTTGTATGGCGCAATTGACGCCATCACGTGTAGCACTGCTTAAACTTCCCTTACCAAAGCCGGCAAAATACGGCGCATCCTGTGAATTTGAATAATTACAGGAGGCAGAATGCCTGAACATTAATAAAGTTTCATCAAGTGCAGCTGAATCCAGCTGTAGTTTGATCTTTAACATACCGCCATCAGGGATGGTATCGGTTTGTGCGGCGACAGTCTGCGTGGTAGGCGGAATAATAGGGGAACTGGGTGCAACAGGGGACGGGTTGTTTTTAGCTTTCTTTTGACAAGCACCAAGGAATATAACGCCTACCACAGACATTAATATAATTTTCCTCATGCGAACAATTATCTTTAACTACTAAGTAACGACTTGTACGATGGTATTGTTCAGAAGTTGGATGTATTTGCGCTGTACTTTTCAACATTTGAGGCTGGTTGTTAACATTTTAAGCGAAACTGAACTTGATTATTTATGCCTCTGTTTTGATTGTAACAAGTATTTTACATTTTCTCAAAAGGAAAGTGGGTCAATAAAAGTAAAGGGTGAACCTAAATCACTAAAGGCAAGCACGTCTAAAAATGTCCCGTTAAATCACTGATTGTTATTTAATTAACTTGATATTTTATAAATTAATAAGCAATCGGTTTAATTGACACTTGCCACAAAAAAACGTTCCGGATCTCACCCCGGAACGCCATCTACTAAATCAGATCAACCTCATGTTTATTGATCCTTTGCCGCCATCTTTCTCAAGGATGGAAGGTCTTTGGTATAAGTTGTATTGGTTGTAGAAGTTGTAATGGTTGAAATGGTAACACTGCAAGTTGTTTGTTTTACAATAACCAATACAACTTCTACAACCCTTACAACCTTTTCAACCAACCTCAAATCTGCCCAAACTCCCCATTAGCGCGTATCGCTATTTCTTCGCTCACCACCGCTGCGGGCATATGACCTACCCCAAAGTCGTTTCGGTTGATGGTACCTGTCACTTTAAAGCCAGCTATCGGTTTTTGGGTGCGCATATCTTTGCCTACGCCGTTTAGAGTTAGGTCGAGATTAACCTGTTTGGTTACGCCGTGCATGGTAAGGTCGCCGGTCAGCTTATATTTCTTGTCGTCAATTTTGGTTATGCTTTTACTTTTAAAGGTGATCTGCGGAAATTTAGCAGCATCAAAAAAATCAGGGCTTTTGATGTGATTATCGCGCATGTCATTATCAGTACTAACCGAGGCCACATCGGTGCTCAGTTCAAATACGGCGTCACTAAAATCCGGCTTTGCCGAGGTAATGCTTGCATCAAACTTCTTAAAGTTGCCATCCACTTCCGAAAGGGAGAGGTGGGTTACTGTAAATCCAACTTTGGCATGCGCTTTATCTACCTGCCATTTGGTTTGTGCAAAAAGCGCCGTGCTTAGTGCCATAGTTGCCGCTAATAATGTGATCTTCTTCATGTTGTTTTTATTTATAGTTTATTAATCAGGATGCTATTAAATATTGGAGATGGAATTAATCAAGCCCGCCACCGCCCGGAGGAGGAGGGCCGCCTGGCCCGGGACCGCCACCTGGTCTGAAACCAGGCCCGCCGGGACCACCTTGCATTGGGGATTTACCAGCAAATTTTTGCAGGCGTAAAGTAAATGTGAGCATATAATATCTACCCAAACGGTTCACGTTACTTTGGTTAATATAGTTGCCGTTTTGGGTTGATGTATAAGCCGTGTTCTCGTTAAAAATGTCGTTCACTGCAAAGCGAAGTGTGCCCACATTGCCTTTCAGGAAGCGGCGTTCTACGTAGGCATTCAGAATGTTTGGATTGGTAGCGCCGGAAAAACCTTCATAAACTGTTTTGGTGTAATCGTAACTCAATGTCCAGTCTTTCCATACATAGTTTTTACCGCTAACGCCCAGGTTAATAGTTTTATAGTTGTTGTTCACGTTGGCCTGGGGTACAGTGTTTGTTAAATGGTTGATGCTGTAGCTTGCATTGGCCGTTGCGTCGATCACATCGGTAATATCCACCCTGAACCGTGCGCCCTGTGTCAGCACCAGGTTTTTAGCGATGTTTTTCTGATCGGTTTCCGAAAACTTAGTCGTATCACCGGCTATACTGCCCAGGTAACTGATACTGTTTGTATAGCTGATATTGCCATTAATAAACAGCGTGTACTTGCGCTTTTCCCATGGCTTGGCGAAGAAGTAGAAAGCTGATGCATTGTAATAGCCATCAGCATTTTGGTATCTCGTCAGTACGGTACCGGCTAAATGCGGGTCTGTATAATTCTTAGGGTAAGTAACCGTTGTCGCGACGATCTTATCATTGGAAGCCGTGAAATTCACATTGGAGAAAAATACATTGCCGCTGGCGAAATCGAACTTGTTATAGCGGATGCTGAACGTATTGTTGTACTCCGGCTTCAGATCGGGATTACCCTGAACCGGGTAGCTCGCATTAGAATAATCTGTAACCGGCTGCAATTGTGAGTAGGTAGGCGAATTGCTTGATCCGTTATAATTGATGGTCAGTGCCTGGCTGCGCGAGAAATTGTAAACAAACCGCGCAACCGGCGAAAAGTTAAAAGTAGTGATATGAGTTGGCGCACTCTCTAATGATGATCCCTGCAATAAAGATGGCTGAGCTGCCACACCTAAAGTATAATTATATTTCTTGTCGATATAACGATAGTTCAACCCAAAACGATTGGTGATGAACTGAAACTTATAATCGTTGCTCAATAAAGCGTATCGGTTGATGTCTCCGTTGTCGGCTAACGTATCTGTCGCTTTATCGGCAGTGGTATTGGCATAATGGTAGCCATAATTAAATTCTAGGAACGACAGTTTGCTCAGCGGCTCCATATAAGACAATGATGCCCCAACGCTGTCTGTTCGACTAGTGGTATTGATCCTCTGATTTACCGGGGCATTTGCTTTTGTACTATCTAAGTAGGTGTAAACAGGGTTTTGATACTGGCTGCTTTTAGTCGACCCAGATGTTAACAAAATACTGAGGTTACGCCCACGGGTACTGAAGCGGTGATTGTACAGCACATTCAATCCATAGTTCGGCGCGGTTGAGTTGCTCATCAGATTCAGACCATACTTTGATTGCGTTATTTTACTGTCAGATGCAAACAGATCGCTGCTTTGGGTTTCGTTAGTTAATACACTGGCATAGGAAAATGATGGTGTTATTTTGAAGTAGTTAACAGTATCTGGTTTCCATTCAATGTTGAAATTGAAACGATGATTTAGCTTGCCGTCGGTCTCATTGGTATTGGTGTTGTTGGTTGTAGGATTATCCAGCGATGTGTTATACTGAATAGCATTGGTGACAGTATTCACCGAGTTATTGGAGAAACTATAGCTGCCATACACAGTTACCTTTTTACCCCAGTTATCGCGGTAGTTCAACCCAAATGAACGCGCAGTTGTAATGCCATTGTTTGAGCTGCTGTTACCGCCTGGCCCGCCCGGGCCGCCGCGGCCACCCGGACCACCGCCAAAATTAAATAAGTTAGTATTGGTATTATTCAGGTTACCTGATACAGAAATTTGCCTGTTGCCATTAAAGCTAAAAACATTGGTTGAAGCAATATAACGGCCATCGTCTGTTGTGCCGTGAGTTTCAGGAATAGCATCACGACCTCCGCCTAATGTTGCCTGTCCGAAATAGCCATAGTTTTTATCCTGCCTGATATTGATATTCAATACCTTTTGCGGGTCGCCGGTTTTTATGCCGGTAATATTGGCCTGGTCGCCATAATCATCAACTACCTGTATGTTCTGCACCAGGTCGGCTGGCAGGTTCTTGGTCAAACTGGTTACATCACCTGCCATATAGTCCTTGCCGTTCAACCGCACCTTACTTACGCTTTTGCCCTGTGCGGTAATATTGCCATCCTTATCCACATCCACACCCGGCAGCTTTTTGATCACGTCCTCTACAGCTGCGCCTTCACGGACTTTATAGGCTGCCGCATTATATTCTACAGTATCTTCTTTTATTTTTACCGCGTTGACATCTGAGATGGTGACCCCTTTCAGCGCGATAGCATCGCTTTTTAGGACGATGGGAGCCAGTTCCGCCAGTGTTTTGTCGTTATTTAAAACAAAGCGCCTCTTTATACCCTGGTATCCTACTGAGAACACAATCAAACTAAACTGGTTAACAGGAACCGCCGGAAAGCTGAATTTGCCATTCATATCGGTAGCAACCGTTATACTATCCGTGCCGGTCAATAGCTTTATGGTAGCTCCGGGTATTGTTGTGCCCGTGGTGTCTTTTACTATGCCGCTTACCGGTCTGCCGGTTTGCTGAGCAAAAGCATGCGCAGTGATGAACAAAATTAATATCGTAAGTAGGGGTTTGAGTTTCATATTTTTCATTTATGATGCTCAAAACAATCCCATAATACTGACACTAAAAAATAGAATAGACAGGTGCCGTTTATGTATAGATGGACACTGGTTTTTCCCCTATAAAGCCAGATTTTAATCGACGAATCCTTAAAATGGCTATTTAAAGATTGTATCTTCCCTTTCGTCGGCAAAAAATAGTCTCCGGGCGGTTTAGATTGTGCGGTAACGCTTTGATAGGTAATATTGTAGCCTCAGATAATGCATTTGTAAATAAATGATTGTAATTTAACTTAATAATGTTTGCTCCAAGATCCCAAAGCCGTTTGATAGGTGTATTGATCCAGATATTGATATGGGCCGTATTCGGCGTTTTACTTTTCTTTTATCAGCCTTATTTTTCGGATATAGATGTACCATATCAGTTTTGGATAAAACAAGTGATCGTGCTTGGTTCAATGGTAGCAGTTTTCTATCTAAACGCGCTGGTGCTTGTCCCCCGTTTTCTGCTGAAAAACCGTACAGGTTATTATCTCACCTCTATGGTAGTTATTGTAGTTGCCATAGTGTTCCTGAGCGGCTGGGTTGACAGGGCATTAAACCTGCACCAACTATTTGATGCTGCGTTCCACAAACGCGCCCAAAAACAAGGGTGGGAAATGACCAATCATCATCCGAAGAAGCCAGATAAAGGGAAAGGACGCGGGTTAGATACGCTTACAATGACCGTAACAGCTCTGGTTTTAGGTATCAGTACCAGCATCACGACCATCCAGAAATGGCAAAAAGATAAACAGTCGCGCGAGGAATTGGAGAAGGATAAGGTAACATCTGAATTGTCTTTCCTAAAGGCACAGATCAACCCACATTTTTTCTTTAACACGCTGAATAATATTTATGCCCTTACACAGGTAGATGCAGACGTTGCCGGAAAAGCCATCCACCAGCTATCGCGGATGATGCGTTACCTATTATACGATACGCAACAAGCGAACACGATGCTGAGCCAAGAGCTTGCATTTGTGAAGGATTATATCAGCCTGATGAAATTGCGCCTGACGGATGTGGTTAAAATAAACTTTGATGAGCCAACCAGACTGACCGATAAGCCGGTAGCACCGATGATATTTTTGCCTTTTGTCGAGAACGCTTTTAAACATGGCGTAAGTGCAACGCAACCAAGCCATATTGATATTGTGATCTTGCAAAAAGATAGTGTGCTTGACCTGACCGTAAAAAATTCGATCATCAATGATAATAGTGTAAGCCTGGATACCAACAGTGGTATAGGGCTGGTAAACACACGTCGCAGACTCGATCTGCTATATCCCGGCAAATACAAACTGGAGATAGACGAATTGAATGCCAATAACGAGTATACCGTTCACTTAATCCTCGACTTGTCATGACCCTGAATTGTATAGCAGTTGACGATGAGCCATTGGCGCTCGGCCTGGTTTGTAAGTTCATAGAGCAAACGCCATTTCTAAATTTGGTAGGACGCTATTCGGGTGCTGTTGATGCTTTAAAGGCCATTCATCAGCATAAACTTGACCTGATATTTCTCGACATTCAAATGCCCGATCTGAACGGTATTGAACTGGCGCGTGTATTGGGCAAAGGTGCCGATGTGCCGAGGGTTATATTCACTACAGCTTATAACCAATTTGCATTGGAAGGTTATAAAGTTGATGCGCTCGATTATCTACTGAAACCATTCAATTATGAAGAGTTTCTGCGTGCCGCACAAAAGGCACTTAACTATCATGAATTAGTAAATCGTCCGAATACATCAGCACCCGTTCCAACAGTTGCAGAAGAGCGGGCTGATGAAGACTACTTGTTTTTAAAAGTCGAATATCAATTAGTTCGTATTGCCCTGGATGATATCTTATATATAGAAGGATTGAAGGACTATGTAAAGGTTCATTTGAAAAACGTCGACAAGGCCATATTATCACTCACAAGTTTAAAAGCTTTGGAGGAGAAACTGCCGTCAAAACGTTTCATGCGGGTGCACCGTTCGTTTATCGTATCGTTAGATAAGGTCACCTCCATGACCAAAAACTCAGTCCAAATAGGCAAAATGATGATCGCGGTAGGTGATCAGTACAAAGAAGCCTTCAGCCAGTTTGTCGGAAAGTGGATATAGTGTAGTCCGAAAGTCGGAGGTCAGTAAGTCCGGAAGAATTTTAATTGAAATCATATTAATCCAATAATCCTGTCATTATCATGGTTCACACAATAAAAAGAACTTTTGCCACATTACTTTTAGTAGTGGCCGGCACATTTACTTATGCTCAAACACCCGGTTATCATCTTATCAGCACTTTTCACATTAAAAGCAGCGGCGGCTTCGATTATATAACAGTTGACGATGCGTCTGACAGGCTATATGTTTCGCATGGTACACAGGTAAATGTTGTGAATAAAAATACGGGTGACTCCATCGGCGTAATCAAAGCAGTAAAAGACGTACACGGTATTGCCCTGGTTCATGCTCTTGGCAAAGGATACATCTCTAACGGCTCGTCAAACAGTGTGCTCGTATTCGACCTCAAAACCTTTAAAGTGTTAGCCCATGTACCTACAGGTAAATTTTCCGACGGGATTTTTTATGATGATTTTTCCAGGAAAATTATTTCATGCAACGGCATGAGCAAAAATATGACCGTGATTGACCCCATTACAGATCGTGTAGCCGCCACCATACAATTAACCGGTTGGCCCGAGGCAGCAACAAGTGACGGCATGGGAAAAATATATGTGAACAATGCTGAAAAAAGTGAGATCGATGTAATTGACTCCAAAACGTATAAAGTAATACATACTTGGTCAATTGCCCCGGCTAAAGGCCCTTCCGGTTTGGCAATAGACAGAACTTCCATGCGCCTGTTTGCAGGCTGCGACAATAAGCTGCTGGCAGTTATTAATGCACAAAATGGCAAGGTGGTAACTACTTTACCGATAGACGACGGCTGCGATGCTGTTACATTTGACAAAAAGCTGAAAACTGTGTTTTCATCAAATGGTGAAGGCACTTTAACTGTTATTAAGGAAAAGGATGCCGACAAGTTTAGTGTGGCCGAAAATGTAAAGACCAAAAAAGGTGCACGTACAATGGCGCTGGATCAGTTAACTCATAAACTGTATTTACCTACTGGCGACTTTAAAAAGGGCGATACCACGGAGCGGCCTAAAATATTGCCTGGAACATTCCAGGTATTGGTTTTAAGTAAGTAAGGAAGTCGGAAGTCGGAAGTCGGAAGTCGGAAGAATTTTAACTCATCAAAACACCAACAATCTAACAATAAAGCAATCAGCAATTTGTTATCGACTAATGACTAATGACTAATGACTAAACAAAAAGTGTTACTTCCTGATTAGATTCCTTCTTGAATACCTTTTTTGCCGAAGATGTTACCGCAAAAGCGAAAACTTTCAGGCGTGCGATTAACTTTTTCATATGACTTTATTTAGGTTTACGGTTTTATTGTATCAAAATCATTGCCAATCAGGCAGTTGCTATAAATTAAACGGCATCTGGGCTTGAAGGTTTAGTCTGCTATGTACTTTTTTACCCATATTTTCCCATAGCGACATATTTTTCCCCGTGGTTAATTTACATATCTCAAAGCGAAAAATCAATAGTTAACTCGTGAAAATCATTATAATCCCTCAATCGTGTCAAAAAAAAACAGCCATCACCTCGCGTAACGGCTGTATTCCACTAAACTAAACTATCAACCAATCTCATCTGTCCTCCGGCAACCAACTAAGCCAGATTTACCCGGGCGGGCGTGGACTGATGAGCTAATGAAGGGGTTACACAAAAAGTACTTCGTCAGTAGTTATATACTGTTCCTGCTCTTGCTTCTTCCCGAATAATTTGTTGGCCTGCTTTATTTTCGACAGGCTTTTCCCTAAGTATATAACCAGCTTTTTCATCGTATTTTTAAGGGTCTAAATGAGCAGCTATGCCGTTGCCATCGCAACGGCTGCTACCCAACACGAACAGGATGATTTTGACCCTAACTATTTCACCTGTTGTTTTTCATATGTATAAGTACAATTCAGATCAGGTTGAGATCATCAAACACCGGTTAAGCGGTAAAGCAATTCAGCAACACTGTAACCGGCGTAGCTCAATTTCCTGGTGCGCATTATCAGTAACACGGTGATGATGATCATTTCGTTCAATCTTTAAACCGTATCAAAATTCGTTAACTGTGAGTTTAAAATAGATAGGGAAAACACGGTAATTCATACGTGTTTTTACGTGACTTGAAATAAAATCCCCTCTTGAGAGGGGGCGCAGAGGATCGCGGGTCGGGAGGGGTGTGTTTCTACGCCATGCAACCCGGTTTGAATGTCCTGCTGATGAACACACCCCTGCCCCTCTCTCCAAAGGAGTCCTTTGGACAAGAGGGGACCAATCCTATAAAAAATAAAATCCTTATTGTGTTTTAAAGACGCAATGATTTTTATATCTTACAGAACTAAATTATAAGAACCTAAGAATCATGCTAAACAGAAGAAAATTCCTTATGGGCACTGGTGCGGCTGCGCTTGGTGCATTAGTGCTGCCAAAGGCGGCTTCAGCATTTTTATCGACTGCGGGCGAGCATCCGCTCGGATTGCAGCTATTTACCTTATTCGGCGTCATCGAAGGAGATGTAAAAGGAAACTTGAAAAAGGTAGCTGACATCGGCTTTAAGGAGATAGAATCAGCTTTCAGCAAACTGCCCGGCTATTATGGCATGAAACCAAATGAATTTGCTGCGTTATGCAGTGATCTGGGGCTTTCATGGAAATCGCATCACGTTCTGGGTGCGCCATTCAAACTGCCTCCGGGAACTAAATTGCCTGCTGGCATGACCCTTCCCCCTCACATGCTCAACCTGAAAGAAGATATGCAGGCATTGGTTGACCAGGTTGCAGAAGGAGGAATACCCTACCTGGTTTGTGCCAATATCCCTACAGGAACACTTGATGAAATAAAACAAGCAGGCGAAATATTAAATAAAACCGGCGAAGCTTGTAAAAAAGTAAATATCCAGTTGTGCTATCATAACCACGATATGGAGTTTAAAACAGTCGAAGGTAAAGTGCCATATCACGAGTTATTATCGGAATGTGATGCCAACCTGGTAAAAATGGAGCTCGACCTTGCCTGGGCAACCAAAGCAGGCATTGATCCGGTTGAATTGTTCAAAGCTCATCCGGGACGTTTCCCGTTACTGCACGTAAAAGATATCAGCAGCGACTTCAAAACGCTTGAACCGGTAGGCGAAGGTGTGGTGAAATTCAAGCATATTTTTGAGCATGTAAAAGAAGCCGGCGCCAAGCATTATTTTGTAGAACACGATATGCCGAAAGACGCATTCGCTAGTATAGCCACAAGTTATAAGAATTTAAGGGCGATGGGAGTGTAGTGATTTTAGATTTACGAATTACGATTTTAGATTTAATTAGTGAATGAATGATTGAAGATTAAAAGAAATCAATATAATCATCTTAATCACATAAATCAGCGGTCCAAAAACATTTAATAGGGTATTCATAGTTCAAATTACTGTGGATACCCTATTTTTATTACCGTAGCGGTAACATTTACTATTCCCCTTTATCCAATAAAAAATTAATACGAGTGGAAACTATTCTGAATATCACCAACCTGGGTAAAACTTATAACAGCGCGGGTAAAACGCTTACCGTGCTCGATAATATCAACTTTGAGATCACCACGGGTTCAACCAATTCCATTGTCGGGCCTTCTGGCAGCGGCAAAACTACTTTGCTTGGCCTTTGCGCTGGGCTGGATCGGTCGTCGACCGGCATCGTCGAATTGAACGGTATAAAACTTGGAGATTTAAGTGAAGACCAGCGCGCGCAGGTGCGTAATCAGCATGTTGGTTTTATTTTTCAGAATTTCCAGCTGCTACCGACCTTAACTGCGCTTGAAAATGTGATGGTGCCATTGGAACTTCGCGGCGAAAAAAATATCAGGACACGCTCGTTGGACCTATTGGATAAAGTAGGTCTGGCCGACCGCGGTCACCATTATCCTGCACAGCTTTCAGGCGGCGAACAGCAAAGAGTGTCATTAGCCAGGGCATTCAGCAATCAGCCTAAAATATTGTTTGCTGATGAGCCTACGGGTAACCTGGATGCCGAAACCAGCGAGAAAGTGGTTAAGCTGATATTCGATCTTAACCGGGAAGCCGGTACGACCCTCGTACTCGTTACCCATGACCTCGATTTAGCGGCCAAAACCCAGCGTATTATACGCATTAAAGGTGGTAAGCTTATTTCTGACGACAAAACCACTTTAAACGCCTAACAGGTTATGGATAGCACTCCCGGAAATTATAAGCGCAAGCTTAATATCCCCTGGCTGTTTGAAATGGCCTGGCGCGATAGTCGCCGCAACCGGTCGCGGTTGTTCCTGTTTATCTCGTCTATTGTATTTGGTATTGCAGCATTGGTAGCCATTTATTCCTTCGGGTTTAACCTGAAAAAAGATGTCGATAGCCAGGCAGCAACACTCATCGGATCCGATTTGGCTATCTATACTAATAAGCCGCCCGAGCCAGCTACGCAGCACCTGATCGATTCTTTAGGCGACAGGCGTTCGCAGGAAAAGAGTTTCGCTTCGATGATCCTGTTCCCTAAAAGCGGAGGAACAAGACTTGTGCAGATAAGAGCTTTACAAGGAGGATTCCCATACTACGGAAGTCTTGAAACCACTCCCGCAAGTGCCGGCACATCCTTCAAAAAAGGAAAAACGGCGTTGGTGGACCAAACCCTCATGCTGCAGTATAATGTAAAAGTGAATGATTCTATCAAAATAGGTAAAGTCACTTTCCTGATAGCGGGTACATTAAATAAAGCTCCCGGACAAACAAACGTAGCTTCCAATATAGCCCCGATAGTTTACATCCCGATGCAGTATTTGGATCAGACAGGGCTATTGGAAAAAGGTAGCCGAATCAATTATAATTTCTATTACAAATACGATCATAAAGTCGATATAAGTAAGCTGACCAAAAAGCTGGAACCGCGTTTGGATAAGGCCGGACTGAATTACGATACCATCGACACCAAGAAAGAAAACACAGGTAGAGCTTTTGGAGATTTGACGCGGTTTTTATCGTTGGTAGGATTTATTGCATTGCTTTTGGGTTGTGTGGGCGTTGCGAGTGCCATTCATATCTATGTCCGGGAAAAGATCGCTTCCATCGCGATCATGCGTTGCCTGGGCGTCAAGGCTTACGAAGCGTTCCTGATCTATCTTATTCAAATTGCAGGCATAGGTTTATTGGGATCGATAATCGGTTCGCTGTTAGGTAGCGCAGTGCAACACTTGATGCCGTTTGTGTTTAAGGATTTTCTGCCGATATCCATCTCAACGGATATTTCATGGATGGCAATTGCACAGGGGATACTCTTGGGTGTGATTATATCCATACTGTTTGCCCTGTTACCCCTTATTGCTATCCGTAATATATCGCCGCTTAATACTTTGCGTATCTCGTATGAAAATCTCAACCTGTTGCGCGATCCTTTGCGCTGGCTTGTTTACTTGCTGATCGTGCTGTTCATCACCACCTTTACCTACGTCCAATTAGATAACTGGCTGGCGAGTATATTCTTCACTATCGGTATTTTCGTCGCCTTCCTGATTTTGACGCTGATCGCCAAACTGCTGATGTATTTGGTAAAGATCTTTATAAAAAGCACCTGGAGCTATTTATGGCGACAAGGCTTTGCCAATTTATACAGGCCAAATAATCAAACTATTATTCTTATCGTATCTATCGGTTTAAGTACGGCTTTTATTTGCACCTTATTCTTTATCCAGAGCATGCTGGTAAAGCAGGTATCACTTTCGGCCAGTACCAACAAGGCTAATATGATCCTGTTCGATATACAGAATAACCAGGAAAAAGGTGTAGCCAACATTGCCCGCAAACATCATCTGCCTATAATTCAACAGGTTCCGGTGGTAACTATCCGGCTGGAAAAGATCAACGGTAAAACCGAGGCCGACCTGGCAAAAGATACCAGTCTTAAATTCAACAAATTCGTATTCGCTAATGAATACCGGGTTACCTATCGCGACAGCCTAACCGCCACAGAAAAACTGACTGATGGCGATTGGGTAGGGCATGCACCTAAAAATGGCGAAGCGTCGATATCCGTTGAAGAACGCTGGGCAAAACATAATCACCTTAAGGTCGGCGACCATCTTGTATTTAATGTGCAGGGAATGCAGGTGCCAACCAAAATTGGCAGCATACGCGAGGTGAACTGGAATAAGATGCAAACCAATTTCCTCATTGTCTTTCCTAAAGGAGTTGTTGATGATGCGCCACAGTTCCACGTATTGCTTACGCACGTACCGAATAAGGAGGCGTCAGCAAAATTCCAACAAGATGTAGTAAAGCAATTTCCGAATGTTTCGATGATCGACCTGGGTTTTATACTCAGCGTGTTGGACGACCTGATGGATAAATTAGGAGATATCATTCGCTTTATGGCGATGTTCAGTATCATAACGGGAGTAGTTGTTTTGATCGCTTCGGTAAGGATCAGTAAATACCAGCGCATTCAGGAAAGTGTATTGCTCCGCACCATGGGTGCAAGCCGGAAGCAAATTCTGGCTATTACAGCTATCGAGTATTTCTTTTTGGGCGCATTATCGGCAGCAACCGGTATCCTGATCGCTTTAGCAGGTAGTTGGCTACTGGCAAAATATAGTTTCGATATTCCGTTTAATGCAAGTATGCTGCCCGCTTTATTACTATTTTTGGGAATAGCCATACTAACCATCCTCATCGGCTTGTTTAATAGCCGGGGCATCCTCAATAAACCTCCGCTGGAGATACTGAGAAAGGATGTGTAAGTATCAACCAGGTTTTATATCTATGCAATCAAACAAAAGAAAATATAAGGGTTTCATGCTGAGCCGCGTCGAAGCATGGTGCATAGGCCTCTACGCGCGTACCCTTCGACAGGCTCAGGGTGACAACGCGCTTTTTAAAATGGCAATGTGTTTGGGGCTCATCTTTTTACTTTCCGCATGTGGGGGCAAAAGTACTTCTGCCGATTCCCAACAGCAAGAAGTAACTAAAGACACTACAGTTGTCGCTTCCGATAAGAAAGGTATCCTGTTCTTCGGCGATAGCCTGACCGCAGGTTATGGCTTAGACGATCCATCCAATGCCTTTCCGGGAGTAATACAACGAAAGATAGACTCGCTTAAATTGCCTTATGCTGTGATCAACGCAGGCGTAAGCGGTGAAACAACTGCCGGTGGCCTAGCCCGTATCGATTGGGTGTTAAAGCAGAGGCCCTATGTTTTTGTGCTTGAACTGGGTGCCAATGATGGTCTGCGCGGGGTACCTGTTGCGGAAACAACCAGGAACCTACAGTCGATAATAGATAAAGTAAAAACCAAATACCCCGATGCCAAAATCATTTTGGCAGGTATGCAGGTTCCCCCAAGTATGGGGCACGACTATATTACTTCGTTTAAAAACCTGTTCCCGGCGTTGGCCGAAAAAAATAAAATTGCACTGGTGCCTTTCTTGTTAGCCGGAGTAGGCGGCAATCCCAAACTAAATCAAGCCGACGGTATACATCCAACTGCCGAAGGCGCTAAAATAGTAGCCAATAATGTCTGGAAAATTCTGAAAGACGAATTGTGACGCGCTGTCATGCTGAGGCACTAGCCTGTCCTGAGCCTTGTCGAAGGGAAGCATTGGCAATCACGTTTTAATTTTCCCGTTGGAAAAACTTCTTGTAAAGGTAAGGACGGGTGAGCTTGTCAAGCTGCTCGTGCAAATACTTTTGCCAGTTGTTAAAATCACGGCCCGTATATCCCTGTGGGACAATCGGCTGATGGGTAAACGTTCGTTTCATTGTCGTAGCCATTTGGTTAATAAATCTTAATTTTCTGAATGATATATTAATTGGGCATCCTTTATATTATGGAGGCCACTCCATGCCCGTTAATTTAACTGCGGGGCATCATCAATCATAATGCATATTCTGTGCCAAACGGTTGATAAACAGTTTAATAGACTCAACTTAAGTTATAAAACCTTGTTGAAAACTCAAGTGTATTAACTTTATATAATCCTTGTTATTAGATGATTTTCTGCAACTTAACATGGTGTTGAAAAGTATCAATTTTCTCTACGTTTTTATATTGTCATTTTTGATAAACCCTTACCCGAATTATGAGATCACTGGCGGAATTAAAGAAAGAAGCCGATGAAATACAGTTAAAAATCAGGAAGTTGTTCCTCGGGAAAAACAGCTTTGAAGAGGGTATCGCCGATAAATTGACCACAATTGCCACTATTACCAGCCTTCGCGAGCATTTGGTAAAGATCCAGAAAGAGATAAGAGTACGATTCCCGGATGCGGAATAAAATACCCATTTAAGCAGGTTGAACCATTCGTAAAAGATTAATTATCTTTATGATATAATCTTCTGGTATGTCAAACGCAACCGATCTTACTACCAAACCATCAGAGCCGGACAAAGTGGATGCCTACATGGCGAAGCTGGATTATCCCTTAAAAAACGTTGTACTGGCCCTGCGGGAATTGATCCTGAGTACCGACCCGGAAATTGGTGAGGAAGTAAAATGGAACGCCCCAACCTTTTTCTATGCCGGAGAAATGAGGCCTTTTGATCCCAAAGAATATAAACGATACCTGATCGTATTTAACCTGTTTCAAAAGGATTGTTTGCGATTGGTATTCCCAAGCGGGGCAAGAGTAAACGACAAATCAGGCTTGCTGACAGGGACTTATGCCGATGGTCGCCGTTTAGCTATGTTCCGTAGTATAGACGATGTGCATGCCAAAAAGGACGCTGTGCAGCAGGTGATAAAAGAGTGGTTGAGGACCTTGGATAAGTAATTGCTATTGCTGATTATTTTAAATAATATTGATAAACCAATTATCAATGCGCCTCATCAAAACTTCCCGGAGCTTTCTGCTTTTTAGTGCTTTATGCTGCGGAATAAATGTTTCTGCTCAAGAACTGCATTCAATGCCCAAGGGGCAACAATCGCATACAAGCAGTTTTGAAAATCTGAATGGTGTGAAGGGCGCGGGCGGCAAAACGAATAAAACCGCAAAGGGCAACGCGTTTGAATCATTAAAGGCTGGTGAAAGCAAAACGCTGCTCAATATTAAATCAGCAGGGATTATCCAGCGGATGTGGGTGACTGTTAATGACCGCAGTCCACAAATGCTGCGTTCACTACGGTTGCGTATGTATTGGGATGGGGCTGCTAAACCTGCTGTAGATGTTCCGTTTGGTGATTTCTTCTGCGCTCCACTCGGCAGACCGGTTGCATTCCAATCAGCATTATTTACCGATCCGGAAGGGCGCAGCTTTAACTGCTACATACCGATGCCTTTTAAAACAGGCGCTAAAGTGGTGTTGACCAATGAGAGCAAGTCTGATCTGGATCTTCTGTTTTTTGATATTGATTACATTACCTTAAATCACCCTCAGCCGGATATGCTTTATTTCCATGCCTGCTGGAACAGGGCCATCAAATCTCCATTAGGGAAAGATTTTGAATTACTGCCACACATAACCGGAAAAGGCCGCTTTTTAGGCGTAAATGTGGGTGTGAATGTAGATGCCGCTTACGGCCATACCTGGTGGGGTGAAGGCGAGGTAAAAATGTATATTGATGGTGATACCAACTATCCAACTATAAACGGAACCGGCGCCGAAGACTACATAGGAACAGGCTGGGGCGAAGGCACATTTACTAATATGTACCAGGGTTGTATGATAGCTGATACCGGGAAAAGGCAATACACTTTTTACCGTTTCCATATTCCGGATGCCATCTATTTCAATAATAATTTCAAAGCCACCATACAGGAAATAGGCGGCGGTACTAACGATGAAGTAAAAGCTATAATTGCCCAGGGCACACCCATCAAGCCGGTTACTGTAGCCGGGGATAAAAACTTCACCCGTCTGCTTGATCATCCACAGGAATTGAACAACCCTAAATTCCCAAAAGGCTGGGTTAATTTTTACCGCATAGACGATTACTCAGCAACTGCTTATTTCTACCTGGACAAACCTACCAGTAATTTAAAAGAATTGGCACCAGTCGATGAGCGGGTAAAGTAACTGCAAACTATTTTTCAAACGTCCGGCCCTTTACCAGCCAGGAAAAACCAAAAGACCAGAGGGCGATTGTTTCGAGCCAGACCTCCGGTTTGTATTGCCCGATGGCGTCTGTTACTTTTTGGATTAGAAGGAAAGGAATGAAGAAAAGCGAAATTAGCATGATCCATCCGCAGGTTTTGTAGATTTTGTTGCGCCTGATCTTATCTTGTGTAAATGATCTGCCCGGATCTAACCGAGGAAATATCTTCAAAGAGATATAAGCGAGCAAGACCAAAAAAATCGCAGCGGCCAGGTAGTGGACGGTATTTGAAATAGGATCGTCCGGTTTGGAGATAAAGTTGCAATCATTGGATAGATTGCTTGAGTTGGTTGGGAACAAAGCTGTAATGATGGCAAAAACTGCTGCTACATTTGTGAGTATCTGTTCGTCGCGATGGCTGCCTCTGTAAGTAAATAAAAATAGCCCTACAGCACATAATGTACCGGTAAGATAGTTCCCCATAATGGTATAGTAGTAAGCGCTAACTGAACTTTTTATATTAGGGCATGAACCAACGAGCCATGTTCCCAGAAGCAGCACTATGGGCAGTGCTATGCCTGATATACCAACGGCTTTTCGGATTGTAAGGAAGGAAACGACCATGTCCTGTTCGTCTCCTCCAGGTTGATTGGAGTTTGTCATTGTAAAAAAGGTTTTGAGGTTTAGTAACAGTCAGGAAGTAACTTTAAGGGTCAAATTAATTATCTGATTATCAATCTGAAACTATAGAATATATGATTAAAGTTAAGGTATGTATGACCGAAATTCACCCCGTGTTTTAACGGTATTTTCAAGGGTAAATCGACGGTATTTACAAATGGTTTGTTCTTATATTTTACCCCATTTTTATATTAAATGCGAGGTTTAATGGTAATATTTGTATGTTGATCAGCGATGAAAGTACTCCAGTTCACGATCCCGGTAGCTCATGATAAAAGTGTAATTGTTCAACAGGACGAGTTGCCGCATTTTTATCCTCACCTGCACAGGCACAAAGAGGCACAGATAACCTGGGTGCAGGCAGGGGAGGGAACGCTCATCGCTGGTAATAACATGCACACGTTCAGATCAGGCGAAATATATTTATTGGGTGCTGATCAGCCCCATTTGTTTAAAAGCAATCCTGAATATTTTCTGCCTGACAATAAAGAAGTTATCCGGACACTGACCATTTTTTTTGACCCTAACGGTAGCCTCGCTTCATTATTTAGTTTGCCCGAGATGAAAGCTTTAAGGGATTTTATTCAGCAAACGCAGCAAGGCTTCAAGGTTCCTGCTGAATACGTAGAGAAAATATCCCGTATCATAACTGACGTTCGCAAATCCGTCGGACCAGATCAGATGATCTGTTTTTTGCAATTACTTGGAGCATTGCAAGGATTAACGCCACGACCGGAGGCTTTATCGCCATCTTCTAACTCGCACGGAATTACTGAAAGCGAAGGAATCAGGATCAGTAATATCTATAATTATATTCTTCAGCATTACAGCGAGGCTGTCACGCTGGATGATGTGGCCCGCGAAGCCTGTATGACCCCTCAGGCATTCTGCCGGTATTTTAAAAAGCATACAGGGCATACTTTCGTTTCATTCCTGAATAGCATGCGTGTGAATGAAGCTTGTAAAAAGCTGACTGAAAATAAATATGAAAGTATTTCGGTAGTGGCTTATAAATGTGGTTTTACCAGCATCACCAATTTCAACAGGGTATTTAAGGGTGTAATGGGTAATTCGCCGAGAGGGTATTTGGATTGTTATATGAATAAGGTGGAGGTGCCTTAATTAATAAAATAAATAGCAGCTCTCTCCCTAAACTTAGGGAGAGATGTCCATCCGCTGGCTAGCGGAGTACGACAGAGTGGGTAAAACCTTAGGACAGTTAAACCGGGCGCATATTTTTACCCCTCCCAGCCTCCCCTGATTCAAGGGGAGGAGTTGTTAGACTACGCAGCTTTCTCCTTCTTCTCCAAAAACTTCTTCTGATACTGCAGCGGTGTTTTGCCGGTTACTTGCTTAAAGTATTTATGGAAGCTGGCAAAATTGCGGAACCCGCTTTCAAAGCAGATCTGTTTGATACTGATCTTATCCTCGATCAAAAGTTTACAGATATGTCCCACTTTGATCTCATTAATAAACTGCGAATAGGTCTTACGTGTGCGCGACTTGAAGTACCTGCAAAATGAGTGCGGACTGATATTGGCTATAGCTGCAATCTCTTCGGTCGGAATATGTCGCCTGAAATTGGCCATGGTAAATTCATAGATAGCATTGATCCGGTCGTTCTCTGTCTCTTTGTGGTCGTGGTCAAAACCAATGGAGGCTAAAGGTACGATCTGGCTTTCTGATATCAAGGTCAATGCTTCAATCAGCAACATTAACCTGCGGCTGCCTTCGATATATAGCATTTTCTCAAGCAAAGCGGCTATCGCTTCTTTTGTGCCGCCTTGTATACTGATCCCTCTTTTTGCTTTTTCGAGTGTGGAACGTAATGCTTTGTTTTCGGGAAGATTGAGGAATTCATCACCCCAAAAGTCTTCCCTGAAATGTGCTACAGTCACGTCGGCATGTACCTCGCTCTCATTTTTAAAGTACATGGTATCAAACCGCCAGTAATGAGGCAGGTTAGAACCAACCAACACCAGGTCGCCATCATTGAAGTTTTGGATATGATCGCCGATAAATTGCGTGCCGTTTCCTTTTTTAAAATAGATCAGTTCGGCCTCAATATGATAATGCCATTTATTATTGATATACGGCACCGTGTCCTGCCTCACGCTAAAGGAGGATAACGGTTGCTTCGGTATCTTCAGCAACTGGGGTTTCATGACTGGGTTGGTTTATAATTAAAAGCAAAATACATAAAAATTATTTCAAATAGAAAAATTATGCCAAAATAACTTAATATATAGATAATAGAATAAAAATTTATATCCGGTATCTTTATTCCTTTGTAAAACCAAATAATCATTATAAACCGGCGGGAAAGATAAAGCGAGGGTGAGTATTTAACTCCTTAAACAACGCATGACAAAAAAGAACAACATTTTTGCAGTTGCATTAATCACATCCCTATTTTTCTTGTGGGGAATCTCGCTGAACCTTAACTCCATTTTAGTTCCGCATTTAAAGAAGGCCTGCCAGCTTACCGATTTACAATCCGCCTTTGTCGACTCAGCTTATTACATCGCTTATTTTATTGTAGCAATCCCAGCTGGGCTGTTTATGCACAAATACGGTTATAAAAAAGGTATCGTATTGGGCTTGCTTTTATTTGCTGTAGGCGCATTTATGTTCTATCCCGCAGCCAGTACACGTATGTATGGCTTTTTCCTGTTCGCATTATTTATCATCGCCAGTGGATGCGGTATGCTCGAAACAGCTGCTAATCCCTATATCAACAACCTGGGGGATCCTGAAGGAGCTACATGGCGCATCAACTTTGCTCAATCGTTTAATGGTTTAGCTGCTGCAATTGCACCAAAAGTTGGTGGGCTATTCATTCTCTCCGGCATCACGTTGACTGAAGTGCAAAAGGCGGCTATGTCTCCAGAGCAGATGAATACTTATTTACAGGGCGAGTCGGACGCGGTAAAAATACCTTATATCATTATTGGTTTAGCTGTGTTGTTAGTAGCGATACTGATCTGGCGCACAGCTTTGCCGGATATTAAAGAGCACGGCGAAAGTAATAGTGAGCGCACAGACTGGGGCTCTATATTTAGTGAGAAGAACCTGATGTTGGGTGTGGGGGGCATATTCTTTTATGTTGGTGCGCAGGCTGCGGTCACCAGCTTTTTTATAAGATATTCAAAATACGTTGCGTCGATCCAGGAAAAGGAAGCAGCGGGTTTGCTCGCTTTAGCGATGTTAGGATTTATGGCGGGCCGTTTCATTGGAAGTTTCGCTATGCGCTTTATTCGCCCGGTTAAACTTTTGATCGCCTATAGCATTATTAATTGTGCTTTGTTGGTACTTGCGTTCTCTGTTGACGGTCAGCTATCAGTTTACGCGATCATGGGTGTGCCGTTCTTTATGTCGATCATGTTCCCAACTATTTTCTCATTAAGCATCAGTGGGTTGGGTGAGAAAACTAAGAAAGCATCTTCACTACTAATTATGGGAATTGTGGGCGGAGCTATTATTCCGCTGGTGCTGGGCCAGGTTTCTGACAGAAGCAATATCCGCGTTGCCTACCTTGTTCCGATTATTTCATTTGCTTATATAGGCTACTTCGCTTTACGAAATATTAAGGTTAAAGAACTTCAGGCAGTAGTTACTCACTAATCATCACATCACTATGTTAAAGAAAATTGTACTCGCATTCCTCATGGTAGCTTTCACGCTATCACTGGCTTCTGCCCAGCAGAAAAAACTTGGCAACGAAACCGAAGCTCAAAAGAAACAACGCATGAAATGGTGGACAGACGCTCGTTTCGGTATGTTTATTCACTGGGGTTTGTACTCGCAGGCTGCCCGTCACGAATGGGTAAAGCATAATGAACATTTGACGAATGCCGAGTATGAGAAATATTTCACCCAGTTTGATCCGGATCATTTCGAACCAAAAAAATGGGCCCGCGAAGCAAAAGCCGCAGGTATGAAGTATGCAGTGCTGACTACCAAACACCACGAAGGTTTCTGCTTGTTCGATTCAAAATACACTAACTATAAAGCCACTAATACAAAGGCAAAGCGCGACCTGGTAAAGGAATTTGTAGACGCTTTCAGGGCTGAAGGATTGAAAGTAGGATTTTATTATTCCTTACTCGACTGGCACCACCCTGATTATACCATGGATAATGCACACCCGCTTGTTCAGGTTGATACTACAAAAGCCAATTATGATCGCCTGAACAAAGGCCGCGATATGAATAAATACCGCGAGTATCTGAAAAACCAGGTTACCGAGTTAATGACCAAATACGGTAAGATTGATATTTTGTGGATGGATTGGTCGTGGCAAAAAGGCGACAAGCATGGTAAATGGGGAGATGATTGGGGTGCAAAAGACCTGCTGAAAACAGTTAGAAAATTGCAGCCCGGTATTATAGTAAACAATCGTCTTGGTCTTTATGATTATAGCGACGGCGGTGACTTCGAAACTCCTGAGCAGGTGAGTAGTACAGAACTGGAAAAATATCACGGTAAGACATTTGAAACTTGTCAGACTTTCTCAGGCTCATGGGGTTATTACCGGGATGAGAATACCTGGAAAACACATCGTCAACTGCTGGATTTATTGATCACTTCTGTAAGCAACGGAGGCAATTTGATTTTAAATGTTGGTCCTACAGCACGCGGCGAATTCGATTACCGGGCAATCCACGCGCTGGATAGCCTTTCATACTGGATGCATGCGAATGATAAGTCGATTTACAATTGTACCCTTGCCCCATCACAATTCAAGGCGCCTGATGGCAACAAGCTGACCTACAATCCTGCAACCAAACGTTTGTATATCCATTTATATAACTATCCAACGGATGGTAAACTGATATTGCCGGACTATAAAGGCAAAGTGAAATATATGCAGCTTTTGAATGATTATTCGGAAGTAAAATATGTGTCATCGGGTGGAAACGACCTGGAGTTAACTTTGCCGAAAACTAAGCCGCCTTATGAAATACCGGTGGTTGAACTAACGTTACAATAATGAAAAGATATACCCTGGCGCTCGACCTGAAGAACGATGCAGCATTGATCGCTGAATATGAAGAATACC
>Ga0105240_10003496_pt1 | contig 24362 bp, 24 predicted proteins | sample KBSC54metaG_FD_80426 | JGI IMG/M metagenome (GOLD analysis project Ga0105240, IMG submission 80426) | Corn rhizosphere microbial communities from Kellogg Biological Station, Michigan, USA - KBS C5-4 metaG | ecosystem: Host-associated > Plants > Roots > Rhizosphere > Soil | place: Michigan, USA...
GACGAAGGTGCCGATGCCAGGCTGCGAATTGGTGAGCCCCAATGCCTGCAGGCTCATCAGCGCCTCGCGGATGACCGGCCGGCTGACGCCGAACGCCTTGCTGAGCTCGCTCTCCGATGGCAGCCGCTCGTTCGGCTTGTACTCGCCCGCGACCACCTGCGCCTGCAGCCGGGACTGCACGTCGGCCACGGCGCCGCGGCGTGGAACCACGCGCAGCGTCATGTAAGACAACCTCTGCAGAACGCGACCGGGATTTTCACCATTTCCTGTTCTCGCAAGCGAATTCTCATTGTACGATAGCGGCTCGGCAGCGCGTCATAACCTGTCATACAGCTTACCGCATACGGAGTTCCATGGGCAAGATCGGCGTGTTCGTCTACAACGGTTTCCAGGAGATGGAGTTCTGGTATCCGGTGCTTCGGCTGCGCGAAGTCGGCGCGGATGTCGTGGTGATCGGCGTCGAAGGCAGCGCAGCGGCGACGAGCGTGCTCGGTTATCCGGTCGTACCCAACGTCGCGATGGCCGACATCTCGCCCGGCGATCATGCGGCGCTGGTCATTCCCGGCGGCGACGTCGGCACGCTGACCGACAACGCGGCATTCGGCCACTTCCTGCGCGAGGCCGCGGAGAAACACGTGCGGATCGCCGCCGCGTCGCAAGCCGTCGCGCTGGCGACATCGATCATCGCCAGGTTTGCGCCGGGCCGCGCCACCGAAGCCGTCACCGTGCTCGCCGCACCCACCACCGACGACGTCCCGCAGTGGACGCGAAATCTTCTGAAGGAGCTCGACTCATGAACCTCGCCGACGCACAGATCGCAGTCCTCGCCGAGAACATGTACCAGGAGCTCGAGCTCTGGTACCCGTTGATGCGGCTGCGCGAGGAAGGCTGCAACGTCGTCGTCGTCGGCCCGGCGGAGCAGACCTATGCGAGCAAGCTCGGCTATCCGGTGAAGCCCGACCTCGCGATCGCCGATGCCGACCCTGCCGCGTTCGACGCCGTCGTCATTCCGGGCGGCTTCGCGCCCGAGAACATGCGCCGCCACCGCGCGCTGATCGATTTCGTGCGCAACGTGCACGACCAGGGCTCGCTCGTCGCCGCCGTGTGCCACGCGGGCCTGGTGCTCGCGTCGGCGGGCATCGCGAAGGATCGCGACCTGACCTGCGTGGCGCTCGTCAAGGACGACGTGATCAACGCCGGCGGCAGATACCACGACAAGGCCGTCGTGCGCGACCGCAACCTGCTCTCGTCGCGGCTGCCCTCCGACCTGCACCTGTTCTGCAAGGCGATCATCGAATACCTGCGCGAGGCGCCGCGCACCGCGACGAAGCCGCTGGTGTTCACGAAGCCGCGCGTTTCGGCCGCCTATACGCATGTCGCCGAGCTGTCGCAAGGCCCGCGCGGCGTCGCGTCGGCCGACTACACCACGGTTGTCAGGAACGGGCCGAGGGTTCTGTGAATCCCACGCTCGTCGACGGGCGGCGCGGCTGACATGAACCGCATCGCGGTCCACGGCCCGCCAGCCGCGCGCGGGCGCCAGTACGGGAGGCAGGCCGCGCGTGAAGTGCGGCACGCGATCGCCGCGTATCGCGACCTCTTCGAGCATCGCGCGGGGCTCGACTGGAACGCGGCGGTCGCGCAGGCGCGGACGTTCGCCGGCGACATCGAAAGATTCCTGCCGGATGCCATCGAGGAGATGCGCGGCATCGCCGACGGCGCCGTGGTGCCGTTCGACGCGATCCTCGTGCTCAACTGCCGCAGCGAGCTGATGTTCGCCGCCGCGCACAGCAAAGGCGAGACGCCGCCCGGCGAGTGCACGTCGTTCGCGGTGACGCCCGACGCGAGCGGCGACGGCCACATGCTGCTCGGCCAGAACTGGGACTGGGTGCCGTTCGCGCGCGAGGTATGCGTGCTGCTCGACGTCCGCCGCGAGCCCGATGACAAGCCGTCGTTCACCACGATCGTCGAAGCCGGAATGCTCGCGAAGGTCGGCGTCAACAGCGCCGGCGTCGGCCTCTGCACCAACACGCTGGTCAGCGAGCGCGACGCGGACCAGCGCGGCGTGCCGTATCACGTGATGCTGCGCGCGCTGCTGGATGCCGAATCGGTCGACGATGCGGCGCGAATCCTGGGCGCCACGCCGCGCGCGCTGTCGGCAAACTATCTCGTTGCCGACAGCGCCGGCCGCGCGCTGAACTTCGAGACCATCGCCGGCGGCAACGGACAGATTCGCGCCACGCGACCGGAATCCGGCGTCCTCGCGCATGCCAATCACTTCCTCGCGCCCGAGTTCAGCGCGATCGACGCGTACGTCGGCAAGAGCCCGCACAGCCTCACGCGACTCGAAGAAATGCGCCGGTGTCTTGGTTCGGCGAACGAAGCGCTGACGATCAGGCGGCTGCAACAGATCCTGCGGGGGCACGCGCATGCGCCCAACGGCATCTGCTCGCATCCGGATCCGGCGGCGCATCCGCTGTATGCACGGACCACCGTCGCGTCGTTCGTCGCCGACCTGACGGCGGGCGAATTCTGGTTCACCGACGGCCCGCCCTGCGAGAGCGATTACGAGTCGCATTCGTTTGCGGGTCATCGCACGCAACCCGAGGTGGCTCGATCATGATGAACAGGCGTATATCGATGGCGCTCGCCGTCGGCGCACTTGTTGCAGTGGCCGCCGGCCTCGCATCGCCGCCCGCCTTCGCGCAAACGTATCCGAACAAGCCGGTGCGCCTGATCGTGGGCTTCGCTCCCGGCGGATCCACCGACGTGTTCGCGCGCGCGCTCTCGATCCCGCTGGCGAAGGAGCTGGGCCAGCCGGTGGTCGTCGAGAACAAGCCGGGCGCCGGGTCGAGCATCGCCGCCGAGCAGGTGTCGCGGGCGCCGCCCGATGGCTACACGCTGCTGCTCAGCCCGCCTGCCGGATATTCGGTCAATCCAGCGCTGAACCCGAAGCTCGACTATGCGAAGAACCTGCTGCCGGTCACGCTGCTCGGCAGCTCGCCGCTGGTGGTCGTCGTCAACGCGAATTCGCCGATCATGTCGATCAGGGACCTGATCGCCGCCGCGAAGAAATCGCCCGGCGCGCTGAACTACGCGACGTCCGGCAACGGATCGGCGCCGCATTTCTGCGCGGCGCTCTTCACGCAGCTCGCCGGCGTCGAGATGGTGCATGTGCCGTTCAAGGGCGGCGCCGAGTCGGTGCAATCGGTATTGGCCGGCGACACGCAGGTGACGTTCGCCACGCCACCGACCGTGCTGAGCCTCGTCCAGGCGGGACGCCTGCGCGCGCTGGCCGTGACCAGCCGCGAGCGCTCGCCGTTCATGCCCGACATTCCCGGAATGTCCGACGCCGGTTTGCCTGCCTACGATCTCGCATCGTGGTACGGCTTGTTCATGCCGGCCGGCACGCCAGCCGCCATCGTCAGGACGGTATTCGATGCAGCGACCAAAGCGGTGCAGCAGCCCGAAGTGAAGACCGTGCTGCAACGGGAAGGCACCGAGGTGCTGCTGTCGAAGTCGCCGCAGGATTTCGCCGACTATCTCGCCCGCGATTCGACGTTCTGGATCCAGCTCGTCAAGCAGTCCGGCATCACGGTAAACTGACCCTTCGATGAACGATCGCAGTGATCTGCGCCGCCAGGGCGCGGCGATGCGCGCCCGCCTGTTCGGCGACGCTCCCCCGGCCACTGCGCATCCCGACTTCGACGACTACGTCACCGAGACGACGTACGGCGCGATCTGGAGCCGTCCCGGGCTCGCGATAGCCGACCGGATGATATGCACGCTTGCTGCACTGTGCGCGGTGCAGCAGCTGCCGCAGCTTCGCCGCTACGTCGGAGCCGCCCTCCATATCGGTTTGCCGCCCGAGGCGCCGTTCACGATCTTCGCGCAGATCGGAATCTACGCCGGCTTCGCTGCAACGGAGGCGGCGATCGAAGCGGCCGATGCCGTCTATCGCGATCGCGGCGTCGCATTGCCGGCGCCGCTCGCGGATGGCTTGTCGCTGGCGGCGCTCGATCGACGCGGCCGCGAGCTGATGGCCAGGCTGCACGGCGCGCGGGGCACGCAAGGTTACGCGGCGCCGGAGAATCCGTTCACGAGCCGCCTCTATCCGCTGACCATTCCCTATGGCTACGGCGAGATCTGGCACCGGCCGGGGCTCGATCTCCGGCAGCGCGCGATGGTGTCGCTCGCCGGCTTCACGGCGCTGCAGCTCCAGGATCAACTGACGAAGTTCGCGCAGTCGGCACAGAACGTCGGCCTGAGCGTCGACGAAGTGTGCGAAGCGATCATCCAGACCTCGCCGTACAGCGGTTACGCGCCTGCGCTCAATGCGCTGCGGTGGCTGGGCGAGGTGTCGCCGTGACCGGTCGAACTTGATCGGACGTTCAGGACGGCGGTCGAGGGCGCGCGCCGCGCTGCCGGAATCGCAGATGTTCCGCCGCGCGCCGCGCGAGAACAGGCAACCGCGCAGACGTCCGTTGCGCTAAAATCGCGGGCACACTTCACTTGACTGCGCGCGTGACTGCGGTTGGCTGAATCGCGAACACAGCACGCGCGAAGGGCAGTTGGCTGAATCGCGGAGACAGTTTGCGCGACTGGCAGTTTGCTGCAACACTCGGGCACGGAGATCTGTTCAATGGCGACCCCAAACGCTGGGCTTGAAATCGATTCCAGCAGTACAGAAAGTCGCGAAACACTACCCGAGCACTCCCTGGTTGGGGAATTCGAGATCGTCGGCGTCATCGGCGAGGGGGGCTTCGGCACCGTCTATCTCGCGACCGATCATTCGTTGCGCCGCAAGGTCGCGCTGAAGGAATACCGGCCGGCATCGCTCGTCACGCGGCAAGGCGCCACCATCATCGTGCGCTCGCCGCGGGACAAGCAGGCCTTCGAGGACGGGCTCACCAGCTTCATGAACGAGGCGCAGACACTCGCGCGCTTCGACCATCCTGCACTGATCCGCGTATACCGTGTCTGGCGCGAGAACAACACCGCCTATATGGCGATGCCGTTGTGCGAAGGGCTGCCGCTGACGCGCGTGGTGAAGGAAAAGCAGGGGCTGATCAGCGAGGCGTGGCTGAAGTCGATCTTCGCGCCGCTGCTCGACGCGGTCGAGACCCTGCACGGCGCGCAGATCTACCATCGCGACATCGCCCCCGACAACATCATCATCCAGGACAACGGCGCGCCGATGCTGCTCGACTTCGGCGCCGCGCGGCAGATCGCCGCGGACATGACGCAGGCGCTGACAGTGGTCCTGAAGCCGGGCTACGCTCCGATCGAGCAGTACGCCGACGATTCGTCGATGAAGCAGGGGCCGTGGACCGACGTGTATGCGCTGGGAGCGGTGCTGTACTTCGTGCTCACCGGCAAGCCCCCGCCCAATTCGGTGACGCGGCTGGCCAAGGATCCGTTGCAGCCTCTCGCCAGGCTGTTGCCGAACGAAGGCTTTTCGCAGGAATTCCTCGCGGCCATCGACTCCGCGCTCGGTGTGCGGCCCGAAGACCGGCCGCAAAGCATCGGCGCGTTTCGCACGCTGCTCGGACTGGATTCGATCGTGCCGCGTACGCAGATGTATCTGAGCCCGGCGTCGCCGACCACGACATCGAAGCTCGACAAGGCCGCTTCCGCGTCGACACGCGCAAAAACGGCTAAGCCGGCAGCGGCCGCCGCCGAGGAATCGCAAGCGACGATAGCCCTGCCCCGCAAGACCCCACGTACTCCGAAGACGAAAACGCCGGTGCCTCCGTCGGCTGCCAAATCGACGGCCAGGGCGGCAGCACCCGTGGCGCCCGCTGCAGAGGCTGCGCTGCCTGCGGCCGCTCCCACCGCCGCGGTTGCCGCCGCTCCGATCGCCCCGCCTGCCCCGCCTCCTCCGGCGCCAAACCGATCCGCAGCGGAATCAGTCTCCAAACCGGTCGCGGCCGCCGGATCGCGCAAAGGTCTGTTGATCGCCGGTGTGGCAGCCGCAGTTGTCGTGCTGGGCGTCGGCGGCTTTCTGATGCGCAACAGTTCTCAGTCGTCGCCGTCCGCAGCGCCGGCTGCAGTCGTGGCGGCACCAGGCTCGAGTTCCGCGCCACCGGCTTCAGTTCGCGAAGCGACCTCACCTGCCCCGGCAGCCGCGCCAGACGCCGCAAGCGCTGCGGCGCCGCCACCGGCAAGCGCTGCGCAGCCGTCCGCCGCACGCGACGCGGCGCCGGCAACGGAGCCCGTCGCTGCCGCGCCATCGAAAGCATCCGCGCCAGCTTCATCGCCTCTCACCGATGCGACCAAGGCGGCCGGGGCCGCCGATGCGCCGCCGGTTGAAAATGCACCCGCCACCGGTACAATAACCCTCACCGTCAAGCCATGGGGTACAGTTATCGTCGATGGCGTGAACAAGGGCGCGAGCCCGCCACTCAAGAAGCTCACCCTGCCGGAAGGCAAGCACAAGGTTGAAGTCACGAACCCCGGCTTCCCCGGCTTTACCTCGGAAGTCGAGGTGAAAAAAGAGCGCAGCATCAACATTTCGCATCAGTTCAAATAACGGGGATCGATCGTGCGCGCATCATTTTGGTATTCGAAAAGAGGGACTGCGCAAGGCACAGGGCCGTATCCATCCTGGCCGTGCGCGCTGGTGATTGCCGTGGCGCTCGCCGGATGTGCCACGCCCCCCGTGCTCAAGCAGGAACCAGCGAAGGCTCCGCCGGCTCCATCGGTGTCCACCCCGCCGCCCGCCGCCGTTCAACCGCCCCAGCCACCGCAACCGCCCCCGCCGCCACAGCCGTCGGCCGCCGAGAAAGAGCTGGCCGACGCCGTCGAGCTGTACGACAAGGGCGAGTACGACGCGACGATCGCCAAGCTGCGCAGCCTGACCGAAGGCTCCGCCGCCGATCCGCAAATCCACGTCAAGGCGCTGAAGTATCTTGCCTTCAGCTATTGCCTGACCAGGCGCACCACGCTGTGCCGCCGGCAATTCGACGCCGCGTTCAAGCTCGATCCGAATTTCGACCTCGAGCCGGCGGAGCGCGGTCATCCGCTTTGGGGCCCGACATTCGAGCGCGCAAAGAAGGCGCACCAGACCGCGGCGAAATAATCGATGGGCCAGCTCGACTGAACCCGTTTCGCGATTTCCAAACCCGAATGATGGCCGCCCGTTGAACGAAGCTCCCGCCAATTACACCATCGTGGTGCCGCGAACAGGCGCCAAGCGCAAGGACGGCCGCGCCCACTATCTGGTCGTGGTGACGGGACCCGAAAAAGGCCGGCGCATAGTCCTCGAAGAATCCGTGGTGCGCATCGGCCGTGTGGCGCCATGCGAATTCCTGTTGAGCGGCCCCGGCATTTCGCGGACGCACTGCCAGGTCGAGAACCGCTTCGGCGAAATCGTGATCACCGATCTGGGTTCCACCAACGGCACATTCATCGACGGCCGCGAGATAGCCGGCAAATCGATCCTGCCGATCGGCGGCATGCTGCAGGTCGGGGAAAACGTCCTGCATCACGAATTCCGCGAGCGCAAGGAAGTCCAGGAATCGCAGGAGCTCGACCGCGATCTGAAGGAAGCGGAACAATACGTCCAGTCGCTGTTGCCTGCTCCATGGAAGACCGGACCGGTCATCACCGAATGGATCGTGCAGCCTTCGGCGACACTGGGCGGCGACGCGCTCGGCTACCATTCGCTGGACAACCAGAAATACGCGTTGTACCTGGTCGATGTGTCGGGCCACGGATCGGGCCCGGCGATGCATACCGTCTCGATCATGAACGTGTTGCGCTATCGCGCGCTGCCCCTGGTCGATTTCACGCAGCCTGCGCAGGTGCTCATGGGCCTGAACTCGATGTTCAAGATGGAGCAGCATGGAGACATGTACTTCACGATCTGGTACGGCGTGTACGATGCGGCGGAACGGTCGCTGCAGTACGCGTCGGGCGGCCACCATCCCGCCTTCCTGGTTCCGCCGGACCGCAGCGCCACGATTCCCCTGTATACCCGAAACGTCGCGGTCGGCGCCGTGCCCGATTACGAGTTCAAGTCAGGCACGGCCGACATCGCGCCGGGCAGCTCGTTCTACCTGTTCAGCGACGGCGTGTTCGAAATCAAGACGAAGGAAGGCTCGCAGTGGGAGCTCGCCAACTTCATGCCGCTGATCCTGCAAGCGCCGGTGGCAGGCACTGACGAGCCGACACGCCTGTGCGAAGCGGTCAAGCGATTGACCGAGCGCGAGGATTTCGACGACGACTTCTCGGTGCTGTTCGCGCAGTTTCCGTAAGCGTCAGGCTGCCGCGGCCGCAAGCGCCTCGTCGCGGGTTGTGCGGACGGTCAGCAGCGACAGGAAGCCGCTGAGCGCGAACAATTCGCCCACCCGGCTGCTGAGCCCGCAGACGACCAGTTTTCCCCCGGATTGTTCGGCCAGTCGCGCCCCGACCAGCAGCGCGCGCAGGCCCGCGCTCGACAGGTAAGTGACGCCGCCCATGTCGGCAACCAGCCGCGACTTCCCGGCGGTCAACTCACTGGTCAACTTTGCATCGAGCGATGGCGCGGTCAGGCTGTCGATGCGCCCGCTCATTTCAATCACGCGGACGCCGCCAACGTCAGTTACCTGGATTTCCACTTTGCTTCCCCTCGATCGGCAACGCTCCTGCCGGGCACGAACCGATTATGGCTCGCCTCGCGCTCGCATTCGGTGTCGCCCATAACACGCCGTTCAATGAACTTTCGAGCCCGCCGGCCGTACGCCGGCAACGATGCACTCGCCAACGCATATGGTAAGGGCAGTATGATCGGGCAACCAGACTTTTGATGCGAGTTTCCATGAGCGACACTTCCCGCACCGGATCACCGGCCGATTTCCGCAGCGACAACGCCGGTCGGGCCGCTCCCGAGCTGATCGAAGCGCTCGTCGCGGCCAATACCGGCACCGCGCTGGGCTACGGCGGCGATGCGCTGACCGCTTCGCTTCAGCCGCGGCTGTCCGAAGTTTTCGAGACGGCAGTGCGCGTGTTCCCGGTTCCCACCGGCACCGCCGCCAATGCGGTGGCGCTGGCCGCGTCCTGCACGCCGTTCGGCGCCGTCTATTGCAGCGCGGATGCGCACATCAATACTTCGGAGTGCAACGCCACCAGCTTCTTCGGCGGCGGCACGAAGCTTGCGCCGATTGCGGGAACGCACGGCAAGCTGGATGCCGAGAGCCTCGAGCGCGCGATCGCCGCCGCCGGCACGGGCTTTCACAAGAGCCAGCCTGCCGCGATCAATCTGGTGCAGGCGACCGACCTCGGCGCGGTCTATGGCGTCGACGAGATCGCAGCGCTCAGCGAGGTCGCCCACGCGCACCGGATGAAGGTGCACATGGACGGCGCGCGCTTCGCGAATGCGCTGGCCAGGCTGCGCTGCACACCGGCGGAAGCCAGCTGGCGCGCCGGCGTCGACGTGCTTTCGTTCGGTGTCACCAAGAACGGCGGACTGCTGGCCGACGCAATCGTGGTCTTCACTCCCGATACCGCAGCGAGCATCGGCTTTCATCTTCGGCGCGCCGGCCTCGTCTGGTCGAAGATGCGCTTCGCCTCGGCGCAGATCATCGCGTATGTCGCCGACGACCTGTGGCTGCGTCTCGCGCGCCAGGCGAACACCGCGGCGACCGCGATCGCCGCGCAGATCGAGCCGCTCGAAGGCGTCACCCTCATCGCGCCGGTGCAGGCCAACGAGCTGTTCGTCGACATGGCGCCCGCGGCGCTGAACGGCGTGGAACAGGACGGCATCCTCTTCTATCGGCGCGGTCCGCGACTGGGGCGCTTCGTTTGCCGATGGGACACCAGCGACGGGGACATCGCCGCATTGTCGCGCAGCATCCGGCTGCACGCGGCGGCCGCGGCAAATCAATAAAGAGCACCAATGAGCGGCGCTTTCGGCGCGCCGACAGGTTTCATCTGGTCGTACAGTCCCGATCGCCGATTCTCGTCGGTCGCGGCGACCGATCGCGGCCTCGTCGCACTCGACAGAGAATTTGGCGGCGGCCGCGGGCTGACCACATCGGGCGTGCGCAACGTCGAGCAGGGATTGCGCAACCTGCTCGCGCATGGGGGACCTTCACGGCTGATGGAAAGCAAGCGCCGGGGTTACTACGCTGACGCGCCCGAGGCATGGCTGTTCGAACCCGCAGTCGAGCTTGGCGATCGCGTCAGGGCGGGACAGCTTTGCGGCCGCGTGCACTTTTTTCGTCGACAATCCGGCGCGGGGGCCGGAGGCGTGTCACTTCGACGGAGATGGGATGGTGATCTGCAAGCGGCATTTCGGGCGGGTGGAACGCGGCGACTGCGTAGCGCATCTGGCTACCGATTGCGCGGGTTAGATCGCAACGCCGCGGCGCATCGCGCCGGGGCCTCAATTTGGGAAATACTGATAACGCGCCGCATCTGGCGCATCAGGTATCACCCAAGTGGCTGTTTCTTCTTCTTGCGGAGTCGATCGCGCGCGAGAGCGTAGATCACCGTCCAGTCGTCTCGAGCATGGCCGTTCGTGCTTGCATCCACATACGTCGCGAGCGCGGTTTCGCCCATCGACAGATGCAGCCCGAGACTGTTGGCGAGATCAATGGCAATTCCAACGTCCTTGGTTACGAGATCGACCATGAAGCCGGGACGCAAATCGCCTTTCAAGACTTTAGCGGGATAGGTGGTCGAGAGGTGCCCTTGTCCGGCAACTGTTCCCAGCATGAGATTTCGGGCAAGTTCAGGGTCTATTCCATTGGCCTCTGCGAGCGTCAATGCCTCGCTTGTAGCAACGTTTGTGGCGATGGCCAGGAAATTGTTGACAATTTTCATCCTAATGCCGGATCCGATTGGGCCACAGTGAACTATGGTGTCGCCAAGCTTTTCCAGTATTGGCCTGGCACGGTCGAGCACGTCCGTGTCGCCGCCGACAATGAAGAGCGATTTTCCCTCCTCGGCATGTCGAGACGTCCGGCCCACTGGCGCATCTAGCATGGCGATGCCTCTTCCGGCCACCTGCTTCGCGATGCGATCCGTCACGGCAGGGGCTATCGTGCTCATGTCGATGTACAAGGTGCCGGGTCGCATCGCGGTCATGGCGCCATCCGCGCCGAACAACGCCTCTTCCACATGGCTGCCATTCGTCACCATCGTGATCACGCATTCCGCATCGCGGGCAAGGGCGGCTGGCGACACTGCGGCGAGAGCACCGCAAGCGACCACGGATTCCATTGCCCGCGGATTCACATCGAACACGCAAACGTTGAAACCCGCCTTGATGAGATTGCGCACCATCGGGCCGCCCATGACACCTATACCTATGAAGCCGATGTTTTTCAATTTCCGCCTCGTGAGATCGGGAATTTGCTGTGCACTGAAGCTTCCGCGCATCGAAAGCGCACGGTTAGTCGGACTGGCCGTCGTCGATCAGGACATAGACCATGTCTTTCTCAACCTTCGTCGGATAGGTCTTCAGCGGAACGCTGACCGGCGCGCTCTTCGCCTTTCCGCTCGGAACATGAAACCGACCCTGGTGCAGCGGGCACTCAATGAAGTCGTCGATCACGAGTCCATCGGAGAGTCGCGCCGATTGGTGTGTGCAGCGGTCGACCGTGGCGTAGAAACGCCCGCGAATCTTGTACAACGCGATCTCGTGTTCACCGCGCTCGCCGATAGTCACACCCAGCACGTCCTCATCCTCCAGGTCGGATACGGCGGCAGCGCGCAGCCACTTCCCCAATTCAGCCTCCGGCATTTCGATTCCCTTCTTTCTCCGGCGTAGCGATGCGGTCCAACCGCAACGCTCGGCCTCATTACGCGTGAATGTCATGCCGCACGCGGATGAAATTGCGAAACAAGTCGGCATGCACCTTGAAATAGCCGCCATCCGACACAGTCAGCTTGTTCCCGGCCTGGCGATGAAACTGCGGGAGCGCATGAAACGGTATGAAGGAACAGAGGTGGTGTTCAGCGTGATAGGGCATGTTCCACCACAAGAGCCGGATCAACGGATTGGTCAGTGTGGTCCGCGTGTTGATCCGCGGATCCAATCCTTCCGCGCAACCCGTATGTTCAGCGACGCGAATCCAGCGCGCGTAGGACTCGCCTGCGAACCGCGGGAGCAGCCAGTAAATGACCGGCGCCCAAGAGCCATAGACAATGGCGACGATGGCCACGACTGAGTAGATCGCCAGCATGACACGTGCTTGGCGTATCAGAAGCGGGAACTGGTCCTCCGGCGCGTAGGATCGCTCGGCCGGGTCGATCCGTCCAAGCGCATGGCTGAAAAGGTAGGAGAGATTGCGACGCCATACCATCAGGCCGGTGCAGTAGAACAGGTACTGCCCGAGCGTGATCGGCCGGGGCAACACCATTGCCGAGTCCATGCGCCGCACCTGGGTGTACGTGTGATGGAAAGCGTGGTGATACCTGAACCAGTGCGGCGGGAAAATGTAGATCAACCCGCACAGCCACAGCACCGCTTCGTTCAGCCATACAGACTTGAACGCGGTGCCGTGGCTCGTTTCATGCAACGGCGCAAACAGAGTAGCCAGCACTGCGCCGTGCACGAAAATCGCCGGCACGATCCACGCGGTTCCGAGGCTCGCATGAACGAGCCACCCGGTGCAGCCGATTGCCCCGACGTGAAACGCGAGAAACAGCAGTCCGACATGATCATTCCGCCTGGCAAGCCGCTTGAGGTCGGCGCGCGGGATGATCTGTTGCCGCACATTAACGAGTTCGTCGAGTTCTTTCATTGCAGTTTCTCCGGAGCACGCCTGGACAACCGTTGCCTTACTGACCCAGCGCAAACTTGCGCAGTTTCGGATCGTCTTTGACGAGCTTCAGGAACTTGTCCGAGATGTAGCTCTGCGAGTTCGGCGCTTCCTTCACAGTACCCGTCGACTGCAGGTACGCGCTGAGCCCGGCAAACCACTGGTCCATCTTCGATGGTCCCTTGCTCCGGTCGAAGGCCTGCAGCTGGTCTTCGAGGAAATAGCTCGGTTCGATGTCGATTTCCTGCTGCAGGAACCGGTCGTCGAGCTCGACTCCGCCCTGCTTGTACCAGCGCTTCATGATCTGGAAACTCTCCGCTTTGTTGTCGCGCTGCCAGTTGAGCGCATGGAGGATAACCGCAAGGAAGGCCGCAACCTGCTTCGGATGCTCGTCGGCGAAATCGGCACGTGCCACCAGCGCAGTCGGTATGCCCACGCCGCCTTCCTTGCCGGTGCAGAGAATCTTTGCTCCGGTCTTCTTCTCGAGGGTGAACATATTGGGGGCCCACAAGCCGGCCAGCGCGCCGTTGCCTCCACTGATTGCGGCGATCACGTCGGCTTGGCCGAGGTTGACGATCTGCATGTCGGTCGGCTTCAGTCCCCATTTCTTCAGGCACGAGAGCGCGGCATATTCACCCGTCGAATTGGTCGTCAGCAACAACTGCTTCCCTTTCAGGCTCTGCGGATTCTTGACGATCGCATCGGCTTCGTTAGCGCGAGCCATCAGGGCATTGATCGCCGATTGATCGTTGACAATGCCGATGGTCAGGAGTTTCACGCGCACGGCGCCAAGGACGGCAGGCGCGGACCCCATGCCGCCGACGTCCCAGGACTTGGCCGCGACCGCAGCCACCTGCGGAGCGCCCGAAGGAAACGAAGTGAACGTCGGCTCCAGGCCCACCTCCTTCCACCAGCCCTTCTCGGTGGCGATGAAGAAGGGCAGCGACCAATACAGCGCCGGTTGATAGCTGATGCCGATAGGCTCGGCGACTGCGGGCCTGTCCGCCGAAAAGAGCAGCGTAGCTGCCACGCAAACCAATTCAGCAATGTATTTTCGCTTCATCCTCATCTCCTTTGGATTGTAGATATTCGACCTGCCATTCAAACCTGCCCCCCAGCCTCGTCCTGCGGCTGGCTCCTGGCGCCTTGATCATGTCTCAACAGTTTCCAGATGCGCGTCTTGATGTGATTGAACGACTCCAGCTCCATCACGTCCTCGATCGGCATTTCCGCCCACTTCTCGTCCCTGCGCACCTGCGCGATTTCGATGCTCTCCCTGATCCGCCCCGGCCGCCGGCTCATCGCGATGACCCGGTCGGCGAGATATACGGCCTCTTCGACCGAGTGCGTGATGAACATGACGGTTCGTGGATTAACCCGTGCCAGCCGTATGACCTCCTCCTGCATCTCGATGCGCGTCTGCGCGTCGAGAGCCCCGAAAGGCTCGTCCATCAGCAGGACGTCCGGTTCCAGCGCATATGAACGCGCGATGGCGACGCGCTGCTGCATGCCCCCGGAGAGCTGGCTGGGGTAGGCTGCCTCATGGCCTTCAAGCCCCATCAGCTTGATGTAGCGATCGATTGCCGCTTCCCGCTCGTCCCTGGCCACGCCGGTGCATTTAAGGCCAAAACCGATGTTCTGCCGCGTCGTCTTCCACGGAAACAGCGCGAACTGCTGGAACACAACGGCGCGTTCTGGTCCCGGTCCCGCGACCTCCCGCCCTCCCACCAGAATCCGGCCCGACGTGGGAAAGTCCAGTCCGGCTGCCATGCGCAGCAGAGTCGTCTTCCCGCACCCCGACGGCCCGACGATGGCGACGAATTCGCGCTCCCGAATCTCCAGGTCTATCTGTTCGAGGGCCACGACCGGCCTTCCGCCCACTTCGAACACGCGGCCGATCTTTTCGAAAGTAATCGAGCTCATGCTAGGTCGCCCGCCCGATGCGTTTTTCCAGCGCGCGCAGCCCGACGTCGATGGCGACGCCGACAAAGCCTATCGCCAGCATGCCAGCCATGACCTTGTCGGTCGCGAGGTTGCTTTGTCCCTGCACCATCAGGTAGCCAATACCCGACGAGACGACGATCAGCTCCGCCCCGATCAGGGATTGCCAGCCGACGCCGGCGCTGATGCGCATGCCGGCCACGATGGAAGGAATCGCGCTCGGCACGAGCACCTCGGTGATGATGTGCCACTGATTGGCGCCCAGCGTCTGCGCCGCTTCGATCAGGTACTTGTCGGTGAGCTGCGCGCCTCGGTAGGAATTGATGACGCACGCCGGAAACGCGCCGGAGAAGATGATGAGTATCGGCCCGCCGATCCCGGTCCCGAACCACAGCACCGCGAATGGCACCCACGCGATCGGCGCGATGAACCTTATGCCTTCGAAGATCGGTGCAACGGCCCTGTCCAGCCACCGATACCAACCCATGAGCAGGCCGAGAGGGACGCCGATCCCGACCGCCAGTCCGAAGCCCATGCCGAACCGGATGACGCTCGAAAGCAGGTGCTGTTGAATGGTGTATCCCGCGAACGGATCGTGGGTCAGGTTGACGAAGGTTCGCGCAACGGTGCTGGGAGGCGGGAGGAATTCAGGCAAGATGAGCCCCGCGCGCGGCAACACGTACCAGATGCCCAGGAACAGGAAGGCGCCCGCAGCGGAGAAGAGGGCAAGCTCGCCTCGGGAGGCGCCGTGCCGCGCCGAACGGGATTGCCGCGCGATCACGTGCGCCTCCATGGCATGGCGAGCCGTTCGGCCCGGCCGAGCAGCCAGGTCATCGCGGCGCCAAGGATGGCGACGCAGATCATGGCCACCGCGATCATTCCGGGGTAGAGGTCGCGCGATGCGGTCATCAGCACGCGTCCGAGGCCATAGAACGCGCCTACCAGCTCGGCGGCAACCAACGCGGTCCAGGAGGCCTGCAGCGAAAGGCGCAATCCGGTGAAGATGAGCGGCAGCGCACCCGGGACCACGACGTCGAAAATAATGTGCCGGCGCGATGCGCCATGCACGCGCGCTGCCGCAATCAGCGCAGGATCGACGGAACGCACTCCGGTATAGCTATTGATGAGGGCAGGTACGAAAGCGCCAAACCAGATCACGAAGATCTTCGCGCTGTCCCCGAGCCCGAACCACAGTATGGCCAGGGGAATCCAGGCCAGCGGCGGAATCGGCCGGATGACCAGGAAGGCGGGATTGACGAAAGCTTCGATCCGGGTGCTGATTCCCATGGCGATGCCCAATGGCACTCCGGTCACGATCGCCACGAGGAATCCGGCGAGCACCAGCCGCAGGCTGAACCATACTTGCTGCGCAAGCGTTCCGCCAGCGTATCCCGGCCCCATCAGTTGCTCGAGCGCGGACCAGAGATCGCGCGGGCCCGGAAGCCGGGTCGGGCCTACCAGTCCGTACCCGGTAGCGAGCAGCCAAAGGGCGATCAGGCCACCGACGCTCAACGCCGCGGGCCAGTATGCGGCCAGCTGAAATGAAGCCGGCCTTCGAGTCATGGGCGGAGCACGATCTTGGCCGCCGCACTGCGACCCTGGCTCAGATCCGAGAACGCTTTCGCGCCGTCGGCAAGTTTCCGTTCCTCCACCCAGGCCAGGTCCCCGAACGTTCCCGCAGACAGCGCCTGGACCGTGGCGCGCAGGTCTGCCGTGGTATACGTGTACGATCCGATCAGCGTGATTTCGGCAAGCGTCAGCTTCCTCATGTCGATCGCGGTCGCCCAATCCATCAGGCCGATGTGCAGGACCACGCCGCCAGGCTTGACCGCGGCGAAAGCCGCCGTGCGCGTGGCGTTGCCCCCGACCGCATCGACGACGAGCGCGACAGAAATCGCGCCGGGGCCCTTTCCCGCAGCCGGGTCGTAAGCGCTGCAACCGCTCGCCTGCTCCGCCGACTTGCGCCGCAATGGATTGGTCTCGGCGATCCGGATATCGCGGCAGCCGTACGCCTTCAGCAGCAGTGCGACCAGCAACCCGACCGCGCCGCCGCCGATGACGAGTGCATTCGACTCCGGCACCGGCCTGGGCAGCGCGCGCATCGCCAGGTTGATCGCATGCAACGCGGTGGCGGCCGGCTCGGTAAGGGCCGCCTGGCGGGGGCTCATGTCCTGCGGAATGTCGATCAGGCTCGACGCCGGGATCGACATTCGGTCGGCAAAACCGCCAGGACGCGTCATGCCGATCATCGTACGGTTGGCGCACAGGTTGTCGCGCCCCGTAACGCAGTATTCGCAGATGCCGCAAGTGATGAGGGGATTGACGGTCACGCGCTTCCCGGAACCGGGTCCCGCGACGATCCTTCCGCACAACTCGTGGCCGAGTATGAGCGGCGGATTGCGGCGCGGATCATGTCCATGAAAGGCATGCATGTCCGAGCCGCAGATACCCGCTGCATCGATGGCGACGATGACTTCCCCGTCTGCCATCACCGGTTCCGGCTCGTCGCGGTATGCGACCTGGTTCGGTTGTGTGTAGACAAGCGCCTTCATGGATCAGCTGCAGGAAAAGCCGCCGTCGACGAACAGCGAATGGCCGGTAACGTAGTCAGACGCGTGACTGGCGAGGAATATTGCCGCTCCATGCATGTCCTCCACTTCGCCATTCCTGCCGATGAACGTTCGCGCCGCATTCGCTTTCCAGCGCACCGGGTCATTCACTACCGGGGCCGTGAGCGGAGTGGCCACGAAACCAGGCACGATCGCATTTGCGCAGATGCCCTGCCCTGACCAGGCTTCGGCCTGGGCGCGCGTCAATTGCATGATCCCGCCCTTGGAGGCGCCATAGGGGCCACTGTTGCTGAATGCGCGCACCGATTGCATCGATGCGATATTGATGATCTTGCCCCAGCCCTTCTTGAGCATCGCCGGCGCCAGACGCTGGGGCAGGAAGAAACAGGCGTCGAGGTTGATGCGCATGGTCCGATCCCAATCCTCTTCCGTCACTTCGGACATCGGCCTGCGGATGTTGACCCCTGCCGCATTGACCACGATGTCCGGAGGCCCGAAAAAATCCGCGGCGTTGTCCGCGCAGGCATACAGAGCGGCTCGCTCCGCCAGGTCGCACGCGATGTGGGCCGCGCTTCCACCGGATTGACGAATCCGTTCCGCCGCGGATTGCAGCTCTGCCTCTCGGCGCGCAACCAGGATGACTTTCGCGCCCGCATTTGCGAAAGCGGCGGCAACGCCGGAGCCGATTCCCGAGCTTGCACCTGTCACCAGCGCGACCTTGCCGGCGAGCGAAAACAGCCTTTCGATCAGCATACGTTCACGACCAGGCGTGCGCAGGATGAGCAATGCAAGCACGGAATCGGGCGCTCATGTCTTGACCGGATTGCCGCACTCGAATTGTTCCCGAGGAAAATACTTTTCAAGGCGATCGTCGGCCGTGCGCGCATGCGCTTCCATGCCCTCCAGGCGCGAGATGCGCGCCGAAACCTGGCCTACCTGCCGGTTGGCCTCGCGGTTCATGCGCTGCCAGGTGACGGTCTTGATGAACTTGTGTACCGAAAGGCCGCCTGAATACTTCGCCGCACCCTTGGTCGGCAGGATGTGGTTCGGGCCCGAGGCCTTGTCGCCGAACGCAACCGTGGTCTCCTCGCCAAGGAACAGGGAACCATAACAGGTGAGCCGCTCCAGCCACCAGTCGAGATCCTGCGCGTGAACTTCCAGGTGTTCGGGCGCATGCTGGTCTGAAATCGCGGCCATGTCCTCACGCGAACTGCACAGGATGACCTCTCCGAAATCGCGCCATGCCGCACCGGCGGCGTCGCGTGCCGTGGGCGGCAGCTTGTCGATCAGCTCGGGCACCAGCCGCATCACCATGCTGGCGACTTGCCGAGAAGTTGTGAACAACCACGCCGGCGATTCGTGCCCATGCTCGGCCTGTCCCACCAGGTCGGAAGCGACAAGGCAGGCATCGGCGGATTCATCAGCGATTACGGCGATCTCCGAAGGCCCGGCGAACACGTCGATGCCAACCTTGCCGAACAGCATGCGCTTCGCTTCCGCAACGAACTTGTTGCCCGGTCCGACAATGATGTCCGCAGGCCTGCCGCTGAACAGTCCATGGGCAAGCGAAGCTATGGCCTGCACGCCGCCCAGGGTCATGATCACGTCGGCGCCGGCCACTTTCATCGCGTACAGCACCTGCGGATGGATCCCCTTCCCGTGGTAAGGCGGGGAGCAGGCGATCACGGTACGAACGCCGGCGGCCTTTGCAGTCGCGATGCTCATATAGGCCGAAGCGATATGGGCATAACGTCCAGTGGGCACGTAACAGCCGGCGGCATTCACTGGAATCAGCCGTTGGCCCGCGACCAGGCCGGGATGGAGTTCGGTCGAGAAACTGTGCAGGGACTTGCGCTGCGCCAATGCAAAGCGGCGGACCTGCTCGGTTGCGAATTCGATGTCGCGCCTCGTCTCTGCCGGAACTTCGCGCACGCGACGCTCAATTTCTTCCGCGCTGACGACAATATCGCCGGACCATTTGTCGAGCTTGAGCGCGTAGTCGCGCACGGCGGCCTCGCCACGGCTTTCGATCTCGCCGAGCATTTCAGCCACAACTTCCCGCGCGGCCGTGGTTTCCGTTTCTGGTGACTTCACGGCACGCTTCAGGTGCTCGATATTCATGCTCGCTACAGTCTGCTCCGGTTGAAAGCGCTTTCATTCTAGAGCCATGCTGTCCGAAGTCAAGAAGTTTTCAATCTCGATTCAAGGCGTCATGCTACGATGAATGCGCTTTCATAAGGTTTGGGTCCAGGACCGCTAGCAACCGATGTCGGAGAACCACTCCAAAGCCAAGCTGAACGATGTGGCGCGCGTAGCCGGCGTCTCGATGGCCACGGCCTCACGCGCCATGTCCGCGCCTGAGCTGGTGAAGCCGGCTACGACGGCGAAGGTGCACGAGGCAGCGCGGCTACTCGGCTACGTGGCTCACGGCGCCGCGCGGGCGCTTGCATCCCGTCGCACGCATACCATAGGCGCGGTCATTCCGACATTGGACAATCCAGTGTTCGCACATGCCACTCAGGCGTTGCAGCGCGCCCTTGGTGAGCACGGTTATCAACTGTTGCTCGGTTCGCACGAATACGATTCCGACCGCGAGCTCCAGGTGACCCGGGCATTGCTCGAGCGCGGGGTGGACGCTGTCATGTTGGTGGGGACGGACCATAGTCCGGAGCTGTATCAGTTGCTACTCGGCTTTCGGATCCCCTATGTGCTCATCTGGGCACTGGACGAAAGTGGCCATCATGACAGCGTCGGCTTCAACAACCGCGAGGCAGCGGCAAGAGTCGCGCGTTACGTATACGGATTGGGGCATCGCTGCTTCGCGGTGATATCCGGGCTGACGGCGCACAACGACCGGGCCCGCGACCGCATCATCGGCGTTCGTGAGGCGCTTGCCGCACGGGGCATCGCGCTTCTGCCCCAGCAGGTGACTGAAACAACATACACGGTGCAAAGCGGGCGGGAAGCGCTGCGCGCCGTGATGCAGCAGGTGCCGCGCCCAACCGTCGTGATCTGCGGCAACGACGTACTGGCGCAAGGTGTGCTGCTCGAGGCAAACGCGATGGGGATTGCCGTCCCTGGCGAACTGTCGGTAACGGGATTTGACGACCTCGAACTGGTGGCTCACACGCCGCCGGGATTGACCACAGTGCGCGTGCCGACCGTGGAAATCGGTCGCCGCGTCGCCCTGCATGTTCTTGCTCGCCTCAACGGGGAGGCTGCCGAGCAGCGCACTGAAGTTCAGGTGGAACTTATCGTGCGCGGTTCTACGGCACCGCCGGCGAAGAAACCAAGGTAGTCCTTCACTTTTTGCTTGAACGCTGTGCCAAGCGTGCGCGAACCCGGATCCGGGCGCGATTCGCAACTGGCGACCGATTGTCGACGACCAGTTCCCAGTCAATGCTGCGCCGACCGTTTTAACCACCGCCAAAGGTGATCGGCAAAGCTGCGTCGAACTATGATCTCGAAGCGCGGCGAATCGTCGCGCAACAGCAGCAGCACCGAGGTCCCGGCGACCAGCGTCTGCAGGCACTGCCCCGCGTTCAATGCACGCGGATGCAGGTCGAGCGCGCAACCCCTTGCGAGGAAGCTCCGTGCGTCGCCGCCGCTGATCTGGATCGTCGTATGACCGGCGCTGACTTCGGTGAGCGCGCGGATCTGTCCCCCGAGGCGCCCGCGGATTTTTGATGCTGCGTCCGCTGCGTCGCCACCCCGTTCGACCAGCAGTAGGAATTCGTTCGGCCCCAGCCAGGCGATCGCGCGTCCGTCGCGGGCGATGAACGCGTTCGCGCCGGGAAGCTCGAGGCCGGTCGCCTCGCCGAGCGCGCGGACGAATGTCGCGTCGCCGGGCTTGCCACGCGCATTGAACATCGCCCGAAACGGCCGTTCGGTGATCGTGACCTCGCCGACGATGGTCGCCGTTCCTGCGACCGCAACGTCGCCGGCGAACGCGTGCAGCGGCGACTCTCGGGACGCGTCAACCATGCTGGCGCAATCCTTCCGGATCATGAAAGACGGTCGCGGCGACCGTGACCGGAATCGGCGCGCCGCGATGATGCGCAACGAACAGCGTTTCGCCGATGCGCGCCCGTCCGCGCTCGAGCAGGCCGAGCGCGATCGAGCGCCCGCACGCGTTGCTGTAATACGCGGAGGTCACGTGGCCTTGCGAGCGCTGCGGTCGCGCGCTTTCCGACGACGCCGGCACCAGTTGTCCGCCCTCAGGCAGCACGACCAGCGGATCCTCGGTCAGCAGTCCCACCCATTGCCGCCGGTCCGGACGCAGCATGTCGCTTCGCGCGAGCGAGCGTTTGCCGATGCAGTCCTTGTTGCCCGCGACCATCGCGCCCAGCCCGAGGTCGACCGGCGTCACCGATCCGTCCGTGTCCTGGCCCACGATGATGTAGCCCTTCTCGGCGCGCAGCACGTGCATCGCCTCGGTGCCATACGGCGCGATGCCGTCCGGCTCCCCTGCGTGCAGCAGCGCGTCCCACACCGCGCCCGCGTGGTCCGCCGGCACATTGATCTCGAACGCCAGCTCACCGGAAAAACTGATCCGTGCGATCCGCGCGGCGACGCCGGCCACCGTGCCATCGCGCGAATGCATGAACGGAAATGCGGCGGCGGCGAAGTCGACATCGCCGCACACGCGCTGCAGTGTCGCGCGGCTCGCCGGCCCGGCGAGCGCGATGGTCGCCCATACATCGGTGACCGAAGTCAGGTACACCTCGAGCTGCGGCCATTCGGTTTGCAGCCAGCGCTCCATCCACGCAAGGACGCGGGCGGCGCCGCCGGTGGTCGTCGTCATCAGGAAACGGTGCTCGCCCAGCCGCGCAGTGACGCCGTCGTCCATCACCATGCCGTCTTCGCCGAGCATCAGGCCGTAGCGGCAGCGGCCGACGGCGAGATTCTTCCAGTTGTTGCAGTAGATCCAGTCGAGAAGCGTCGCCGCGTCGGGACCCTGGATGTCGATCTTGCCCAGCGTCGATCCGTCGAAGATCCCGACCGCGTTGCGCACCGCGCGGCATTCGCGCCGCACCGCGGCATCCATCGTTTCGCCTGCTCGCGGGTAATACCACGGACGCTTCCACTGGCCTACATCTTCGAATACCGCGCCGCGCTGCGCATGCCGCGCGTGCAGCGCAGTCTTGCGGACCGGCTCGAAGAATTCACCGAGGTCGGGACCGGCGATCGCGCCGAAAGTCACCGGCGTGTAGTTCGGGCGGAACGTCGTCGTGCCCGTCTCGGGGATCGATTGTCCGAGCGCCTCGGCGAGTATCGCCATGCCGTTGATGTTGCCGAGCTTGCCCTGGTCGGTGCCGAAGCCGAGCGCGGTGTAGCGCTTCACGTGCTCGATCGATTCGTAGCCTTCGCGCGCGGCGAGGAAAATGTCGGCGACCGTCACGTCGTTCTGCAGGTCGACGAACGCCTTCGGCCCGCGGCCGGGCGCCCACGGGCCAGGAATGCGCCAGAGCGGCAGCATCGGCTGCTCGACCGCGGGCGCTTCCATTGCAATCACCGGTGCTGTCGGCGCATCGAATCCGCAAGCCAGCGCCGCTGCGGCGCCCGCGTTCCACCCTTCGCGCAGCGCTGCGTCGAGGTCGAAGGTGCCGGCGGCACTACCGACCGAAATCTGCGCCTGCGTCGTCGTTGCCGGGATGAACGCAGCACGCGCCTCATCCCAGCGGCAACTGCCGCCCGACTGCGCATGCAGGTGCACGACCGGGCTGTAGCCGCCGGAAACGGCGAGCACGTCGCAGCCGATTTTCGCGGGGCCGGCGCTCGCAGCGATGCGCGCCGGCTGCGGCGCTGTCGATCCAGTGAACGCATGCGGCTCGATGCTGACCGCCTCGACGCGACGACGCCCATGCGCCTGCGCGATCACGCTTCCCGACAACACGCGAATCCCGCGCTCCGCCGCCTGCCGCCGGCACGCGCTGTCGGCGGCTTCGCGCGCATCGACGACCGTCACCTCGGCGCCCGCGTTACGCGCGGCGAACGCCGTGTCGTACGCCGCATCGTTGTTGGTGGCGACCACGATGCGCCTTCCGGGCAATACCGCATAGCGCCGGATATACGTCGCGAGCGCCGAGGCCAGCACGATTCCCGGCCGGTCGTTGCCGGCGAACACCAGCGGGCGTTCGTGCGCGCCGGTCGCGAGCACGACGCGCCGGGCGCGCACGCGCCAGATCCGCTCGCGAACGCCGGTCCGCGCACTCTGCGGCAGATGGTCGTTGCACTGCTCGGCGATCGTCAGGAAATTCTGGTCGTGATAGCCGAAGACGGTGCTCCGCGTGAGCAGATGCACTTCGGGCAGCGCCGCGAGTTCGCCCACCGTTCGCGCCACCCATTCGCGCGCCGGCCGTCCGTCGAGCGTTGCCGCGCTCGAGAGCAGCGATCCGCCGCATTCGGCATCGAGGTCGGCGACGATCACGCGCGCGCCGGCGCGTCCGGCCGCGAGCGCCGCCATCAACCCTGCCGGACCGCCGCCCGCAACCAGCACGTCGCAATGCGCGTTGCGCTTTTCATAGACATCCGGATCCGGCTCCGCGGGCGCCGTTCCAAGCCCGGCGAGGCGGCGGATCATTCGCTCGTAACCGGGCCACGCCTTCGCGGGCCACATGAAGGTCTTGTAGTAGAACCCCGCGGGAAAGAGACGCCCGAGCCAGCCGGTCGCGGCCAGCGCATCGAATTCCACGCCGGGCCAGCCGCTGACGCTTTGCGCAACGAGCCCTTGATAGAGCGCTACCTGCGTGGCGCGTGCGTTCGGCACCGTATGCGCGCCGGTCCCGAGCTGGAAGATCGCGTTGGGCTCTTCGACGCCGGCCGCGACGATGCCGCGGGGACGGTGATATTTCCAGCTGCGGCCGACGATCCATTTGCCGTTGGCCAGCAGCGCCGACGCGAGCGTGTCGCCGGCGCAGCCCGTGTACGACTTGCCGTCGAACGTGAACGCGATCGGCTGGTCGCGCGCGATGCAGCCGCCGGCCGGCAGGCGATACATTTCGCTCATCGCGATTCGCCGCCGGCCGAAGGCGGCGTTTCGATGCGATGCGACTCGGCCGCCTTAGCATCGCGGCGTCCCTCGGTTGCCACAAACGCGTACGTC
>Ga0105240_10003497_pt1 | contig 24359 bp, 23 predicted proteins | sample KBSC54metaG_FD_80426 | JGI IMG/M metagenome (GOLD analysis project Ga0105240, IMG submission 80426) | Corn rhizosphere microbial communities from Kellogg Biological Station, Michigan, USA - KBS C5-4 metaG | ecosystem: Host-associated > Plants > Roots > Rhizosphere > Soil | place: Michigan, USA...
CGCGGCATCCGGCCCAGCGTCATCGCCGGCACGAGCATCGGCGCGCTGATCGGCGCGGCGTATGCCGGCGGCATGAGCGTGAGCGAGATGGAAGCGCGCGCCGTGTCCCTCCGCCGGCGCGACCTGTTCCGGATCAACCACGTGGGCATGCTGTTCGAGCGAATGCGCAGCCCGTCGCTCTATCTCGAGGAGCCGCTCCGCGATCTGTGCGCCGCCGTCTCGCCGGCGGGAACGTTCGACGACCTGCCCACACCGGTGCTCGTGAACACGGTCGACGTCGAACGCGGCACGCGCGTCGTGTGGGGTCTTCCCGGGCTCCGCGACGTACCGGTGGTCGACGCGGTATACGCGTCGTGTGCCCTGCCCGGGTTCTTTCCTCCGGGGTACGTCGGCGCGCGCAGCTGCATCGACGGCGGCACCATCGACAACCTACCCATCTCCATCGCGGCGCTTGGCGCCGATGCGGTAATCGCGGTCGATGTCGGGAGTTTCGAGGTGGAGCGGCCGCGGGACATCAGCTCGCAGGGTTTTGCCGCGATCTACATGCGTGCGGCCACGCTCATGATGCACGCGCTGCAGGCGCGTCCGTTAGCCGAGTGGAGCGGGCCCCCGATGCTGCTCGTGCGTCCTGACGTTGGGCGACACCACTGGTTCAGCTTCACGCACGCGCAAGAAATCGTGAACGCCGGCTACGAGGCCGCGCGCACGGCGTTGGAGCGCTGCGGCGACGCGCTGTGCGACGGCAGCGGCGTGTACCCGCGGAGCATGGTGTCGGTGCGCGTCGACCGCGGCCGGTGTATCGGATGCGGAACCTGCGTGGCGCTGGCGCCGCGCGTCATGGCGTTGGACGCCGAGGGCAAGGCGATCGTGACGGCGACGCCGCTGCAGTGGTCGCCCGCCGACGGCGACTTCGTGCAGCACTGCCCAACGGAAGCGATCACGGTGCAACTGCTGGACGGCACGCGCCGCACCACGCGTCCAATGAGCGATCCGACGCTGGACACGGGCGAGTCGCGCGCCGCCAGGCGCTGACCGGGCTCAATAATCCGGCGGGAACGCGTAGACCGGCGGCGCGACCCGCGTCCCGACCTCGAGCGTGATCTGCTGATGCGCCGCGAGCACGATGGCGCGCGGGTCACCCAAGTAGCGCGCGCCGTCGATGTAGACGGTGACGTCGCCCTGATTCCCCGCCACGTTGCTCGACGTGAGCGGCTCGCCCCAGATGTCGAAGTATTCGCCTAACGTGAACGTGTGGCCCGTCGCTGCCGGCTCGACGTGGATGATGCCGGTCCGGTCGTGCGCGTGCAGCCAGTAGAAGCAGGTGCCGGCGATGGCGAGGCTGTCGCCCACGACGACGGCGTTGTCGATGCCGACGCCTAACGGCATGGCCTGCTGCTGGCCGTTCACGAACAGGCTCACGTGCACGTGATAATGCTCCGCGTCGGCGCCGCTGCCGCACGGAATGGTGTCCACGGGGTCGCCCTGTCCGCCGCTCGCGGTGCTGCCATCGGGGAACGTGACCGTGCCGACCAGCCCACCTTCGTGCATCTGGATCGGCGTCGGCGCCTGCACCGTGACGACGGCCGTGCCCGACACGCCGTCGCTGGTCGCGGTGATGGTATCGGTCGCGGGGAGCAACGTGGACACCACGCCGCCCGCGGAGATCGCCGCCGCGTCGGTGTCGCTCGCCGACCACGTAATCGTGGGATTGCTGATCGTATTGCCCTGCGCGTCTTTCACCGTGGCGGTGAGCGCCACGGAGTCGCCGGCGACGAGCGATGCCGTCGGCGGACTAACGGTAATCGACGCGGCGTGCTGCCCGCCGCCCGTCGGACTGCTGCTCCCGCAGGCGACGACGCCCAACGCCGTGCACGCAGCCACGATGCCGCGTGCGACACTGCTGACGTTCCTGTGCATGAGTCCGGCTCCGGAATGTGGAAACAGCCGCCACATCTCGTTCCATCGGGGATGCGACCGGCCGAAAGGCTATCGCAGAGTGCGTGCCGGGGCGGCGGCGCCGTCAGTCGACCACATCGATATCCCGGGCGGCCGTCCCGTGCGCGTGGGGCGTCTGAACGGTCACTTCGATGCGGTACCGGCCGGGCGGCCGGTCGGCCACGCCGAACCGGATCGAGTGGCCGGGGATGGAATCCGGAGACGCATCTTCCCACGACAGCGCCGGTCCCACGTGCGCGTGCCCGAGACCCAGCGCGCGTCCCATCCGGCCGAACAGACCGGCGGCTCGCGTTAGGCGCACGGTCACGCGCACCGGCACGCCGGGCGGCGGACGCAGGTACGTTTCCCAGTACAGCGCGAGCGTGTCGCGCACGCCGACGCGCAATGTCGAGATCGCAGCACGCGCAGCGGCGTCCGGCGTCCGCGCGTCGAACTCCGATCCCGCGCGTCCCACGAGCAAATCGGAGATGGCGGCCGATTGGGGCAGCGGCGCGATGCCCGCCCGCCACCGCGCCGCGCGCCCGCCAACCGAATCGAACACTTCCACGGCGCCGAGCGCCGGACGGGCCGGCGCCACGAGGACGATCGCGCCGGCCGGCGCGCTCGTCGTTAGGCCAATGGCGAGCGTGCTCTCCGGCGCGAGTCCGGTCGAGAGCGACGCGGCAGCGACCATGCTCCGGCTGCCGCTGTCGACGAGGGCGTGGCCATCGTACGCCGCCACCACGACCATGCTGTCACCGTGAGCGCGAAACCGCGCGATCTGCACCGGCAGCGTATCGATGCTGCGCAGCCAGCGAGGCGCATAGCGCATGAGCGCCGTGCGATTCTCGATCAGGTGCCAATCGCCGGGTTTGGCGGTGAACGGCGCCTCGAGCGCCCGCTGAGTGGGCACCACGCTGAAGCTGGGCCGCGGCTCGTCGCCGACGATGTACACGCCCGCGAAGTCGGCCGAGCCGATGGGCGCGTCCTCGCGCGCCCATTGATCGGGCCACCCGTAGCGCAGCGAGAGCTTCTCGCTGTCCCAGCGCCAATACGTGAACTGCGGATTGGCAGTGCCCGAGAGCAGCGTGATCAGCGTGCGCCGCGAGAAGAGTTCGTCGCGCACGGCGTCGCGGCGCCACGTGAGCAGCGGCGCCGAGAGCCAGAACACACGCGCGCTCATGGCGTCGCGCGCGGCGCAGTGCTTCGGGTCGTCGTGGGGGTCGGCGCGTGTTCCGGATGGAATCCAGGCGCGGACGTCGAGCCACTTGCAGCGAAGCGAGTCGGGCATCTCGGCGAGGGCGCTGTCGAATGCGGCGGCACTCGCGGCCTCGGCGCCGGTGCGATGCCACGCGAAGCCTCGGAGCGCCTCGCACCACCATGCCGTCGCGGCGCAATGGGCGACGGCCGCCGCAGCGCCGGCCGTATCGCCCGCTTCGATGGCGTAGCGCACGCGTTGACCGACGATGTAGTCGTTCGCCGAGTCGATCGCGCCTAACGAATCGAGCGACGACCGCAACTCGTCGCGGGCGCGCGCGACGCGCGGACGCTCCGGCGGCAGCGGCTGTTCGGCGTTGTCGTCCCAGTAACACAGATCGCCAATCGTGAAATCGCAGCCGCCCGTGCGTGCGGGGACGCGCGGCAGGAGCGCGCGGCGGAGCACCTCGAACTCGCGCTGGGCGTGCCGCGCCTCTTGCTCCGGCAGTGTGGCGAGGCTCTGCGCCGGGACGTGGGCACACACGCAGACCAGGCCCACGGCGACGAGCGACAGAGCGGCGAGCCAGTGGACCGGCAGCCGATGTCGCACCGCGCCGGGCCAGGACAGGCGGGCAGCGGAGCGGCCCGCCCGCGTCGAGGCTGCGCGAGGGGGCATCGATTTACGCTAGCCGAGACCGGCGGGTTGAGCAATGACCCGCCGAGGCCGCTCGTGCCGTCCACGGCCGAGGCCGGCAGGGAACCGAGGCTTGCCGGCATGAATTAACCGATTAATTAAACACTATGATTAAACCGACCCGCACTTCGTCACACGCCGCGCGCACGCCGCGCGTCCCCGCGCCGGGCGCGGCACCCGACGACGCCGACACCCGGTCCCGCATCCTCGATGCGGCCCACTCGGTGTTCTTGCGACACGGTACCGCCGGCGCCCGCATGCAGGAAATCGCGCGCGAAGCCGACGTCAATCAGGCCCTGCTGCACTACTACTTCCGCTCGAAAAAGGGCCTCGCCGATGCCGTCTTCCGGCGCGCCGTCATGACCATCATTCCGCCGGTCATTCAACTCCTCGGCTCCGACACGCCGCTGCCGGACAAAATCGAGCACGCGGTGCACCTCTATCTCGACAACCTGTCGCGCACGCCCATCCTGCCCGGCTACCTGCTCGCCGAGCTCAATCACCACCCGGAACGCGCCCAACAACTCTTCCGCGCCATGACCGGCCTCGATCGAAACGAGTTCGCCCCGCGCGTCCTCTCGCGTCTGCGCGCGCAGATCGCCGAGCAGGTGCGCGCCGGCACGATGCGGCCGACCCGCGCCGAAGACTTGGTCATCACGATCGCGTCGCTCTGTCTCTTTCCGTTTGCCGCACGCCCGATGCTCACCGCCATTCTAGGCATGGAGGACGACGAGTTCGCGCGCCTCATCAAGCGCCGCCGCGTCGACCTGCCCGAATTCATCCTTCGTGGATTCCGCCCATGATAGCGCCTAACGAACGACGGCATCCGCCGGTGCATCTCCTGTACGCAGCCCTGTGCGCGCTGCTCGCCGTCGCGCCGCCCGTCCGGACCCAATCGCCCGACACCACTGCCGCGGCGCCCGCCGACCGCGTGGAGCTGCAAGCGCTCCAGGACTCGGCGCTCACGCGCGACCCGCGCGACGGCACCGTGTCGCTCGACCGGCAGCGCGCGCGCCTCCGCCTCGACGACATCGCCGCCGAGCGGCTGCCATCGCTCGGCGCCAATGCGTTAGGCCAGTACCAGTCGCAAGTGACGACGATCGACATCGCACTGCCGGGCGGCATCCACGTGCCGCGGCCGTCCAAAGACACCTACGACGCCTACGTCACGGCGCAGGAGTCGTTGTTCGATCCGTCGCGCGGTCCGCGCCGTGCCGTCGCCACCGCGCAGCTCTCGGCCGATGAATCCGCCGTGCATACGTCGCTCTTCCCGTTGCGCCAGGAAGTGAACGACGCGTTCTTCGACGCGGCGCTGCTCCAGGCGCAGGAAGCCGAGATCGATGCGGTGATTGCCGATCTGCAGGCGCAGCTCACCGTCGCGTCGAGTCGAGTGCGCGAAGGTGCGGCGCTGCCCGGCGACTCCGCCGGCATCATGGCCGAGCTGCTGCGCAGACGGCAGGACCGGTCGTCGCTCGAGCATGACCGGGTTGCCTCGCTGGCCGTGCTCGCCGACCTGACGGGCACGACGCTCGCTCCGGCCGCGCGGCTCGCGCTGCCTGCGTTAGGCAATGCCGTGGCCCGCGCCCGCTCGGGCGGGGACTCGCTGCATGCGCGCCCCGAATACGCCCAATTCGACGCGTCGCGCGCGCTGCTCGATGCCCAACGCACCGCGACCGCGGCGGCCACCAAGCCGCGTGTGTCGGCGTTCGCGCGCGGCGGATACGCGCGGCCCGGCCTCGACTTCTTGAGCGACCGGTTCCACTGGTATTGGCTGGCCGGCATCCAGGTCGGTTGGGCGCCGTTCACCTGGGGCTCCAACGAACGCGACCAACGCGCGCTCGAGCTCGAGCAGCGCACCGTCGATCGCGACCAGGACGCGTTTCGCGCCTCGATCCGGCGCGCGGCGACGCGCGCCACCGCGCAGATCGATTTTCTCGATCAAGCAGTCGCGGGCGACGACGGCATCGTGTCGCTGCGTGAGGAGGCCGCGCGCGAGGCGCGCGTGCGGTACGACGAAGGCGTGATCACGGCGGCCGAATACATCGACCGCGAGACGGACCTGCTCAACGCGCGAATCGCGCGGGCCACGCACCGTGTGCAGCTCGCGCAGGCGCGCGCCACCTATTTGACGACGCTCGGACTCGAGGTGCGGTGATGGATTCCCGAACGAATGTGATCGCGCTGGCGGCGGCCGCCATCGTGGTCGGCGCGTGCGCCCACGGGCCGACGCCCGACGCGTACGGCAACTTCGAGGCGACCGAGGTGGTCGTCTCGGCGCAGACGCCCGGCCAGTTGTTGTCTTTCGGCCTAACGGAAGGCGACACGATCGCCTCGGGCGCCGTGATCGCGCTGGTCGACACGACGCAGCTCGCGCTGCAAACGGCGCAGCTCGCTGCCCAACGCGAAGCATCGGCGTCCCAGGTGCACCAGGTAGCGGATCAACTCGCGGCGCTCGAGGCGCAACTCGAGATCGCGCAGCGCACGTACGAGCGCACGCAGCGCCTGTTCGCCGAGCACGCCGCCACCGCGCAGCAGCGCGATCAGGACGAGCGCGAGGTGCGCGTGTTGTCGGCGCAGATCGAGGCAGCGAAAGCGCAGCGGCGCGGCGCCGGACACGACGTCGCAGCCGTCGCCGCCCAGGCCGCCCAGGTCCGCGACCGCATCGACAAGAGCCGCGTCACGAATCCCGTGCGCGGAACGGTGCTCGCCACCTACGCGCGCGCCGGCGAATTCGTGCAAGCGGGTACGCCGCTGTACAAGATCGCCGACCTCGATTCGCTCGACCTCCGCGCCTATCTCAGCGAGCCACAGTTGTCGTCGATCAAGCTCGGTCAGACCGTGCACGTGAACGTCGATGCAGGCCAAAACCGAAGAGCGACGCTACCCGGCATCGTAACGTGGATCTCGTCCACCGCCGAGTTCACGCCGACGCCGGTGCAGACGCGCGACGAGCGCGCCGACCTCGTGTACGCGATCAAAGTGCGCGTGCCCAACGCGAACGGCGTGCTGAAAATCGGCATGCCGGCCGATCTCACCGTCGCCGCTCCCGCGGCGCCCAGGTCGTGACGCCCCGCCGCGCCGACTCTCGCGTGCCTAACCCGGATGAGCCGGTGGTGGTGCGCGACGTGGTCAAGCGCTTCGGCGACACCGTCGCGCTGGACGGCGTGTCGCTGTCCGTGCGCCGCGCCGAGATGTTCGGCTTCATCGGACCCGACGGCGCGGGCAAGACGACGCTCTTTCGCATCCTCACCACTCTGCTCGTGCCCGACGCCGGCGAGGTCCGTGTGTTAGGCATGGACGTGGTGCGCGATTTGTGGCAGATCCGTCCGCGTCTGGGGTACATGCCGGGCCGGTTTTCGCTGTATCCCGACCTGAGCGTCATCGAGAATCTCACGTTCTTCGCGTCGGTGTTCGGCACCACCGTCGACGACGCCCGCGACATGATCGCGCCGATCTATTCGCAGATCGAGCGCTTTCACGACCGTCGCGCCGCCGCACTCTCGGGCGGCATGAAGCAGAAGCTCGCCTTGTGCTGCGCGCTGGTGCACCGGCCCGAGGTGCTGTTGCTCGACGAGCCAACGACCGGCGTCGACGCGGTCTCGCGGCGCGAATTCTGGGAGCTGCTCGCCCAACTCAAGGCCTCGGGTCTCACGATCGTCGTGAGCACGCCGTACATGGACGAAGCCGGACGGTGCGACCGGGTGGCGCTTGTCCAACGCGGGCGAATTCTCGAGCTCGCGGCGCCCGGCGTGATCGGATCGCGGTATCGCCACCCGCTCATCGCGGTGCGGGGCGGAGATCGGCAGGGCGTGCTCGCGGCGCTGCGCGAGTTTCCGCACGTGCACAGCGCGTTTCCGTTTGGCGAAACCATCCACTACGCCGACGCGCGCTCGGGGAGCGACCCGGCGGCGATCGCGCACGAGCTCACCGCCTGGCTCGCCCAACGCGGGCAAACCGACGCGCGCGCCGAGCCCGCGCAGGCGGGCATCGAGGACGTGTTCATGGATCTGATGGAGACGCCCGCACCACGGGCAGCCGCATGACCCAGCCGCCTAACGACGAACCCGCGATCCGCGTCCACGACCTGACGCGCCGCTTCGGCACCTTCACCGCGGTGCGCGCCATCTCGTTCGACGTGGGGCGTGGCGAGGTGTTCGGATTCCTCGGCGCCAACGGCGCCGGGAAGACGACGGCGATCAAGATGCTCACCGGTCTCTTGCTGCCGACGTCGGGCGAGGCGCGCGTGGCGGGCTACGACGTATATCGCGAGACCGAGTCCATCCGCCGGCACATCGGCTACATGAGCCAGCGCTTCTCGCTGTACGAAGATCTCACCGTGCGCGAGAACATCGAGCTCTACGGCGGCATCTACGGTCTGAGCGACGAACGCATCGCCACGCGAAGCGCCGAGCTCATCGATCACCTCGGCTTGCGCGAGGCGCGCGATACCCTCGTGGCAAGCATCCCGCTCGGATGGAAGCAGAAGCTGGCGTTTTCGGTGGCGGTCATCCACGACCCGGCGATCGTGTTCCTCGATGAGCCCACGAGCGGCGTCGACCCGATTACACGCCGACAGTTCTGGGAGATGATCTACACCGCCGCGGCACGGGGCATCACGGTGTTCGTGACGACGCACTACATGGATGAGGCCGAGTACTGCGACCGCGTATCGATCATGGTGGATGGCACGATCGCAGCGTTAGGCACGCCGAACGAGCTCAAGAGCCGGTACGGCGCCGGGTCCATTGAGGATGTGTTCGTCCGCCTCGCGAGGCCGGCCGCATGACGCGCGCATCCGGGCCGCACCGCGGGCCCCTGGTCGCCTTCATGGTGAAGGAGATCCAGCACATCCTGCGAGACCGGCAGACGCTCACGATCCTGATCCTCATGCCGCTGCTGCAGGTGTTGTTGTTCGGGTACGCGCTGCGCACCGACATCCAGGACATCCGCGTGGCCGTGGTGGACCCGACGCCCGACTATGCCACCATTGCGCTCCGCAATCGGTTAGGCGCAACCGGCCGGTTCACGATCGTCGACGTGCTGCCCGATGCGTCGCGGCTGGAGACGCTCTTCCGCCGCCATCAGGCCGACGTCGCCGTCGACATCGCACCGCGATTCGCCACGCGACTGGCGCGCGGCGAGCCCGCGGACATCCAGCTCATCGCCGACGCGTCCGACCCCAATGGCGGCACCACGATGGCCGCGTACGTGAATGCCGTGATCGACGACTACGCCGCGCAGATGGGCGCGTCCGGCGGCGCCGTGCACATCGCGCTCGACACGCGCATGCGCTTCAACCCGACGCTCGCCAGCGTCAACCTCTTCGTCCCGGGGCTCATCGCCCTGGTGATCACCCTCGTGTCGGCACTCATGACGGCGATCTCGTTGTCGCGCGAGAAGGAGCGCGGGACGCTCGAGTCGCTGCTCGTGTCGCCGCTCCGGCCGTGGCAGATCATCGTCGGTAAAGTCCTCCCTTACCTCGCCCTCGGCCTGACGATCGTGCTGCTGGTGCTGGCGGCGGCGTGGGGCGTGTTCCGCGTCCCGTTCCGCGGCAGCCTCGCGCTGCTGCTCGGCGAAGCGCTGCTCTACACGCTCGTCTCGCTCGCACTTGGCGTCCTCATCGCGGCGCGCACGTCGACGCAACGCAGCGCGATGCTCGGCGCGTTGGTCGGCACGATGATGCCCAGCGCGCTGCTCTCCGGGATGATCTTCCCGATCGCGAGCATGCCGGCGTGGCTGCGCCCGGTCACGTACATCGTGCCCGCGCGCTGGTTCATCATCATCGCGCGGGGCGTGATGCTCGAGGGCGTCGGCCTGGTCAATTTGTGGGTCGAGACCGGCGTGCTCGTGCTCATGACCGTCGTGCTGCTCGTCGCCGCCGTTCGCAGTTTCGACGCCCGACTCGCCTGACGATGCGCACTCTTCGGTTCCTGCTCCGCAAGGAGTATCGACAGATCGTCCGCGACCGGATGATGCTCGCGCAGATTCTGGTCCTTCCGGTCATACAGTTGCTGTTGCTCGCGAACGCGGCGACGTTCGAGGTCACGCGCGCGCGGCTGTATGCCGTAGACCTCGACCACACTGTGACATCGCGCGCGCTCATCGACCGGTTGGTGTCGTCCGGACGCTTCCGGCTCGCGGGCAGCTCCGCCTCGATGGCCCTCGCCGACGCGGCACTGCTCGACCGGCGGGCCGATGTCATCGCGCGCATCCCGCGCGACTTCGAGCGCGACCTGATGCGTGTGGACGCCGCGCCGGTCCAGCTGATTCTCGACGCGAAAGACGGCGCCGCCGCGGCGGTGACGCGCTCCTACGCGAGTGCGATCGTCACCGACTATGCCGCCGAGCTCGGCGCCTTGCGGCCGCAGGGCGAGGCGTTTGCGTTAGGCACGCCGGCGCCCGGCGCACCGCGCGTCGACGTGCGCTCGCGGGCGTGGTACAACCCCGACCTCGACTACCAGGATTACATGGTGCCCGGCATTCTGGTCGAGCTCATTACCATCGCCGGGACCCTGCTCACGGCGGTGAACATCACGCGCGAGAAAGAAATCGGGACGCTCGACCAGCTCAATGTCACGCCCGTCACGCGGGCGCAGTTCATCGCCGGCAAGCTCATCCCGCTCTGGTCGATCGCGCTGCTCGAGTTCGGCGTGGGTCTCGCGGTCGCCGCGGTCGTGTTTCACGTGCCGATGCGCGGCAGCATCGCACTCGTGGTCGGAGTGGCAGCCGTCTATCTCGTTGCCGCGTTGGGCATCGGCCTCTGGGTGTCGACCATCGCCGGCACGCAGCAGCAAGCGATGTTCATCACGTTCTTCCTCATGCTCATCTACCTCCTGATGAGCGGGCTCTTCACGCCGCTCCGCAGCATGCCGGCGTGGGCGCAATGGATCGCGCACCTCAACCCGGTGATGTACTTCGTCCGGATCATGCGTGATGTCATGATGAAGGGCGCGGGGCCCTCGGACATTGCGCCCGAAGTAGGCATCCTCGTCCTCTATGGCGTGGTGGTGTTCACCCTCGCCGTACGCCAGTACGCGAAGCGGTCGGCCTGACAGGTTCCTAACGACATGGAAGGCCGGCCCCAAAACCATTGCGTTCCGGCCCCGGGCCGTGGCATAGTGGTTCACACACGGGCACGGGCCGCGTTCGCAAGCCTGCGCCCCGCGCGACACCCACGTTCTCGCGAGGAGGAGACCCGCTATGCGCCTAACTTGTTCGATGTGTGCGGCAATGCTGATCGCGGCGGCTGGTTGCTCGAGTGGTTTGACGGCGCCGCCGAACGGCCTTCCGGTGGACCTCACGTTCGTTAGCACGCAAGGCGTACAGGTCCCGTCCATCACCAGCGGCGACGACAGCGTCACCGCGGTGGTCATGGAGTCCGGTGCCGCCGGATGTCATGGTGGCCCGTTGACCCCGGCCGCGGGTGTGCGGGGAGAAGAGTTGGTCGTGACACTCACGCAGCCGGTGAGGACCGGGCCGTGTCCACCGGTCACCGCTCTCACTGCTGTCGTGCCGTTGCCGCTCAAAGTCGTGGTGCATCACGTACCGTCCGGCACGAGCTCGGCGAAGGTGGTCCTGCGTCTCGTCAGCGGCGACCACGCCACGTACACCGTGCTCGCCTCGGGCGCAATCTCGATCCAATAGTCAGGCGGCCCGGCCCGACACGCCTGGTCGCGAACACTCTCGGCGTCACCGCTCAGCTCGCCACTCGCGTCCGTCCATGGTATGATGCGGGTATCGCGAGCGGAGCGGTGGCCTTGAGTGCGTTCACGCTAACGGTCAACGGGCGACGCCTAACGGTCGACGCGGCGCCGGACACGCCGCTCCTCTGGGTGCTGCGCGACCGCCTCCGCCTAACCGGCACGAAGTTCGGCTGCGGCGCCGGTCTCTGCGGCGCGTGCACCGTGCAGCTGGACGGCGTACCCTCGCGATCCTGCAGCATCCCGGTGAGCGCGGTCGGCGCGCGACACGTCGTGACGATCGAGGGTCTCGCCCCGGCGGCCGGCGCCAATGGACAAACCTTGCACCCCGTGCAGGCCGCCTGGATCGCCGAGCAGGTCCCGCAGTGCGGCTATTGTCAGTCGGGTCAGCTCATGGCCGCGGCGGCGCTGCTCGCCGCGCATCCGCACCCGACCGATGCGCAGATCGACGCCGCAATGACCAACATTTGCCGCTGCGGCACGTACGGGCGCATCCGGGCCGCCGTTCATCGCGCCGCCAAGGAGATGGCCGAGCGTCCCGCGACCGCGCGCACCGTGACCGGCAACGACAAGGAGCACCGCACGTGAGCGGACGCGAGATCGACCGCCGCGAATTCGTGCGACTGTCCGCCGCCGCGGGCGGGGCGTTCCTCCTCGCGGTCGCGCTGCCGCGCCGAGCGTTAGGCATGGAGGATGTCGGCGCAGGGGAGCGCCCGCGGGACGACGCCTTCGCGCCGAACCTGTGGCTCAGGATCGACCCGTCCGGCGACGTCACCATCCTCTCGCACAAATCCGAGATGGGCCAGGGTGTGTGGACCGCGCTCCCGATGATCGTCGCCGAGGAGCTCGACGCGGATTGGGATCGCGTGCGCATCGAGCGCGCGCCGACGATCGCCGATTTCGACAGCGCCACCGGCGGCAGCTCGAGCGTGTCCGATTCGTGGGACACGCTCCGTAAGGCGGGCGCCGTGGCGCGCGCGATGCTGGTCGCGGCGGCCGCGCAGCAATGGCGCGTCCCGGCCGACTCGTGTACCACCGAGCGCGGCGTCGTCGTGCACGCGGCGAGCGGGCGTCGCGCGCCCTACGGTTCGCTCGCATCGACGGCGGCGAAGCTTCCCGTGCCCAACGCATCGACCGTCTCGCTCAAAGATCCGCACACGTTCCGCATCGTCGGCACCGAGATGTCGCGACGCGATCTCACGGCAAAAGTGACTGGAACGGCGCAATTCGGCATCGACGTCACGTTGCCTAACATGCTCGTGGCGTGCATCGCGCGCTGTCCGTCGTTCAGGGGAAAGGCCTCGCGCGTGAACGACGCTCGCGCGCGCGCCGTGCCCGGCGTACGGCAGGTCATTCAACTCGACCCTGTCCCGAAGCAGCACCCCGGCCGCGTCGCGGTCTTGGCGGACGACACCTGGGCGGCCCTGCAGGGATGCCGCGCGTTGGACATCGAGTGGGACACGTCGGTCGACGCATCCGTTTCCACCGATGCCATGTGGAGCGCGGCGCGCGAGGCGGTGTCCGATGACGCGAGCGCGCTCGTCGTGGCCACGCAAGGCGCATCGCCCAACGGAGCCGATCGGGGCCGCACGGTCGAGGCCACGTACGAGCTGCCGTTCGTCGCCCACGCGTGTATGGAGCCGATGAACTGTACGGCCTGGGTCACGGCCGACCGCGCCCAGGTCTGGGCGCCCACGCAGTTCCCCGAGGCGGCCCGCGAAACGGTTGCCGGCCTAACGGGATTGCCGCTCGACACGGTCGACGTCCACGTGACCTTTCTCGGCGGCGGCTTTGGGCGACGCGCCTACCAGGACTTCGTCATCGAAGCAGCCGAGCTGTCCAGGCGCGCCGGGGTGCCGGTCAAAGTCGTGTGGACGCGCGAGGACGACATCCAGCACGACCTGTATCGCCCGGCGCAGCTGCAGCACTTGTCCGCGATACTCGACGACGCCGGGCACCCGGTCATGTGGACCAACCGCGGCGTCGGCATGTCGCAGCAGCGGTGGTGGAATCCGTCGACGAAGACGCCCCAACAGCGCGACGGCGCGGACGCGCCACCGTACGACATCGCCAACTACCGGCTGGACTTCATCGAGATTCCGGGCGGCGTGCCGATGGGCGCGTGGCGTTCCGTGCGCCACTCGCACAACGGCTTCTGCATCGAGTCGTTCATCGACGAATGCGCGCTCGCGGCGCACACGGATCCCGTGGCGTACCGCGTGGCGCTACTCGACGGGAAGCCGCGGCAGCAGGCAGTGGTCCAGCTCGCCGCCGAGCGCGCCCACTGGGGCGCCGCGATGCCCAACGGGAAGGGTCGCGGCATCGCGTACTTCAACTACGGCGGCACGTACGTCGCGCAGGTGGCCGAGGTGACCGTCGCCGGTGACGGCGCCGTGCACGTCGATCGGATGATCTGCGCCTTCGATTGCGGCACGATCGTCAATCCCGACACCGTGCGCGCGCAGGTGGAGAGCGCGATCGTGTGGGGTTTGAGCGCGGCGCTGTATGGCGAGATCACCGTGACCGCGGGGCGCGTGCAGCAGCACAACTTCGACGACTTCCGCGTGTTGAGGCTCGCCGAAACACCGCCTATCGAAGTGTATCTGGTCCGCAATTTCGAGACGCCCACCGGCGTCGGAGAACCGGCGGTGCCGCCGGTCGCGCCCGCGGTCGCCAACGCCGTGTTCGCGGCGAGCGGGCGGCGCATCCGCCGGCTGCCGCTCGCGAAAGCCTGACGCGCTGGCGGCATGGGTCGTGGGGGAACCCGCCGCGCGTCGCCGTCCGCACGACGCGCCGATGGACGTGTGCCACCGTATGTCTAACGATCACGGAGGGAAATACCATGCGCCTACCTCGTTGGATCTGTGGTCTCGCTATCGCCGCCAGCGCGGCCTGCTCCGGCAGCCTAACGGCGCCGCCGAGCGGTCTGCCGGTCACGATGTCGCACATCGGGTTCGTCGGTGGCGTTCGGGCGCCGTCGATCACCGGCGCCGGAGACAGCGTGGTTGCGTTAGCCGTCGACCAGTCCAGCCCGTGTGCGGTGTCCGAAACCGCTGTGGCTGGTCTGCGCTCGGGCACACTGGTGGCGACGCTCATCAGCGTCGTGCCGAGACGGCCATGCGCCGTGCTCGCCCAGGATGGGATCGTCGTCGTCACGGTGCACAATGTGCCCAGCGGGATGCGCACGGCCCGCCTGGTGCTGCACACCGAGAATGGCGGACACCCGCCGGATTTGACGCTGGCCGCCGGCACAATCAGGCTGCCGTAGACGCCCGTCTACGCGACCGTCACCGTAGCCCGGTGGCGAATCGGTACGCTGCACGAGCTCGCGACGTAGCACGTCTCGTGCGCCGGCTCGTGCAGCTGCTGTGCTAACGCAAGATCCGAGTCGCCCGCGATCGTGACGCGCGGACTGAGCGTGACCTCCACGAACCGTCCCCCGCCCGTCCCGTCGAACCGCAGCGTGCCGCGCGCCTCATCCGTGTACACGAGCACACGCACGCCGCGTCGCGCACACAACGCCAGATACGAGAGCATGTGGCACGACGAGATCGCGGCCAGAAACAGGTCCTCGGGATTGTGCACGGCGCCATCGCCACGGAACATCGGGTCGGCGGAGCCGACGAGATCCGGCTTCCCCTCGATGTGCACCCGGTATCCGCGCCCATATCCCTCGTAGCTCGCCGTGCCGTCGCCCCTGTTGCCGTCCCACGTGAGACGAGCCACGTATTCGTGTTCCTTCCCCGGCATCGATCCTCCATGCGCCCATGATGACACCGAAAACGACGAGGGGCATCCGTGACCGGGATGCCCCTCGCCGCCATCTGCCTAACCGGGCCGACTCACTGCGACCCGCCCGCCAGCGCGCGCAGCGCGCCGGCCAGCGTCTTCACCTTGGCGCCGTCCGACGAGCGCCCCGCATCGCCGTCCAGCTGCGACGCCAGCTGCGTGAGCGCCGCCTGCCGCGACGAGCCCGACGCCTGCTCGGCGCCGCCTAACGACTGCCTGACTGTTTGGATTCGAGCAGGCGACAGTCCGTTCGACCGCTCGAGCTGATCGACGTACGCGCGCGCCAGCGCGAAGCTCGCCGGCCACACGAACCTCGGCTGCCCCTGCACGTTCAGATAGTCCAGGTGCACCGTCTTCGCCGCGTCGATCTCGTTCTGCGACAGGTACGCACTCGGCGTCAACTCAAGGATGTCGAGGCCGCGCACGATCTCGGAGCTCACGATCACGCCGTTGTACCAGTACGCCGACCACGTTCCGCCCAACATCATGCGCGTCGAGTCGATCGGACCGCGGTCGAAGAACGCGATCTCCTTCGGGTGCGCGGCGTCGGTCCAGTCGAACACCGAGATGCCGCCCTGATACCATGACTGCACCATCACGTCGCGGCCGGGTATCGGAATGAGCGAGCCGTTGTGCGCCACGCAATTTTCCATCTCCGTTTGCGGCGCCGACATCTTGTAGTAGCTCTGGAAGTGCAGCGTGTTGTTCGTGATCGTGAAGATCGCATCGGCGCCCCAATCCTTTGGATCGGTCGCGCGGCATTTGGGCTGACCACCGCCGCCCCACTCGTCCGAGAACAACACCTTGGTGCCGTCGTTGTTGAACGTCGCGGAGTGCCAGTACGAGAAGTTGGAATCGCTCGCGGCGTACAGACGCTTGGGATTCACGGGATCATGGATGTCCAACAGCATCCCGTAGCCTTCGCATGCTCCGCCCGCAAATCCGATCGCGGGATACACCGTGATGTCGTGGCACTGCGTTGGGCCGGGTCGCGGGCCCGTTGTTCCCGGAGCCGGCTCGCCGATCAGCTTGGCGATGATGGCCGGCAACGCCGCGCGCAGCGTCGCGCTGTCCGCGGCCGTCGGCGCGCCGGTGCCGTGCCGCGCCTTCACGATGCTGTCGAGCATCGGATTGACGAATTGCGGCTGCAGCACTCGCTCGAGGCCGAAAATGTTGGCGGTGAACATGCCCTTCGCGCGCGCGTCCGCGGCTTTCTTCTGGGCCTTCTCGACATCCTCTTTGGTTTCGCCGTGCCGCGCGGGCGCGACGAGATCGTTGAAGATGCGCGGCGAGCTCACGATCGCCGCCTGCTCGGGGTGCGCCAACGGCACCTTGATCACTTCGATCCGGAAGAGCGCCGTGTTCGCATCGCTCGCCGGCTGTCCGTCCGAGCATCCCGTGAGCTCGTTAGGCGAACGCACCGGCGCCGAGCCCGAGATGTAGACGTAAACGTCGTCCGGATCCTTGGGGTCGACGAGCACCGTGTGCGTGTGCGACCCGCGGCACGTCTGGACGTTGGCGATGTACTTGGGATTCTTGATGTCGGTGATGTCGAAGATGCGCAGCCCGCGCACGCGCTCGGCGCTCACCGTGTCTTTCACGCCGCTGCCGGCGCAGTCGAGCCGACCTTCGAGTCCTTCGGCCGACACGAACAACAAGTTCTTGTAGAGCGACACATCGCTCTGCGATACGGGGCAGTAAAAGCCCTTCGTGAGCACCGGGTGGCTGGGATCCGTGATGTCCCACACCTGGAAGCCGTTGAAGCTGCCCTGGATCACGTAGTGGCCGGTGAACGCGAGGTCGCTGTTCACACCGTGCACGAAACTGTCCGACGGCGGTGTGAACGAGACCTGCTTCATGTTCCACAACGCCTGGCCGGCGTCATTGAGTCCCGCTTTCAATCCGACGCGCGGATCCGGGTTAGGCGGCCCCGCCTCGTAGCGGGGCTCCGTCTGCGGCGTGGCCGCCGTGCTCATCGACGAGCTCGAATGGGTGCATCCCACCGTCGAGATCAGCCCGGCCGCGACCGCGAGCGGCACGAGTCGGATGGCGTTCCGGGTCTTCACGGCCCGGCCCGCCAGCATCACCAATTGCATTGTGCGATTCCTCGGGTGGAGGGATGGACGACGGCGCGACTCAGCCCGTCATTGCGAGGGAGAACTGGTGGCGAACAGAATGTCGGCGAGCATCCGCTGCATGCGCGCGATCTCGGTGGTCTGATCCACGTTGATGCCGGTGGCCAGCTTGAACACGATCAGGTCCTGTGCCGCTCCGTTAGACGCGAACAGGTCGTTCACCATCGATACCGCGCCGTGGTGATGCTGGATCATGAACTGCAGGAACAGCCGGTCGAAATCCTGCCCCCGCGCCGCGTTCAACTGCTTCATCTGCTCCGGTGTCAGCATCCCGGGCATCATCATCGCCATCTGCATCCCGTTCATGTTCATCATGACGGTGCCGGCGGAGTCCGGCTGCGGCACGGGCTGGCGACGGTCGCGCAGCCACGTCTGCATCAGATGAATCTCGTCGCGCTGCGAGTTGATGATGCGCGAGCAGAGCGTTTGCACCGCCGGACTCGCGCCATGCGTCGGCGCCCAACCGGCCATCACGATCGCCTGTGCATGGTGCGGAATCATGCCGCTCATGAACTTGATGTCGGCGTCCGTATACGGATATCGCGCGCTGTCGGCCTGGGCCTGCGCGATCGCCGCCGCCTCGCTCGGATCGGCCGACGGCGCCTGCGCGACCAGGCCGCTCGTGCCCGCGCACATCGCGATGAGCGCAGCGAGCACAGCAGACGACGGGTATGATGCCCTCATAGTCGTGTCACTCTCGCAGAGGAAGCTCTGATCGTGCTCGCCGAATCTAGCGCGCCCGCTGCGCGACGACCAGTTTTGCTGGACGTGGCGCATGGCTGAGCCCGCATGTCCGTTCCTTCCAATCCCAATACGCATACCTATGCTCGAGTTGTTTCGCACGCGCGGTCACCGCTCCGATACCGGTGTTGGCCGCAACGCAGTGCGCTGGTGTCTCGCGCTCTCGAGTCTCGCGATGGCCGCGCCGGCCGCGGGCGCCCAGGGTCCGCTCGGCGCTTTCGACGCCTACGTCGCGAAGGCCGTGAAGGATTGGAACGTGCCGGGGCTCGCCATCGCCGTCGTGAAAGACGACTCCGTCGTGTTTGCCAAAGGCTACGGCGTTCGAACGATCGGGACCACCGACCGTGTCGACACGCACACGCTGTTCGCGAACGCGTCGACGACCAAGGCGTTCACGTCGATGGCGATCGCGATGCTGGCCGACAGCGGCAAGGTGCGGCTCGATGCACCCGTCACCACTTACCTGCCCGCCTTCCAGTTGTACGATCCGTACGTGACGCGCGAGCTCACGGTGCGCGACCTTCTCACGCACCGCAGTGGTCTTCCCGAGGCGGACTTCCTGTGGTATGGCACGAGCCTCGACCTGCCCGAAATCGTTAGGCGGCTGCGGTTGGTGAAGCCGGAAACGGGTCTGCGCACGCACTTCACGTACGAGAACGACACGTACGCCGCCGCCGGACTCGTCGTGCAGCAGGCGACGCACGAGTCGTGGGAGCGCTTCTACAAGGTGCGCATCTTCGATCCCCTCGGCATGCACGAGACGTACACGAACACGGCCGCGGCTGCCGCGCAATTGAACATCGCCACGCCGCACTACCTGGTGAACGACACGGTGCGCGCGATTCCACGGCTCGCCACCGACAACATCGGACCGGCAGGTGCGATGTTCTCGAGCGTCAGTGACATGGCCAAGTGGATGCGGTTTCTGTTGGACAGCGGGCGCGTGAACGGCAAGCGCCTCATCGATACCGCGTCGTTCAACGAGTTGTTTCGGCCCCAGATGCTCGTCGGCGCGGACGGGTTCTATCCGACGGAGCGCCTAACGCACCCGCACTTCACCGCGTACGGCCTCGGCTGGTTCCTCGAGGATTATCGCGGCGAGTACGTCGTGTTCCACACCGGTAGCATCGACGGCTACGTGGCGATCGTGGGCCTCATTCCGGATCGCAAGTTAGGCGTCGTCGTGTTCGCGAACATCGACCACGCCGAGGTCCGCCACGCGCTCATGTACACCGTGTTCGACCGCTACCTTGGCGGGGCGACGCACGACTGGAGCACCGAGATGCTGGCCATGTACAAGGCGCTCGATCGCAAGCAGCACGCGGCGCGCGACTCCGCGCTCGCGCGCCGCGTGCGCGGGACGTCGCCGTCGTTGCCGCTCGACCGCTACGCCGGCACGTACGCGGACAGTCTCTACGGAACCGCCACCGTGCGTCTCGAGCACGGCGCGCTGGTGCTGGAGACGAATCCGCTGCTCACGGCGGATCTCGAACCGTGGAACTACGACACGTTCATGGCGCACTACCGGAATCGGTGGCAGGGCGAGGATTTGGTGACGTTCCAGTTGGGGCCGGACGGCGACGTCGCGTCGATCGACCTCGGACGCGGCGAAGTGTTGTCGCGCACGCGGTAAACGGGCCGCGGCCCTACCTCCGAGACCGGTGGAGCATTAGGCTGCGGTCATGGACACGATCGCGCACGCACCCGGCGACATCGGCCTCGCATTCTTCGCCACGGCGATTGGCGAATGCGGCATCGCGTGGAACAACGCCGCCATCACTGGTGTGCAGCTTCCCGAGCGTACCCCGCGAGCGACACGGACCCGAATGACCAGACGGTTTCCCGACGCGCGCGAGGTCACGCCGCCGCCGCACGCGCGCGCGGCCATCGATGGGATCATCGCCCTGCTCGCCGGCGAGCCGCGCGACCTCTCGGGTGTTGCGTTGGACATGCGCGGCGTCTCGTCGTTCAACCAGCGCGTCTATGACATTGCGCGCACGATCGCCGCCGGGTCCACGATGACCTACGGCGAGCTGGCGGCGCAACTCGGCGACCCGGGCGCTGCGCGCGACGTCGGTCGGGCGTTAGGCGAAAACCCGTTCCCGATCGTCGTGCCGTGCCACCGCGTGCTCGCGGCGGGCGGACGCACGGGAGGCTTCTCCGGCGGCGCCGGCGTGACCACGAAGCTCCGCATGCTCGCCATCGAGCGTTCCCCGGGTCCGTTGTTCGACCAACCCGTCTCGCGATGACGGCCCCGCTGGACGTGCCCGACGACCGCAGCCGCGAATCCGCCGCGCCTAACGACGCGTATCACCGCTGCGGCTTCCCCGACCGCGCGCAGGCCGCCGCGTTCGTTGCCGCGCTCTCGCGATTCGTGCGCGGCCCGCGCGGCACGCCGTACCGCGACGCAACGCGCGGCGCCATCGTCTGGTCGCGCACGCGAGACGACTCCGAGGGTGTCGATCTCTATCTGAGCGAGGCAGCGCTCCGCGCCTCGATCGAAGCCTTCGGCGCGCCGGCGGTGCTCGAAACCGTCGACCGCGCTGGCCTGCCGTCCGAGTGCGCGCTCCTGTACACGAGCAACTCGCCCGCGTTGGGCATGGAGCAGGCCGACGAACAACTGCGCGGCGACACGAACGAGTGACGCCGCCGCACGACGGCACCGGCGCGGAGGTCGCGCCGCATCACAAACCGGCGCTCACGGCGGCATGGCTCGATCTGGCCATGCTCAACTACGCGGTTTCGCCGGACGCGCTGCGCTCGTACGTCCCGCGCGGCACCGAGCTCGACGACTTCGCCGGCACCACGTACGTGAGCGTGGTCGGCTTTCGCTTTGCTTCCACGCGTGTGCTCGGCGTGCGCATTCCGGGCCACGTCGATTTCGACGAAGTGAATCTGCGCACCTACGTGCGGCGCCTTGGGCCTAACGGATGGCGTCGCGGTGTGGTGTTCATCCGCGAGCTGGTGCCGCGCCGCGCCATCGCGTGGGCCGCGCGCGCCTGGTACAACGAACCGTATCGCACGCTGCCCATGCGCCACGCGGTCCTGCGGCGCCAGGATGGCTGGCCCACGTCGGCGCGCTACGAATGGCGTCGCGGCACCTCATGGGAAGGGCTGTCCGTGCAGGCGGACGCGGACCCGTCACCGCTCGCGATCGACTCCGAGGAAGAGTTCATCGCCGAGCACTACTGGGGCTACACACGGCAGCGCGATGGATCGACCATCGAGTATCGTGTCGCCCATCCCCGCTGGCGCGCAGCGCCGGCCCGGGAGGCTCGGCTGGACGCGGACGTCGGCGCGCTCTACGGCGCGCCGTTCGACCGACTGCTCGCGCCCGGGCCCCGCTCTGCTTTCGTGGCCGACGGCTCGGCCGTCACCGTGTACCGGCCGGTTACGCTGCCGGCCCCTCGTCGGTGACGGTGTGCTGCTCCTCCACCTTGAACGCCGCGACGTCCAGCGCCTGCCGGATCTGCGCGACGTACTCGCGCATCGCGCGCACGCGGTGTTGGTCGTTGCCGCCCCTGCCTAACGTAAGGATCATGGTCGACACCTGGTCGGCGATGACCCCGAATTGCCCTTTGAGCTGCCCCTGCAACGGCGATGCGATGCGCTTGATCTGCTGCGGAATCACACCCGTGCCGCGCTGGTTCTTCACCTCGATCGCCATGCGCTCGACGTGCCCGTGCAGGGTCTGCATCGTCGCGAGCGCTTCTTCAATCGTCTTCAGTTTCTGAATGCCCGCACCGTCCAGCTTGCTGACTGCCATTGCCATCCTCCTGAGTTCACGCCGCGCCGCCGACCGACGAGAGGAGACGATCGGCCGGCGGCGCGGGGAACTCAGTGCACCCGGATGGCCACCTGTTGGAGCACGGCCGGCAGATTGCGGATCTTCGGATCGCCGAACGTGAGGGTGTAGGTACCGCCGGCGGCAGGCGCCGTGAAGTCGAAGTCGTAGATCTCGCCCGGCGCAAAGAACAGCGTAGCGGGCCGATTCGTGGCCTGACTCGGCGGCAAATCGGCGCCATCCTTCGCCACCGCACGCCACGTGAGGAGCGAGTCGCCGCGCTCTAGTGAGAATCGCAGCGGTGAGTCTCCGCGAATGTTGACGAGCCGGAACCGGTAGTGTCGCCCCGCCTGCAGGTCGAGCGGCGGCGGCTCCGTGTCGCCGTTCATGGTCGCTCGTGGGAACGGTCCGGCGATCACGTTCGTCGTCGGCCCATGATCGCTGAAGATCAAAATCCGGTCCACGTCCGTACGCAGTGGATGCGCGCTGTCGACGACGACGAGCGCGCCGTACAGTCCGGACGGAATCTGATGGAATTCGTTGAAGTGCGAGTGATACATGAACGTGCCGGCGCGCGGGGGCGTGAAGTGCACGGTCAGCGAGTCGCCGGATGGGATGGCAGGCAGCAGGTTGTCCGCGCTTCCGCTCCAGCCCGGGACTCCGTCGGCATAGCTGTCCTCGAGCTCGATGCCGTGCCAATGCACGGCCGCATGGTCCTGCGTCTGGTTCACGATCGTCACGGCGACAGGTTGGCCGCGCTGGAGCACGAGCGTTGGGCCGGGCACCGGCATCGCGCCGCTCGAGTCATCGGCGCTTCCGCCTAACACAAAAGCGTAGCCGGGAGCCGAACCATACACGTTCGGCCGCTCGCGGACGATGAGCCGGATCTGTCGCGGCGTCGCGCTGGCGACAGCCTTTGCCGCCGCGTGCGGCGCAACGTGAATGCCCAGGACCAACCCATACATCTGGTGCGGGCGATCGGACATGTGGAGCATGGTGCCCGCGCTGTCCATCGAGCCGCTTGTGTTGTCCAGCGACACGAGCGTGGAGAGATGGCCCGCGAAGTGACAGTGAAAGATCCAGTCCCCGGGACGCGTTGCCTGCCACGCGAGCATCATGGTCTGCCCGGGCGAGATGATCTCGGTGACGGCCATTCGTTGCTGGTCGCGCGCATACAGCGTATCGTGAATTCCGTCGCCCTTCGCGTTCAGGCGAAAATAGAACCCGTGCAGGTGCATCGGGTGATCGAGCGTGGTCAGGTTCACGACCCGATAGCGCGCGCTGTCGCCCTGCGTCATCTCGAGCCGCTCGGTGTGCGGCCACGACAATCCGTTGATTGTCATGGTGACCTTACCGAGTCCGGTGGGGCTCAGCGAATCGAGGCGCGCCCATAAAGACAGCACGAAGATGCGATCGGGGGCCACCGGGCCGACGGGGTCGACGACGATCGCGCCGTTGAGCTGCGACCCATCGTTGGCGCGAACAGCCAGTGGAGCCGGCGTCGTCTTGGCGACGTAGTAGTACGTGCCCGCGGTGCTCGCCCTGAAGCGCATCTCGCGCGATGCACCCGGCGCGATGATCACGCTGTCGCTGACGCCGCGCGATGCGCCGAGCCCGTAGAGGGTCATCGGCTTGTCGAGCGCATTGCGCACGGTCGCGCGCACCTCTGTTCCAATCGGAACGCGGATGAGCGGCCCGGGGTTCTCCAGCGCGCCACCCGGCTCGCTGAAGGCCTCCACTTCCAGTGTTTTTCCGTTAGGCCCTTCCGGATACCACGTACCCATCCGCGCCTCGAGGGCCACCGTGAGCACGCCGTTGCGCAGCGTGCCCGCGGGCCGGCGGTTGTCGTTCGCTTCGATGTCGGGCAGCACATGCCGGGCAGGCGTTCGCGCGTGCGACGGAATACCGCAGCACGCGAGCGCTGCGAGGATAGCCAACGACATCGGGGGTCTCCGGGGCGAAGCGCCCGGTTCGGGGGCAGCGAGTTTTGGCGGGGGGTAGCGAGGCGAATGCTACGAAGTAAGGTCAGGAAGTCAATAGCGATGCTGCTGAGCTCGCTGTACAACCCGTTCCTCGGCGGCCATCCTTGTGTCCCTGCGCGCGAGCGCAGCCCGCGCCAGACGTTCCGTTAGGCAAATCGTGCCGCCCACCGCAGGAGCCGACCCGTTATGTCCACTGTTGCCGCCGGTCCGTTCGACGTTTCGCTCAAACCGCTCACACCCCACGACCAGGCGCCCGATGCTCGCGTCGCCCGGAAGTCACTCGACAAGACCTATCGCGGCGACCTCGACGCCACCTCGGTCGGCGAAATGCTCTCTGCCGGAACGCCCGTGACTGGCTCGGCTGCCTATGTCGCCATCGAGCGCGTCACCGGAACGCTCGCC
>Ga0105240_10003499_pt1 | contig 24349 bp, 23 predicted proteins | sample KBSC54metaG_FD_80426 | JGI IMG/M metagenome (GOLD analysis project Ga0105240, IMG submission 80426) | Corn rhizosphere microbial communities from Kellogg Biological Station, Michigan, USA - KBS C5-4 metaG | ecosystem: Host-associated > Plants > Roots > Rhizosphere > Soil | place: Michigan, USA...
CGAACGCACGCCGGATTGCACTTCGTCCATGCGATGGGCGATGAACTGGCCCACGTTGAACACGACACCGGGAATGCCCGCCAGATCCGCTCGTATCTTTCCGAGCAGCACGTCGGCAGGCATCGATTTGTCCTTGTCGAAGTCCAGACGGACATCGAACTCGCTGAAATTCGGTGGCTGCGCATCCTCGTCCAGGTCGCTGCGTCCCGCGCGCTGATCGATGGAAACGACTTGCGGATACTTGAGCAAGTCCTCGCGCACCAGCGCGCCCAGGCGCATGGATTCCTCCAGCGAGGTGCCCGGCAGGGTCGTCATCGCGACAATGAAGTTGCCTTCCTTGAACTCCGGCAGGAACGACAAGCCGAAAAATGGCAGCAACGCCAGCGAGGCAATCAATGCCATGGCTGAAACACCCATGACCAGCCGGAAACGACGCAGCGAAAATTGCAACACGCGCCGGAAGTGGCGCTTGATGAAGAGCACGAACCAGGTTTCCCGATTGCCGCGGTCGTGTTCTTGCTGCGCTTGCTCCTTGCGCGCCGCAGGATTGTGTTCGGCGGATTGCAGCAGGACGCCGGCATCCAGCCGTTTTTCGTCGTGCCGGATCAACAGCAGGTAGCACAGGGCCGGCACCATGGTCACAGCGACGACCAGCGATGCGCTGACCGATGCGATGTATGCCACGCCAAGCGGGCTGAAAATCCGTCCCGCCAGATCGCCGAGAAAGAAGATCGGCACGAAGATCAGCACGATGATCGCGGTCGCATAGACGACCGAGTTGGTGATTTCGCGCATGGCATCGAACACCACTTGCAAGGCTCCAGCGGGATTGGCCGATGTCCGATTGAGGCGCAATCGGTGAACGACGTTCTCGACCGTGATGATGCCGTTGTCGACCACTTCGCCGATTGCGATGGCCAGTCCGCCCAGCGTCATCGAGTTGATCCCCACGTCCAACCCACGCATGACCAGGATGCCGCCGACGAACGACACCGGCATGGACAGGAACGTGATGAACGAGGCGCGCCAGTTCATCAGGAACAGGAACAGCACCGCAATCACGATCAGGGCGCCTTCCAGCAGCGAGACCGTCAGGTTGCGGACAGCGGCCTCGATGAAGTTCGCCTGCCGGAATACTTGCGTATCCATGCTGACGCCTGCCGGCAGCGTTCGCTTGATCTCGGCCAGTACCTCTTCGACTTTGCGGGTCGTGGCCAGTGTATCGGCGCCATACGCCTTGGACGCCGTGCCGATCACGGCATTCTTGCGTGCGAATGCACCGTCGCCACGCTTGATCTCGGCGCCAATCGCCACCTCGGCGACATTGCCGATGGTGATCGGCACGCCGTTGCGCAGAGTGATAACTGTATTCTTGATGTCATCGAGTGAGCTGATGCGGCCCACGCCGCTGACGATCAATTCCTGTCCCGGTCCTTGCACGAACGCGCCGGGCACGTTGGTGTTGGCCGCTTGCAGGGCTTTGCGGATTTCCTCGATGCTGATCGCGTAGGCCTGCATGCGCAGTGGATCCATGCGCACCTGGTATTGCTTGACCTCGCCGCCGATCGATACCACTGATGCGATACCACCCAGGGACAACAGGCGCGGCCGCATGTCCCAGTCGGAGAATGTGCGCAACTGTTCTGGCGACAACGTATCGCTGACCAGTGCGTACTTCACCAACCAGCCTACAGCCGATGTCACCGGCAGCATCACTGGTGGCTTTGCGGTTTTCGGCAGTTGCGCCAGCGCATTCTGCAGGCGCTCGTTGATGAGTTGCCGGTCGAGGTAGATATCGGTATTCGACGCGAACACAACCGTGATCGTGGACAGGCCGACAAAGGTCTTTGAACGCACTGCCGTCACGCCTGGAGAACCGTTGATCGCGCTCTCCAGCGGATAGGTGATCAGCGATTCGACGTCCTGCGGCGCCATACCCGGCGCTTCCGTCTGGACGACGACCTCGGGTGGGGCGAACTCGGGAAACACGTCGACCGGCATCTGTCGCAACGCGTAACCGCCGGCGACGAACAGTACGATGGTCAACGCAAGCACGATCAGCCGGTTGTGCAGCGCCCAGGCAATGATGCGATTGAACATGGTCAGTCGTCCTCGCCCTTGAGCGGCGTGCCGCCGGTAAGCCAGACGGTGTAGACCTGCCGATTGCCCTGGGTGACGACCCGATCGCCAAGCGCCAGACCCTCGGTTACCTCGGTGTAGCGGTCATCGCTCATGCCGGTCGTGATTTCGACGCGAGTGAATGCGGCCTTCTGCTTCACAAACACGAATTTCTCGCCGTTTGCTTCGATGATCGCCGCGGTCGGAATCGCAAGCGTCGCCGCGTCTTGCTTGAGAACGACGCCGATGCGCGCGAACAGATTCGGCTTGAGCAAGCCGTCGGGATTGGGCAACTTCACCCAGATCTCCACCGTTCGGCTCAACGGATCCAGGATCGGTCCGATCAGCGCGACCTTTCCGGAGAAGGCCATGCCCGGATAACTCAACAAGCGGACATTCGCGGTCTGCCCGAGCTGGATCTTGCCCAGGTCTTCCTCGTATACGCGAGCGACGATGTTGACCTCGGAACTATCCTGGATGTGAAACATCACCGTGGTCGGTTCGACCGATTGGCCGACCGCGACGCCAACCGCATCCACGATGCCGCTCATCGGGGCGCTGACCTCCACGCTCGGCGGCGGATCGCCGACCAGCCGCGATTGCACGTTCGCCAACCGCTGGCCGAGCTTCACCCGATCCCCGAGAGTGATATCGATCCGCTTGACCTGGCCGCTGATGCGCGTGCTCACCTGGGCCTGCCGGCCGGGCGCAGGCCGCACCTCGCCGTTGAGATACAACAGCTCGGACAGCGGTCGCCGCGTTGCTTGTTCGAGTTTCAGGCCGAGCGCTTTCTGCTGCGCGTCGGTCAAGTGCACGGGTCCCTTGGCGTCATCGCCCACCTCGATTCCGCCACCGTGTGCGAATGCCTGCGCAAAACCAAGAAGCGCTAGCACGAGCAAACCGTGCCGGAGTCGTCCGATGGCAATACCGACACGCTGTCGCAGGAACCGTTTGTTCATCGATTGCATGTCGAAAATCCTTCGTGGGTCGCGGTCGGGATGCCATCACCTACTGCCAGATGCAGCCGCGCGAGCGCCTGCAGGTACTGGTCGAGCGTGCTCAGATAGGCTGCGTTCAATTCGGACTGCTGGCGTTGCGCCTGCACGACGTCGAACACCGGGATCAGTCCCTGGCTGTAACCTTGCTGTGCGAGGCGCACGCTGCGTTCGCTGATCGGCGTGGCGCGTTGGCTGTATTGGGACAGTAGTGCTTGCAGCCGCATCACTTCGCCATAGGCGCCGGCGACTTCGCCGAGGATGCCTTGCCGCAGGGCCGCAATGCGTGCACGAGCCAGATCGCCGCTCGCCTGTGCCTCGGCGATCAATCCCTGGCCCTTGTTGTATAGCGGCAATGGAATCGAAATGGTCACGCCGATCGCGCGGTTGACGCCTTGCGCCGGCGCCCCGGCGATGACCTGCTTGTCCTGCGACAACTCAAGACCGACCGTCCAGTCCTCCCAACGCGATGCCTTGGCGAGCAGCATTTCGGCCTCGGCGCGACCGCCGGCGAGCATGGCGGTGTGCAGATCGGGTCGGGATTCGATGGCCTTGCGCTGCAATTGCTCCAGGCTCGGCAACGACTCCGGTTGCGGAACCGATGCATCGATGTTCAGCGCAGCGGATGGCAGCCGACCCAGCAATGTGTTCAACGACACGAGCAGTGCTTGCTGTTGGTTCTGCAACACGCTGCGTTCCTGCGCGACGCGTTGCAGGTCGAGCTGCACGGCGTTGACGTCAAGCTCGGAAACCTCGGCGGCCTTGAAGCGATTGCGCGTGGTTCTCGCGAGCTTTTCCTCGACTGCGATCAGCGCATCGCGCGACTGGATCTGCCGGTCGACCACGATCAGGCGGCCGAAAGCGACCGCGATTTCGTTCGCGAGACGGCGCTCGGCTTCCTGCACTTCGGCTTCCGCCAATGCGATGTCGACGCGCGCGACATCCTTTTCGCGCAGCAGTCGTCCGCTGACCGGAAACTGCTGGCTTATCCCGATCGAGGTGGCGTACTCGCCCTCATTTCGAAACAGGAAATCGCCATGCGCTGAGAAGTCGAGTCGTGGATTCGAGCGCAGGCCGGCCTGCAACAGCTTTGCGCGTGCGACGTCGATCGCGTAACACGCGGCCTGCAAATCCTTGTTGTCCTCGCGCGCGATGTCTATGAGCTCGCGCGCACCGAGCACGGGCGGCCGGGATTCCAGCGGCGCGGCGTGGCCAGCGGCGCCGAATGCGAACACGAACAATGCCGTGGCAAGACTCCGCACGGCATGCCATCGACGCGATTGTCGAATGAGTCCACGTGATGGGCGTGTTGCGCCCGCACCATGCAGACGGCGCAAACCGGGCAGTGAGCCCTTGCAGAACTGGAACATGCACGATCTCCGATCGAACTGGCGAATGCCGCGCAAACGGCATGGCGCCGCTGCAAAGAGCGGCGCGAAGCGTCGTTCAGATCAGGCGATCGGAGGTCGTAACGGAGAAGTGCCGCGTACCGCAGGAGGTAACTTTGCGTCGATGGACGCCATTGCGGCCTCTGCGCCGAACCAGGTCAAGCTCAGGGATCGAGCGGACAGCGCAAAGCACGACGAAACGCACGTGGCCATGTTGCAGCCGCACGAACAACATTTCCCATGCCCATCGCCGCACCCATCGTGGTCGCAATCGGCGTCATCGTCCGAAGCCGCAACCATCGAAACCCCGGAGGCCATCAGGTGGCCGGCGATGGTTGCTGACAGCGTCGTCGGTGGCGATTGCCGAGCGGCATCCTCCGCACACGCACTTGCGGTGGTCGAAGCGACCAGGCAAAGGAACAACAGCAGCACGAGGCGAACCATCGACATGGATTTCATTATGGGGATTACGCTGGCCGACAACAACCTGACGGCATGGATGCCCGCCGCAGGCCAGCACTGCAACGCAAACGCACAACACAGGCTGTCCGTGTGGGCGCAAGGAAAAGCTGCAAGTCTGGCGATAGACGAGCCAAGGATCTCACCAACCGAGGCTGTCGAATGCCGCAAGGAAACCGGCGGAAATTTTGCAAGGAAACGGGGTTTCTTTTGGAAAACATGCAAGTCGGCTAAAAGTCGTCCTCGCCCCCAAACTAACCAGTTCCCAGACCGCGCAACATTCTGACCGATCTGGGCGCCTGCGGGTGGTTTGCCATCCATAGCAGCAGTTGCATTTGAGAAGACACTCACATTCAACTCGCCATACGTCAGTGCAACCTGCCTCTCGGCGACTGAGTCTTGCTGGGCTCGATCAGCCTCGTCTCATAGTGGACGATCATGCTAGTAATCCGATCGACTTCAACAATCAATTCCGCTGTCACCACGGCACCGAGTTCATTGATTATCCGGATGTCCACCCTGCGTGTGGATCTGACTGTGTCTCGCATGATCTACTCCCGGGGCTGGAGGTCAAGCCATCAGAAGGGTTCGTCGGCGTCTTTCTGCTGGTAGCACATCTTAAACGGCAGGTGGGCATACCAGGTCTAGCCACGCCGAGATTTCGGACGGGACGCGGCCGCCGTCGCGTCGATCGTAGAGCACGACTTCTTGCAGCTGCACCCGACATAGGCTGAACGCAAGGGAGAGCGTGCGGCTGTTGTCCACCATCACTGTTGCATCCGCCACCATGCTCGCGGCCTGGATGGCCGTTTGGGTCTTCGGGAAGCGACTGCGAAGTTTTCCGATCGGGACATCGTGACCCCCACTCGCCACGCGGGTCTGGACGCGCGCGATTGACAGCGCGCTGCTAGTCAATCCCACGAAGATCAGCAGCACGAAGTACCCGGCTTCGCGCAGCTTCTGGATCAGTTCGATCTTCGAGTCGATGGTACCGTCGGGCCTTACCACCCAGTGGGAAAACACCGTCTCCATCGCGAAGGGGACCTTCTGCCCCATTGCCAGATCCACAAACACCCGGACCCCGTCTTGCGCCACACGCATCCAGCTGGTGTTGCCGTCGCGTAGTGTGGTCGCCCATGACGGAAGCTTCTTGCCCGCCACCGGCTCCGGAAGGATCGACAACATCATGCGATCGGCATTGACCAGAGGGATCTGCAGCCGTCCGGCCAAGCGCTGATACCAATAGGTCGACTTGCCTGACCCGTTATGGCCGGCAAGGATTACTGCCAAGGGTTGTCCGGATACACGCTGCTTTTCCAGGACATCAGCGATCGCAGCGGGGATCTTGGGCATCAAGCAGGTCTGAACTTTCCGCCTACTAACCGGCCACGCGCTGTTTCGCCGTTCAACGTGCGGACCAAGAAACCGGGCTTGTTCGGATCGGCGTGATACATCGGCACGCCATCCTTGATTTTGACTTGCACACCCGGACGCACAAGAGCCGCTTTTGCGCGCTTGAGCGCGGAACGACCTTCGGCGATGTTTTTCTTCTCGGCCGCTTTCGTCAGCGCGGCGGCGCGCACAACGAGGCGCCCGTATGGCGCTTCCCTGGACAATCCTGCCGTGGTCACCATGACTTTGACGCCGGAGACACGCGCACCGGTCGTACGGGCTATCGCCTGCGCCTTATGCATGGTTGGCTTCTTGGGAACCTTCGCCACAACGCTCTCCCGCGACAAAGCGGCCGTTAACCCAACAGGCGCTCTGCGCGTCGAATTCGATCGCGCAAGCTCACTTGGAACTTTGGATCCTGGGAACGACGAGCAACGTGCTCAGCGATGGCTGCGCGAATTACTTCGGAAATAGGCTGGTTTTCGACCGTTGCCACGGTTTCCAGCGCATCGGCCTGTTCTTCCGAAAGGCGGATGGTCATGGCCTTGGAGGCTTTCATTGGCACCAGTTTGCTGCCGCGAAAGCGTGGTTGTCAACAACCTAGATACCGTGATACCATGCCACCACTACCTGAATGGAGGTGTCCCGTGACCAATCCAAACCAGCAGCCGCCCCAGCCGCCTCCGGGCCACAACCGGGTCAACATCCAAATCGACCGGCAGCACTATCAGGTCGAAGCCGAGCAGCTGACCGGCGAAGGCCTGCGAGCCCTCCTCACCCCGCCGATTCCCGCCTCGCGCGACCTTTTCTTGGTCGTACCTGGTGGAGACGACCTGCCGGTCGGACTCAACGACGTCATCGAGCTGAAGAACGGAATGCGCTTTTTCACGGCGCCGGCCCAGATCAACCCGGGCCACTGCCAGGAGGTGCCCTATGCCCTTGCCCGATGAAGAGCTTCAGACGCTGGAACGGCTCGAGTTGACCTACACGGTGCAGGAGGAAGCCGGGCTCACGTGCATCGTGATCACCGGCTTCCGCCTCCCCGCAGGCATGACTGTCGTAGAGTCGGACCTGCTGATCCGACTGAATCCGGGCTTCCCGGACGTGCCGCCGGACATGTGGTGGTTCGACCCGCCGGTGATGCGGACCGACCAGGTGATCATTCCGCAGACCGATCATTTCGAGCAGCATGTCGGGCGACGATGGCAGCGGTGGTCGCGACATCTGGAAGTAGGTCATTGGCAGTCCGGGATCGATTGCTTGGAGTCATTCATCGCCATGATCCGGCGAGAACTCCAGCGTCAGGCACCTGCGGTGGCCGCATGCGCCTGACGCTTGTCTTGTCGGAGACGCTCGCGGGCACCTTGTCCGATGCAGCCCGCGCTCACACCGAGCATGGCGGATTTGTCTTGGGCCGCCTCGTGCGGGAAAGCGATCAGCTGCGTTTTCTCGTTCGCGCCTATGTCCCGGTGCCCGAGGAGCACTATGTCTTGCAGACGGGCCACGAGATGAAAGTGCGATCGGCCGGCTTCGTGCCGGCACTCGCTTTAGCCGAACGGCGCGGCGACATCGCCCTGTGGTTTCATACACATCCGGGGTTTGGCAGCGTACCTCTTCCTAGCATTCATGATGATGCCGTCGATCGAGAGCTGGCGGAGACGGTCCGAATTCGCACCGGTCAGCCCTACTACGGCACGCTCATTTTCAGTCCCGCCGAGCACGGTGCATTCACCTTCACCGGAAGCCTGGATGACGGTTCCGAACCGATCGCCTTCGACCGCGCTTGGATCGTCGGCGACCGCTTCGCGCTCGTGCCCGCCTTCAACGCCACGCGCCTGATGCCTTCTTCGCGCTATGACCGCAACGTGCGCGCCTTCGGCGAAGGAATCCAGTCGACCTTGGGCGATCTGAAGGTCGGTGTCGTCGGTTGCGGAGGAACCGGGTCCAGCGTCATCGAGCAATTGGCGCGGCTTGGTGTGCGAAATTTCGTCCTACTCGACCCCAAGCAACTGACTGACACCAACGTCACCCGGGTATACGGTTCAGGCGTGCAGGACGAGGGAACGCCGAAGGTGATCCTCGCTCAGCACAATATCCTGGCGATAGCCCCGGACGCTAAGGTCCATACCATCGAGGGGGATCTGCTGACAGCGGCCCATGCCCGAGCGCTAACAGGATGCGATGTCGTGTTCGGGTGTACCGACGATGATGCCGGACGGCTGGTGTTGTCGCGCCTGTCTACATTTCTCGTCTGCCCAGTCATTGATTGTGGCGTGTTGATCTCAAGTGGCGAACAAGGAGAGTTAGTGGGCATCGACGGGCGCGTGACCACACTGACCCCAGGCACAGCATGCCTGGTCTGCCGAGGTCGTATAGATACGCGACGTGCGGCGACGCAGTTCCTTCCATCGCAGGAACGGGAAGTGCGAATTGCCGAGGGCTATGCCCCGGCCTTGGGCAACCGGGAGCCGGCGGTGGTGACCTTTACGACATCCGTTGCTGCGGCCGCCGTGAACGAATTGCTCGAACGCCTGGTCGGATTCGGGCCTAACCCGCGACCCAGCGAGGTCTTGCTTCGCTTCCATGAGCGTGAAATTTCAACCAACCGTCGTGCGCCCCAACCCAAGCACTATTGTCATCCGGATGCGGGGAAGCTTGGTCTGGGCGAAAGTAAGCCCTTTCTGGAGCTGACATGGCCGGGTTGAAATTCGGCCTATTGGACTGGTGGCCATGGCGACGTTGGCGCGTCACGGGCTATGTTGACGCGGCCGACGAGATCCCCGAGCACCTGCCTCCTAAAGCCATGGTGGTCGTGGGTAGTGTGCAGCGTCCAAAATGGATCGCGTTTGATTGTCCCTGCCAGCGGGGGCACCGCATCATGTTGGCTGCGCAGCCCATCGAGGGGGCGGAAGACCCCTTCAAGGCAGCACGGCCAAAGTGGGTCCTAGAGGCAGAACGACCCGCGACGCTATGGCCCAGCGTCGATGCGTGGCACGGACAGCACCGCTGCCACTACATCATTCAAGAAGGAGTGGTCAGATGGGTGAAGAACCTGCCGAAAATGCCGAACCTGTAGGCCCCGGCGCCCCCACGGGCTTCAAGCGCACGCCTGCCTTTTCGGCGATGAACGCAAGCCGCTACTTGCGACAAACGTTGATCGCGAAAATTGAGGAACAAACCGGCGCACAATTGCTATGTTTTGTCGGCGGCGGTAACACGTCGGTCAGACGTGACGACGTTATCTTTCTCGCGGACTTACTTCACAACATCAAACGCAACCAACCGATCGACTTGATGATTCACACCCCCGGCGGTGACATGGACGCCGCGGAAAAGCTGCTCACGATGGTGCATGAAGCCGCCGGCTCGGCGCCGCTGCGGGTCATCGTCCCGGACCTTGCCAAAAGCGCTGGCACACTGATGGCGTTGGGCGCCGACTCCATTGTCATGAGCGATAGTTCCGAATTGGGCCCGATCGACCCCCAGATCGTGTTGGAGGATCGAGAAGGCGTTGTCCAGATCACAGCCATGCCGAACTACTTGGCGGCGTTTCGTCATTGGTCCAAGGAAGTCAATTCCAATCCCGAAGATCATGCGGCGCGGATGATGCTGGACAAGTTCGATCCTGGGCGAGTGCAACAGTTCCAGGTCGCAATGGAGCGCGCACACAACCTGGCAGACAAGCTCCTGCAAAAACGCATGTTCCGTGAAGGCGGCGCCTACACTGCCGTCACCAGCCAACTCATGGACAACAAGAAGTACCAGTCTCATGGGCAGATGATCGGTTACGCCGAGGCCAAGGGACTGGGCCTGAAGGTGACATTTCTGCAGCCAGAAGATCCGCTGTGGCTGGACATCTGGCAGCTGTATTGCCATCAGCGTCTGGAGGCGGTGGAGAAGTACAAGCTCTTCGAGTCGCGCTTCGCGTCGCTCCGGGAAGAAGAGTCGAGCTGACGAGCCGCATGCATCAGGTAGTAGTTGAGGAGAATCCAGCCATCTTTCAGCGATCCACCAGTACCTTCTAGCTTGGGCATTAGGCTAGCGTGTTCTTAAAGCAGAAAGGAAACCAAAACCATGACGAGCGTTCAACAACCCGACGATGCCCAGCATCGTGTCGAGTGCGCCATTGAGGAGCTTGATGAAATTAAGACCGAGCTCGAGGCTGAAAAAGCCGTAGCACACGCCAAAGGCTATATCTCGGCGCTACGTTACAGCCAGCACATCGAGCACGAGCAGTTCAAGCTGATGGATGAAGCTCTAAGTAGTGCGCTCCGCGAATGGCACTACAAACATGACGCGTAAACGTCTTTTTTAGTCTTCGCCTCAATCGTGGCTCACCGGCGAGGCGGCAATGTGAAGTATCGAGCCCTCAATCGAGAACTCCCGAGCAATCGCCCCTATCGCGTTGGGCTCGCCCCACCACTGGATGGGCCGGCCTCGGCTGCAACTGCAGATCTCATCGAGTATCTCGCCGATAGACAAGTTGCCGTTCTTGAGCATCGACTCCAGCTCCTGCTGTGTCCAGACATTGGGGACGATGAGCGCTTCATGTCAAACGCCTTAGCTGTGTCATGCCATAGCAAGGTACCGAACGCATACTTAGGCCGAGTCGTGCGAGCCGAATGCCATGCATGTCAACGAAACGTCGGACCACTCCCGGTTTGGGGCAGCGGCCGGCGGAGGTGTGAAATATAGAGAAGCAATCCATGAGAGGGACGTGCACCATGCAGACGCCTATTGGCCACGCCATCTATCGGGCTTCCCTTTGCCAGTATGCCGTACGCGCTCGATGTCCAGATGTTCGCCACCAAGCTACACTCGACACGTCCTCAGTCACGCGCAACCGTATATCCCACTCCCACGGTCCGCTCTTCATACAGCGCGTTTCCGATCGCAGCGAAGGGAGTCGCGAAGCGGCACATTCGTTAGCATCGTGAGAAGCGAACGGTGAACCCGGATCACCTCGGGCGAATCCTTTTTGGATTGACAGTGTTCTCGAAGGCGGGCAATAAACAATTTATCGCGGCAGGGTGTCGATCATGTTCGAGCCGCGCTGCATTGGAACGATCTGTCCTTGTTTGTGCGTCGAGAGCGAAGCAAATTCATCTTCAATTCGAGATCCTTATATTGAATGCTTTGAGTCAGCCCTAGGCTGCCGGCTTGAATGAGTTCGTCCGAACCGGTCAACGACGCAAATGCATTCGGCGTGGTGATTGTTAATGATTTATCACGGCATTGATCGATGAATATGAGGTATTTTGATCCGACAGATATTTTGCCGTGCTCAGTGCTCGTGTTGTCAAACAGCACCACATCTTCGTTCTTTCGAAGTTTGCAGCTGCCATGCATACCATAGCATTGAGCGATGTCTAGCCTTGCAACAACGTAATTGCCATCGACTCTTATTTGGTCGACGTTTGCGACCACCATATAATCAGACCAACTGTGAAGCCTCTCCAATGTGAGAGGAATAAGCTTGGCTTCCGCGCGGAGCGAAACAAGAGCAACCGCCGAAAGGAGCGTCCAGTTCAGTGCGCGGGCCAGATGCTGCATGGGAAGCACTTCTTTTCAAATGTGTTGACCGGATCCCTGGGGTTGCCTGGATCTCCCGGATGATCGAGGCCTGTGTTGTGTAGAAGTTCGTGAAATAGGATTGATTCCAGGCATCCACACTGGCTAGTATCAAATCCGACCTTATAGAACTTATCCTTACTTCCACCAAGCTCACCGTCGGCACAAGCGCCTCTTCTCTGCTTTTTGGGGCAGTCCACTATAGCGGTGTCCAACGCCTGCTTTATCGCCTGTACCATGCTGCACGGAACGCAGGACTTCTCGAAGGCGGAACAATCCATTTGACAACCCTGTAGCTTCTTCTCGATTTTCTTTCCAGCCTCAAATAAGTCTCCGGCATGCTTGCCGCAATCCATAGACACGGTCAGCAACCCATTCGGGTCTGAGTTTGAAATCGGCTGAAGCTTCGCATATGCGTATGTCGAGATGCCGCCCCAAAGTCCAATTGGATCACTTTGGTCGTACCGCCCGATACCGGAGTCGTAATAGCGATTTAGGTTGTAGTACAGCCCAGTCTCCGTATCGAAAACCTGTCCGGGCAGCCGCAGATTCAAGGTGAGCGACGAACTATTCAAGTTCTGCGGTTGCGTCTCGCCAAACGGATCGCTGAGCAGCGGCCACTGCCATACTGCGAGGTTGCTTGTCGCATCAATCGCCACGCGTGGGCTGCCGACGTGGTCGGGTTCGATGAAGGCCAGCGTCGGTGTCGCTCCACTCAGAATGCCGATCGGCAAGTCGTCCAGCCACAGATACTGGTCGATGATATTGTTGCCGCTATCGTAATCGCCCAGCACGCGGCCTGCTTCATCGTAGTTGGTTTTTTGAGTCTCATTGGGAAAGCCTGTGTGCGCCTTGCGTACGCGTTCGCCACGTGCGTCGTAATAGTACAACTTGGCCTGCACGCCATTGTTCAGCACCTGACTCATTCGCCCGGTGCTGTCGTAGTTGAAGCTCAACGCATTGGTACCGATCGTCTTGGTGCTGCCATTGACGTAATACGTGCGCTTGGTGGTGAGGCTGCCATCGGTGCGGGTATTGATCAAGTAGTGCGTGGTAGCCGGGTAGTACGTGTACTGCTCGATGTCACTGCCGACCTGCTTGGTGGTGCGATTGCCGGTGCCGTCGTAGCTGTAGGCTGCGATCAACACATCGTTGAGATCGTTCACATTAGTCAGTCGGTTTAGCCCGTCGTAGAGCAACTTGTTGCCGACGCTGCCCGCGCTGGTGCTGACTTGCGTCAGGTTGCCCACCACGTCGCGGCCAAACGCAAGATCAAGACCACCCGCAGAGGCATCGAGCACGCTGTTGACGACATAGTCCTGATCGTAGGCGCGCGTCAGCGTTCGGCCATTGCCGTACGTAATGCTCGCCACCGGACCGAACGGGTAGTAAGTAACATTACTCACGACAGTCGTATCGCTCGTCTGCAAGTTGAGATGGTAGGTCACCGCAGTGATGCGATCCTCCGCATCACGCGTGTAGTTGACGACCGTGCCTTTGGGTTCAATGACCTGGGTCAGCCTTCCCGCCTTGTCGTACTTGTAGGTCACGTCGTATGTCCCGGCGTTGAGCTGGTGCTTGTACACCATGTTGCCGAAACGGTCGTAACAGAACTGCGTTGAACCAGTCACGTCGGTGTAATGGGTCAATCGGCCGATCGAGAACGTGTCGCCGGAAGGACATGCGACATCGCCCGTGCCGTATGTATCATAGAGATAACTGATGTTGAGCGACGGGTTCGGATAGACGATGCTAGTAGGACGGTTCAAAGCGTCGTAGCCATAGGTCGCCGTAATGTTGCGCGCATCGGTCTGCGTGGCGAGATTACCCGCGGCATCGTAGGTCGCAGTGGTGCTGCCGGTATCGGGGCTTGAGAGCTGGATCAGGTTATCCAGGCCATCGTATTGATAGCTCGTCGGCAAGCCCTGCGGATCTGTGACCTGCTTCAAATGGTCGCGCACATCAAAAGCGTAGCTGGTAATTGCGTTGACGTGTGTGGGATCACCCACTTTTTCATCTTTGGTTATTCGCATCAAGCGATTGAGTGGGTCGTAGTCGCTGTCGTCAATATAGCCGCGCCCATCGGTGGTCAGATTGGGGTTGCCGTTCAAATCGTAGGTGTAGGTGGCGTTCGCGACGTTGTTGAAATTTCTGCTGGTCAACAGTTGGTCGAGACCATTGAATGTACGACGCACTGTACGTTTAGGAGTAGTTAGCAAAGACGGGGCATAGGTGTCTTCACGGGTGCGGTTGCCGATTGCGTCAAGCGTGTAATGAATCGTATCGGCAAGAGCTGGAGTTGGATTGTCGGCAATGTCGGTCAGCCGATGCGCCGCATCATAGGTGTAGCCGACATAGGAGCCATCCGGCTGCGTCACCGAGGTAAGTTCGCCAATGTTGTCGTAGGTATAGGCGGTGATGTGGTCGTCGGCCTCGACACTGCCGCGCACGATACGCTGGTTAAGCCAACCACGCGGGCTATAGGTCAGATCGGTCTCGACGCCGTTGACATCGGTGATCGACAACGGTCGTCCCGCACCGTCGTACGTGAGATACGTCGTGACGTTCTGCAGAAGACCGTTGGTGATGGTCTGTAGATCTCCTTTGCGATGCGGACACGTGATGGGCGCGGTCGCGCAGGTGTTGTCATCGTTTTGGAAGTAGGTGTATGTGGTGACATCGTTGACGTCGGTGCGTGGGCCATCCACTGATTTGAGGAGTCCGACGATCGGGCACGTGAGATTATTGACATCAGTCTGGGTGCAATACGTGAACGTCGTGACACGCGTTGCGAGCGTGCTCGGATCGGTCTGGGTTTGGGTCATGACCTGACCCCGGCCGTTGTATGTCCAATCCATCTTGGCGTGCAGGGTCGTACCGTCAGCCTCCAGAACGCGCTGTTCGGTGGGTACGCGGAGGCTATTGTTCCAGTCGGTCTGAATGGTTCGCTTCTCGGCAGGGTTCGTGTTTCCGGGTGCCGATTTTGCGTCGATGCGTTGGGTTTCCAGCCCGAGCGAATTGATGTTGTGATCCGTCACCACGCTGTTGAAGTCGGTCTCCGTATTGATGTTGCCGTATTGGTCGTAGGTGCGCGACTTGGTGGTATTCGTGCAATAGCTACAGACGTGACCCAGTGATTTCAGTCTGGCTACCTGGAAATGGACATCGAAACCGAACGTCCGCGCCTGGTTGAGTGGATCGGTCACCGTCGTCGTGCCGTCGGAATTGAACGTCAACGCGTAGCGATCAATCAATCCAGAAAACGTACCATGGACGCTCAGGTTGGCTTGCCCATTGGCCGTATAGCCAAAGCTTGCGAAGCGCTGAGACTTTTCATCGACAATGCCAGTCAGGGCATTCGGTTGGTCAACGCCACCCGTTTGTCCAGTCTCATCGTAAAGATAAGTACGCGTCGTGGTGCCGCTGCCCGAGACATCGGGATACGTCACACCGGTCAAGTTGTTTCCCGTATAGCCGTATGTGATCGTTTGGCCATCCGGCAGGTTCAAGCTGGTGAGTTGATTGCCGGTGTAGCCAAACACAAGCACGCGGCCATTGCTGTCAACGACCGCTTGCACTTGGCTCTGGGCGACTTGGTTTACGCCAGGCACACCGGTGTAATAGAGCAACGTATTCTGAAATCCATCGCGATTGACGATCGATACCAGGCGACCGAGTTGGTCGTAGGATTCGATGGTGTGATCAGTCCGGGTGTACGTGGCTCCCGTTAAGGCCTGATCGCCAGTCTGAGGATCAGTCTCGAAACTCAGCGACAATTTTTCGTGTACGTCCGGGTCGGGAGTCCATACGGAACCTACAAGAGTGAACGACTGGACTGAGCCGTCGGGGCGATACATCTTGACCCGATTGATCACGGTGCCGTTGCTGTCGGGCATTACAACGATGCGCGCGTAGTAGGAGTGCGTCCAACCAACGCCAAGCGGGATGCCATCATTGGTGATCGTTCGGATGCTGTTGTAGTAGCGATCGAATTGCAGCGGGAAAGCGCCGCCACCGACGAAGTCCGTCTCTTTTTCAAATTTGTTGCCGGCCGACGTTTCAATTGGGTTGGATCCGTTCCCCCCTGCCTGGTTACATGAGGGGCATTTCGAGGAGCCGCACTTCCCGGTATCCGGGTCGCTGGTTCCTGAAATATTGCACGGATCCCAACTGCCGCTTGACTGGACAAGTCGCTGGTCTATGGAGGTGTCAGCGGTAAGCCATGCGCCTGTAGGGGTAAAGCGCTTTTCGATGACCGCCGTGCAGGGACCCTCGCCGTCTCCCTCATCTGGACCCGCAGTGAGAGAAACATAGCGATAGTCGCCACTGCCGCCAGATCCGGCTCGATCCAGATCGATTTCTCGTAGCACCTCGCCGACGATGCATGCTTCCTGCAGAGTCGCGTAGTGAGGCTTCGTCCGATCAACGCGCGAATCCAACCAGTATTGGTCGGCGTGCGCCATTGATGACAGACCGAGCGTGAAACAAGTCATAGCCAGCCAAACCAGCGATTTGCAGACAGTGCTCATGGTCATCCGCCCCGCATCTTTGGAGAACGTTCCCCGCGTCACCAGCGCCACGTCGCCTGCGTCGAAATATTCTTGGCAGGAATTGTTTCGGTTTGCCGCCGACAAAGAAGCAAGGTTCCGTGGAAAACCACGAAACCTTTGCCGCTGATTTTTCCTACCCCTGCTCGACCCACGTCGTCGTGCGCTAGAACACCGCGCCACAGAAGCGTCTCGTACTCTTTTCGTGTATGCGTTGCAAATGAACAGGCGTTTGACGGCCGTGAGCGCTGCTGACAACGCATCAAAGGGACACGGGAAAGCAAGGCGCCATGTCATCAGTTAGTAGTGCTATGCAAGATGCACGCAGTATCACTAACGCGCTAGCATTGCTAACAGACCTTGCGCGAAGCATCGGCACGCTGCCGGCGAAGCGTTCGTCCCAGCGGCAACAGGCGCCCACTGTACGGGCCTGCTGAAGGTGTCGTGCAAAGCCGGCTTCGCCCACGCCTGCTAGTGACAGAAAGTCGAAGGTTACGAAAAACCGGCCGCTATGATCACGAGTGCGGGACCTTCCGATCACCGCGCTGTTGTAGATCAAGCCTTTCGCTGTGCGCTTGGCAAGAGCACTTTCCTGGAATTGCCTCGCCGTGGTGGTATCGGACCGGACCATAGATCGAAGAGACGACCCACCTTCGCGATATGTTCAGGCGCAAAACGACGCACGCACTTCCGCAACAATCTGCCATTCTCGTTCGCAACGGAAGAACGACGGCTCACAAGCTTGGAATTCGCCCGAAGGAAGCGGAAAATCTGCGCATGACCAACCGCCGCAGCCACCTGACACAGCCTACGTCGGAGGATGTGACGAAGGATATGGATGCCGCCGTGCCTAGCGGATCGGTGCCGACCTACGAGCCCGATGACGGACCACTGTCCGACGAGCAGTTAGCGCAGATCCGGAAAATGGTTCCGCAAGGCCGATTCAAAGCGAAGGTCGGACGGTCGCTGTTCGACCTCAATCGATGAACTCGAACGCTTTAAGACCGATCACGCCGGCGCCCTCATGAAATTATTTGCTGCAAATAGGACCTCACGGAGCGCGTTTTGGCCTCGCCAAGCTGATTCCAGCGGGTCATCCAATACGACAAGGAGAACGACTCGTGGCGAAGCGTTCGATTCCACCGCACGATGATGCGAAAAAGGGAGTCTTGACGGGTGCGCCCCCGTATGAGGCCGATGCTCCCGAACTATCCGACGCAGCGATCGAACAAATTCGGCGCATGGTTCCACAAGACGATTACAAACCGACACGATCGCTACTAGGCGATATCAAGACTCAGTCGGCAGCATCGACGCAGCCGTCGCGTGCATTGAAAAAAGCAGCTATGAAAACGGAGCCGCGTTGTGATGTGGCGGTCGTGCTGGGCGATGTGACTTTTGAGATGTACCGCCACAAGACGCGTGAGAGCTTCCCTGACCGGCAGGAACTCAACCGCTGGCAAAATTCGCTCGCCGAGGCTGGGCGGGCCTTTCAAAACCTGCAATTGGCATGCGAAGACATTGTGGAGTTGGGCGTGAGCGACGAACGCGTCGCGGCCATGAAGCAAGCGTTGACCCTATCGCAGGGGCAAGCCGCGTATCGCGCTCGTGGGGATCGGTGGTAGCGGCGCAGCTTCAACACAAGCCTTAGATTGCGTCCGGCGAATCAACACCGGCGACGATGTCAGACCTGTCCGGCATGCGATACACAAGGCCAACCGACAAGCGAGTCGGAGTTCAACAGCGCCCACTATAAGAAATTGTCCTACGCGATCCGCAAGTCTTCCGGTTTTGATCAGAGGACTCGTCGTAGCGATGCTTCGTCGCCTCGAGAGGGCACAGAGATCTAAGGTCAGTCCACTCGCGATCGCTTTGCTGCAGCCCGCTTCGAGGGGCTGCGCAAGACCTTCTCAAGCTTCGTCACGAAGTCCAGCAACGTCACGCCCAAGACTTTGCATATGTCGCGAATCTCGATGAGATCCACGCGCCGATGTCCGGTTTCGATGGCGCTGATATAGGGCTGCGGCTTGCCCAATGCGGCCGAAAGCTCAACTTGCTTCATATGCGCGCCGGTTCGGAGCTCCCGAAGCACCGCCCGCACGGCTGCGTACTCTGCTCGATGGATCGGTTTGGGCATGGCCGCTTGTCTGTGAGGCGGCTTCTACGCTATATAACGATTTCCTATATACGAATTCCTTATTTAGCGACCCGCCAAATAGCGCCTCGACAACGCCGGCAAACGGTCGACCCCCGCTTTTTACCGATGGCGGCTGTTGCTGGCCCTCCCCATCCAGATCACTGAGACCACCATGCTCAAGCACCTCGCGCTCCTTCTGCTGGTAATCAGCTTTGCCTTCATGTCTAGCCGAGCGGCTGCCGCAGATGACAGCGCGCCGATTTCCCTCCTCCTCAAGCAAGCGCACGATCAGGGCATCACGCAATGCGACGCCGGGATCAGGGACACATTCAAGCTAGCTGCAGGAGCCGATGCTGCAAATGTTAGGGCTGTCACTGATCGCGTCCCGGGCCAAGACGCGTTGAAAATTACGGCGGTGTATAGCCAAGCCGGCATCAGCACCATCACGGACGCGGTGTTGATCAAGGCTGGAAGCAAATGTTTCATCTTCGCGACCAGCACCGTCTCGGCAAACGAGAGTTGTACCGCCTACGCTGCGCAGTCGCCGGAATTCACATTCGAGTCTGAGATCGACGGAGTCGTTCTTACCAAGAACAAAGGCGGAGCATGGATGATGCTTCAGCCAATCGGGTCGGGCTGCTCCGTTCACTACAAGAGCGACAACCTCTACTGACCAGGACCTCGTGGCGGAGCGCATTCGATCCGACTGGAGGTGGTACGGATACTCGATGCAACGCGCTCACGCACGCGCTTCACTGCGCGGCTAGCGGTCCGAACCTCGCAAGGAGACCACGGCAAATGTCTCGTCCCTGATCTGAACACGATCGACGTTGCCCACGAAGTGTCGCGATCCAATGGAGAGCACAAAGTCCTCCACGCTCGCGACCTGGTCCAACTGAATCTGAAAATGAGACGCCAGCAGCACCGCGCCTTCCGTCACGAACTGGGTAGTCACCAACGTGGCGGAGACCTGGATGGATGGATCTGCAGCCTGGATGTCATGGAGTCGGCTGGCCAACATGAGTACCGCCTCCGCACCGACTGATCGCGACCAACACTTGCACTCGATCAGCCACAGCTTCGATCCGGCGCGCAACGACGCATCGATCTGATGCGCGAAACCCGAGGCGCCGCGCAGGCGCTGGGCGGGCCCGCGAATCACCAGATGAGACCCGACTCATCAACAACCTTGATATCAAGCCGCTGCTCGTAATTAGTTTTCATGATTCACTCCTGACTCTCACAATGTACTTGCAGGAAAGCGCCTTTGGGTACGTTGAACTTCCGTTCCTCCAAAGCAAGCAAAGCCCGATTCGCAAAAATCGCGCGCCTTTTGGGCGCGCTGAGCCGGCGCACAGGGGGTAGCTCGAGAAGGCAGTTGGATAGTCCATGGCTCTGGACCGCGGAATACATCACGGACGGAGCGACCTCAGCCTTTTGAGCATACCAACGCAAAGGTACGAATTTCTCAAGGAATCCTTCGACATTTCGAAGTGTTGCTGTGGCCAGACGCTCGGCTTTCCCCTCCGGAGCAAGATAACAAACAAGAGCACTCGCCTCGGTAGCACTCAACCCGAACCGCTTCGCGATCACGCCCGCCCCTATGCAATTTTTGCCAATTGCCTTCTTCAGATTTTCCCGAATCTTTGATACGACATCTTCTCCAAGATAGAGGTCTCGAAAAGATCGTCTGCGCTTCTTGAAGTAGACCTTCATGTCCCCTTGCCTCACATTGCGAAGGACCTGAACCTTTTCTTCGTTGGAAATCAGAGACCAAAGCAGATCTCGAAGCGGATACAACTTCTTCGAACCCTTTGCTCTAATGGCCACTTCCAAGATGATCTTTCGGTAGGCGAAGACGTCTTCTGCGGCAAGGCGACTATTTCCAAAAGCGACACGTGTGCTTGGAATCTCACCAAACCTCCAAAGAGCGAGACACAGCGCGCGCGACATGCACAGAATCCTCCCCCCTCGTAGACCGCCTATGCCGCTGTATCTTGAATAGTTACCTTCCCTGAATTTCGCCACGTCGACGACCCAACGAGGTCGACTCGTCGCACCGCTGAGCCTGCGAGCTGGAAAGTGTCCCTTGGCAACCCGAATCTGCATGAGCATCGGCCGAATGCCGAAGATCTGGGCTGCGCGGTTAACTGATACAAAGTTCGGATTCGGCAAGTCGAGCGATTTTACGGTGCGACCGCGCAGTTGAATGGGAGAGCGATCCCATGTTTGGATGCCATATTCCAATGCGGCTTTGGCTAGAAAAAGTGTCTGGATGGAACGATCCCTTAGGTTCTTGTACAGGCGCACGAAGATCCAGCCGTAAAATCCCTGGAAGATCCACTTCGGTACGTTTTTTACCTTCTCAGGCTCTCTGTCGCAGAAGGCGCGCCATTCCCCACACAGGTCTTGGAATCTCTGAGGCCAATCCGAGAACACCAACGCCGTCTTGGGCAGGTGGACTGCGATCCTTAAATCCCTCCCCCTAGGTCTGAGACCAAGGGTCATCTGCAGGTGAACAACGGTCAATTGCACGAGAATCTTGCAGAAGACGTCCACGTCCGTAGACATGATTTCGTCGCACGGAAACTTAAGCGTCAGCGCACAGTTCAAGCCTCGTCTGTCCTGAACAATCTTGGCGTGCAAGAGCTCCATTACCCCGACGAGTTCGTCTGATGCCGGAACCGTCTTAGCCTCCCGAAAGTCAGCGCCGCAACGACAGGTAAAGAGGTTGGGACGGATAACCTTGATTCGCTCGCCACACCTAGTGCAATTTTTCAGCATCATGCATTTGTGCTTGTGACAGGCCACGCACGCTTTCAGATCCCATTCCGCCAGCACGTAGCCATGCTCCTTGAGACATTCGGGGCACAACCTGGCTCTATCGAACCCTATATGCTCCGATGCCACCCGATGGCCTTGCACAGAGACTTGGCCCCTGGCGTTCCGCTCGTGGGAATAACCAAATTTGTCTGGAAGAACGTCCGGCCCCAAGATCATTGCGAGCCGACCGAAGTTCCAGCCGACGGTCATGACAAACCGAGACTTGAAACCAATCAGCGAGAGAATTTTCCGAACACCGGAGATGGCGTTCTCATTTGCAAGGCGGACAAGGTATCCGGCGGGCGATTCATTCGCGTGCGGCGCCGGTGTACGGACCAGCAGCATAGGCGGACATACGCGCGTCCGGCTTTTGGATCCAATTGCGCCTGCCACCTCTTTCGGACTCAAAGACCGCATCGTCTATTTTCCTGGGCCCGCGCCGATTCCAATTGCGCTGACCAATTTCAATATTTGCGGTGAAGGCTTTGTCGAAAAGTCCTTGTGGAAGGGGTCGATCCCCCTTGGCCATGCCGAGCGCCGCGCTACGACGGTAAACATGGCGCGTTGGATCTCTTCTTCACAAAGCGGCCGTCGGGAGCGCTCGCATTTTGCGACGGCAACCCTGAGGACGCGGAAAAGATATCCAGGGATACCGCCTGTAGCGCAGTACATTCGAAAAACGAACGCCGCAGTCAAGATGATCTTGGAACCTAGCTGATCCTTGATTGCACCAATGACTAGTTCAACCATCTGCGTAAACAACGCTCGGTCACTTGTTCTGGTCCAATCGAGTCGTCGAAATGCGATGCTGGCGTTGGTTCGCCCACCCAGTTGCTCATTCACCTCGAACACGCGATTCATCCGCTCCAAGCCGCAGAAAATCATCGGTACTTTGATGTAGAAGCCAACACCGATCAGATAGTCGGCGGTTGTGTGCTGTACCTTTTGGCCGCGGCTGTCGACAAGGTGTTGGAGGTCGTCGAACGCGAGAGCCAAGAGACCAACCTGGTCCGCCACCTCTGCGATCCTAATCAGCCGCTTGGTCGGGCTTCTTGAGAAGGCCCAAGTGGGGTCACCAAGCCAAAACAAGACGGTCTCGCCAACAGTGGCTGGGCTCGGCACGGGCGGCATGGGAACGTAACCAAGTGGAATTGAGAGCCCCTCCTTGCCACGGTTCGGCATGCGCTTCCGAATCACTTCGCGGATCAGCCTAGTCTTACCTGACCTAAATGCCCCAGCGAGACGGACGTCGTGTTCCATTTGGGCCTCTCGTGGCAGGGACAACACCAAATCGATCTCTTCCAAGGCCTTGATGCACCATGGAAGCTTGAAGTACAGGCGCTCAAAAAACGTATGCTTGTCGTCGTCACGATAGCCTGCGCAGAACTCCTGGTATCGTCTTACCGTCGCGTCGCTAGACCACGTGCCGTCCCACGCGCCTGCACGATGTAGCCGCTTTCTATCGCCATCGGCCGCCATCAGTTCACCTCCAGGCCGACGCTTGCCCCCTCGTAGTCATCGATCTCAAAAGTGTTAGCACCAGACAAGTTGGATGACTGCGCGACAGATTGGTCGCCTACCTTCTCCCGCGCATTACGATCAGGTGCTGAGGCATCTTCTGGGTCGCCGCCGCGCTGGAGCAATCGTGCTGCGCGGACGCGCTCCTTGAGTGGGCACTCAGCCATGTTTTCGTAGAGAAACGCTTCCAATCGGAATCTTGCTGCAAGCAATTCTTCTTCTGTGGCGACACCGAGCCGCTGCTGCCTTGCGAACTTGCGGATGGTCTTGTGCTGCCACAGCGTGAGCCCTGCTGCGTATTCACTGTAAAGACAGGGCACTTCGAAGCGCTGCGACGTCCCCGTGTACTCGACTACGATACTGCCGAGGTCGTAAGGCGATGGATAGACAAGGACAGGAAGTTCGGCACCGTGCTTGCGTCTTAGTGCGGTCAGTTCGTCCGAGTTGTAGAGCATGTTGTGAATGTCGATACCCTTGTGGGTCAGCGGCTTTTGAACTGGTGCGCGCATTGACACGCTGAGCGCCTGCAGGTCGGTCGCCATGGGGATGTCCTCCGGTCGAATGTTGGCGTTCCAGCACCCCATCGGCGCCATTTGCAGAGTGCGATGCCAACCAACGTGGTACTGATCCACGAGCCACATGATGATCGCGCTACGCAAACCGGAGACCGTATATACCGCCTTTGCGACAGCGTCATAGTCGCCCCGCTCGAGGATGCTGTTAAAGGTTGTGCCCGCGAGCTTATGGCACAGATTTCGATTGAACGTTCCGACGAACCTCTCGATGCGCGCCTTGAACCACGGCGTTTTGCGCGGGCAGTAAAGCACTTCGATGTTCAGTCGCAGCGCCATCTGATCGAGGAATTCGGCGTGATTCTCCAGAGCCTGGTCAAGAACCAGCGTCTCCATCAATCCGAAGCAGTCCCACGAGTTGAGAGCGCTTTTGATGGACGCCATCAGTGCGACCTTGGGTGTCAGTGCGCAGCGAAGACACTGAGCAACAGTGGACGCGCAGGGCGGCTCGAATCCGAAGCTGAAACCAAGAATGCATCGCGTGAAGGCGTCGATCGCGATGGCGATCCACGGGCGCCCTAGCGGGATCAACGTTTTGTCGTCGAGGACCATCACGTCAAGCCGCGTGTGGTCCAACTCGACTCGTTGCAGCGGTGCCGTGGCGATCGCTTCACCGAGAACAGAGCGAAATTTCACGATGGCTGCTGGATGTCCATAGCGAGCCGCGTAGACATCGAACGCCTCGAGTCCGTCGATGTACCTGTCGATCTCCAGGCGCGTAGCCTTTCGCAGGTTGTTCTTGTGAGGAAGCGCCTCGTTGCGAGCGATCACGAGGTTGCCGACGGACTTGTAAGCATCGTCTTTGTTGTGTCGTTCCTGCGTTAGGTAG
>Ga0105240_10003500_pt1 | contig 24345 bp, 23 predicted proteins | sample KBSC54metaG_FD_80426 | JGI IMG/M metagenome (GOLD analysis project Ga0105240, IMG submission 80426) | Corn rhizosphere microbial communities from Kellogg Biological Station, Michigan, USA - KBS C5-4 metaG | ecosystem: Host-associated > Plants > Roots > Rhizosphere > Soil | place: Michigan, USA...
ATCAGCTTACAGTTTTTGGTGTTGTACACATAGCTCACCAGGTCATGCAGAAGGGTATCGTGAGTATTGCCAGCCAGCCTGTCCGAGATCATGGACGCTTCGTCAACAATAAATAAGGTGTCCGACGCAAGGTTATCTGCCAGCCGGAATGAATCATCAATATTCATGGCCGACTTGCGCCGATAAATACGTTTATGAATGGTAAACGCTTTGCGGCCCGAATAATTCGTGATCACTTTTGCCGCGCGACCCGTTGGCGCCAACAATGCCGATTTATAGTTGTAGTATTTGAGCGCTTTTACCAATGCCCCAACTACAGTGGTTTTACCCGTACCGGCGTAACCTCTCAGTATAAAGCACTCGTAGCCATTATCGCTGATCAAAAATTCATGCAGTTTATCAAACAGTTCCAACTGCTGAGGTGTGGGTTCATGCGGGAAAGCTTTTACGATTTGATCTATTGAGGACACGAGCAAAAATGCGGAATATTATTTACGATTTTAGAATTACGAATTACGATTGCCCTATTTTTTTTAAATCGTAAATCTAAAATCGTACTTCGTAAATTCAACAGTATTATTTACGATTTTAGAATTTTCGCTGTTGTCTGTTTTTTTTCAAGGTGCTCAAGAGGGCTACGCCGTTTACGAATTACGATTGCTTTAATTTTCCCGACAAATCGTACATCTAAAATCGTAAATCGTAAATCAAAAATATTACTTTTGCCAATAGCTGCTTTAGTAACCGCAACTATCTAAAACAATCATATTAACTTGAACACAGATCAACACGCCGGCTATACCTTATTGATTAAGATCGGCTCACATTCATTTTCATATGCCGTTGCGGGCCAGGGCCGGATGCTTGTCCTGAAAGAAAATCTTGATCTTAGTGAAATCAGTGCGCCTACGGATGGTAACAAAATGCTGTCTGCTGAGTATGGTCAGCACATTGTTGGCGTTCCATATACGGGTTTTACTATTGTTCCGGCAAGTTTGTTCAACCCTGAGAAAGTAGCAGATTTCGCCCGTTTCCTTGATGTAAAACGTGATGAGAAAGTGTTCTCTCAACCGCTTGATGCCGATAACCAGGTGATCTTTAAAGCGGATAACGCATTAGTGAATTTAGTTGCTGAAAGATTTGGCATTAATAGCATTGTATTCGCGCCAAAAGGCTGGGTGAAACTTACTGAGAAAAATAACCCTGCAGATAATCAGATATTTCTTAATGTGGAAGGCAATAAAGCCGAATTCCTGAACTTTAAGGAAGGCAAACTGCGTTTTTATAACAGCTTCGAGTTTATGGCACCCGATGAGCTGGCCTATTTTGCGACGCTTGTTGCCAGCGAACTGCAATTGCTGCCGGGAGATGTGACGCTTGTTTTAAGCGGGGGCATTACCCCGGATGATGAAAATGGCACCCGACTTGACCGTTTCTTCCGCAAATTAGAATTGAATACTCAAAGTGCGTTGGCTTTGTCAGGACAAACCACCTCGCATGATATATTAACCCTCACCGCTTTATCGCTATGCGGATCATCGGAGGCCAATTAAAGGGGTTAAGGCTTAATCCGCCCAAGAATTTGCCCGTACGTCCTACTACCGACCTGGCAAAAGAAGCCCTGTTCAATATCCTGCAAAACCAGATCGATTTTGAAAACATCAAAGTGCTCGACCTTTTTGCCGGGACCGGAAATATTTCTTTTGAATTTGCATCGAGGGAAGCAGAGCAGGTTATTTCAGTCGACCGAAGCATTCATTGCATCAATTACATTAAAGATACCGCGCGTCAGCACCGTTTTGAACAGATCAAGACCTACAAAGCCGATGTTTTCAAATACCTTGAACTGGAAACCGATCAATATGATCTCATTTTCGCAGATCCGCCTTATGATCTGAACCGTATTCCGGAGATCGCTAAAACTGTTTTTGATAAGAATTTGCTGCTACCGGATGGCCTGTTAATTATCGAGCATCAATCGCTGCAAAATTTGAGCAACCACCCTGCTTTTGTAGAACAGCGAAAATATGGGCATTCATCGTTTTCGTTTTTTAAATCCAATTAAAGTACACTTAACCTTATCCAACATGAAAAAATACATTCCAGCAATTCTTCTTGTAACTGTGAGCTTAATGACCCAGGGTTGTCACCTTGGCACTTCCGGAACATGGAAAAATGACCATATTCAGCAAGATATAAGAAGCGAGATCGCAGTTTTAAACAAACAACTCTTTAATGATTTCAAAAACAAGGATGTCACGGCCGTAAAGAAACTTTTATCTCCGGCGCTACTAACTGAATCAGGAAACCAGATGGATACTATTATTAACCAGGTTGGGCCGGCATTGGCAGAAAGTGATTATGAGATTGTGGATGAGTATTACACTAAAAACACAGCCGCCAATGTTCCAAATACATTGATATCAAGTATCGGAGACAGCAGTGGCTATATTGTTAATTATCTTGCGATGAACAAGGAAATGTATGTTTCCTTGTTAAAATCTACAAAAACCAACAACAGCATTTTGTTGATGGCTATTTATGGAAAGTATGGTAACGACTGGAAGATAAATATAATACAGTTGGGTGAATATGAGATATCCGGAAAAACGGCTCCGGGTTATTATAAGGACGCCCTGAAGTTTTACAAGTCAGGAGATATGATTGATGCTGCGGATATGATTATTACTGCGTCGCAAGTAGCTACCCCAGGTGGAAAGTACTTCAAATATAGCTCCGACTCGACAATGAAGAACTTCTATTCGAAAGTTGTAAAAGAAGCCAATGCCGCTTTTAAATTTCCAATCACAATTAGCCAGATAAAAACTAAGCCTGTTATTTTTGGGGCTAATCCACAGTTCATCGGTGACAAAGGGCGTGAAGGAGTTTATCCGATGATTAATTACAAATCAGAAATCAAACTAGCGGATACAGCGGCGTTAAGGGCAGAAAACAATATACTCCAGAAAGATATAGGCAACATATTCCCTGGTATTGAAAAAAATAACAATTACATCTTTTACCGGGCATATAACCAAGTGCCGGATGGAAAAACGCTATTACACCACTATGGTTTTGTACAAAAAGTTAGGTAGTTAAAAATTGAAAATTAAAGCGCGCTCGTATTGGTTATATGCTGTTTACTATTCAGCATTCCATGTTATGCAGACTTTGACACCACAGATGGACTAATTGGACTATTCTCAATACTGCTGGCAATTGTGCTGGTTTGCGGAACGATATTGGGCTTTCTAGTCAAATGGCTATTATTTAAGCTTAACATAATAGTTTCTAACTGGTTAATATTTATATGTTCGATTATAATAGCAGGGATTTTCCTCGTAATGATTTCCAAATGATACTATTAAACCTTAATATTTGTCCAAAATTCTTCCGGCAAGGAATCCAAGAAAGTCATCTGCATATTTGGCTTTTTTTACCGGAGTCATCCAAAAAACCGGGTATTCTCCATTTTCATCTCGTTGAAGCAAATCGAAATAAAAAGTCTCCGCCCTATCCGTTTTTTGTATTATCAATTGAGTAGTGTCAGTACGCCCTTTTTCCCTGTTTAATTCATTTACGTAAACAATATCACCTCCAACAACATTGTCCCCCTCATAGACACTAAACACCTCCTCTCCCTTTATTTCACCACCATAATAATTCTTCAACCACCATATATATGAAGGCGAAAAAACAATGCTCAGGCGCTCCTGCGCTTTATTAATCCAAAAATCAGAAACACCTCCTTGGCCAAAGTCACCAAAATCTATATCATCTAAATTGTCGTTAATCAGCTTAATTATTGATTCGAATTTATCCATTGAGTTCTGGGTTATTTACGTCCATAAGTTACAAACTTAAATTGATGGCTAAGCTTATCAGACACTAATTACATCAACACTCTTCTTCCTAAAAAAAGCTATCTCTTCCGACTTGGAATTAGTAATAACCGTATCAATCATTGATAACTCCCCAAAGCGCAGATAACTCTCCTTCCCTATTTTGCTTTCATCGCATAATAAATAAGTTTTCGCGCTGCGGGATGCGAAAGCCTGTGTAATTTCCGCTTCCAACTCGCTGTTGGCAAATAATCCATTTCGGGAAATGCCATCGACGCCTAAGAATGCCTTATGAGCTTTATACCTGGCGATGTGCTCATTGGCTACCGATCCATGTACCGCCTGGCGTTCAGCATTAAATTCGCCGCCAATGATGTTTAATGACACCAAACTATTTTGCAACTCATAAACAACCGGAAGGGAGTTGGTGATCACTCTAATTTTCTTTCCCTTAATAAACTGGCACAGCCTGAACACGGTACTGCCGCAATCCATAAAAATAATATCACCGTGATTGATCTGATCGGCGGCGGCACGACATATTTTATCCTTTGCCTCTACGTTTTTGGCGGCTTTGTTGACGAACTCATGGGGAATCTCCAGCGGGTTCACTTTCATCGCTCCACCGTGGGTGCGGTAGAGAAGACCATCACTTGCCATCTGGTTCAGGTCGCGGCGGATAGTGATCTCTGAAATATCCAGTTCAACTGCCATCAGCTTCACATCTACCTCACCCACAGTATTCAGCTTGTCCAGGATTATTTGCTTTCTTTTTTGAAAGTTCATTTATTATGTTTTAATTTGTTCAAAAATAATCAAAATAAATCAAAAACAATCAAATTCATTTTGAAAACTTATAAGATCATCAAAAGCGAATTGTTATCAGATAACTGGTATACACTGAATAAGGTCACATACGAAACGCATTATGAAGATGGTTCGGTAAGTGTACAAAGCCGTGAAGCATATGACCGCGGTAATGGCGCTACCATCCTGCTGTATAACAAAGCACAAAAGACCGTGATACTAACCCGTCAGTTTCGCATACCTACTTATGTGAACGGCAACGAAACCGGCTACCTGATAGAAAGCTGCGGCGGACTGTTAGATAAAGACAATCCGGAAGAATGCATCAAGCGGGAAACAGAAGAAGAAACAGGTTACAAAATATCGGATGTAAAGAAAATATTCGAAGTGTACATGTCGCCGGGTTCAGTTACGGAGCTGATCTACTTTTTTGTGGCCGAATACTCTAAAGATATGAAAGTAAGCGATGGCGGCGGTGTGGAAGAAGAAAGTGAAGATATCGAGGTACTGGAAATACCTTTTCAGCAAGCTTTGGAAATGATAAAAACCGGGGAGATTAAAGACGGCAAAACCATTATGCTTTTACAATACGCACAAATTAACAACCTGATATGAACACCAAACCATTAACTATCCTTGTTGCAGGTCCCTATCGCTCAGGCACTAACGATGATCCTGTACTAATGCAGCAAAACTTAGAAAGACTTGAATCTGCCGCATTAACACTTTTCCGCGCCGGGCACATTCCGCTCATCGGCGAGTGGCTGGCGTTGCCGTTATTAAAAGTTGCCGGATCAAAGAAACCGGGTGATGATATTTACCAGGAAATATCCTATCCTGTCGCTCATCGCCTCATTACCAAATGCGATGCCATTTTGCGCATGGAAGGACAATCAACAGGTGCCGACAACGATGTTAAAGTAGCGCAACAACTTGGCCTGCCTGTTTATTATCATATCGAAGATATCATTGGCAATTAATGCCAAAGGATTATTACTTTTGGTGAGCTAACCACAACTAACACTATGCAGATCGCTCTCTTCCCTGGCTCATTTGATCCTGTTACCAAGGCCCATGTCGATATAATCAAACGATCAATGGGGCTATTTGACAAAATTTATATCGGCATAGGCGACAATAGTTCAAAAAAAGGGCTGCTGAGCGTAGCACAGCGCGAACAAATGCTCCGGGCAGTATTTGAAAATGAGCCAAAGATACATGTGGTAGCCTATGATGGTTTGACTGTTGAATTTTGCAGAAGTATTGGGGCAACCTACATGATACGCGGCATCCGTACCGTGTCCGACTTTGAATATGAAAAAGCCATCGCCCAGATGAACCATGCGCTTGCTTCTGATATTGAGAGTATTTTTATTGTAAGCAAACCGGGTTATTCGTCCATCAGTTCAACCATCGTACGTGAAATATTGCGTTACCAGGGCGACGTAAGCCAGTTTATTCCGAAAGAGGCACTGGCTTTTCTGTAAACAGGTCCATTTTTGCCAGCACATCCATTATTGAAGGGAAGGTATTCTTCACAATAGCATCAATATGCCCTTTCTGGAACCAGCGTACTGAGGTAATGCCTTCTTCTTTTTGCGGTTTAAGCTTACCGCTGCCTTTATAGCCCATCTGGTACCAATAGGTTCTTTTCAGCACCGTTTCACCTTTATAAGTATAAGTGTGATAAGTTTTGCAGATACGGGCGCCAATGCTGTTCACGGCAATACCGCACTCCTCTTCAACCTCGCGCACCGCGCCTTCACGTTTACCCTCACCTTTTTCGATTTTTCCTTTAGGCAGGTCCCATTTTTTATTGCGGTAAATAAACAGGTATTCGCCTTTCGAATTGATCACTACCCCGCCTGCTGCATCGATTACCGTGATGCTTCTCATCACCTTTTTCAGGTACTCTTTGGCATCGGTGCAGTGCAGGAAAAAGAACTTGTTACCAGGCTTGCCATTGTACTTATCGTAAAAAGCTTTCAGGTCAAATGTCTGAGCATCAATTTTTTGATATCTTTCCACATTCTTTGGAACTGACTGGGTTATCAATATAACTTTTTCGTTGATATAAATTCTGTACTTTTGAGCCATGTTTAATAAAACTGAGATAGAACAACAAGTAGCGGAGTTCCTGCTGCAAATTAAAGCAATTAAATTGCAACCTGATAATCCTTTTACCTGGGCCTCAGGCTGGAAATCACCAATATATTGCGACAATCGTGTCACCCTATCTCACCCTACTATACGCACCTATATCAGGCAAAAACTAACGCAGATCATACAGGAAGAATTTGGTTCCGTAGACTGCATAGCAGGTGTTGCCACCGCGGGTATCCCGCAAGGCGCATTGGTTGCGCAGGAATTAGGCCTCCCTTTTATTTACGTTCGTTCAAAACCGAAAGATCACGGCACCGGAAGCATGATCGAGGGTGAAGTGATCCCCGGTCAACGTGTAGTTGTTATTGAAGATCTCATTTCGACCGGTAAAAGTAGTCTCCAGGCGGTTCAGGCCTTGAAAGATGCGGGTTGCACCGTTGCCGGTCTTGCTGCCATTTTCAGCTACGGGTTCGACCAGGCTACAGAAAACTTTAAGGAAGCCAAATGCAAATTCTATACGCTTTCAAACTATAACGCTTTATTGAAATATGCGCAGGACAACAATTATATCTCTGCCTCAGAATCAGATATACTAAGCAAATGGCGCGTGTCTCCTTCTACATGGGGGCAGTAATGAAGTCTTAAGTTATGAGTACTAAGTCATATGTCTTTGACTCAACACTTATAACCTTCTATTCAAACTATCAATGACAACTTTCGAAAGCAAGATCAATATTAACAGACCGGTAAATGAAGTTTACCAATTTCTGTCTGACTTGAATAATCATCGGCAATTAATGCCTGAGAATATCGTTAACTGGACATCAACCACTGACGAGGCCCGATTCGATATTCAGAATATGGGTAAATTGGCGCTGAAAGTGGATAACAGGCTTGAGAATACTGAGATCAACATTATCCCTTCCGAAAAACCTCCTTTTGATCTGCAACTGAACTGGAAACTGGCCGATGCCGGAACACATGCCGAAGTACTGTTTACAATTTCTGCTGAATTGAACATGATGATGAAAATGCTGGCAAGCGGACCGCTGCAAAAACTGGCGGATCACGAAACTCTAAGCCTGGCTGAAGTGCTTGGATAATCTTCTATTTCTAGGTCATACAAACTTCAAATCTCCACAACTCGGAATAATATAAGTTGCTGAATCCGATGAAATTTGCCTTATTAACCGTACTTTTGCGGCAAATTAAAGGTGCAGCATGATTACAGTATCCAATCTTTCTTTACGCTACGGCAAACGTACACTGTTTGAAGAGGTAAACTTAAAATTCACCCAGGGCAACTGCTATGGCATTATCGGCGCCAATGGCGCAGGGAAATCTACATTCCTGAAGATCCTTTCGGGCGAGATCGACCCTACAAGCGGCTCCGTAAGTTTTACACCCGGCGAGCGTATGGCAGTTTTAAGCCAGAACCATTATGCTTTTGACGAATTCACCGTTATTGAAGCAGTGATGATGGGGCATAAAGAAATGTATGCCGTAATGAAGGAAAAAGACGCCATTTACCTGAAAGAAGATTTCAGCGATGCGGATGGCGAACGTGCCGGAGAACTGGAAAACCTGTTTGCCGAAATGGACGGTTGGAATGCCGAAAGCAATGCCGCCACCTTATTAAGCAACCTGGGCATTAAAGAAGAATTCCATTACCAGTTAGTTAAAAATATTGATAATACCCAAAAGGTGCGTGTATTATTGGCGCAGGCACTGTTTGGCAAACCCGATATACTGTTACTGGATGAGCCTACCAACGATTTGGATATCCATACCATTAGCTGGCTGGAAGATTTCCTGGCGGGATATGAGGCTATCGTATTGGTAGTATCGCACGATAGGCACTTCCTGGATACTGTTTGTACCCACGTGGTGGATATCGACTTTGGCAAGATGACCATCTACACCGGTAACTACACCTTCTGGTACGAGTCGAGCCAGTTGGCATTGAAACAACGCAGCGATCAGAATAAGAAGATGGAAGATAAAGTGAAGGAGTTGCAGGATTTCATCCGCCGTTTCAGCGCTAATGCTTCCAAATCGAAACAGGCTACCAGCCGTAAAAAGGCTTTGGATAAGATCAACCTGGATGAGATTCAGCCATCAAACCGTAAATATCCGGGCATTATATTCAATAACCAGGGGCGTGAAGCAGGAGATCAGATATTGCGGGTTGAAAACCTGAGCAAGTCGTTAAACGGTGAATTGTTGTTTGACAATATCACCTTCACCGTTAATAAGAATGATAAGATCGCCATCCTGTCTCAAAACAGTTTGGCTACTACAGCTTTCTATGATATCCTGATGGGTCGCGATAAAGATTTCAAAGGCGAGTTTAAATGGGGCGTAACTATTAACCCAGCGGATATCCCGGCTGATAACTCTGAATATTTTAAAGGCAAAGATGACAACCTGATCGACTGGCTGCGTGAGTATTCTCCGGGCGAAAAAGACGACCAGTTTATCCGTGGATTTTTAGGTCGCATGCTATTTTCGGGCGAAGAGGTGCTGAAGAAAAGTAACGTGCTATCGGGTGGTGAAAAAATGCGTTGTATGTTTAGTCGCATGATGCTGCAATCGGCCAATCTCCTGATGTTTGATGAGCCCACGAACCACCTTGACCTGGAATCGATCACCGCTCTAAACAACGGCATGAAAGATTTCAGAGGGACTATCCTGTTCACCTCACGTGACCATGAGCTTACTGAAACTGTTGCCAGTCGCATCATTGAGTTAACCCCGGCTGGTTATATCGACAAGCTGATGGACTATGATGAATACATCAACAGTGATGTTGTGCAGAAACAAAGGGACGAATTGTACGCAACTGCATAACTGCAGATGAATCAAATACAGAGACCTTCATTGAGGGCCTTTTTTGTTGACTTATTTTTAGCGCGATTAAACTATAATTTCAAAAATTAATCAAAACAATAATAATGTATTTGATTAATAATGAAGGATCTGTACTATATCCTCGGAACTGATCGCGACTGCACTACCACTGAGCTGAATGCTGCTTATCAAAAGCTCGCGAGGAAATTCCAGCCGGATGAAAGAGCCCCCGACCATTTCCTGGAAGGCCATTTTAAAGAGATTACAGAAGCCTATCAAATACTAAGCGACCCCGACCAGCGCCGCAAATACGATACTGCTTTTAGGAAGAATTACCAACGGCGTTTATATTATTTCAAGATCAAATACCTGAACATTGCCGCCACACTTACACTATTGTTGTTTACAGGTTTGTTTGGCTGGTATGTGATGAAATTACTGGGCAGTAGTAATAAGCAGAAGAAAGTCGGTGTCGTAACTCCAACTGCACTAGTTCCTGTAGCTTCGCCAACACCGATTGTCCATCACAGGAAAAAACACAAAACAAGGATAGAAGCGTCTGTTATTAATCAGCATAAAGTATTGAAAAAAGACACGACAATTCGCCATAACATAAAACCCGCCCCTGTTATTGTTATCAAGCCAGCTACTGCTCAAAAAGATACCATTCAACAACAATCACCTTCTAACTACGCAACTTACCTTCAGGCCAATGCCACGGGCGTTATCTATCTGCACGAGTCACCGAATTACACGTCCGCCGTATTGAGTAAAATACCGGATCATTCCAAAGTTACCGTAGTAGAAAAGGGAAGGCAATTTTATAAGGTTGCATTCGAAGACCGGACCGGCTATGTGCCTAAATGGACTGTTACCAATCCATAAGTTTAATGTTATAATTTTATTAAGCTACAAGCTTTCGGACTAAAGAAATTTTTCGTTTATTTGCCAACCTAAAAAATCACGACTCCGTAGCTCAGTTGGTAGAGCAACAGACTCTTAATCTGTGGGTCCTGAGTTCGAGCCTCAGCGGGGTCACTTAAAAGCACAGTAAGCATATTGCTATTGTGCTTTTTTATTTTACCGAAGGCCCTTAAAAGTCAATATCCATACACAAACAGTTTCTCAAAACCTTCCGCAAACGTTTTAGTAAATAATAATCAGTCAACCGTTGCTAACCGCCTCTGGTTAGGTTACATTTGGTACATAGATCATTTTCTGCCTTATAAATATGAAGCCTTTTTTAGATGAGAATTTTTTATTGCAAAGTAAAACAGCGGAACGTTTGTATCATGACTATGCTGCGGGTATGCCCATTATCGACTACCACTGCCACCTTGATCCGGCACAAATAGCTGCCAATATTAATTTCACCAATCTTACTGATATCTGGCTGAAAGGCGATCATTATAAATGGCGTGCTATGCGCGCAAATGGCATCAACGAACAATATATTACGGGCGCGAAAAGTGATTGGGAGAAGTTCGAAAGCTGGGCGGCTACGGTTCCATATACACTTCGCAACCCATTATATCATTGGACTCATCTCGAATTGCAGCGCTACTTTGACGTACATGAAATATTATCGCCTAAAACAGCTAAAACGATCTATGACGACTGCGCTCAAAAACTGCAGACTCCAGAATACAGCGTTCAAAATATTATCAAAAAGATGAATGTGGAAGTGATCTGTACCACCGATGACCCAATTGACAATTTGGAGCATCATCAAAAAATCAAACAAAGCGTATGGAACGTGAAAGTATATCCCGCTTTTAGACCTGACAAGGCTATGAATGCTGATGATGTCAATGGGCTTAACAATTACATCGCGAAGCTTGAAGACGTAAGCGAAACAACTATAAACTATTATGACGACTATCTCACCGCTCTGAAAAAACGCCATGATTACTTCTCAGAAAATGACTGTGTGGTATCAGACCATGGGCTGGAGCAAATGTATGCTGAAGAGTATACCGATTCTGAAGTTGCCGCTATCTTCAAGAAGATCCGTGCCGGGCAGTTATTGCAGACTATCGAGATACTGAAATTCAAATCGGCGTTACTATATCAGTTTGCGATATGGGACCACGAGAAAAACTGGACACAGCAATATCACCTGGGGGCGCTGCGTAATAATAATTCGCGGGCGTACAAAGAGATCGGTCCGGATACTGGTTATGATTCCATCGGCGATTTTTCACAGGGCCGAGCCCTCTCCCGTTTTTTAAACAAGCTGGATAGCACTGATCAGCTGGCCAAAACCATTATTTATAATCTCAATCCACGCGATAATGAGCTATTTGCTGCTATGGCCGGTAATTTTAATGACGGCACAGTTGCGGGCAAAATTCAATTTGGTTCCGCATGGTGGTTCCTTGATCAAAAGGATGGTATGACCAAACAATTGAATACCCTTTCAAGCATGGGCCTGGTAAGCAAACTGGTAGGTATGTTAACGGACTCGCGGAGCTTTCTCTCTTATCCCAGGCATGAATATTTCCGCAGGCTGCTGTGTAACATGTTTGCTGAAGATATCGAAAATGGCGAGCTGCCTGCGGATACGGAGTGGACAGGCAAAATCATACAGGATATTTGCTACTACAACGCGCGCAGCTACTTCAAGTTCTAAAAATGATTAACCGACCTCAACCATTGCTTTTATAACGCCATTTGCAGGGTCGAGCCATTGGCTGAACTCATTTTTGATCTGATCGAATCCTGCACGATGCGTTATGTAGTTTTTAGCTTTTATTTTACCAGTCTTCAAACAATCAATTACAAACTCGAAGTCATCGCGGGTAGCGTTACGGCTGCTCATCAAGGCTGATTCGCGCTTGTGAAACTCGGGGTGATTAAAACTAAATGCCTCCTTCTGCAAACCGATCAGTACATATCGCCCGCCATGAGCCAGGTAGCTGATGCCGCTATTAATTGCATTCAAATTACCGGTAGCATCAATTACAACGCTCGCCATATCACCACCGGTGATCGACTTGATTGCTTCAAGCGTATTTTCAGTAGCCGGATTTACTGTATATGGGATATTTAAATTATTCCGGCAAAAGTCTAGTCTTGTTTCGTTTACATCCAGTGCTATTACTTTTCCGCCTGCGATGCGGGCAAATTCCATTGTTCCAAGGCCGATAGGTCCGGCACCCATTATCAAAACATATTCATCTGGCTTTACCGATGCCCTGCGGACACCGTGCAACCCAATAGCCAGTGGCTCAACTAATGCAAGATCATCATAACTCAATCCTTCTCCGTGTACCAGGGAATATGATGGTACGCGCAAATATTCAACCATGCCGCCATCAATGTGAACCCCACAGACGTTGATATTTACACAACAATTCGGCTTACCGCTCCGGCAGGCTATACACTTACCGCAATTAAAATACGGGATAAAAGTTACACGTGCGCCTAAAGCGAATCCCGGGGCATTATCAACCGCGACCAACTCGCCGGATAACTCATGTCCTAATATCCGGGGATAAGTAAAATAAGGCTGGGTACCCTTAAATGCATGCAGATCTGTACCACAAATTCCGATGCGTTTGATCTGAATGATCGCGGTATCTTTTAGTAATTCAGGCTTATCGCTGAATTGATATTCAAAATTGCCGGGGGTGGTGCATACCAGTGTGTTCATCAATATTCTTTGGTCAGAAGTAAATTACTGCCGGTAAATTTATAGGTAATTACCCTTACTTGACAAGCATCCTCATTTATAAGCTAAAATCAATTATGATGTAGCAAAAATCATATAATGAATTACGTTACTGCTTTAACGTTATTTAACAACTGCATTCAATTATCCTGTTTAATTTAGTGATAACATTTTACCCGAAGCCTTCTGCCATGGTCTATAAGAAATTAATCAAGCTGCTTATTTGCCTGGGGTTTATTCTAACCGCGCTGAATACAAATGCGCAGGTTGCTATACTTCAAAAGGCTATTGATAAGCTTGACAGTTGCAAAAACTTCAGCTATAGGTCTTTTAATAAACTAAAGGACTTATTTTTTACTGATACACTGACTCAACAGCAAAATGCCGTTTTTTCAAAAGCTCCTGAAGATAAAAATTTTGGTCTCCTGTTTAAAGTCCAAACGCTAAATGACGGTGGTAAAATTTCCTACGCAGACTTATACAATGGACAAAATTTGATAGGTCTGGCTAACGCAGACAGCACTTACCAGATAAAAGACGTACATGCATTTGATATGCAAAGTACCTTACCCGGAAATCTGAAATGGCTGCAAGGTCGCTTAAAAATAAGATCATCGAAAATCATAAGAGCTAATGACACAGCCATAAATTTAATTAATAGTTATCATTTGATCGCCAACGTTTACGACACGGTAATTAATAAGGAACGTAACTATACATGTGTTGATATATTTATTGATGAGCAATCAGGCATGCCCAATTGTATGATAGTGAGATCAAGAAATTCAACCTTTGGCAATGGAATCTCCAGCTATTATTCTGAAAGCAGCTATGCTGATTATAAGTTCGACGACAATAATATTGATATAGCCAAAATGACTGTCCCTAAAGGATTTCATCGTCTGGAAGAGCAGCCCCTGCCAAAAGGATTAACTACTTTATTACCTCCGGGAAGTATTGCTCCTGGCTGGACTTTATATGCTGCTGACGGTAAAAAAATGTCGCTAACACAAATGAAAGGCAAAGTAATATTGATGGATTTTTATTTCATTGGTTGCGGGGCGTGTATGACTTCTTTGAATTCATTGAATCATATCTATGAAAAATATAAAAATCAAACCTTTGTGCTGGCAAGTTTAACCGAAAGAGACAGTAAGAAGTCGGTTTTGGCGTTTGACAAAAATTATCACATCAAATATCCTGGCTATATTGACGCATCTGACGTAGTTAAATCATATCACGTAACAGGTTTCCCTACTTTTTATATTATCGACAAACAAGGAAAAATTGCAAATGTGTTGGTTGGATATTATGACGATTTTGAAAAGAAAATGACTGACATCATCGACGAGTTGTTAAAAAAATCATAGCCAAATCAACCTGTGTATACAGACAATTTCCCCCCGTTGTTTCTTTTCCGATTGTAAGATTTCATAAAAGCGGATCTATCAACAAGAAAAGCAGAAGCACCGAAGGCAATTATCTCGAACACGCCAGTCCATTCATTACCTCCACCGCTATGCGGTTCGGCAATAGCACGCGGGAGGTGCAGCAATATGAGCCATGAAAAGAGCATGATACCCAATAGAGTGGTCGCCATCCGGCGGTATAAATTCATCATAATAGCAGTGCCTGATGCTATGAGACATGTGCCGGTAAAGTAAGTCCAAATCAGGTGACCAGGTATCCATTTAGGAATAAATGACGAAACGAAATCAGTATACACAAAATGGTCGATGCCAAAACCGATCATCAACATCGCAAGAAAATATTTTCCGAGCGGTAACAGTCGTTGCTGCGTTTTTTGCCATGCAGAGTTGATTTCGTTGCCGGGTAATGATGCGGCAACCATTAAAGCGCCTCCGCTTAATGCCAGGGCTTTCAGTGTATCTGTCCATACGCCCAGGCTAGCTGCTACGCCACTCAGATGAAAAGGGATATGAAAACATAAGACAAATGACAGCAACAGGCATCCTAAAACAGCGGATGCGGGCCGGGCTTTAAATTCAAAAATGATGCCCAGGCAGCATACGAGTATGATCAAGCTAAAAATCCATATCCATATAACTTGCTCCTGACGCCACGCAGGGTACGATGGCGGCAATATAACGGTTAAAAAATCGCCATGAATCAGCTGTTGAACAGCCATTGCACCCAGTGATAGCGCAAATAAAAGGCGCCATAGTCTATTTATTCTTTCCATTTAATTATTGAGAATGATCCGTTTTACAGGATCGATTTTTAGTCTGATTTATATTTTGCAAATAAGCTGTATGCAGGGAATAAGGCCGTTAATCCCTTATCCCCCGCACAATACGGGATTTTTTTATTTGTGTGTGTGTCCCATATTATTTACAGCTTCAGGACAGGCTTAATAGCCCGGATTTTGTTTGATATTTCCGTGTGTTATATCGATCTGGTTTTGAGGTATAGGGTACAGCTCATTCTTGCCCTGCACGAAATGAGCGCTCTTTAAAAGCAATGCCGGGAAATTCGGAACAGCGATTTCATGTGCCAAATAGCCGTTTAGCGTTGTTGCCATAAAACCGGTTGCCATTGGGCCGCCATATAAACCATCCCAACGTTGCAGATCGAAGAAACGATGGCCTTCCATCCCTAATTCTATGCGGCGCTCAAATTGGATAGCTTTACGCGCGAAATCCTTTCCATTTGCTACAAAACCGGCTGCTATATTTCCCGGAGTGGTTGATGTATTTCCTGCGGGCCCGGCACCATAATAACCCACTTTGTAATTGGCCGCAGGTATATTCGTATAACCACCGGTTGGGTTTGATGGGTCTTTATAAGTATGTACCCATCCGGTAGGGTCAGCAGCCCGCTGGCGGACCCTGTTAACCAGGTTTTCGGCCTTTTGCAGATCGCCTATTTCTACCTCAACTTCTGCGTCCCAAAGCAATACATCAGCAAAACGGATCGCATTGTAGCTATTGGCTGTTGATTGGTGTCCGGCCCATCCTTCATAGGTATCAGCTGTTGCACCTTGTGCAGCTTTATAATAAACATTTTTGATCGGCGCATATGGGCCACCGTCCGCCTGGTCGCGGCACCATGATTGCCCGGGCATATTCCCCCAGTCCAGGTAAGGAATACCCCGCCGGCCTACAGACCAGTCCAAACGTGAGTCAACCGTAGCTGTGGTGGGTGTAAATGCCGCGTCAGACGTAAGGTTTTGATCGCTTTTAAGATCGCTGTCATTGTACGTATCAAGTAACGGCAATCCCGTAACCGGATCGGTTTTAAATGCATTGACAAAGCTAAACGAGGGCTGAAAAAACCCACAGCAGTCGGCCGGGCCGCCCGAGGGAAAGTTTAACGTCTCACCTGCATTACCGTTCACTCCATCCGACCCGTCATGTACCGAGGTCTGGATAACGAACACACCTTCGGGTCCGTTTTTAGTTGAAGGGTTAAAATTGTTAGCGTAAGGTTCGAGGGCGTAATTAGCACCGCTTGAGGTAACGCCATGAGCAATCAGTTCCTCCAACAAAGGCTTGGCTTCGGAATATTTATGCTCGAACATATAAGCCTTAGCCAAAAATGCCTCAGCTGCATACTTGTTGGCGCGCCCTACTTGTGGCTGCGTAGCCGGCAGATTGTTCATTGCAAAGGTCAAATCAGCTTCTATCTTGTCCCAAACCGGGCCAGGATTACCGATATTATAGTTGTTGTTGTTATAGGTGATGGTTTCATCGGCATAAGGAACATTTCTCCAGAGTTTTGCTAATTCGCTTTCATAAAATCCGCGCAGAAAACGGGCCTCTGCCGTTATTTCGGTTGCTTCAGCAGGGGTAACAGAGCCATCCTTCACCAATGCCAGTTCGCGAATTACATCATTGGCACGCTGAACCGCACCGAAATTCATTACCCATTTGGGGTCGAGATAACCGTTACTGCCGGATGCTGTGTACGATTCAATCGCAGCGGCATCTGGCTGATCTCCTGGTGTTGATCCTTTATGCGCATCGTCTGCTGCGACGCTGCCGTATATCCAATTGTCGGTACCGGTCGACCAGGTTGAGCCTTCCTGCCCGCGCCATACCCCGTCGAGCAGAGAATAAGCGCCTATAAGTAATCCGTCCACACCAGCCTTATTAGCCAGGATCAGCGTATTAAGCGAGCCGGGTGGCGTTTTATCGAGATAATGTTTACAGGAGAGTGATAACGCAAGCATCATCACGGTTAAACAAACCAGTAGTTTGATTTTTAAGCTTTTCATAATATTAATCATTTAATGCCTTCGTTAAAAAGTTACATTGACACCGAGGATCAACCTGCGTTCGTTACTTGGATAGTTGCCGATATCTGTTCCGATACCATTTTGAACAACGGCTTGTAATTCAGGATCCAGCCCGGTGTACTTGGTGATGGTGAACAAGTTATTACCTTGCACATACACATGGAGTTTGGCTACCCCGATCGCTTTAAGCAGATCAGGATTAAAAGTGTACCCTATCTGCGCTACACGGCACTTGAGAAATGAACCGTTCTCCACGTACCAAGAATTGACCGTCTGATCAGTACTGAATGTGCTCACTGCTTCTGCAACCGGTGTTTTAGGATGAAGATTTGTTGGCGACCAGGAGTTAAATAACAGGTCGTTGCTCTTATTGCCGGTTAGGGTGCTGTAAAAATCCGTCCAGTACTTTATAAAGTTGTAGTCTTTATTGCCATAGGAACCATACAGAACTACGCTGGCATCAAAGCCCTTATAACTTGCGCCGATGTTAACACCATAGGTAAATGAAGGGTTCGGGTTGCCAATATTCACGCGGTCGGCATCGGTGATCTTGTGGTCGCCGTTAATATCAGCGTATTTAAAGCGCCCGGGAGCAGCATCGGGTTGAGTTGGCGAACTGGTTACATCTTCTGCACTGCTGAAGTAACCGATCACTTTATATCCATAAAACTCCCCTATTGGCGAACCTACCTGGTTGTAGGCTAAACCGCCATTACGCTGAAAGTTGGAAAAGAAATTTCCGCCGTTTTTACCGTCCAGCTGATCGATGTTACTTTTGTAGCTGGTAATATTTGCACCAAAGCTGAACTTCATATCTTGTGATATTTTACCGTGATAGGTAGCAGAGATATCAAAGCCTTTATTGGAAACCTGTCCCACGTTTACTGTAGGAGCCTGGCCGCTGCCTACCGTCGCCGGTAAGATAACGGCATACAACAAGTGACTGCTTACCTTTTTGTACCACTCAGCAGTGATATCTAAATGGTTGAAAAGAGACGCGTCAAAGCCGATGTTGGTGGTTTTATCGGTTTCCCAGGTCGTTTTTGTATTTCCATAGATCGTGGCGTAGAAACCCGCCAATGCACTGTTGTTCACACCAGTAATTGGATACGATGAGTTGCCCGGATTAGTGCTGAATGAAGAATAAGCATTCCTCGGGTCCACGTTTCCTTCGAAACCTGATTCACCATAGCTTCCGCGTAATTTAAGGTCATTTAACCAGGAAGCACTTTTCAGGAAGTCTTCCTGCGAGATACGCCAGGCCACTGAAACCGAGGGGAATGTACCGTATTGTTTTCCGGGGTAAAATATAGATGACCCGTCCCGGCGGATAGTGGCCGCTAGATAGTATTTGCTGTTATAGTTATAATCGAAACGGCCGAAGTACGATAAGCCTGTCTCCTGGAAATTAACACCACTGCTTGCCAGTATGGTACCTGTTCCGTTATTGATACCTAAAAATTCCGGGTCGAGAGAGAAGAAATTGGTTTGTGCTGCGGTTAAAAACCGGCTGTAGTTGCTTCTTACTTCGTTACCTGCCAGTACGGTTATATTGTGTTTCCCAAATGACTGACTATAGTTTACAGTATTGGTCCAGTTATATTGGCTGCCAAAACCTGAACTTTCAGAAAAGTTATTGACATCGGCATGCCCCTCACCGCTCCAGTAGATATTTGGCGTGGCATTGGTGTTATCATAATTGTAGACCTTGCCGCCAATGCTGGTACGCACAGTGATGTGTTTCAGGATATCTAGTTCTGCATAGGCATTTCCTTCAATGTTCCAGCTTTTGCCCTGGTCGTTCTTTAAAATATTTAGCGTAGCTACCGGGTTATTGGAGTTTCCTAATTGCGTAGGGCCATCCCAGGTGCCACCATAATTGCCTTTGATATCATAAACCGGTATCTCGGGCTCCATACGATAAGTATGAGAGATTGCGTTGCCTTCATTTTGATTGAAATTGCCAATACCCGGATCATTCAGGTAATAAACCTGCGCTGCCTCGCCTACCCGGAAATGGTCGCTGATGGCAAAATTGGTATTGATACGTGCCTGGTAGCGTTTAAAATAGGTATCGATCAATGTCCCCTGCTGATCGGTATAGGCCATTGAAAACAGGTAGCTGCTTTTGCCGTTGGCACCGCTTGCAGTAACGCTATGCTGCTGTATTGGCGCTGATTTAAAAACTTCATGGAACCAATCCGTACCTGCTCCATTATCAAACTTCTGGATCAGGTAATCAGCGCCGGGGTTGTTAGGGTCAAGGAAATATTTTGATGCATCGGCCCGCGGATCCGTAGCGTTTCCTACACCTTTCACAGAAGGCCCCTGGAAGCCATATACCGGAATGCCATTCTGTATCAGCGTATTCTGTGGATCAACCTTCTGGATAAGCTTCCAGTAATTGGAGCCGCTAAGCACGTTCCACACATTACCGCTTTTAGGTGTTGCTGAGCCGTAGAATGCGTCGTAACTAAATTGCGGCGTACCTACTTTCCCCTTTTTGGTAGTGATCACGATAACGCCGTTACCACCTTTTACCCCGTAGATAGCGGTTGAACCAGCATCTTTTAATACAGAGATCGATTCGATATCATTTGGGTTCAGGTTCGACATGTTATCACTCTGGAAACCGTCGATAACATACAGCGGGGCCGAGCTGCCGAAGTTGCTCATTCCACGAACGAACACTTGTCCGCTTTGGCCGGGTATACCATTGGTTACTACGGTCACGCCAGCGGCCTGGCCCTGCAACAGGTTCTCTGCACTGGTTACATGCATTTCTTTTGCAGCAGAAACATCAACAGTAGCAACCGCACCCGATATGTCCTTTTTAAGCTGGGTTTGGTAACCGGTAACCACAACCTCATTCAGGTTGTTGTTGACTACCTGCAAAACAATAGTACCCAACGGAGCGTCAGTCACCTTAACCGACTGAGATTGATAGCCGATGTTTGAAATAACCAGAACGTCATTCAATTGGGCATTGAGTGAAAAGCTGCCGTTAACGTCGGTTACGACGCCAACAGGTGTGCCTTTGATCTTTACCGTAGCGCCGATAACCGGCAGCTTGTCATCTGCTCCGATGACTTTGCCGCTAACCCTTGTTTGCGCGCTACCTACCAGTGAGGATAAAATGAGCGCAACAAGCAGCCATATCATCCTTCCTTTCAGAAGTAAACTTTTAAACATAAAGCGAGATTTAAATTTTGGTTTAATAAATTGATAATCAGTGGAAATTTAGAAGTGCGAAGAGTGGGCTTCAATATTTATCTACCGGTGATATGCTTCAGCGGATATATATCATTTTATTGCTTATGGGTGCAATTGGGTGGGTGGATTGGCGCTGTACGTACGCCGGAGGGAGGCGTTGGTGGTTTGGTAGGGAGGCGTAAAAGCAAGGCGCAGAGTTGACTCACCCGGTCATATTCCGCTAGCCAGCGGATCGCCCCTCTCTCTCCGCTTCGCGCAAAGAGGGGGTTTTTATTTTTTGTTTTTTACCCCCTCTTTACCGCTTGCGGTAGAGAGAGAAGAACAGTGTAGCGCATTCGGGTGAGTCAAAGCTGAGAGCGATTACCCTCTCCGCTGCCCGCGAAGAGGGTTACTTTTGTTCGACTTTTTCCCCCTCTTTACAGCCTGCGGTAGAGAGGGAAGAACAGCGCAGCGCATTCGGGTGAGTAAACTCTGCGCCATACCTAAACGCCCCCAACAAAAAAAGGCTTCCGTCGAAGCCTTTCTTTTATAATCAACTAAATCTCTGACCTTGTCCCCCTCTCATCTGGGAAAAGTCGTTATACAAAACTTTTTAAATAGATTGAGAATCTAAACTTAATCAACATACAGCTATCTGCGACGCATGAAAGCGTTCATACCGGCTATAACCTGCATTCTTACCCCAATCGATGCATTTGGTAATTATTTACAATTATGATGCCACTATCGACTTAAAACAATCCGGATCACCATTTATACATTGCAAGCAGTCGTTCTTACACTAATTATTGCTGTTTGTCTTAATTTATTAAACCTCAATGTATTAATTACGATATTTATAAAGTGAAGAATCGATTTTACAGACATCTTATTTTCTGGCTGGCATGTGGTATCCAGGGTACCATGCTGGAATACAGCTGGATACAATACATCATGCGGGCCGAAAAGCAGAGTTATATTATCCTGCTCGCCATCAGCTTTAACCTGGCGTTGATGCCATCTAAAATGCTGTTTACTTATTTTACGCTGGATGTTGCGGTGTCGCAGCCTCTTAAGGAAACATTCAGGGCCACGTCTGTTTTATTTAAGCTGGCCATTGCATTTATCCTGGCCATTATCCTTTACCGCATCGCCCATGTCTATTTTATCTATCCGCTGGAGAACGACCCCAACAAATACAATTTCAAGGCGATATTCGATATCAGCTGGGCTTTCGTTGCCTTCCTGGATATAGCCTATGTTGCGGGTATAGCTGCTGCGTTAAAATTGTTCCGTATGCAGATAAAAACGCTTGGTAAGGAGAAGACACTGGTTAAGGATAAACTGGAAACCGAATTGAAATTTCTGAAGAACCAGATCAACCCGCATTTCTTGTTTAATACGTTGAATAATATATACGGACTTGCCCGCAAAAAATCGGATAAAACACCGGAGGTAGTTGTCAAACTATCCAAGCTGCTTCGCTTTATGCTGTACGAGTCGACAAAAGACTCCATTCCTATCCGCGATGAGATCAATATTTTGGAGGATTACATACAGTTGGAAAAAATACGCCATGGTGATAGATTTGATGTGATCTTTCATAAAGAAATCGACGATTATGACCAGCCGGTGGCTCCGCTCATCTTGTTACCTTTTATCGAGAATGCATTTAAGCACGGAATAAATGAGGCGGTAGATGATACCAGCATTGAAGTAAAGGTTGTGTTGCAAGACGGGCAACTGGCCTTTTTTGTGAGGAACAGTCACGATCATGACGAGAGCAAGCCGATCAGCGCCAATATCGGCCTGAGCAATGTGAGGCGACAGCTGGAGTTGATGTATAATGAATTCACGCTGACCACACAGAACATGACACGGTCGTTCGTGGTGGACCTGGAGATTAATTTGAGGGGAAATGGAAACCTATAATTGTATCATCATCGAGGACGAGCCCCTGGCCGCCGAAATACTGCAGGAATACATTGCAGATATTCCGTTTCTCAACCTAAAAAACACTTACAGCGATGCTTTGCGTGCATTGGAAGACCTGCGCTCGAACGACATTGACCTTATTTTCTTGGACATTAACCTGCCTAAGCTGAAAGGGTTCGATTTTATACAGACACTTAAAAATCCGCCGCATATTATTATCACTACGGCCTATCATGAGTTTGCCCTGCAGGGTTACGACCTTAATATTGTGGATTATCTGTTGAAGCCTATTGAGTTCAGCCGCTTTTTGAAGGCCATCAACAAATTGAAATTGCTGAGCTCTCAAAAAAGCTATTCGGCAGCTGTATTTGTGAACCCAGGCAGTGGGTATATGTTTGTGAATACCGGCAAAAAGAAGGTGAAACTTTATTTCAGGGACATCCTGTATATCGAAAGCCTAAAGGAATACATTAAGGTATTTACGCCCGATAAAACCATTATTACCAAATACCAGCTTGGCCAGATAGAAGAGCAGTTACCCAAAGGCGAATTTTTACGCATACACCGCTCCTTCATCGTTGCCCGCGAAAAGATAGACGCTTACACCAGCAGCGAAATTGAAATAGGCAGCAAACAATTGCCCATAGGCAGAAGCTATAAGGAATTGGTGGGGAATGTGATGGAGGGGATTGAGAAGACGATGTGAGGCTCAGCCCACAGTGCAATCACCGAATCCCATATTGCACCCGATAAGCCTTTTCCTCGCCCGTAAAATGCCACCAGCGTTTGGTATCGTCGCGGTTTTCGATGTAGTGAACAAGCAGGCGGTAGCAGTCTTCGACACAAGGGTCGGGTCTTGGTTATTGAAAAAATGATCACTTATTCAACTATAATCAACCCCGTTAAAACACCTGAATTATACCGTAAAAACACGGGTTGTAATTGTTTGAATATTAGATATTTTTGTACTTTTAGATATTAACTGATTTAGACCTACAGCAAGAGAATTTAGTTGGGCGTAAATGATTGCTCGCATGCCTTGCCTTATTAATCAATTTATGAGTGAAAATGATGCATTAATCGCTGATTCGGCAGGGGAAAGTCTTGATGATGATAAAAATATATATGATCCTATTATAGCCGCATTCCAAGGGCTCGGTAAAGTACTCAATTATGTAGGGATCGCCGGGTTTATTGTATTAGCTGCGGTTGTTTTTCTTTTTTTTGCGACTAATCAAAGTGAAAAAGCTGAGTTCTTTGATACATGGTTTTTGTATAAGAATGGATCTGCTCCATTTGCAATCACCGTTACTATTTTGGTAATATTTTTGATTTCGCAACAAATTCATTATACCAGAGTTATTAGAGTGACGGAAGAACGTATAAAAGAATTAGCAGGCAAAAAAAAGAGTAAATACGCTGAATCTCTAAAAGTAAAGTTAGCGACTTCAATTAAAAAAAGGAAAAAATGATAATTATCACGTCCGTGTTATTATCCCTGATAGTGTACTGGAAAATAAAAAACCAGTATATCATGAGATTAACAAAAAAACATCAATATCGCTTATATGATCTTCGGGATCAATTAAGAGAGTTAGCAATTGACGAGAAAATTGACAAACAGTCTTGGCAATTCAAGTACCTTGATGGATCAATTTCAAAAACAGTTCACGAGCTACAATATA
>Ga0105240_10003503_pt1 | contig 24342 bp, 13 predicted proteins | sample KBSC54metaG_FD_80426 | JGI IMG/M metagenome (GOLD analysis project Ga0105240, IMG submission 80426) | Corn rhizosphere microbial communities from Kellogg Biological Station, Michigan, USA - KBS C5-4 metaG | ecosystem: Host-associated > Plants > Roots > Rhizosphere > Soil | place: Michigan, USA...
AATGAGGCACGACCGCTTACTCCCATTGTAGAAGAAGCCTATAATAAAGGTATTCCCGTTATAGTTATCGACCGCAAAACGGCCTCCTCCTTATATACCGCTTACGTTGGTGCTGATAACTATGAATTAGGTAAAATGGCCGGCCAATATGTTGGTTCAATATCAAAAGATCCCGTTAATGTTCTGGAGATCACGGGTCTGCCCGGCTCTTCAGCCGCTATCGAAAGGGACCGCGGATTTATGGACGGCATCAAAAAAGTTCCGAATGTACAAATCAAAGCCAAGCTATACGGGGATTGGTTAAAGGAAAAAGCCGAAAGCGAGTTATTGGGCTTTAAAGATAAGCTGCCTGGAATCAATACAATATTTGCACACAATGACCGGATGGCTTCGGGTGCCAGGGAAGTCCTCAGAAAGCTAAACTATCCTGGAAAAATAAAGGTTATCGGTGTTGATGCATTGCCCGGTAATGGCGGCGGATTGCAAATGATTGATAGCAAAACTATTGATGCCAGCCTGCTGTACCCTACAGGGGGCAAAGAAGCGATAGTAACTGCTTTCCACATTCTCAATAAGGAACCCTTTTCAAGAGAAAATATTTTGCAGTCGCTGGTTATTGATTCAACCAATGTACAGTTAATGAAAATGCAATGGAGCAAGATAAATAGCCAGCAGGGGGATATTGTAAAGCAGCGGTCGTTACTTGAAGAACAGCAATCTATTTACAGGAGCCAGCAGATCGTGTTAAATATTATAGTTATTTCTCTTGTTCTAGCAATCGTTTTTGGTGGCCTCGCATTTTATTCGTTGGTCGAAAACAGGAAGATTAATAAAAGCCTGGAAGCTAAGAATAACGAAATACTATCGCAGCGTAATCAGTTGATAGAAATATCAGCCAAAGCAGAAGCCGCTACAGAGGCTAGGCTAAATTTCTTCACCAATGTATCCCATGAATTTCGTACCCCGCTCACATTGATGTTGTCGCCCCTACAGGACATGCTCGGGGACAAAAAAACAATGGCCCTGGCGGGAAGAAATATAACAATGGTGAATCAAAATGCTTACAGGTTATTGAAATTGGTAAATCAACTGATAGATTACCGGAAGATAGAGTTTGATAACCAAACTATTAAAGCGTCTGAAAACGACTTGGTAGCATTTATTAAAGAAATCAGGGACAGTTTTTGTGTGTATGCGCAAAAACTGAATATACAGCTTTCTGTTACCAGCACTGAAAAGCAAATTAAGGTTTGGTTTGATGCAGACATGCTGGATAAGGTTTTTTTTAACCTTATTTCAAACGCTATTAAGTTTTGCGGCGAAAACGGAAAAATCAAAATAAACATTCGAAAAGAAGATAATAATTACGTTTATATTGATGTGGAGGATAATGGCACTGGCATGTCCCCCGAAGACACTTCATTAATTTTCAATCAATTTTACCAGGCCGATAACGCGCCGGTAACAGGTTCCGGGATCGGCCTCTCTTTATCAAAGGAAATTGTGTTATTTCATCATGGCCACATAGAAGTAAAAAGCCAAAAATGGAGAGGCACTACTTTTACAGTTTCTTTACCACTTGGTGATCAGCACTTACAGCCGGCTGAAAAGATTTTTCACAAAAATGAACTGAACAATATAAAGGAAGGCGCCAAAATTTACCAGGCTGACCTGGAAAGAATAACCCCGGAGGATAAAAAAGAGGTTTTCGGCCCGCCAAAGGAGTTTTCTGTATTGATAGTAGAAGACAACCCGGATATGCTTGAATACTTAACCAATAAATTCAGTGAGCAGTATGAGGTTTTTGTTGCTACCAATGGAAATATGGCAATTACAAAGGCTTATGAGAAGGTTCCGGATCTGATTATTTCGGATGTGGTTTTACCGGGCTATTCCGGCAAAGAATTATCTGAAAAACTCAAATCAGATGTCCGGACCTCACATATCCCGATCATACTCCTTACCGCACAGGGTAGTATAGAACACCAGATATCGGGCATCCAATCAATGGCCGATCTGTATATCACCAAACCATTTAATTTTGATTACTTAATGGTTAATGTGCAAAATCTGATAAGAAACAGGGTGATTCTGAAAGAACACTTTATAAGCGATATAAGTACTACAGAAAGGCTTCCCCTTTCAAAAAGCCTGGATAAAAAGTTTGTAAACGATTTTGCGGGGATTGTTGAGCAAAACTTATCTAACGATAAATTTAACGTAGATGATATTTGTAAAATAATCGGTATTTCGAGAATACAACTTTACAGGAAAGTAAAAGCGCTGCTTGGCTGTAGCATAACCGACTATATTTTAAATCGCAGGCTAAAAAAAGCGAAATACCTGTTGAACAATGAAAGTTTTACAATTTCTGAGATTACCTATATGGTAGGTTTTTCAAACCCCAATTATTTTTCAACGGTCTTTAAAGGTAAATATGGGATTACTCCAAGCGAGTTTAAAAAGAGTAATATTAATCTGGATTGATTATTGGATATTCCGGATAGATTGAACAGATCATTTGGAAATATCAAAGTTTCGTTTATGGTACAAAATTTAACGAAAATATAGATTTATCCACCATTTAACCAACTTTCAATTTCTTTCATTTTTCGCGGCAAATCGGCCGTCCTTTTTAAATCCGCGATAACCCCCGATAAAATTTGGAAGTCCTTCAACCTATTTTTTTCGCCTCTTAATAAATTGAGGGGCGTTTTTTGCTGATAAAACAATGCACCTGTTGGACAATAGCAACAATGTGGAAACACGTATTTGAAATTTTCATAAATTGCCATCATGAAAAGGACAAAGCTTTCCGAATCAAACTTGCCGGCGCCCTCAATAGCCGGGCTTGAGCAGGAGAGAAGGATATTGTTAGACCTTGGAAATGATATCACCCGGGTTCGGGATAAGAACGACCTCATCCTGCTTTTTAAAAAAAGGATCAAAGGGTTATTTTATTTCACCCATACAATTGTCACCCTGATTGATTACAGGGATGAAACATATGTTCCTTTCCTGTTAGATAATGAAGGTTCTCCAATCCGGTCGCACCCAAGGTACCAGGAGATGGTGAAGGCTCATTTTTCGCTAAATGAGCCCTTTATACAGTCGGTATTACAGGCACAAGAACCGATATCTTTTTTATTAGAAGATATTATGGACAAGCCGCAAAGCCCTTCTTTTCTTCGTGTTAATTACGAAAAAGGCGTAAGGGAAATTCTGATGACCCGGCTTATGAAAGAAGGAAAACCAATTGGCTTTATTCATATTTATTCGGACAGGCACGACAGTTTTAGTAATGAATTTCGGAGTGTTATTAAAGGCATTACACCCCAGTTGTCGAGCGCTGTATCCAATATTATTAAAAATGAGGAGCTGCTTAATAACGAAAAAGAAAAATCATTCCTGCTTGATTTTAGCAGCGATATCGTAACGGTAAGAACCAAAGAAGAACTTGTTCGCGCAGTTCGTGCCGGATTAGGCAAATTAAACCCACCGGGTGGCTTTGTCATCCGCAGGATCAACGAAGACAACAGTACCATGAGCCCCTATGTGTACGATCTTAGCAAAACACACGATCCGAAAGTAATAAGTGCATTGGAGAATGCCAGGTACCTCATTAACGACGGACTCCAAAATCGTGTATTAAATAGTCCCATCCCTCTGTTGTTTAATGTAGACAGAGAAATACAACGCGGTATCACTTCGGCCTACCTGCAATATTGGAAGGGGATGGGATTTAAAGACATTGTGGGTATCCGGTTGCGTAACGGGGAAACAAATCATGGAATTTTGTTCCTCGACATAGGGGAGATTAACGTTCAGCTGTTGCAGGGTATTTGTGCACAAATATCCATTGCCTTGGCCAATATCTTTGCCCACGAGCAAATCAATAAAAAACAGGAAGAGCAAGCCTTTCTGCTGGATTTCAGTAATGACATCACACAGTCAAGAACGAAGCAGGATCTGCAGAGTGCTATTTTCAGGGTATTGGATAAAACGATGCATACCAAACTCGCTATGCTGCGGGTGATAGATGACGATGGGATTCACCTGTCCTCATTTATGTATGACGAAACATTGTTTAATAAAGCCAAAACAAATTACGATAAAAAGCAAACCGGCCGGATTACCATTGATGAAAACTACACCGCAAAAGTGCTTGCCAGCAGGGATGGATTGGTGTTTAATGTGCAAGAAGAATTAAAAACCGGCAATGCGTACGCAAAGCTATGGGAAACAACGGGGCTGAAAAATATGTACACCCTGCCATTACGGGTGGGCGAAAAAAACATCGGCACCATCTGGCTGCTGGCAAACCAACTGAGCCCATTGCTGCTGAAAGGGATATGTGCTCAAATATCTATTGCTGTCGACAATATAATCGCTAATGAGAAATTGCTTGCATTTAAAAAGCAGTTGGAAGTAGAAAATGATTACCTGAAAGAACAAATAAAAACCATTTATAATTTCTCAGAAATAATTGGTAACGGCCTCCAGATGCAAAAAGTGTATCGTCTAATGTCGTTGGTAGCCGATTCTAATACCACCGTGCTTGTATCCGGAGAAACCGGCACGGGAAAGGAACTGATCGCAAGGGGTATTCACAACGCATCGTCACGCAGAGACAAACTGATGGTAAAAGTTAATTGCGCTGCATTGCCGGCAAATCTTATCGAAAGCGAGTTGTTTGGTCATGAAAGGGGGGCTTTTACCGGGGCCATCGACCGGCGCTTAGGTAAATTTGAGCTGGCGAACAATAGTACGCTCTTCCTTGATGAAGTTGGTGAACTACCGCTTGATGCACAGGCTAAGTTGTTACGCGTAATACAAGAGCGCGAATTGGAGCGAATTGGGGGTAAACAGACCATAAAGATAGATGTAAGGCTAATTGTGGCAACCAACCGCAACCTGGAAGAAGAAGTAAATGCGGGCCGTTTTCGGGCAGACCTGTATTTTCGGCTGAATGTTTTCCCCATCAACCTGCCTCCACTACGTGACCGGCCAGAGGATATTGAACCGCTTACCCATTTCTTTGTACAGAAATACAGCAGGAATACCGGCCGCAAGATCAGGAAAATTGCGCCAAAAGTGGTGCAGCAATTACGCAGCTACACCTGGCCGGGTAATGTACGGGAGTTAGAGCATTTACTGGAGCGCAGCATAATATTGACAACAGACGGGATATTGCAGGATGTATATATACCCAGGAATATGGCGGCTGAAAAGCAAGACGAAGTGCATCTTTTAAACCGCTCGCTGGAGGAAGTTGAACGTAGCTACATTATTGAAGCGTTGAAGCGATGTGCCGGTAAAATCTCAGGTGCAGGCGGCGCTGCTGAAATATTGAAGATCCCGGGCAATACTTTGCACTCCAAAATGAAGAAGTTAGGCATTGGCAAAAGGGATTATTTTGCCTGATAATATTTCTTAACACTCCCGTATTCTTCCCTCTATATAGTGAGTTTGATCGTGTTTTCACTAAATAAAGTGAATATTTAATTGGCCTTTATTGCGTATTAATTTGATTTTCAATTAATTAATTGATTGGCATCCCCTTTGTTTTTTAGGGGGTAACAAATCATTTAAAAATTAATATTATGAAAATCGTAGTCATTGGAGGCACAGGCCTCATCGGATCTAAAGTAGTAGCAAAACTTCGTCAGCAGGGGCACCAGGTCATCGCCGCCTCGCCAGACACAGGTATTAACACCATTACAGGTGCAGGACTAGCTGAGGCTATGAACAACACCGATGTTGTTGTAGACCTGGCAAATTCACCGTCATTTGAAGACAAGGCCGTCCTGGAATTCTTTCAGACTGCCGGCCACAATTTACTGGCAGCGGAAATAAATGCCGGTGTAAAACATCATGTCGCGCTTTCTATTGTCGGAACCGACATTATGCAAAACATTGGTTACATGCGGGCCAAAAAAGTTCAGGAAGACCTTATCAAACAATCGGGAGTGCCGTATACTATCATCCGGAGTACCCAGTTTTTGGAATTTCTGGCGGGCATCGCCAACCAGGCGACTAATGGAAATGAGGTGCATCTTTCTGATGTACGGTTCCAGCCCATTGCCGCAGAAGATGTGGCTTCCTTTGTTGCCAAATATGCCATGGCAGCTCCTGTTAATGGCACTACAGAAATAGCCGGTCCCGAACGCTTTGCCTTGTATGAAATAGTGGCCAGGTATCTGCGGCTTATAAACGATCCGCGCCGGGTATTATCTGACGGCAAGCCATCGTACTATGGCGGGGAAATTAGCCATGCAGCATTGGTACCGGCCGGGCAGGCAGAGCTGGGGACCATTAACTTTGAACAATGGTGGAACAGCCAGTTGCAAAAGGCCTAAAGGAATGATCTGCCTCCTGTTGAAACGAAGATGACGGGTGCCAGTTTGCCGAGGCGGTTGTAACGGGAATGCACTTTCCACCAGTTCGTGCATTAGGATATCCCTACGCCGGCGTATTATCCTTACGAAAACCGGTCAACAACACGGCAAGTCAGCAGGTAGCGGTTTGAACTTTTATCTGTTTTTTTCACAATAAATTGTAGTTCAGCCGGTCCATAGCCCCGGGCCGGCTGTTACTTAAAGAAAAACAAATTATTCACTAACAATGTAAACATCATGAATCCCTCTTTTTTATATCCCGCTGGTGAAAGCCTGGAAGATCAACCAGGTAAACCCGATTTAACCAATAATAAGCTTTCGCACAGCATGAATGAAGGCGGTGAGTTTTTGGACGATGCCATTCGTATGATAGACCTGCCATTAATTTTTAATGAACAAACAATTGATGCCGGGCACACCTGGAATTTGCTTTAGTCTTCCACTATGGACGGTAAATGAAAGTATTCACTGTTTATGCCAGAATCTCAAAACAGTATCGTCCTGTAATTCATCTAAGTTGATTTGAAATAATACTAAAAAATTGAGCCATGCAAGTATATAATATCGAAATAAAAAATGTACGCCCCATATTAACTGATCTGGTTGATGTTATAAGGAACTTTAATGATTCTCAAAATATTTACTTGAGCCGGACATACGACGATAGCACATCTGAACCAGGAATCCTTAAAAAGGCATTTGGAATTAAAGAGGCAAAGCTGCCTGAATTTTTAACTGATTTAGGCGTCCGTAGCCTAACCTTAAGTTCCCCATACGAAGGTGCGCTTTCCGGGTATGCCCTTGATGCTGAGGGCGGCGGTAATAAAGGCAACAGATGGTCTGAAATGAAAAGCGAAAAATTAATTGCCGATCTTTCTGAACTGTTTCAGGCTTGTCGCACAATTGCTTTTGACGACTGGGCAGATGTCGCAAACTCCTCAGACTTATGGGACGGTTTGCTCAGAGATGTTATTCGGCCTTTAGCGAAAAAGGACCTGGATTTTATTTTTTACCTTGGCGATCCTGCTGAAAGGTTATCTTTCCAGGTGGATGAGATCCTCGACATTATAAGTGAATTTTCAAAACATGGCCGGGTGACATTTTGCCTGGATGAAAGTGAGGCCATTAAATTATGGATGGTTCTGAATGGGGAAAGTCCCGATTCTACATTAAACGCTTTTGCACTAAGTGACTTAAAGAAGAAATACTTTTCCATATTTAGAACGATGACGGTGGACCGGTTATTAATTTATTCTGTAAATGACGCCCTGGTATATTCCGAAGATCAACAATTTGTATTAACGCGACAGGTAGTAGATTACGACCTTGAGATTGCAAAGGATGCAAGAGACAATTTCATTGCAGGCTTTGCTATGGGTTTAATATTGCAGCTCGACATCAAGTATTGCATCGCTTTGGGATTAATTGTTTTTGGCGCACACGGAGACAATAATTCAAATCCTGATAAAGATGCCCTGCTTACTTACATTGAAAAGTGGATTTTTGATCTTAATAGTGAGGCTCGTATAAACCTTTATCAATAATAAAGGATGCAGAGACCGGCCGCAGTTTTCGGCACAACCGCCATAAACCAGTTCGAAATCAGTCCTATAATCCACCCCTCGTGGGGCAGAAGTCTTAAAATCAGACTTTTGCCCCATTTTTTTTGCCTGTATTCTTTGTTTTTCAGGTAAATCATCCCTGCAGCCTTGTTCATGTCAGTGGTTCGATATCCCAGTCCGGAATACTCCAATTTGGGGGTAAACAACATCCTGCTAAATATCTTTTACTCTCAATTCCAGCACTTTCATGCAATTGGTCCAGGTTCGAGAATGCGTCCACAGCCTGCCAGGTAATGGTGCGAATATCCACGACCCTGATTTAAAATCCATTTCTGTTCCATAGCGAACAACTGAACGAACTTGTAGTACGGATTTTTATGGTCAGGCTTTTGAGAATTTCCAGCAATGCTGTTTTTGTTTCCATTTGAACATTTCGCACTCTATTTAATGACTTTTGTACCCCTAATTCCATTTTTATCCTCAATAATTTTACCTCCAGATTAATAAACCAGATACTGTATTAACTACTGATAAATAAAATTGGCTATTATTTAAATTGTTCTATTAAGGGCCTTTTAAATTGAGTGCCGCTGTTAATTATTCTCTCGCCTTGCGAAAATTTAATCAATATATAAAATAAGATATGCATAACCAGTGTGTCTGAATGTGTTATATCCTGGCTCGTAATTAACCAATTATTTATAGCGGTAAATCATACACGCCGCACTTTAACCATTTTTTATGATGAAAACTTTAAATTATTTTTTATGCATCCTCGCAATCCTTGTATTAACCAGGTGCCGGAAGCAAATCATCGCTGATCCGGTTGTTAAACCGATTATTTCAAAAAATATTAATAGTTCACTAGATTCGTACCCGGGTTACAACACTAACCCGCTTCCGCCCGATCAAACAGGGGTAACCAGTACGGCGGTCCAGATCGCTTCGAGAATCACGTTAGGATTTAACATCGGCAACACGATGGAAGCGCCCAACAGCGAACAGGGATGGGGAGCTCCGATGATTACCCAGGCGCTAATTGACAAGGTAAAACAGAGCGGCTTTAACGCTATCCGAATTCCCTGCCAATGGGATTATTCACATATAATAAATAGAACAACTGAACAAATAGACCCGGCTTGGCTCACGCGCGTGCAGCAGGTTGTGCAATACTGCGTTAACGATGGTATGTATGTGATATTGAATATCCACTGGGACGGCGGATGGTTACAACAGAATTGTACAACCGCCGCACAGGTTGCGGTTAATGCCAAACAAAAAGCGCTTTGGGAACAAATTGCCACGCAATTGCGCGGTTTTGACGAACACTTAATTTTTGCAAGTACAAACGAACCTGGTGTAACGGATACCACCGGGATGAGGGTACTGCTTTCTTATCATCAAACTTTTATCAATGCAGTCAGATCGACAGGAGGACGCAACAGTTATCGAACATTGGTTGTCCAGGGTCCGAATACCGATATCGTAGTAACAAACAATCTGATGAACACAATGCCCACAGATCAAGCGGCTAATCGTTTAATGGTGGAAGTCCATTACTACACCCCTTATAACTTCTGTTTGATGGACGGAGACGCATCATGGGGCAAAATGTTTTATTATTGGGGCTCCGGATACCACACTACTTTCGACCCTTCGCGCAATGCGACTTATGGTGAGGAGTCGGACGTTAATACCTATTTCCAACAGATGAAGACTAAGTTCGTCGACCATGGTATCCCGGTAGTAATGGGCGAATTTGCAGCAGGACGCCGGGGGCTTATGGGAGATTCTTTAAATTACCAGGTTGCTTCAAGGGCGTACTGGTATAATTACATTATGCACCAGGCATTGGCGGACGGCATCCTTCCATTTCTTTGGGATACAGGGTCGATAATTGACAGGTCGACCTATGCCATAAAAGATCAGCAGCAGTTAGCAGCCCTTGTACAAGGAACGCAAACTGCTACCTCCCCTGGAATTCAGGCAGGCAGCGTGTACCAGATTCTCAACAGGTACAGTTTTAAGGCATTAGAGATCGCCGGCTGGGGCACTGCTAATCAATCGTTGGCGGATCAATGGGATTATTTAGGCGGACAAAACCAGCAATTTAAAGTGCAGGCCGCGGGAAGTGGACGATACCTGTTAACGCCTATGCATGTTTCGGGCAAGTGTTTGGAAATATATGGCTGGAATGGCGTCAATGGTGGTATTGCGGACATATGGGCTTACACCGGTACTGGCGGAAATAATCAAAATTGGCTAATTCAGGCAACCGATAATGGATATTATAAGATTGTAAATGTAAACAGCGGAAAAGCGCTGGAAGTTGCTTCAGGCTCTTCACCCGCAATTCCACTCAGAAATGGCAGCGCTGTTGATCAATCTGATTACACCGGCGGCAAAAATCAGCAATGGGCGTTTTTGAAATTGTAAGCTAAAAAAAGGCAGAGTCAATCCAGGTCCTTTCAAAAAATCGTTAATGCCTCCGTTAAACCCGGGGCGTTGGCGATTTTTTTGTTGCATGCTAATGATTTTAAGGCAGCGGGAACGAAGTTTTACCGGTATAGTGATGCCTTAAAACGGCGGGTGTAACAGTTCATAAAAAAGTTGCGCTTGAAGATAATGGTAACCCCGTTAATTTGGGGGGTAAAGAGATGATTTCTTAGGCGGGTTTTTATCAAATTGAACATTTCACACTCTATTTAATGACTTTTGTACCCCCTTTTCCATTTTTCCCCGCTATACTTTTATCGCCGAATCAATAAACCTAAGACGGTATTAAAACATTGGCGGCCCAAATTAGCCGGTTACGACGGTTTGGGACACCTGTTTTTAAACAGCTCGTTTTTATTAATTATCATTTCGCTTTGCGAAAAATGAAACATAACCAATAAAATAAACAACCGGTATAACCTAATATTCATGACAAACACAAAAGTTATGTTAAATTCTGCACTGTCCAAAATATTGGCAGCAATTTTATTGCTCTTAATTACAACAATATTTGCCGCTAACGCCGCTGTTATCTCCTACAAAAAAGAGGCTAACGGGCTTTTATTTAAATTAGATAACGGCCTGATGAAGGTTACTGTTTGCAGGGATGATATAATTGAAGTAAAATATACAGTTTTTAAAGACTTTATCAACAAGCCTTCATTAATCGTCAACGCTAAATGGCGTTTTCCTTCTTTTAAGGTTACAGAAGACAAGAACCAGGTTGCCGTCATAACCGCAAAGTTGAAAGTAATTATAAACAAAGCCACTAACAATGTTAGGTATGAAGACCTTCGTGGTAAGGAAATCACTTCCGAAGATAATAAAAGTATTACCCCAGCCACCATTGCCGGGATAAGTACCTATAATATAAACAGCCAGTTCAATTCACCTAAAGACGAGGCGCTTTTCGGCCTGGGCTGCCACCCGGTTGATACCGGTTCTATCAATTATAAAGGCAGAAACCAGGATATGACCATAAAATATCTGACCGGAGCGGTGCCGGTACTGCTTTCCACCAAAGGTTATGGCCTGATGTGGGATAATTATTCCGCATCAAATTTTTACGGAGCCGAAGCAGGGAATACCAAATTCAAATATGTGTCAGAAAGCGGCAGGCAGCTTGACTATTACTTTTTTTATGGACCCACATTCGACCAGATTATCAACCTGTATCGTACAGCCACAGGCAAGGCCCCCATGTTTGCCAAATGGGCTTTCGGGCTATTCCAGTCGCAGGATAAGTATACGAGCCAGGACGAAATATTATCAGTTAAGGACCAATACCGCGATAATCACATTCCCGTAGATGTTATCGTGCAGGATTGGTACTATTGGGACCCATTCCCGATTGGGGTTCATATAATGAACCCTGGCCGTTATCCCGATCCCCAAAAGATGCTTGGTGAATTGCACAAAGCCAATATTCATGGGATGTTATCTATCTGGCCTGTTTTTGGCAAGGGGACCAACGATTTTGATACCCTGAAAAAAATGGGTGGATTAACCAATATTACCTGGGATAATATCGTAACCCATACGTTTGACAGCTATTATGATGCGCACAACCCAAAGGCACGCCAATTATATTGGGACATGGCGCGTGACAGCCTTGTAAAAAGGTATGGCTGGGATGCCTGGTGGGTTGACCAGTGCGAGCCGGACAACGGCCCGTTGTTGGACGAACGCCGTAAGGCGAACTTCTGGACAGGGAAGGGCATCGATTATTTTAACACGTATTCGCTGGAACATTCAACCGGTATCTACCAGGGCTGGCGCCGGGATATTCCAAAAAAAAGGGCGTTTTTCTTATTAAGGCAGTCCTTTGCCGGTGAGCAACGAAATGCTGCCGTGCTGTGGTCGTCTGATATATCCTGTTCGTTTGAGGCATTTAAAAGCCAGGTGCCGCAAGGGATAAACGCGTGTGCATCTGGCATCCCTTACTGGACATCGGACATAGGCGGGTACCACTATAACTGGGGCGTGCCCGATTGGTCAAAGCCGGAATTCAGGGAACTGTTTACCCGCTGGTTCCAGTTTGGAACTTTTTGCCCCATTATGCGCATTCATGGCAAAGGCGAACGGGCCATATTTTCGAAGAACTGGAACGAAGACACAAGGGCGATTCTTTTAAAATACGACAAACTGCGTTATCGCCTGTTGCCTTATATCTATTCACTTGCTGCAAAAACCACGCTCGAAAATTACACCATGATGCGTTCGCTTGCATTTGATTTCAGGAATGATACCAACGTTTATAAAATACCCGACCAGTATATGTTTGGTCCGGCATTTTTGGTTAACCCGGTAACCGCCAAAGGCAAAGCAGACAGAAAAGTTTATTTACCCGGATCGGACCTGTGGTATAATTTCTGGACCGGTGAAAAGGCCCGCGGAGGCAAAACCATTAATGCAGCTGCGCCGATAGGCCTTTTACCATTATATGTTCGGGCAGGTTCCATTGTCCCCATGGGCCCTGAAGTGGAGTACGCCACCCAAAAAACAAATAAGGTTATCGAACTACGTGTCTACCCCGGCGCCGATGGCCGGTTTACTTTTTATGAGGACGAGAATGATAATTACAATTATGAAAAGGGGCAATATGCCTCCTTTACACTAGCCTGGAATGACCAACGGAAAGAACTAAGCATATCAGGTACCAAAGGGAATTTTCCTGGCATGTTAAAGCAACATATCTTCAATATTGTTATGGTAGATGGCAGCCATGGTTCAAGCTCAATAGCAACGACTAATGTTGATGAAACGGTTAAATACGTTGGTAAACCAATGGTTGTAAAATTGCGGTGAAGAGCGTTTTGAAATGCACCGGCAACTCGGTTGAAGCATCATAAAGCGTAAAAAAGATAGTTTTTAGTTGATGAAACCCTTAATTTATTTGAAAAGAAACGGGTTGATGCGTTCCGGGGTGAGATACGGGACGCATTTTTTATTGAATAAACAGGTATTAATCCCGGGCATGAAACTAAAGAGTATCCATTTTTTATTCATCCACAAATTGTCAGCATATGCAGCATTTATATTATCTTAGTAAATACCTTAAAAAGTTAATCTGTTGCCTTGGGCTTTTTTCAAATGATACTCGATGCGCGTAAAATTTTATTTTCTTGTTGGGATAGCAATAATTTTTGCATGTAATGGCGCTTTTGGGCAAAGCAGTCAGTACCGGTTTTCGCACCTGGATATCACCAACGGTCTGTCACACAATCAGGTAAATAGCATATTTAAAGATTCGCAAGGCTTTATGTGGTTTGGCACAGCGTCGGGCCTTAACCGGTATGACGGCTATAATTTTAAATTGTTTAAGCATGATGCCAGTAATAAAAGCTCTATTAGTGATGATTTTGTTTACAAAATTTTTGAAGGCCCCGGTAAAAAATTATGGATATCAACGCGGGGCGGGTATTGTTTTTATGATCCGGAAACGGAACAGTTTAACAGTGATATGCAGCCGTTGCTCCGTTCTTTAAAGCTTCCTGGTTATCCCCTTGTTTCTAAAATAGTGCGGTCTGGCTCAGCGGACTTTTGGTTTTTGATCCCTGACTCCGGTATTTACAGATACAATTTCTTGACCGGGCAGACCAAACGGTATTATCATGCTATTCATTCAATATCATCGTTATACTCAAGTTCCATCGCGGATATCGCCGCTGATGGCAGAGGCAATATATGGATAGTTTACAGCGACGGGGTCGTTGAGCTGTTTGATAATAAACTTAATAAAATTAGCTATAAGTCTGATGCTTTTAGTAAGGTAACCCACAATAAAAACGGAAACTATTCCTTAACAGTTGATCGGGATAATGATTTATGGCTTTACGAATCATACGTTGAATCGGGTGTGTTTTATTACAAACCGTCAACTGGGGTTCTTAGGCACATTGATAAGGAATCAGCCGGCGTAAAATTAAAAGCAAGCGTCATTAATAATATTATTCAAGCCGATGACGGCTTGATATGGATTGCCACCGATCACGGCGGCATAAGTGTACTGGATAAAAGGAATTTCGCCATCTCTTACCTGCTCAACCGCGAAGACGACCCCACATCGTTAAAACAAAACAGTCTGTTTTTGTATAAGGATAACCTGGGTATTATATGGGCCGGTACTTTTAAAAAAGGTATAAGTTATTATCATAAAAATATTATCAGGTTTCCGCTCTACAGGCATATTGCCTCTGATCCGGGTAGTTTGAGTTTTAACGATGTTGACAAGTTTGCCGAAGATAAGGCGGGAAATTTATGGATTGGCACCAATGGCGGTGGTTTGATTTATTTCAATCGCAAAACGGGCAAATTTACACAGTATAAACACGACCCGGGGAATCCCAATAGCCTGAGCAACGATATAATCGTTAGTCTATGTATCGATCACGAGCAAAAATTATGGATAGGCACTTATTTTGGCGGCCTGGATAGTTTTGATGGAGCCACATTTACCCATTACAAACACAACGACAAATTAGCTACCAGTGTTGCTGACGACAGGATATGGAGCATCATAGAAGATTCATCGCACCGCTTGTGGATAGGAACATTTGCCGGAGGTCTTCAAATTTTTGATCGCTCAAAAAAAATATTTTATCACCCGTATAAACAGACTGATATCAGGTGCCCGATGATAGGCTCACTTCTCGAGGATAAGTTCGGCAATATTTGGACAGGTGGATACCTGGGTGTGGACGTAATATTAAAAAAAGAGAAAAAAGTAATTCATTACGTCTCAAATGGCAGCGGCATAAATAGTATAGTCGATAATACCATAAATAGCATTAACGAAGATAGCCGAGGGTTGATTTGGTTGGCCACATCAGGTGGAATAACCATTCTGAACGCTAAGACAAACACTTTTACCTCGTTAACGACAAAAAACGGGCTACCTGCAAATTCAATATCGAATACCCTGGAGGATAATAAAGGAGCCATGTGGTTAAGCTCGTCAAACGGCTTAAGCCGTATCTCCTTAACACCGGGAGCCAATGGTTTTAACTTCCATTTTGAAAATTTCGATGAAATGGACGGTCTGCAAGGCCGCGAATTTAACATAAATTCCGCTTTAAGGACACGCAAGGGCGAGTTGATATTTGGAGGCGGTGACGGGTTTAATATGTTTGATCCGGCAAGTATAGAGCCTGTTACAAACAGGCCAAAACTAGTGTTTACCGATTTTCAGCTGTTCAATAAGAGCGTAACAGCAAATGAGGCTGTTGATGGCCACGTAGTACTTTCAAAAGCTATATCAGTTACTCATGAAATAACACTCAACCACAGCGAAAATGTATTTTCCATAGAGTTTGCGGCTCTTGATTTTCTTAACCCCGGCAAAGTAAAGCATCAGTATATGCTCCAGGGTTTCGACAAAGGATGGGTAAATGCAGACAATAGAACCCGAAAGGCTAACTATACAAACCTGGACCAGGGCGATTATGTCTTTAAAGTCCGGGCATCCAATTCCGCGGGCGTATGGAATCCGGATTATATTTCCTTAAAAATCAAAGTACTGCCGCCATTCTGGAAATCAACCCTGGCCTATGTCATTTACCTGGCGTTGTTTATTAGCATACTGTTGTTTATCCGGCAACGGGGCATACAAAAAATAAGAAGGCAATTTGCTGCTGAAAAAGAAAAGGAGGAGGCAAAATTATTAATTGAACAGGAACGCCAGGAAGTTAGGCGCATGCAGGAGCTCGACCAACTGAAAATTAAATTTTTGACTAACGTAAGCCACGAATTCCGAACACCGTTGTCTTTAATTATGGCGCCTGTTGACAAAATGCTTAACCGTGCCGACCAGGAGCAGAAAGAGCAGCTTAGCATGATAGGAAAAAATGCCAGGCGGTTACTGAACCTGGTAAACCAGTTGCTTGATTTCCGCAAGATGGAAGTTCAGGAGTTAAAGCTGCACAGGAAGCCGGGGGATATTGTGAGGTTTATCAAGGAAGTAAGCTTGTCGTTTATAGATATTGCCGAAGAAAAAGGGATTGATTTTGTGTTCGATACCACCGATAATTCCTTATGTACCAGTTTTGACCACGATAAGATAGAAAGAATATTATTCAACCTCATATCAAATGCTTTTAAATTTACCCCGGCGGGCGGTAATATTAGCGTACTTCTTAATTTGGATAAAGGGCCTGGTACTGATGTGTTGCTTGAAATAAAAGTGATTGATACAGGAATTGGTATTCCATTTGAAAAACAGCATAAAATTTTCGAACGTTTTTTTCAGCACGATGTTCCGGAGTCAATGATCAACCAGGGCAGCGGCATAGGTCTGGCGATTACGCGTGAATTTGTGAAGATGCATGGAGGAGAAATAACGGTTGAAAGTGAGCCCGATCATGGCAGTTGTTTCATTATCAAACTGCCGCTTATTATCGATGAGGCCCCCCAAACCGTTCTTTCAACGGAGAGTGTTGCAGATAATGAAAAATTGAACCTCGTTCGCCACAATGAAAATAAGAGTACTCCTACACAGCAACATACAACTAAAAAACCGGGGGTTCTTTTGGTAGAGGACAACGATGATTTTCGTTTTTACCTAAAGGATAATTTAAAAGATATATTTTTTATTACAGAAGCTTCAAACGGGAAAGACGGTTGGCAAAAGGCTCTTTCCCAACATCCGGATATTATTGTAAGTGATATCAGCATGCCTGAAATGACTGGTATTGAGCTTTGCAAAAAACTAAAGGCTGATAAGCGTACATCGCATATTCCCGTTGTCTTGTTGACAGCTTTGACGGGTGAGGCCGAACAATTAAAAGGGCTGGAAATCGGAGCTAACGATTATATGACAAAGCCTTTTAATTTCGAAATACTGCTCTCAAAAATAAAGAACATCCTTATTCTTCGCGACACCTATAAACGGACTTATAAAAAACAAATGGACGTGCAATTACAGGAGAAACCTTTGCAAAATGAGGACGAGAAACTGTTGCGGAACATAGTTGAATATATCGAACGCAATATAGTAAACGAGAATCTGTCCGTTGAAGAATTAAGCCGCCAGATGAATATGAGCCGGGGATCGCTCTATAATAAGGTGTTGATGCTTACGGGTAAATCTCCTGTTGAATTTATCCGTTCCATCCGACTAAAAAAAGCGGTGTATTTACTCGAAAATAGCCAGCTGACCATAAGCCAGATATGCTACGAAGTCGGCTTTAACACACCCAAATATTTTACAAAACTGTTTAAGGAAGAATATAATATTCTCCCGTCTGCATATACCAGTTCAGTTCGCCAAAAGAAAAACTCAACTGAAGCTGAAAATAAACACTAATAATTTAACATGAGTTTGATATAAACATCCCGCGCCTCATCCCAAACGCCTGGCCGGTTGACAGTTATTGTAAGAGATGGGGTTAAAAAAGCATTTTTATCGGGTAGCGCGTTCCATTTTTGCACGCGGAACACCCGGAACGCTGTGAAACATGCTCATTATTAGTGATTTATATATTTAACACGAATTTGTATGATAAATTAACGTTAATTTAACACAGCTTCGATATAAACAGGCGCCCCCTAACTCAAAACGCCTGTTCGTCCCTACAATTATCCTGATGAAGGGGGCTCAAAAAGACATCTTTATTGGGCAGCGCGTTCCATTTTTGCACACGGAACACCCGGAACGCTGTGAAACATGTTGACTATCAGTGCTTTTAAATTTAACGATGAATTCTTATATCGAACTCCCAAGCAGGTATTGGTGTCCCGTTTGGTCAAATAGTCCGGATCGATTTTTATAAATGCCCACATATATAGGCAAGTTAGCCGGTAGGATATTTATAAATATCTTATTTGCAATAAGTTACGGCGTTTAAACATTTGGTCTATATTTTTGCTCAACTCTGCCACTCCCACCTTTGTAACTAAACATAGCTTCGTTTCTTAAGAATATAGGCTCGGTATGATGTGTTAAATCTCTATCCGGCCTTATTCCCCAATTGTAATAATAGACCAACGCTTACTACTTTATTTTTTGAGACAGTTAACAGGTTTTGCCTGTGGCTAAAGTTTTTTAATGGCAATTCGGCTGCGTATGCAAAAGGATTCCGGTAAAGTAGATTTTAGGTCGGTTCGCGGCACTTGTTATCATCTAAAATATTAAACCAGAATAAATTATGAATGAAGATTAAATCCGGGTAACCACTAAACCAAAAACCAATGAACCAATTATTAAAAAACCTTAAAATTCCTTTACAAAATGGATAAAAATTTACAAAAGAGAATGAGATACCATATTCCCTTATTTATAGCAAGTATGTTGCTATGTTTTTCAGGCTACGCCCAAACGCTCGGTATCTCCGGAAAGGTAACAGACGCCGAGAACTCTGAACCGCTGATAGGAGTAAGCATTAAAGTTAAAGGGACAGTAACCGGCGCCTTAACTGCAATGGATGGTAGTTATATGATAAAGGCAAAACCAGGTGATATACTTGTCTTTAGCTATTTGAGTTTTACATCCCAGGAAATAACAGTTAAACAAAGCAGCGTAATTAATGTAAAGCTTAATTCAACATCCAGCAACTTAAACGAAGTGGTTGTTATTGGATATGGTAAGGCGAAAAGAAAAGATGTCACAGGTTCAATAAGTTCAATCTCAGGAGAAGACTTACGCCAAACCCAACCGACTACTTTTGACCAGGCCCTGCAAGGAAAAGTTGCGGGGGTTGTGGTTCAACAGGTATCGGGCCAACCTGGTGGCGGCGTATCTATTCAAATACGTGGCGTGTCTTCAATAAGTGGCTCTAATTCGCCACTGTATGTTATAGATGGCATTATTATTCCTCCAACCAACGACCCGGGTAAAGGTTCCAATCCATTAAATACAATCAATCCGGCCGAAATAGAATCAATAAATGTATTGAAAGATGCTTCGGCAACCGCCATATACGGTTCGCAGGCAACCAACGGTGTAATTGTTATTACTACAAAAAGGGGCAAAGCCGGCGCACCGCAGATAGCTTATGATGGCTATAGCGGTTACCAGGAAATACCAAAGCGGATGCCGGTGGTGAACTTACAACAGCTTGCCACTTTCATTAACGCGCGGGCCGTTGCCTGGGGCTTTGACAGCAGGCCCGAATTTGCCAATCCCCAATATTTAGGTACCGGTACCGACTGGCAAAAAGCACTATTCAGAAGAGCCCCCCAAAACAGTCACACAATTACAATAAGCGGCGGAGATGCCAGAACCCAATATTTACTGTCAACCTCGTATTTTAACCAGGAAGGGATAGCCCTTGGATCTGACTTTACAAGATATTCGCTACGGTTGAATTTAGATAACAAAACCACTAATTGGCTAAAAATAGGAACAAGCCTTCAATTGGCACATGTTAATGAAAATGTAAATTCGACTGCCAATAATGTAATTAACGCTGCGCTAAACAATACCCCTGATGTTGCGGTAACAAACCCTGACGGCTCCTGGGGTGGTGTTACCAACCCCAGTGGTTGGGTGCAACCTACTGCCAACCCGGTGGCATTGGCCAAAATAGTCAAAAACCTAAGGAAGAGAAATCAAATATTCGGCAATGTGTATGCCGAGATACAATTTACTAAAGATCTATCCCTGCGAAATGAACTTTCCGGTAATTTCGATTTTAATACAGAAGACAGTTTTTCGCCAACTTATGCTTTTGGCAAAGGTACTCCCAGCCCTAACAGCGGTTCCTCTAACGCCAGCCAAAATTTTTATACAGTAATACGCAATTTTCTAACTTATAACCATAATTTTAATAAACTTCATATCGATGCTTTATTAGGGCACGAAGCGCAGGAGAGCACTTTCGAAAATGTTGGCGCCGGGCGAAGAAATTTCCCTTCAAACAATGTGCAGGCCATTAATGCGGGGGATGCTACCACCGCCACAAACTCAGGCGATAATTCGGGCTATGATGGTGGCTCTGCACAGGAGTCCTATTTCGGCCGTATCAATTTTTCGTGGGATGATAAATATCTGCTCACCGGCAATATACGAAACGATGGTTCTTCAAATTTTCCAGCCAGCGATCATTGGGTTACTACCTATTCAGGTGGATTTGCCTGGAAAATTAATAATGAGGCATTTTTGAAAAATGTGAAGAGTATAAATGAACTGAAGTTGAGGCTTGGTTATGGGCTTACCAATAATCAAGGCATACCGGGCAATACTTTTATAACTCAACTTACATCGGTGGCTAATAGCCTGGCTGGTACAGCGCAGTTTCAGAGCAATTTGGCAAATCCGTTCGTAAAGTGGGAAAAAACAGATTATTACAGTGGAGGCATTGACGGATCGTTTTTTAATGGGCGGTTAAGTTTTTCATTAGATGTTTACGATCGCGAAACGCACGGACTTTTATTGAAGGTACCGCTTCCATTATATACCGGTACTGCTGCTGGTTATTCGCCGGGAACTATGGCAGCACCCTACGCCAATGTCGGTTCGCTCAGCAATAAGGGGTTTGACATCCAAATCAGTTCTAACAATATTAATTCTAAAAATTTTAATTGGAAAACAAGTGTTACCGTATCGCGGAACGTTAACAAAGTGCTCGATTTAGGTTCCGGTGGAAGTCAAGCTAACTTAAGCGAGTCATTTAACAACGATGTAATTGAAAAAACGGTGGTGGGCCAGCCCATCGGCGAATTTTATGGTTACATATTTGACGGAATTTTTTCAACGCCCAGTGATTTTCAAAACCATGCCAGGCCTGTGGACCAAAGCGGCAAGCCTTATCCAATTTCTCAGTCAGGCGGGGGTATTTGGTACGGCGACCGTATGTTCAAGGATTTGAATGGCGATGGTGTTATAGACTCAAGAGACGAAACATTTTTGGGTTCACCGATCCCAAAATTCCAGTATGGTATCAATAATACATTTAACTACAAAAATTTTGATTTAAATATTTTCTTCAGCGGCAGCTATGGTAACAAAGTGTTCAATCAATTGGCTGTATCGCAAACTAATTCACAAAACAATACCACCTATTTTACATCGGTATTAAATTATGCAAAATTGGGTTTAAAAGATCCTAATGGATCAGCATCCGATATCAACAATGTATATGTTACCAACCCGAACACAACAATTGTAGGGTTGAGAAATGACAATACCAATGGTAATCTTCGTCCAAATAGTTTGTTTATTGAAGATGGCTCATTCCTGCGGTGCAAAGACATCACATTGGGTTATCGGTTATCAGAAAGCCTTTTATCAAAAATATCAGTACGTTCTGTTCGGGTATATGCTACTGTATCCAATGCCTTTTTAATTACAAAATATAAGGGCATGGACCCTGAAATCGGCTCATGGAATCCGCTTCAGGCAGGTTGGGACAACGGTAATTATCCTCTGCCAAGAGTATATACTATTGGTGCAAACATAACCTTGAAATAATAAAACGATCACTGATTTAAAATATATGTTTATGAAATCAATTAACAAAATTATCATCATCATGCTATTTGCAGCGGCAATGGCTGGATGTAAAAAGAATTTCCTGGACCGTCCGTCTAACTCGCAGATCAGTTCTAACAATTTTTACAAAACCACTGCCGATTTACGACTGGCTACGGCAAGCCTATACGCCGGTGCCGAGTGGTTTCGATGGAATAATAACGCTTTGATACCGCTTGGCGATGTATTGGCCGGCACCGGCAGTTTTCAATATAATGGCGACTTGGTACAGCTTTTTACGCGCACTATTACCGGGCAAAACAACCTTGTGTCAGATGGCTGGATTGGCTTATACAGTATTATAGCGCAGTGCAATACAGTTATTAATGCCATACAGCAACAGGCGTCTCCGTCCATTTCGGCAACAGACAAAAATGCTGCCATTGCGGAGGCAAAATTTATTCGTGCCGTAGCATATTATCATTTGGCTGTTTATTGGGGGGCTGTACCCATTATTGAAGATAACACCAAACTGATCAAAGATCCGCTGCTTAACCGCAATATTGTTTCGGATGTCTACAAATTCGCTACCAAAGATCTGACGTACGCAGCGCAAAACCTTCCCAAAACAGATGAAAAAGGCCGGGTAACTACCTGGTCGGCGCAGGGGATGCTGGGCAAAGTGTATTTGACCATGGCCGGTGTAGGCAAAAGTGGCGGGACGCGCGACCAGGCTTTGTTGGACAGTGCCAAAAAGTATGCGGGCAATGTGTGTAAAAATAGCGGATTGACGTTGTTTAACAGCTATTATGACCTTTTCAAGGCGCAAAACAACGATAACCCGGAATCATTATTTGCCCTTCAATGGGCTGCCGGTGTGGGTTATGGTAATGGCAACGACATACAAACTTATTTTTCACCAACTTCCGATGTGCTTCCCCAAAAGCAAGGTGGATGGGAAGGCTTGCAGCCAACCTACGATTTATACCGGATGTATTCAGCTAAGGACACAGTAAGGCGCAAAGCGACTATTATGCTCAACGGAGATTATTATCCGGAATTGAATGCAGCCGGCGGCGGTTATAAGGCGGGCGGTACGGGCATGAAAAAGCATGTTATTGGCAACGAAAAAGATAACAATGCGCCAACAATGGATATTTGGTCGTCAGTTGAACACGTAATGATACTTAGATTGGCCGACGTGTATTTGGTGTATGCCGAAGCTGTTTTGGGTAATAACGCTGCTACTGCAGATGGTAATGCGCTGTACTATTTCAATGCTGTGCGGAAAAGGGCCGGCGTGGATCCTGTGGCTGTGCTGGATCCTGTTACACTGCGCACCGAGAGAAGAATTGAACTTGCTTTTGAAGGACAATATTGGATAGACCTCGTTCGGTATTCATATTATGATCCGACTAATGCTGTGAAATTACTTAATGATCAGGATGCCACTCACGGTAGGATTTCGTTTACTTATGATCCTGCAACGCATATTGCTAAAAGGGATACTACTGCCCTTCCATCTACGCTTCCGGCAACTATTAGTTCATTCACGTTACCAATTCCGGCATCAGAGTTAACCAGTGACCCCAAATTGACACAGCCACCGGTACCTTATTATTAGTTTAAATAATTAAAAATATATAATTATGAAAAAGAATTTATTTATCCGTTTGTGTTTATTGCCACTGCTCTTCGCAATGGTGGCTCTAATCCCTGCTTGTAAGAAGAACAACGACAGTGGCGCTGCCCCTGTTATTACCGGCGTAAGACTTTATAAAGCGTCGCCTGCCGATTCAGTATTAAAAAGTGTGCAGCCCCAGGGCCAGTATGTGGTTCTAGAAGGCCGTCACCTGAAAAATGCGGTGCTGATAACTTTTGACGGTGTGAGGCTACCTTTCAACATTGCGCTGTTTTCAGATACAAGCGCAGTTGTACAGATACCTTCAGTAATCCCATATGACAATGTTCCGGCCAGTGATTTAAACACCATTAAATACACGACCACAGCCGGGTCCACAACTTTCAAATATAACATCATAATACCGCCGCCCGATATAACTGGTATTTCAAACGAAGACGCCGCCGCCGGCGACTCTGTTAAGATATACGGCGTAAATTTCTTTTTAATAAAGAGTTTAACCTACGCAGGTATAACTATACCTGCTAACGGATATTCGCATTCAGCCGATGGGACAATTATTAGTTTGGCAGTACCTCCGGGTATTCCGCAAACCGGCGGCATTGTTTCGGTTACTACAAAATCAGGGGTAGCCACCACCACATACAATGTTGAAGATTTTGTTGACGGCGTGTTCCAAAACTGGGACAATGTTAACGGTTATCCATGGGGTTGCGGTTCATCAAACAGCTCCACAGATTATCCGGGCAATACGAATTGGTATGGTGTATTCAGCGCATCTAACATGGCGGCGCACGATGGCAGTTGGTGGGCTCATCCCGGCGTAAATATGGGAGG
>Ga0105240_10003504_pt1 | contig 24341 bp, 26 predicted proteins | sample KBSC54metaG_FD_80426 | JGI IMG/M metagenome (GOLD analysis project Ga0105240, IMG submission 80426) | Corn rhizosphere microbial communities from Kellogg Biological Station, Michigan, USA - KBS C5-4 metaG | ecosystem: Host-associated > Plants > Roots > Rhizosphere > Soil | place: Michigan, USA...
CAGCATCGCGTTGAAATGAGGCTCTTCTTCTGTGGTTAGGACCAGCTTCTTGGAGGTGAACCCGTGACGCTCGGCATTCATCTTTGAGATCTGCTTCCCCTCCCAAGTCTTAACGCCGCCCTTAGCGCCGTTTATCCTATTCGCGTCGATTTGTCTCTGGGACACTTGGCACCATCCTTGTCTCTTTTCGAAAGTCGCTTGATATTGCTGCGGGTCTTTCTTGACTAAACTCTAGTGCGGAGGGATGGGAGGTGAGGTCGCTTGGAAATTTTCGACGTGGCTATTTGGTTTCGTTTGTTGGAGTTGGGATGGTACGGATTTTTAATTTTTGTCGTGACCGAAATCCTGGTATCCGTTCCTGTGCTTAGTGACTACCCTTGCCGCCAATATTTCGACCAAGTTGATGGGGTAATTTGAACCACGAACGGACGCCTTCCTGGCGATACTTTTCGTCTATCAAAATCGTCCTCCGGGTGTTATCGGCTCGGCCACCGTTGGTATTCTTTAGATCATGACGCCGGACGAGCGAATCGAGGAAGCGCGCCGTCTCGGCAGCGTGGAACTCAATCTCAGCGGCAACCAGCTGACAGCCATCCCCGATGTCTCACCCAGCTCACCAACCTCCAGACCCTCGATCTGGGTCGCAACCTGCTTTGGCTTTGCCCACGGCATTATCGGCCTTTGCAGTCGTGTTGAGTCTCACTCGATGCCGCGTTAGTCCTGGCCGAGAGTTCATGCCCGCGTGAGGCGGGGCATCGGGCGTAACCGATGCACTGCATCCGACCAATAGCCATGTCGCCCCGTGTCATTGATTGCGGGCACCGATCTCCGCATGTTGTTTGTAAGATCGCATCATGGTAAGCGACTGTTATTAGTGGCCGGTATGGACAAGTTGGAGGAGATCGTCGAAGTCCATGCCGCTATGGTGCGCCGCATCGCGATTGTTTATGAACGCCACCCTGACATGGTCGACGATTTGGTGCAGGATGTTTGGATCGCCGTGTGGCAGGCGCTGCCACGCTTGAATGACCACGCTACGCTAAAAAGCTATATTGCCCGTATCACGCAGAACATCTGCGTCACTCATGTCCGGCGCTCTCTCGTGCGGCAGACCCAGCCGCTGAGCGACACCTTTCCCGATCCCGCCCAGGCTTCCGATGAAGCCACAGCCAATGCTATGCGCCTGGCCCGGCTAATCGAGGCTGTGCGGAACCTTCCTGAAAATCTTAAGGCGGTGGCAACTCTTTATCTGGAAGACATGCCGGTGCGGGACATCGCCGTTGCATTGGGCATCAGCGAGAGCAACACCTCAGTACGGCTCCACCGCGCCAAAGCCGCTATCAGGCTCAGCTTCGGAGATCCTTCATGACTTCTTTGCCTCCACATGATCCGCTAATTACTCTTTGGCAGACGGCACCACAGCCCGACGCGCAACACCTGCTGCAGGATTTGCAGCGCCTGAACCGGCTGCATAGGCGGCTGAACCGGATCGTATTTGCGATCCTGTGCGGCATTTCTCTACTACTTATCTTCGAGGAGACTACGGGGCGCGTCAGGACGCATGGCGCGCTCAGTGCGATCTGGATTCTCGGTCTTGTAGCCGGCGTGGTCTGGCACCGGCGCGCTCGATGCAACCGCTCAGATGCGCTCACTTTGGATACGGTCAGCCTGTTGAAATTTATGATCGCGCGGGCAAAAAGCGATCTGTTTATCGCACGATGTCTCTATGCCGGCGTGCCGTGTGGCGCGATGGTTGGTTTCTTTGTGGCGAAGCTTGCAGGCATCGGCGCGCCGCCGTCTGCAATTGCCGCTCATCCGCTCCTTCACGTGATTCAGACGGGTGCTGGTGTGGCTGCTTTGATCGCCATGATGGTGACGGGCGCCATCCTGGCACGGTCGAGGCGCGTTCAGGTTCAGCAACTCAGCGAAAAGCTGAGAATGATCCAAACCGATGTGTAAGATTTGCGTTCATGGCGCGACTGGAGTACTGACGGCTGACCACCATGGCAGTCCGATCTGTTACTTCGGGAGGAACGATGCTCAAAAGACTCAACGCAAATATCATTATTGCTTTCTGTACAAGCTGCGCGCTGATCGCGTTTGCCTTCTACGAACGCTATGAAGGTCCTATTCAGGTGCGCGCTACCACGTTTTACATGGCCGCCGCTGTGATCTGCTTGTTGCCGGTGGTCTACGGCCTGTTGCGCTGCAAGACCTGCCGGGCTCAGATTCCGAAGGCTGGCGGATAAACGACCGGTCCCTGGATTCCATCGAGAGCACCCTCGCTTAGTTCCAAGGCCATGAATGCTTCAGATGGAAATGGGCCTTCCAGCAACTTGGCTTTCTCCGTTGAGAAGCCGAATCTTGGATAGTAGCCGGGGTGTCCGACGACGATGACGATCTTTTCGCCTCGGGCTCGCAACAGCTCCAGCCCATGCCGAACGAGTCGCCCGCCAATCCCCTTGTGCTGATGATCGGGGTGGACCGCCAGAGGCGCCAACGCGACTGCTGATACGAGCGCAGCCGACGCGCGGACCGACATTCGGCTGAACAAGATGTGACCAACGATGGCGCCGTCCAGTTCGGCGACAAGGGATAGGAGCGCGTGCTCATCGCGCAACTCATCCACCAAATCGGCCTCCCCGGAACCTCCAAAGGCTGCTTCGTTAACGGCCCGGATCGTCGAACGCTCGCCGAGGTTTCCGCTGTCTTCCATTCGAATATGGACAGAATGATCCGTTGCTAATGAGTTCAAAGACATGACTTGTTCGCTCCAGTAGTTTTGAAAGGATGGGAAGACACACTACGCCGGATCGACGGAAAAGCTCGTCCCGGCTGGAGCTAGCGGACAGTCACAGGCAATAACGTAGCAGATTCGGGTTCAGATGCAAAGGCGCGAATCGCCTGCTTCAGGCCGGGGGCTCCGGAAGCTGGCGCAGAATCGACTGGTCCTTGATATTGCGATCGTCGGCCAGCAGAAACGCCTTGCTGAGGATTTGTGAGAGTTTATGGTCGCCTTCGAACGGCAGCGCCAGGTTGCGCGGCTTGGCTTTGGTGGCCGCTCCTTCTACGATGCACAAGTAACGGCTGCCGGGCTCGATGAGAACGTTTCCGCTACCTATGTGGATGCGGTAGGTTGCCACGTCGCCTCGAATGGTTAGGAAACGGCCATCGATGCGGCAACGGTCGCCGATGGAGAGCCGCGGCAGAATCCGCGCCAGGATGCCCGCGCGGTTTTTCGCCATCTCTGTCAGTTCGCCAAAGGAAAATGCGTTCCAGTATTCCTGAAAGGGTGCGGTCTGTCCCTGTCCCCAGGATGGATCGTTGACGATGCTGGTGACGCCGGTGAAGAGATCGATGTCGCGCATCACTTCGCTGAAAACTGCGGGGGGAATCGATTCCAGTTTCTGCGGCGTGCCGTTGCCGTCTGAGCAGCGCACTTCGCCAGTGCGGATCAACAGGTACACGTTGTGGCCGGTGACTTCGTTCTCGTTGAACGGGAAATCGACGGCGTACTTCGCGCGCAGGCCGAACTCCGGCAGCTCGAGCGTGGGTGTGTTGTGGGAATCCCATTGGCCCATGACACGGAATTCCCAGCCGCGTTGGTGGGCAAGCGCGGCGAACTGCGACTGGCGCAAAATATGGGCGGCGAATCGATTCGAATATATGGCGGTTTCGCGCTCGGCGCCGGTGATGAGGTAAACCTCGCGGTGCGCTTGCTTGAATGGCTGGCGGATGCCGTGGTCTTCGAGCCAGCAGCGCCAATGGAAAATCGTTTGTATATCGGATGACACCGGATGCCAGAGTCTGGCCGTCTGTTGAGCGGCGAGGTCGATTTCTCTCTCGGCGGCATCGATGACACGGCCGTTGTGCCAGAGGCCGGGGCCGCTGTCGAACTGCCAGATCAACCGGCGCGACATGTCCGCCAGCAAGGGATGATCGAGGTAACAGGTCCGCAGCGTTTCGATGGGGATGGCGCGTTGGGTCAGCAAGAGACGCTCGATGCGGGTGCGGTACGCGGAGAGCATCTTCTCCATGTCTTTCACCGCGCGTTGCAGATCCTTCCACTCTTCGGCGTGATGCTCCTTGACGTAAGCCGGCGGGGCTTTCAACGGCTTTCCCGATTCGTCGCTCCAGTCTATAGCCGCGGAAGTTGTTTCGGCGATGGAAACGCACGCGTAACAATTTCCGAAGCGTTCGGTGCGAGTGCCGTCAGGTCCGAGTCCGCAATCCGGCGTGCTCATCTCTTCGATCTGTTCCCTGCTCACGCCGGCTTTTTCGGCGGCTCTGTTCAGGGCCTCCTCTATCAGGCGTTGCGCTGTGTCGTACTTCACTCGCTGTGCCAGGCGGCTGAGTTGAGAGATGGGATCGAAGCCGGGGAGCTCGGCCAGCACGTTGACACAAGCGTTGCCCACTTTCTGCGAAACCGCTCCGAGCATGGGGATTTTATTTAGCGCGCCTTCGGCGAAATTGGCTAATAGGGCGGGCAGGCGTTCATCGGTGTGGTTGGCCAGAAACCATAGAAAACCCTTTTGAAACTCGGCCTCGCCGGAGCTGATTTGCACGCCCGGCCGATTGGGACTAGGACCTAGTGCGAGCCAGCGCAGGGCGGCCTCCAGGAAAACATCCTGACCGAGGGCGTCCACCAATTGGCGGGCAGTTCCTCGCCATTTTTTAGGAGCTTCGCTCGACTTGAGTTCGGCGCTGTGAAAGAAAATGTGCTCCCACGCACTTCGATTGGCTGACGCGGAGATCTCTTGAAATACAAGCTGCGACCACGCGCCTTCGACTGGGAGTGTAGTTTTAGGCAGCGGCCCGTTCAAAAGAATGTCGATGCGGGCGTGGAGATCGCGCGCTTCACTGCCGCCCAGGAATTCAGTGATGCAAGGGCGAAGGAGCGCGAGTGCTTCGGCAATGCGCGGCGTTGTGCCTGAGGACTCCACGGCATTCAGGATGCCCTTGAAAGGGAATTCGCGGTGGGGCACGGAAACCAAGGTGATGAACTCCACAAGCTGATCCTCAGTGAAGGTCAGTTTGCGGCGCAGCAGATTCCCCACACCGTGATTCAACGCGTGGACGAACCAGGTTGAGGGCTCCTCGCGGACGATGCGCAGGCCGGTGAGAACGAATTCGACGGCAGCTTCTGGTGGGGCGTCCTTGAGAGGCGCCATCGCCGCATTGAGGATTTCATCGCGCTGTTTAGGTGTGTAGTAGCCTTGGCCGGAAAAGTGGTTGCGAAGCTCGGCCAGCACGTCCTCGACGAGAGAGGTGGAAGGCATCTTTCAACCTCCGATCAGCGGAACCAGCCTCAAGAATGTGATCTTGCTCCAGGGCGTGATGTCGAGCGGTTGGTCCAAATCCGTAATCTGGCGATCGTCGAGGAGAACGAGGAAACCGTTGCCTTCGAACGCAGCGATGGCTTTTGTTAATTGCTTCTGCCAATCGAGTACGGGGCGGGCTTTGACTCCGTTGAGGATTCGTTCGGATTCCTCCGGCTGAACGAGCCCCTGGAACATTTCGCATTCCGCCTGGTTGAACCGTGCGACCTCCTGCTGGACGCGGAGTTGGATGATCTGGCGGAGCGTCGGGTTCGGGCTATCGAATTGAAATTTTCCCGCGCTGCGGCTCTCCCCGGCGGTGGTCTCATCGTGCAGGGCGAGAGTGAGCGGCATATCCATTACTACAATCGGCCGGTGCGGGCGAGATAATTATAGTTCCATGGGCGGCAGCATCACGCAAACGATTCGTGAAAGCTATGACCGGGTGGCTGATGAGTATGCACGCCGAATCTACGACGAACTTCGGGACAAACCGCTGGATCGGGAGCTGCTCGATCGCTTTTCCGCTGTAATTGCGGGACGTGGCGAGGTGTGTGATGTGGGGTGTGGGCCGGGTCAGGTGGCCCGCTACCTGCGGGATGCGGGCACGGCAGTTTTCGGCCTGGATCTTTCTCCGGGGATGTTAGAGCAGGCACGCCGATTGAACCCTGACATCTCTTTTCGGGAAGGCAACATGATGTCTCTGGATCTTCCGAATGAGGCGATTGCCGGGATCACGGCGTTCTATGCGATTGTCAATATTCCTGAAGAGTCGCTGCCCTTGATTTTTCGCGAAATGCACCGGGTATACTGCGACCTGGCGGGTTATTGTTGCTTGCCTTTCATGCCGGCGACGAAATTCTTCATGAGTGTGAGTTGTGGGGGCGGCCTATCTCAATGGATTTCATTCTTTTTCAGCCGGGCGCGATCCGGCGTTATCTGGAGGCTGCAGGATTTTCGATTGAAGAGATCGTTGAGCGGGATCCTTATTCTCCTGATGTGGAGTATCAGAGCCGAAGGGCTTACATCTTTGCCAGGAAATGAGAGCCGGTTTGAGGATTATTGTGTAGGAGATCTACTACATATTTTGTGGAGTGTCTACGCCCGGGTCTGTATTCATGCGGCATAATTATTGACGAATGCTGAGGCTTACCTGGCAACAGGCGGCGGCTTGGCGCGTCCGGCGTCATCACCTCGATCAACGCGCGCCCGCGGGCAGCATGCTCGCGGTTTCCAGCCGCCTCTGTGGCTTGCATGCCCAGGTGATGTCGTCGGCCGAGCTGACCGCATGGGCCCGGATCGAGGACCTCGACCGACGGGCCGTTCAGCGCGCGCTTTGGGAAGACCGGACGCTGGTCAAAACGTGGGCCATGCGGGGAACGCTGCACCTGCTGCCTGCTAACGAATTGTCCCTCTGGCACGCGGCCCTCAGCACGAGCCGGCGGTATTTGAGGGCTGCGGCATGGCAGAAATATTTCGGGATTACTCTCGAGGAGCTTGATCGCCTGACGGAAGCCGTCGGAACCGCGCTTGATGGCTGCGTAATGACTCGCGAAGAGCTGGTGCAGGCGGTAGGGCGGCTTACCGGGTCTGCCGCGTTTGGCACAAAGCTCGCGCAGAGTTGGGGCACAATCCTGAAGCCGGCTGCGTTCGCCGGGCGCCTGTGTTTCGGGCCGAGCGTGGGCCAGCGCGTCAGGTTCACGCGTCCGGATACCTGGTTAGCCTCGGCGCCGGCGCCTGAAAATCCGCAAGCTGCGACGGCGGCCATCACGCGCCGCTATCTGGCGGCGTACGGTCCGGCCAGCTACCACGATCTGGCGCGCTGGTGGAGCGGCGGCGGTGTTGCCATCGCCCGGCAATGGATCGCCTCGCTCGGCGGCGAGGTGTCTCCAGTCGAGGTGGACGGTGCGCCGGCCTGGATGCTCGCTGCCGACGTTCGCGAGGCGCGCGAACTGCCACCTGACCGTTCGGTCCGCCTGTTGCCAGGCTTCGATCAGTACGTGGTGGCCGCATCGTGGCACGCCGAGCACCTGCTCCCGGGAGTTTTGCGAAGCCGCGTTTACCGGCCGCAGGGATGGATTTCGCCCGTCCTGCTGGTGAAGGGGCGCATGGATGGGATATGGCGCCACGAAATTAAGGGCAGCCGGGTCGAGGTTGTCATTGAGCCGTTCGTCAAGGCGCCGGTGTGGGTGCGCCGGGCGGCCGGAGAGGAAGCCGAGCGTCTGGCCGCTTTTCTCGGCTGTACTTTGAACCTCTCGTGGAAGAGTTGACGCTTGGTCTTGCTCGCCCGCTCGCGGCATTACTTGTGAATTTGTGATTGGCTGCCCAGAAATGTTGAGTGTAGAGGCTGATGACATCAGATTGAAAAGGGGCTCTGTTAGACTCGTGGGAAAGGCGCCTCTCTGGCGCCGGAAAATCCCAAGGAGTATCTCTTTCTATGTCGAAACAAGAAGAGGCTGGTCTTATTCTCAAGTTATACGAATTGCGCCGCGAAGAGACTATGCGCAAGGCGCGCGACTGGTATTTTCGCGAATTCAGTCCCGAGTCGATGGAAGACTTTAATCATGCGATATTCGGTGAGCACAGCGGCCATTTGCGAATGGTCATCACCTATTGGGACATGGCGGCAGCGCTCGTCAACAACGGGGCTATCAGCCTGGAGCTCTTCAATGACAGCAACGGCGAGCATATCGGCGTGTTTTCGAAAATCGAGCCGCTACTCGGTGAGATTCGAGCTGCCTACGGACCGCAATTTGCCGCGAACTGTGAAAAGTTGATTGACGCGACGCCGGATGGCAGGAAGCGAGTGGCGGCAGCTCGCGAACGGATGAAAGCAATCCGAGCCACATTGCAAGAAAAACAGGCGAAGGCCGCGCAGCAGAGCTAGCCGATCGCCGGATTCGGACGGAGTTGTGATGGGAATGCCCGCGTTCGTAAAATATTGAACGCGGGCATTGAACAGATCCGAGAGCTTGAGCCAAAATTGGCTATCCCGCCGACTTCGCCATCACCAATTCCGCTGGACCGGGATATCCCAATGTCTTACGAATGGTGCCTACCGCTCCTACGTGGTAGGCCTCATGCCAAGACAGGAACATGATCGACTCCAGGGCTGTTTTTTCGCCGTGAGGCCCTTTCTCGGCGATCCTGCTCAGCGATTCTTCGGTCGCCGCTTCCATCGCGGCTTCGAGCTCGGCGTAAACCTGCTTCCATTGCCGTTGATAATCCGTCACATCCGGATAGTCGCTGCCGTCGGTTGCACCCGCGGCCGTATATTTCGCGGTGTAGGGATTCTCCTTCGCGACTCCTAGCAGTCCCATCACCTTGCACCGGTGATCGAGCATGTGGCCGACTTGCCAGGCGATCGATGGGCCTTCGCCCCGCCGGGTGCGCGCCCGTGCATCCTGGTCTTTCAGGTCGCCGAGACATAGCGACATTATAAAATTCGTCGTGCGGAAGCTCGCCGCAATTGGTTTCAGAATTGGTGTCATTTGCTTACTCCTGGACACAAGACGATTCAGCTTCCCGTGAAGATCCGGGCACGATCCGAAAATTCGCCGTGCAGATTTCTTTCTCGCAGCCGGATCCTTTCGTGCGGCTGGTTCGTTATGGTCATAAGTGGAATTGCTTATGGATGAAAACAGCGCATTGCCGGTATTGGCGAAGGCGCGCGCCGAATTTGAGAAACTCGTGAGCGAGATTCGCCCTGAACTCCATCGGTATTGCGCTCGCATGACCGGCTCGGTTGTCGATGGCGAGGACGTGGTTCAGGACACGCTCGCCAAGGCATTTTATCTGCTCCCGCAAACGGCGAGCATCGCCAACATACGGAGCTGGATCTTCCGCATCGCTCATAATAAAGCCGTCGATTACACGCGCAGCCACGCTCGCCGATTTGGAGAATCGCTCGATGAGCACCCCGATATTGCCGCCGATGCGGAGCCGATGGGAACTCAGGAGATGGCGAAAATGGGCCTGGCGCTGTTTATTAAGCTCACGCCGGCGCAACGGGGTGCGGTGATCTTGAAGGATGTTCTGGGGCACTCTCTGTCGGAGATTGCGGAGATTCTGGACGCGAGTGTTTCGTCGATCAAGGGCGCTCTGAATCGAGGACGCGCTTCACTCCGCAGGCTGGGTCGAGACGCTGGAGAGAGCGCTCCTCCGCTGGACCGTTCGGAAGCGAGTCTACTGGAGGGCTACGTCAAGCACTTTGCCGCGCGCGACTTCGATAAGCTTCGGGAACTGCTGGCGCAGGATGTCCGGCTCGACTTGGTTGGGACGTCGCAGGGCCGCGGTGCGAGCGAGGTGGGAGGATATTTTCATCGCTATGGCGGAGTTGAGGACTGGCGGGTTCAAGTGGGATCGGTGGAAGGGCGGCCGGCAATTTTGGTTTTCAACGCGCAGGAGCCCTCCGAGGCGCCTGTGTACTTCATGTTGATCGATTGGGTGAATGGCGAGGTGGCTCGCATTCGGGATTATCGCTATGCACGGTACGTGATGGCGGATGCGGAGGTTAGCGTTCAGGCTTGATGTTGCCGGGCCGAGAGCTTCAGTGGCTCTCCGGGCATTTCCGGGGGTATATTCTTTCGTATGGTGAAGCTCGATCATTTGACGCTTCCTGTACGTGATTACGCTGTGGCGCGAGATTGGTATGTAAATAATCTTAGCTTGTTGGCGGAATTTGAAATCGCGGAGCCTTGTGGCTGCCATGCAGGATAGCGGCGGGTTTACGTTGTTTCTTGAGCAGTCCACATCGCCGCCTTCGAATGCGGGTTGTGTACTTTACTTTCAAGTCGACAGTGTTGATGCAAGCTACGAACATCTGAGCCGGCAAGGGGTCCGATTCACGATTGCCCCAGCAAAGCAGTTTTGGGGTTACGGCGCCGAATTGACTGACCCGGATGGTTACCGGGTACGGCTTTGGGACGCTGTCTCGATGAACGCTAAGGGTTAGTAGTTTTCCGACGGGGAGTTTTTTAGCATCATGCATCAGATGTTTGATGCGGCACACTAAATTCATGAGGACGACCCTTGATATAGATGCCGATGTTCTGGCTGTCGCCAAGGATCTCGCGCAACAACGTGGCAAAACCACTGGGCAAATTCTTTCGGAATTGTCCCGGCTAGCTTTGGAGCCTAAAGCTGCGCTCAAGATTCGCAATGGCGTTCCTCTACTCTCACCGAAGCCGGGCGCCAAAGCGGCACATCTCACGCTGGTAAATCAGTTGCGTGATGACGAATGAGTGCGGCGCTGCTCGGTGTGAACGTGCTGGTTGCGCTTTTCGATCCCGCACACGCGAATCACGAAGAAGCACATCGCTGGTTGGGCGAAATCGGCATCAGAACTGGGCGACATGTGCGCTGACGAAAAACGGGGTGGTTCGAGTCTTGAGCAGCCCGGCGTATCCGGTTGCGCTGCCGACTCCCGCCGAAGCCATGTCGCGCCTCCGGAAACTCTGCTCGGCCAAGGCCACGAGTGGTGGGACGACAATGTGTCTGTCCTGTTGGGCTGGCGGTGCGGCGCAAGGGCAGGCTGGCTACCTTTGACCGGTCTATTACGCTGAAAGCGGTCCAAGGCGCGGAATCACGGCATCTTGAGATATTAGGCGAGACGCGCTGAAGATCCTATTCATAAGGCCAGGCTGGTTTCGAGAATAATCCGCCATCTACCCAAATTGTCTGGCCGGTAATGAAGTCGGCTCCTGGCCCGGCTAGGAACGCTACCGTTTTTCCGATATCGGCCGGCACTCCTACTCGCCCCAACGGCGTCAGTTTTGCCCAGGTGCCTGCGTAGTCGCCGGCTTCGTGCTTTGTCCTCTCGATCTCGACAGCGCCCGGGGCGACGCAATTGACGGTGATGTTGTACTGTCCGAGTTCTGCGGCGGCGACCTTCGTGAACATCTCGATGCCGCCTTTGCTGGCCGTATAGTCCACCAGATGTGGAAACGCCACCTTGTTGCAGCCTGATCCGATGTTCACGATCCGTCCGCCGCCGTGTTCTTTCATCAACCTTGCGGCGCGCTGGGAGCAGAGAAATGTACCTTTCAGATTCGTGTCGATCACCCGGTCCCACTCTGCTTCTTCCAGATCGAGCAATGCTTTCCACGTTTGCACGCCCGCGTTATTCACGAGCACGTCGATTTTGCCGAATTCCTGCAGCACCATGGAGAACATCGCATCGACTTCCGCCGACGCTCCCACATTCGCTTGCACCGCGAACGCCTTCAGTCCGCGCGCTGTGATCTCGCTCACCGTGGCGGCGGCACCCGCGGCGTCGGAGTTGTAATTCACCGCCACGTGGCAGCCGGCGCGCGCCAACTCCAACGCGATTCCTTTGCCCACCCCTTTGCTCGCGCCGGTGACCAGCGCGGTTTTTCCAGCGAGTGGTAATGACATTTATTTGCGAGGTTTTCCTTCGACTATCAAATACGGCAAATATTGTAGACTCTCGCGCGAGTGGAAGAAACACTCGTGCGTCGGGGAAGGTTCGCGAATCGCCAGCCCTTCGCCCTTGCCGCCCGCCAGCATCTCCGCCAGCGATGGTTCCACGGTGATGGCCAGCCATCCGTCTTTCTTCGTTTCGATCTTAGCCGGGAGATACCGCAGGTTTTTCAGATCCAGTTTCGGCGCGCTTTCTTCATCCCATGGCTGTTGGAGCACAGCGATTTCCAGCCGCTCCGGCGCGGCACCTGACGCAACGTGGAGCAGCAGCGTCGCCTTCACCACCGCCCAATCCCTGGCCGGCGGAAATCCAAAATTCAGCAGCACTGCGTCGGGCAAGTGGAGCTGCGTGGCATGACCGCTCCAGTCCAATCCGCCCTTTTTCATCGGAATGGACGTATCGGCGGTACATTCCAGTACCGCGGTTTCCGCAAAAGCCGCGGGAACGAGCAGCGCGAAGATCGATAACCAGCGAATCAAACGCATTCGTAACAAAATTATACTTGTCCCACCAGGCAAATCGAAGGACACTAGTAGGTTGGTGAGGTAATCAACAGTTGAACGCTAGGCTGTCCGACGCAACACAGGTTTTTGAGCCGGCTGATCGGTGGACCATCGCCGATGCCTCCGAGCTATATGACGTAATGAGCTGGGGGAAAGGTTATTTTTCTGTCGCCGAAAACGGGCACATGCGGGTGCACCCCAACAAGGACCGCGTGCGCAGCATCGATCTGAAGGAATTGGTCGATAAGCTTGTGCTTCGTGGCATCCAGCCGCCCATCCTGCTCCGCTTCGGAGAGATTCTCAAACATCGCCTGGGGGAAATTCACGGCGCCTTTCAAGCCGCCATCGGCGAACATAGCTACCAGGGTAAGTACTGCTGCGTATTTCCTATCAAAGTGAATCAGCAGCGGCAGGTTGTCGAAGAGGTTTTCGAGTACGGAAAGCCGTACAAATTCGGTCTCGAAGCCGGATCGAAACCGGAGCTGATGGCCGTGATGGCTATCGCCGACAATGATACGCCCATTATCTGCAATGGGTTTAAAGACGAAGAGTACATCGCGATGCTGATGCACGGCAGCAAAATCGGCCGCGACATCACTCCCGTGGTGGAGAAATTTACCGAACTCGATCTTATTCTGAAACAGGCCGAGCGCTTGGGGGTGAAGCCGAAAATCGGCATTCGCGTCAAGCTGGCCAGCCGTGGTTCGGGACGTTGGAAATCATCCGGCGGTTACCGATCGAAGTTCGGCCTCACCGTTAGTGAAGCGATTCGTGTGCTCGATCAACTTCGCGAACTCGGCATGGCTGATTCGTTGGAACTCCTCCACTTCCATCTCGGCAGCCAGATCACCAATATTCGGCAGGTGAAGGCGGCGGTCAGCGAGGCCGCGCGCATCTATGTTGAATTAAAGCGCGCGGGCGCGGGGCTGAGATTTATGGACGTCGGCGGGGGACTCGGCATTGATTATGACGGCTCGCAGACGGATTTTGAATCGAGCGTCAATTACACGCTCCAGGAATACGCGAACGACGTCGTTTATCACATCCAAAGCGTTTGCGATGAGGCGGAAGTGGCGCATCCGAATATCATTACCGAGAGCGGGCGCGCCGTGGCCGCCTACCACAGCGTGCTTGTGTTCAACGTGCTTGGCGTCAGCGGATTCGGCGAACCTCAGACGTCTCTCGATCTTCCCGACGAGTCGGAGCAGCCGCTTATCGATCTTCGCGAAACGTATCGCGGGCTCAGCAGCAAGAATCTTCTGGAGAGCTATCACGACGCGCAACAAGCGCTCGACTCGGCGCTCAATCTTTTTAGCTTGGGTTATCTGCCGTTAATGCAGCGCAGCCTGGCTGAGAATTATTTTTGGGTGATCTGCCATCGCATCCAGGTTCTGGCCAAACAATTGGAGTATTTCCCGGAAGAGCTTGAAGGCCTTGAGAGCTTGCTTTCCGATACCTACTTTTGTAATTTTTCGCTGTTTCAAAGTATGCCGGATAGCTGGGCAGTGAAGCAGCTCTTCCCTATCATGCCGATTCACCGGCTGGACGAGGCGCCGTCTCGCCACGCTGTGCTCGGCGATATCTCGTGCGACTCTGATGGGAAGGTCGATCAGTTTATTGATCGGCGCGATGTGAAAAAGACGCTTCCACTTCATCCCTGGAATGGGAACCCTTATTATCTGGGCGCTTTTCTGGTTGGCGCGTATCAGGAAATCCTCGGAGATTTGCATAACCTGTTTGGTGATACGAATGCTGTTCACGTCAGCCTGAATGACGCAGGGGAAGTGGTTCTCGATGCTGTTATTCCGGGTGATAGCGTGCATGAAGTGCTCCACTATGTGCAGTTCAACTCGAAACATTTGCAGGAATTGCTGCGCAAGGACGTTGAAATCGCTCTTCGGGAAGGACGCATTGGCTACGAAGAATCCGGCCGTCTGTTGAAGTTTTACGAAGACGGCCTTTACGGTTACACGTACCTGGAAAACGTGCAAGAGTAGGGAATATGGATCGTCGTGTTTTCCTGCAAACGGGCCTTGCCGCGTCGGCACTGGCTCAACAGCCTGTCGGGCCTGTTCCTCAGCCGCCGCCTCCGAAGAAGGCGAAGATCACGTCTTCGGTGATGCTTTGGACACTCAAGGGGTCGTTCGAGGAGAAGCTTCAAATCGCTGCGCGGGCGGGTCTGCAATCCGCCGAGTTGGTGGATGAACATATCCATTGGTCCGACGCGCAGATTGGCGAGATGAAGAAGCTTGCGCGGTCGTTCGGGCTGGGAATGGATACGGTGATTGCTACGCCGGGGTGGAAAAGCCGTCCGGTGTCGATGGTTGATCCGGCTCAGCGCGACAATTTTCTTAAGGACGTTCAGCAGGCCATCGTGTTTGCGCAGAAACTCGAGATCCAGCAGATTATTCTTATGAGCGGCGATGCTATTGCGGGGCGCACTCATGAAGAGCAATATGCGAGCCTGCTTGATGGGGCCAAGTACGCCGGGGATTTGGCAGCGAAGGCGAACCTGACGCTGATCGTCGAGCCTCTGAACGACAAGGTCAACCACAAGGGCTTCTTTCTCACAAATTGTGTTGAGGGATTGAAGCTGATTAAAGAAGTGGACAGCCCGCATGTGAAACTGCTTTTTGATATTTATCACGAGCAGGTGCAGATGGGGAATGTGACGCAGACACTTGTTGAGGCCGAGCCTTATGTGGCGGTGTTTCATATCGCCGACAATCCGGGGCGTCATGATCCGGGTACTGGCGAAATGAATTACGCCAACATTTATAAGGCGATTCAGAAGACTGGGTATAGCGGGTATATTTGCATGGAATATCTGCCGCTGGCTGACCCGGTGCCTAGCCTTACGAAGGCTGTGGATGAGATGCGGGCAAACGTGGCTTCCCTGGCCGCGAATGAACGCGCATGAACGCTAATAAAAACCTAACCGCGTGTGCTGGCGGCTGGTATCTTTCTTAGCAGATCTTCCATTTCCGCTCGGCTTTCACTGCCTATGGTGACGCAGTCCACGCAGTCTAGCGACATGGCGAATTGCAGGCATTCGTCGGCTTTGTTTCGCAGTTGACCTTGGCCTAGAATCTTCATTCCGATTACTCCCTTTCCGTTTTTCTTTAGCGTCTTCAGTACGGAAATTACGGTTTGCGGGTCGGCGTCCATTGCTACTTGCGCGGGATTGATGCGGGCCAGATCGATCTCTACCCAGGGCTCTGTCGACGCCGTTTTGATCGCTTGCAGCGTGTGGCAGGAGGTTCCTTTCGAGCGGACGATTTTCTTTGCCTGCGCTTCGTCGATTACATCCATTACCGGGCGCATCTTCACGTTCCAATCCGCGTCTTCCATTTTGTGCATCAGCAGGATGTCAATGTAGTCGGTGCCGATTTCCTGGCGGTAACGCTCGATGTCGGCTTTCATGCCTTCCGCTGTGGTCGAGTTCGATTTGGTCATGATGGTGACCTTCTCGCGCGGAACGGACTTCAAGGCTTCTTTTAGATTAGGGTGGCTGCCGTATTGGTCGGCTGAATCCCAGAACGTGACGCCCTGGTCATACGCGGCTCGGAACAAGTCCGCCAGACCTTGCATACCGAGTTTCGTCTGATTGTAATGCTTGTTTCCGCCGTGTGTTCCGGTGCCCATCGCCAACCGGCTTAGTTCGATTTTGCGGGGCCCGAGGAAAATTTTGTCGGTTGCATACTTCTTCGTCTCACTGGCAAACAAGTGATACGGAAAGGCATGTAGAGAAACCGCGCCAATCGCGCCGGCTCGAAGGAATTTGCGTCGGTTCATGCCCAAAAAAATAACATAATTTGGGGTATTATGCGAGCACGTCTTGGACGACTTCCCCGTATACGTCGGTGAGGCGGAAGTCCCGGCCGGCGTATCGATACGTAAGTTTTGTGTGATCGAGGCCTAGCGCGTGGAGCATGGTGGCGTGCAGGTCGTGAATGGAGACTCGGTTCTCCATGGACTTGAAGCCGAATTCGTCGGTGGCGCCGTAGGCGAGTCCACCCTTGAAACCACCGCCCGCGACCCACATGGTGAAACCGTATGGATTGTGGTCGCGGCCTGAGCCGCTCTCGGAGACTGGCGTGCGTCCGAATTCGCCGCCCCACACGACTATGGTTTCGTCGAGCAGGCCTCGCCGCTTCAGGTCGCGGATGAGGGCGGCTGCGGCTCTGTCCATGGGCGGGCAATGTTCGCGGTAATTCTTCTCGAGTTCCTTGTGATCGTCCCAGCCGGCCGAGCCCACGTGGACGAAGCGGACACCTCGCTCGACGAGGCGGCGCGCGAGGAGACAACCGTTGGCGAATGGACCCGTTCCGTATTCGGCCCTCGTCGCTTCGGTTTCTTTCCGGATATCGAAGACGTCCATTGCCTCCGACTGCATGCGGTAGGCGGCTTCGGCGGATTTGATGCGGCCTTCGAGGTAATCGTCGGGGCCGAACGATTCGCTATAGCCCCGATTGAGCGCCTGCATGGCATCGAGCTGCTTGCGTTGCGTCTTCGCGTCCATCCACTTGTTCTGCAGGTTCGGGATCATCTTCTCTGGTTCAATTTCAGCGTCGCTGAAGAAGGTTCCTTGATGTTCAGAGGGCAGGAATCCGGCGCGCGTGGCTGAGCCGCCGAGTCCGCCGCCGGAGCCTCCGGAATCGAGCGCTACGAACGACGGCAGATTTTCGTTTTCCGTGCCCAGGCCGTATGTGATCCACGATCCCATGGATGGGCGGTTGAGGATGATCGAGCCGGTGTGATAGAGGCTTAGTCCGGGCGTGTGCGTCGGGTTGAAGGAGTACATGGAACGCATCACACAGATATCGTCGATTACGGAGCCGAGCTGCGGAATGATCTCGCTCACTTCGACTCCGCTTTGGCCGCATTTTTTGAAGGCGAACGGGGAGGGCAAGAGGCCGCCGGTCTGGCGTTCTGTGCGGAGTTCCACGGAGCCCGGGCGCTGTCCCTGATACTTCACTAGCGCAGGCTTGGGATCGAAGGTGTCGACGTGCGACGGCCCGCCTGAGAGGAAGAGGCTGATGACGTGTTTGGCCTTGCCGGGGATGCGGGGACCTGTATAGTGCCCCAACGATGCCGCGCGCGCGGGCTGGCCTGACAGCAGCGCCGTGAGCCCGACAGCGCCCACGCTGCCGAACATCGAATGAATCATTTCACGCCGGGAGGGTCGTCGAATCATGGCCAAAAAATCTCCTCATTGGTGGATAGCAAAACCTGCGCGTACTGCTCCAGGGTTCCGTCGGACAGATAGCTGAGCGCGAGGTCCATTTCCTTGGGCGTCGGGTCGCGCGAAAGAATTTTGCGGTACAAGATGCGCATCTTTTCGGCGCTGTCCGTTTCGTTTTGGATGCTTTTCGCGAGCGCCTCGGCTTCGGTGTGCATGAAGGCGCTGTTCATGACGAATAGCTGTTGCAGCGACGTCGTTGTCAGGTCGCGGCCTCCGCTGGTTTGCATTGGATCGGGGAAGTCGTAGGTGCTCAGGAGATTGCTCAGGCGGTTGCGGCTGACCCTTCCATATATCGTGCGGCGAACGTTTGTTGGTGCGTCGATGCTTTCAGATGGTCCGTACATCTTGTCGTTGAGGCGGCCGGCCGCGCGCAGCAGGGAATCGCGGTAGGACTCGATATCGAGACGCCGCGGGTTCATGCGCCAGAGCAGCAGGTTCGAGGTGTCGACCGACTCTGCGTCGGCGCGAAACTTGCTGGCTTGCTGGTACGCGGCTGAAAGCATGATCTCGCGGTTCAGCCATTTCAACGACCAACCGTGCGCCATGAAGCGAGCTGCCAGGTCATCGAGCAATTCCGGGTTCGATGGTTTTTCACCTTGGAGGCCGAAGTCGCTTGGCGTGGCCACCAGCGGGCGGCCAAAATGCCATCCCCAGACACGATTCACGATTACCCGGGCGGCTAGTGGTGCGCTATCGCTGAATAATTTGTCCGCCAGTTCCAGGCGGCCTGAACCGTTTTTGAAGGTGCTGTCGCCTTTCGACAAGACCGTCAGGAAATGCCGCGGAACGATCTCTCCAGGGGTGGCTACGTTGCCATGGAGCAGCACGGGAAAGTCGCGGGCCTCTCCTGCCTTGTAATTGATCCACGTGTACTGCGGGTCTGATCCGTCGATATACTGGGCTGCTTCGTAGACGGCGTTCATGTAGGGCTCGGTCGATGTCAGTTGGCGCTCGCGGGGTGGCTTGGGCGCTTTCGCAGCACCGGGGACGGCGGGTGGCTTGGGCGGCGGAAACGTCCAGGTTTTTTCCAGGCTTTTTACCAGTTGCGGATACTGTTCATTGAGACCTTGCACTTCGGTTTTGAGCGTCTCGATTTCCGCTTTCCACTTCGCCACTCTTTCTTCTGAACCTACTACCGTGGTGGCTTCGCCGGTTAAAAGATTTGCCGAGTAGTGAAGATCGGTGAGGCGGCGCTGCAGCCAGAGATAGCGCTGCTCGATTTTCGGATCGACTTCGAACATCGGGCGTTCGGCTCGCATGGTTGAGGCGAAGACTCCGACCAGGCCGTAGTAGTCCTTGGTCAGAATGGGATCGAATTTGTGATCGTGGCAGCGTGCGCAGGCGACGGTCATCGCCAGAACGCCGCGTGAAACCGCGTCGACGCGTTCGTCGAAATCATCCGTCATGAAGCCGCCGATGACATCGGCGGAGAGGCGCTGATCCTTGTGATAGATGGGTGCCGCACCGAGATAGCCGAGGGCACGGAGATCGTCGCGCGGCGTGCCGGGGATCAGGTCGGCGGCGAGCTGTAGTTTTACGAAGCGATCGTACGGAATGTCCTTGTTGATTGCGTCGATGATCCAATCGCGGTAGCGCCACGCGTATAGATAGGCGGGGTTGGTGGCTTCGCCGGTGGCATTATCTTCGCCGAATCGGGCTACGTCCATCCAGTGCCTTCCCCAACGCTCCCCATATTGAGGAGATGCCTGAAGGCGGTCGATCAGTTTCTCCCAGGCATCGGACGATTCGTCGTTGGCGAACTCTTCTACCTCTTCGTATGTTGGCTTGTATCCGGCGAGATCGACGTATGCGCGGCGGACTAGCGTTCTTCTGTCGGCGGGGATGGATGGCTTCGGCTGCTTCTGCTCGAGCCTGGCCAGAATGAAGAAATCGATTTTGCTTTTGGGCCAACTGGAATCGGCGACTTTTGGCGCGGCCATTTCCTGGACCGGCTGGAATGCCCACCAGTTGCGGCCATTCTCAATCGACATTCCCTTTAGCGGCGCGGGGGACTGTGTCGTGGAGCCGTTAGCCGTTCTCGGATCGGGCGCACCAGCGGCAATCCATTGCTCAAAATCGGCGATGACGGTGTCCGGAAGCTTTCCGGTGGGCGGCATCTGCAGTTCCTGGTCACTGTAGCGGAGCGCTTTCAGCAGGCGGCTCTCGGCGGGCTTTCCAGGGACGATGACGGTTCCGGTTGCGCCGCCTTTGAGCAATCCGGCCTTTGTGTCGAGCACCAGGGCACCCATGGGCGCTCTGAGTTTGGATGAGTGGCACCCGTAGCACTTGGTTGCAAGCACTGGCCGGATTTTTGCTTCAAAAAAGGATATATCGGGCGTCTGCGCCATCAACGGCGCTGCAAGGAGAGCTGTGAGCAAGAGGAAAACGCGGGCCATATTTCCAGAAAAACGTCTTCCTCAAATTTATCACTGAATGGGTTTGGCTTATCGATAACTGTCGCGGATCTCGCGGCGAATCTCGTCCCGGGCCCGGCGAATTTCGCTTTCCGCTTCACGTGCGCTGTAGCGCATCTCACGGCGAGCTTCCTCAAGGCTTCGGCGGACGTCGTCGCGGGCGCGTTCCATTTCACGCCGGGATTCGCTGCGGTGCCGGTGGAAGTCGCTGTGGAAATCGGCCCATTCGTCTCTGCAACAACCACATAGCGTTAACAGGACGGCTGCGGTTAAGAACAATTTCATTGATGGTTCTCCTTCCGATGGAGTTGTATACGCGGGAAACGTGCGGAAGGTTCGAACAATTTTCGGCCGCCGTGAGCCATTGTCCGGGGAAGAGTTGATGGGTACCCCAGTTTGAGGAGCCTCGGTCCTTCGTCATGGCGGGCTAGGACTACAACGTATTCCCCGTAAGATCTAGGAACTAAGGCAAATAAAATCCATGTGATGGTGGAGGAACCTTGTCGAAGATTGACGTTCCTGCTGTAATATTGTATTGCGAAAGGGGTCTTACATGATTTCGTTACGAATGGGTGACCGGCGTGGGTTTGTACTAGTAATGATGGGTTTGACAGCGTTTGCGTTGTTCGGCATAACGGGGCTGGCGGTAGACATCGGGCGCATGTACATCGCGAAAAACGAGGCGCAGACCTTTGCCGATGCTGGCGCGATGATCGCCGGCCTCAACATCAATGGGACGGCAAGCGGGATCATGACCACCGCGCAATGCTGGCCGCCGACTCCAACCGGTATAACATTGGTAATAGCTCCTTCGCCGATGGGAACGTGGTGTTGCGGTATTCAACGACACAGAATGGGCCTTGGGTCGCTCCGGGCAGCGCGATTGGGGCGCCTGGCAACATCAAGTTCGCGCAGGTTACGGGAACGGCCCCTGTACCGCTGTATTTCCTGCCGGTGCTGATTGCCCAGACCGCGGCCTCCGTTCCCGCCGTCGCGGTTTCGAGCCAGATTAATATTCTTGCAACCGCAGCGACAAACGGCATGGGCACTGGACTGTTTCCGTTTGCGCCAGTGGCCTCCGATCCGGTCGATGCGACGGGGAATTATGGATATGCGGTGGGCAGCAATTACACGCTCGAATGGGGGACCCAGACGGACTCGTCCCACCAATGCCAGAATGGCGTGGTAGGCGCCGACAGCGCAGCAATGATTAACGCGGCCTCCAATTTCCCCAGCCAGTATCACGGATATTTCGACGGTACCCCTGGAAATTCGGGGAATGGCTATCAGCCCTCGCCGGTTCACAGCAACAGCGACATTGCGAACCAGATCGTTAACGACTGGCAAGCGGCTCCGCTGAATGTTGGCGACGTGGCTCCGCTGATTGGTGGCGAGCGTCGTGTCGATGTCACCGGAGACATGCAGACGAGGATCGCGCAGGACAGCGATGCGAACGCCGCGACATACGCTTCCTATACGGGCAATGGCCGCCGCGTGATTACAGTACCAGTGGTTTGCGAAGGCCCCTGCACGTATTATTCGAATGGCCAGACGATCACTTCGTTCAACCCTGATACTGTAATCGGATACGCCGGATTCTTTCTGAACAACAATTTTCCAAGCAATGGAACGCAAGGCTATTGCGCCGAGTACATCGGCAGCGTTGTGCAGGGGAATACGGCTGGGCAGGGCAGCAATCCGGGTGGACCAGGCGTGTTCCACGTGCGGTTGGTTCAGTAAGCAGGAGTCTTATATGAACGGCCCATCACCCATCCGGCGTAGCAAGTCACAGGGCGGGAACGTCATGATTGAGTTCGCTCTGGGTTCCATACTGCTCGTAACCATGTTCACGGGTAGCTTCCAGTACGCGTACAGTTTTTATCAATACAATACGCTGGAGAACAGCGTGCGGGCGGCGGCGCAGTTCGCACAGCAGGCTGCTTATGGTTCTGCTACTACCGACCCTCCAAGCTGCTACTCGACTCCGATCAAAAATATCATTATTTACGGGGATCCGAACGTGAGCAGCGGTACGCCTCTTCTTCCTGGTTTAGGAACCGGCAATATCAGTATCACCATGACGTTCGCCAGTGGCGCCCCTTCCAGTGTGACGGTAGAGATCAACAGCTACACTCTGAACGCTATCATGGGCTCGACTACGCTGACCAACAAACCTCAGGTAACGATGCCTTACATTGGCCGTTGGTCGCCGGCGGGCGGATGTTGAGGTTCACTATGCAGTTTCGCAAACTTTTACAGGACCGGCGTGGGGCTCAAATGGTGGAGACCGCGCTCGTTCTCGCTGCATTTCTGTTCATGCTGCTGGGTGCGTTTGATTTCTGTGAGATTCTGTTCGTCCACCAAAGCATGGTGGAGCGAACGCGAGCGGCAGCCCGTTATGCGGAAGTGAATCTCGGCACTGATCTTCAAACAATTCAAAACCTTATTAACTACGGCCAGACCACAGTTCCGGCGAACTCCACGCCGGCCTTTGGGCTCGCCGGCGGCAACATTATCGATAGCGCGGCTTCCAACGGAGATGTGTCCTCCCAGCGGAAGATCACGGTTTCCAACTACCGGTTCAGTGCCTTGTCGCCGATGGGCGGCACATTCACAATGCGGCCCATAGTAGTGGCCTACACGCAGCAGAACTGAACGAAAGCTGTTTGGCCGTGATGGCGCTGCTTGCCCAATGAGGTTTGCCGGCCAGTCTTCTGCCCGGACCTTTTCCCCTCCTCAGTAAACGCCCGCAAAACGGAGCCTGGATCGCGGACTCGCACGGGCGTTCGCTTGCGAATAGTGAGGGCCGCGATCGGCCCTTTGCGGGCTAGCCAAGTAATACGAATGCCCGTTGAGCGGTGCCGGCGACGTGCTGGCGCACTCGGATGCAGCCAACCCGGCGGATCATTTCCCGCTCCAGAGGCAGCAGCCGGCAGTCTTCCGCCGTTTGTGCGACCATGTGCGGCGCGAGTGTAATTCCAAGCTCTGACGCGACGATTGGAAAAATGCTCGAAAAGGCACACCCGATGGCTTTCGGAACATGCATGTCTTCTCCAGCCACACCTTCAGCCTGATTAACTAGTCCGCGAACGAACGGTTTTACTGCACGTGGCACTTTCTCACGCTGCAAGGCAAATCAAGAATCTGACCGGCGCGAAAGCCGATGAACTGGCGGGTACAGATCCGGATTACGCCACACGCGATCCGCACGACGCTATCGAGCACGGCGCGTCTCCGTTCAAGTCATGCCGGAGGCGGAGGCCGAGGACTATCACATCCATCCGTTCGACCTGACGAAGGCCTGGCCGCATAAGGACTATCCTCTCATCGAAGTTGGCGTCATGGAATTGAACGCGAACCCGAAGAATTATTTCAACGAAGTCGAGCAGGCGGCGTTCTCACCGGTCAATATCGTGCCCGGCACGGGATACTCGCCGGACAAGATGCTGCAAGCCCGGCTCACCAACTATCCTGACGCTCATCGGTATCCTCTGAGCGTGAATTTCGAGACGCTACCGGTGAATCGGCCGCGGAGAATCCAAATTACGAGCCGAATAGCCTCGGCGGGCCGGCGCAGGCCCACGGTGCCGCGAATTACCGTAGAAGGTTTCCGGCGCGGTCGACCGCTATAATCACCGGGGCGGGAATGACGATTACAAGCATTCCGGCGACCTGTTCCGGCTGATGCCTGCGGCGGAGAAGCAGGCGCTGATCAGCAACATTGCCGGTCATATGAAAGGGTATCCCCGGCTATAAGCCGGATCCGCTTTCGTAAAGTGCTCAATGGATTCACGCCGGAGCACCGAGTTAACGTCGAGTTGGCGGAAGCCGATATTGAGATTGGCTTCCGTCTGGTCGATTTGGTGGAATCTAATCACTCTGAGCAGCCCGTGGGGTGGCAGAGGCGGACGAGGTCTACGAGGATGTCCTCTCGCGTCTCAACCGACTTAAACCTTCAGAACGGGAAAGCTTTGGGCCTCTGGTTGCCGAACTGCGCGGGGCTATTGATCTCGCTTTGCCTGGCTCACGGACACGCTGACGGTGCTTCGGTCACAGCCTCAATCATCGATCTTTACTCTGCTCTGGATCTGTTGAATCAATCGCTTGCGAGCGAAACGTTTACGAGTTGGCAGTCAAAAGAGTGGGGGCGCGAACTATTATGAGTCACAAGGAAGGTTTTTGTGCTCACATTTTTTGCTGTTGGACTAATATGTGGTGGTGCGGGTCGTAGATGCGGTAATTTTGCGCGAACGCTGTTGGGCGGGCGGAAGGCGGACGATAAGAGCTTAGCGGGGTACCTGCGTTGGGCTGCTGGCACGTCTACGGATGATAAGAGGTTAGAGGGGTACCTGCATTCAATTGCGGGCACGTCTACGGATGACAAGAGCTTAGAGGGGTACATGCGTTGAGCTGCTGGCA
>Ga0105240_10003505_pt1 | contig 24337 bp, 19 predicted proteins | sample KBSC54metaG_FD_80426 | JGI IMG/M metagenome (GOLD analysis project Ga0105240, IMG submission 80426) | Corn rhizosphere microbial communities from Kellogg Biological Station, Michigan, USA - KBS C5-4 metaG | ecosystem: Host-associated > Plants > Roots > Rhizosphere > Soil | place: Michigan, USA...
CCATGGGGCGGATGGGGGAGGCCTGGACCTCGTTGCTGGCGTAGAGGAGCGCGCCTAGTTTGGTGTTGAGGCTCGTGGCCATCTGCTCGGCCTGGGCGCGGGCACGTTGGAGGGCCTTGGCGGCGGCCTGGGCCTCGGGGGCGTTCTCGTCCTTGAAGCTCCAGTCGATCTGGCCGGATTGGTTGGCTCCGGCTTTGACGGCGAGGTCGAGAGTTTTGGCGGCGTCGTTGGCGGGGACGCGGACGGTCCAGCTCTGCGTGACCTGGAACTGGCGCTGGGCCTTCTCGGCCGGGGTGAGTTTTTCGATCTGGTAGGGCTGGACGGGGGAGACGTTCTGGTTCTCGCTCTCGATGGTGTCGTTGGGAATGCCGGCGGCGGTGAGGGCCTTGACGATGCCGTTGGACAGGCGGGAGCCGGTGGCGTAGGCTCCGTTGCTGTCGGGACCGTAGGCGATGAAGCCAATGTGGACGGTGGCTGTGTCGGCCATGGCGGTGACCTTGTCGGTGGCGGTGACGGAGATGGTTCGGTTTTCCTTGTTGACCTGGATGGTTTGGGCGTTGAGCGGGGCGGGGAGGGCGACTGCGAGCATGGTGCCGAGGAGTGCGACGGTCGACAGCGCGATTCCGCTTCGGTTCGCTCTGTTCGCTCCGGATAGCAGGATTTTCATGGAAAATTCTCCTTAGGATTCTGTGATGTCGAGAAGGTCGGCGAGCGTCGCCTTGTGCTTTGGCTTCGCGGCGAGCTTCTGTTTGGGGTCGGGGAGGACGCGCTCCGGCGGCGGCGTGCCGATGCGGGCGCGGGCGTTAGCTTTGACGGCCTTGATCTTCGAAAATGTACGTTTCTTCGACTTGCTCATCGGCATCCCGGGGTTCAAAAGCTCATGTGATTATGCCTTACTCTTGCTCATCACGGCTCATGTGATGCAGGATTGCAGAGGGAAGCGGTGTACGATTCGTCCGTGACCGGTGAGGTGCAGGATGGAAGAGCGCGATTTTTTCGATGAGAAGGCAGAGCAACGGATGCATGTAATGACGTGTCCACACTGTGGCCAACAGGGAGAGTATCAGCTGAGCTGGCTGGTGCGGCGGAAGAAGGCGCAGTTGCCGCGCGGGGCCGATGACCGCGATCGGGCTCGCTTTGCCAAGGCACAGAGCTACATGGTGCGGAGGGACGATATGGTGGGATGCAAGAATGTTCGCTGCCGGAAACGGTTCGATGTCGCGGGAATTCAGTCGGTGGCGTTTATTTAGCTGCCGCAGGAGTCTGCTTTTAGTTGGGAACGCGCTTCCTCGTTGGTTCGGAGGCGGCGTGGGCTTTACGGATGAATCATCATTCAGGTATGCTTTCGGCTGCGGAGACGAAGGCGTTTTTTCGCGCGCAGGTTTCGGTTGAGGGCGGCTGTGATTTAATGGAGCTATGCTGTTGCCCGGCGGGGCGACAACCTTTGAACCGAACCAATACGCGGGAGACGAGTACACACATGGCCAACACATTGCTGCCCCTGGAAGAACGGAACCTGACGCCCGACCAGGTTGAACAACTGGATAGACGCCGTCGTCGCGGTCAGACTTGCCTGACGCTGGCGTGGCAGTGCCTGATTGTGGCCTGCCTGGTGACGTTGTGGGCCGGACAGGACTGGACGCTGTCTCCGGGATGGATCAAGCCAATGGTCTACTGGGATGCGATTATGTTCCTGGGAGCACTGGTGTTTGGCGTGATGGGCGTGCGCTACCGGCGCGGGAGCACGGAGTTCCTCAGCTACTAGGCGGTTGCTGAGCCTGTCCCTGATCGATCCGAAGCGATCTGCGAGAGTTGTCGGAGATGCGAGCGATGCGCCTTTGAAGCGTCGTGAGCGGATGGGTTCGGATGGTTGATGTGACACTTGCCGCTGCGATGGGCCTCCGTTATTTGGGGATGATGGTGATTCCAGGGATGTGGGTCTCAGCTACGCTGGCTGAGCCGCGAGGCTTTTCGTGGCTCGAAGTGGGATTGCTGCTGGCTGGGATCGTGGTTTCGGCGGCGCTGTTCTTCTGGCGGTTTGGGCCCATCCTGCGGATTATCTTCCGTTCAAAAAAAGATGCGGACTTTTCGCTGCGGCCGGTTGGCCGCCGGGTGTGGGACTTCGTGTGGGAGGTGCTGTGCCAGGGCAAGGTGATTCGACAGCGGCCTCTGCCGGGGTTGGCCCATGCGTTCGTGTTCTGGGGATTTCTGGCGTTCGCGCTGGTGAGCTTGAACCACATTGCGAATGGAATGCGGTTGGGGTTTCTGTCGCCTGAGAGTTCTATTGGGAAGTTCTATTTCTGGTTTGCCGCGACCTGGGCGGTGCTGGTGGCGGTGGGGATCGCCGGGCTGTTTGTGCGACGTTTTTTTGTGCGGCCGATCTGGCTGGGGAAGCTCTCGTATGAGTCGGGGTGGATTGCGTTCCTGATCTTTCTGCTGATGGTGACTTACCTGGCGGCGTTCTTTGTCGAGGACGGCGGCGTCGCAGTGAAGGCGCTGTGGTGGACGCATACGCTGACGCTGCTGGTGTTCCTGCCGCTGATTCCGCATACGAAGCATCTGCATCTGGTGATTAGCCCGCTGACGGTGTTTTTGAAGCGGGATGGATTTTCGAAGATCCCTCCGCTGAGTGGAGACGAGGACTTTGGACTGGTGGCGGGCAAGGACGTGACGCAGTTGGTGTCGCTGCAGGTATATAGCTGCGTGGAGTGTGGGCGATGCACGGAGCACTGTCCGGCAGCGAATACGGGCAAGGTACTTAATCCGAAGGAGATTATCCTCGGTGTGCGGAGCTACCTGAATGAGTTTGGGCCGTCGAGTGACATGACACTGCTGACGGATGCGCGGGTCGAGTCTCCGGATGCGTTTCCGGCGAAGTACATGAGCATGGAGGCGGCGTTTGAGTGCACGACGTGCGGGGCGTGCGAGTATCAGTGTCCGGTGGGGATTCAGCATGTGCCGATCATTGTGGGGCTGCGGCGCGGCGCGACGAACACCGGGGTTTGGGAAGACACCTATGGGACGAAGCTGTTTCTGGCGCTGGAGAAGCAGGGCAACGCGCTGGGGTTGAGTGCGACGGAGCGCGACAAGTTTATTCAGAAGCAGGCGTTCCCGATCTTCGATGGGACGCAGGAGTACTGCCTGTGGCTCGGCTGCATGGGGGGCTACGATCCGAAGGGGCGCGAGATCATCGCAGATTTTGCGCGGGTGATGGACTACCTGGGGACGACCTTCGGGGTGTTGAAGAAGGAGAAGTGTACGGGCGATCCGGCGCGGCGGCTGGGGAATGACCTGGTGTTTCAGACGCTGGCGGAGTTTGGGCTGAAGACGCTGGAGGCGGCGAAGGTGCAGAAGATTGTGTCGATCTGCCCGCACTGCGTGAGGACGATCTCGAACGATTGGCGCGAGTATGGGATTGCCCCGGAGATCGAGCATCACTCGGAGTTCATGGCTCGACATAAGGACCGGCTGCCGAAGCAGGGTTCTGGAGAGAGCATCGTCTATCACGATCCTTGCTATCTGGGGCGGTATCGCGATGTGTACGAGCAGCCGCGGGATATTGTTTCGCTCGCTGGAGAGTTGGTCGAGGCTCCGCGTTCGCATGAGCGTAGCTTCTGTTGCGGTGCTGGCGGCGGGTTGGCGTTTCTTGGCGAAGAGAAGGGCGAGCGCGTGAGTCACGTGCGCGCGGCTGAGCTTGCGGGGACCGGGGCGCAGGTGATCGGCACGGCCTGTCCGTTCTGCAATACGATGTTTCGGGATGCGCTGCCGGCGGTCAGTGATGCTCCGCCGCAGTTGCTCGATATTGCGCAGTTGACGGCGCGAGCCTTGCCTCCGACGGACGTCGGTTCGGCGTTGGCGCAGCCGAAGAGTTGACATGAAGAGGATTTGGGACCAGATTCGAGTGAACCGATGCCAAAAGGAGAATTAGTGCAAGAGAACAGCGCGATTGTTCGAAGTTTTATCGAAGAAACCATCAACCAAGGGCACATCGATTCCGCTTCACGCTTTGTCTGGGACGATGTCGTGGAGCAGGTGCCCTTTCCCGGCCAGGGGCCTGGCATTGAAGGCTTGAAGGATGTACTACGGGGCATGCGTGCTGCGTTTCCTGATATGCACTGGTCCGTCGCAGAGCAGATTGCCGAGGGCGATAAGGTGCTGACCCGGTTCGAGTGGACGGGCACACATCGCGGGGCGTTTCTCGGCGTGCCGGCGACGGGGCGGCCAGTCAAGGTCTGGGGCATGGTGATCGACCGGCTGGTGGATGGAAGGATCAAGGAGACGCGCATCCTTATGGATGCGCTTGGAATGATGATGCAGCTTGGCGTGTTTCCTCCGGGACCAAAAGCGTGATTTCTGAACCACCTCATCCTATGGTGGTTCTTCAATTCTTTGCAGCATGGAGTGTGGCGTACATGAAGATATTGGTGGCGATCAAGCAGGTGCCGGAGCGGGATGCGCAGATTCGTGTGGCCGCGGATGGCAAGTGGATCGACGAGAGCGATTTGAGCTACACGATTAATGAGCCGGACGCCTACGCTCTCGAAGAGGCGTTGCAGTTGAAGGAGAAGAATGGCGGCGAGGTGGTTGTCGTATCGGCCGGGCCGGAGCGTGTGACGAGCACGCTGCGCGAGGCTCTGGCAAAGGGTGCCGATCGAGCGATTCATATCGAGGCTGACGATCTGGGGAGCCGCGATACGCTGGGTGTCGCGCAGATTCTTGCAGACGCGATGAAGGCCGAGGCGCCGGATTTGATCCTGACTGGGTTACAATCTGACGATCTTGGGCTGGGGCAGACGGGCGTAGTGCTGGCGGAGTTGCTGGGGATTCCGCATGCGACGATCATCATGCAGGTAGAGGTGGTGGGCTCGGGGTTGAAGGTGAAGCAGGAGCTGGAGGATGGCTGGTTCCAGCATGTGGAGATGCCGCTGCCTGCGCTGCTGACGATTCAGTCGGGCGGCAATAAGCTGCGCTATGCGACGCTGATGGGGATCAAGAAGGCGAAGACGAAAGAGACGAAGACGGTACAGGCTACGGCTGCGGCGACTGGGCCGGCACTGGTGCTGGACCGCGTGTATCTGCCGGAGAAGCAGAAGAAGACGGAGATGCTAACCGGGACGGCTGCGGAGGTTGCAGCGAAGATCGTCGAGAAGCTGAAGTTTGAAGTGAGGGTGCTATGAACGGTGTTCTGGTTGTGTTGGAGCAGCGTGCGGGCGTTTGGAGTCGCATGAGTTTTGAGGCGCTGGCCGCGGGGCAACAGTTGGCGGCGAAGCTGGGCGTGGACTGCTCGGCTGCGATGATGGGCGAGGGCGTGGCTGCGCTGGCTGCGGAGCTGGGCGGGAAGAAGCTGGCGAAGGTCTTTGCGGTTGAGCACGCGCTGCTGAAGGAGTATACGGCGGATGGGTATGTCGTGGTGCTCGAACAGGTGGTGAAGCAGGCTGATCCGGCGTATGTGGTGCTGCCGCACACGTATCAGGTGCGAGACTTCGCGCCGGCGCTGGCGACACGGTTTGGGTCGGTGCTGGTGAGCGATGTGATCGCCATGCATGACGGACCGGTGTTTGTGCGGCAACTGCTGCAGGGGAAGTTGAACGCGGATTACAAGCAGGTGTCGGCGGGGCCTTGCTTTGTTTCGGTGCAGGCAGGGACGTTTCGCGCAGATGCGGTTGAAGCGGGGACCGCCGCAGTGGAGACGATTGCGCCGAAGCTGGAGGCGGGGCAGATTCGCAACAAGCCTGGAGAGCGGTTCCGCGAGTCGACGCAGACTGTGGATTTGAGCGCAGCGCCGGTGATTGTTTCGGTGGGGCGGGGAATTGGCGAGCAAGAGAATATCGGCATCGTCCAGGAGCTGGCGACGGCGCTGGGTGCGGAACTGGCGGCTTCACGGCCGATCTGCGATAACGGCTGGCTGCCGATGGAGCGGCAGGTGGGGAGTTCGGGACAGACGGTCTCGCCGAAGCTGTATCTGGCGGTAGGCATCTCGGGCGCGATTCAGCACCTGGTCGGGATGAAGGGCTCGAAGGCGGTGATCGCGATCAATAAGGACGAGAATGCGCCGATCTTCGAGGTGGCGGACTATGGCGTGGTGGGAGATCTGTTCGAGGTCGTTCCGGCGCTGACTAAGGCGGTGCTGGCAGCGAAGGGGTAGGGGGAATCTCTTCGCCGTTCGCTCTCGCTTACCCAATCAGGTCCCACGGCATCCATTCTGTTAACGCGTAAATTTCGTGGTGGTTGATCGATTGCGAATTCGACGCGACTATACTGTGGACACCTGTATCTCTGTTTCTCTTGACGAGCCGACGCATAGAACTTCATCCGTAGAAACGACGCCATGGATGCCAAGATCGGCATTCATTAACTGAGCGTCCCAGAGTCGGGCATTGCTGCCGTCTCCTTGAGGACCATTCAGGACGGCGTCCCATTTGCGGAACCGATAGAGGGATCGATGCGTATAGACGGTTGGCGGCGCCAGATAAGGCAGGCCCACTCCGATGGATCGGGTTCTGCAACCAAACATCGCATAATGGGAATGACAGAGATGAACTTCATGGATTTTTTTTCGGTGGATCTTGCGTCTGATGTATTTTGGCTTTCATAAGGATCAGATTTGAAAGACAGGCGTCAGTTTGAGGTTATCGAAAGTCGTCAGATGGATCACCTGCGGGTGTTCCATGACGTTGCGCGTGCGCTGACATCGAGTTTGGAACTGGAAGAGATTCTGGGCGCCATCATGGACAAGATGGCGAAGTTCTTCGGGCCTGAACGGTGGTCGATGCTGATGGTCGACGAGGCTGCGAACGAACTTTACTACGCGATTGCGGTGGGGGAAAACGCGGAGAGCCTGAAGGGACTGCGCGTGCCGCTGGGCGAAGGAGTGGCGGGCTGGGTGGCTGCGACGGGAAATCCACTGATTGTGCCGGACGTGAAGCTGGATCAGCAATGGTCGGCGTTTGCGGCCAGCCATCCCGACCTCAATATCCACTCCATTGCCTGCGTTCCGGTACGGTCCGGGACGAAGACGCTGGGCGTTATTCAGTTACTGAACAGCAAGCTCGATCTGTTGTCGGAGTATTCGATCTCGTTTCTTCGCATTCTGTGCGACTATGCTGCGATTGCAATTCAGAATGCGCGGTCGATGACGCTGATTCAGGAGTTGACGATTACGGATGACGTGACGGGCCTCTTCAACGCCCGGCATCTGTACACGATGCTGGACGATGAGGTGAAACTGGGCAGGGTGTTCAGCCTGTTGTTTGTCGATCTCGATCACTTCAAGTCGGTGAACGACACGCACGGCCACCTGATTGGGAGCCGCTTGCTGGCGGAGGTGGGCGGGCTGCTGAAGCGTTGCCTGGGGCCGAATAACGCAGCCTTTCGGTATGGCGGCGACGAATTTGTAGCGCTGCTGCCGGGGATGGGGAAGGCGGCCGCGACTGGTGCCGTCCTCGCGCTGTGCGAAGACCTGCGCTCCGCGCGCTTTCTGGAGGGTGCGGGACTTTCGCTGAGCCTGTCGGGCAGCTTTGGGTTGGCGTCATATCCGGAGGATGGTGATTCGGTGCCGACCATTCTGCGGTCGGCGGACACCATGATGTACGAGGCCAAGACGACACGGGATAATGTGGCGGTCGCGGGTAAGGGGTTGCTGGTAGAGCGGGCACGTTTGACGGCTGTGGGACGAGGATCGCGGCAGGCTGTGTCCGGGTTGTACATCGAGCGAGATCCGATGCCTCGCGCCTGAAGCGTTCGTCTTTCAAAAGCTCGGATTCCAACTTCGAAATGTGCCTTAGTTGGGGCGGCGGCGTTCCAGGGTGACGGGACGCTTTGGTTCCGGCTTGATCGCGTCACGATTCTCCGGAGCAACCGGATGCACGCCGAAGTCCCAGACGCCGAGGTTCACGGACTTATCCGAGATGACTTCCATCAGGGCGTACTCGCCGAAGTCGAGCGGCCGCGTAGGGGTGATCTTCATCCAGTGACCGCCGGGCAACATCTCTGTTGTGGTCTCGACGACATCTTCCTGAAGGTGTCCGCTGCCGAGCAGTCCGATCTGGAAGCTGGCGATCACGCGCACTCCCGTGCGCACATCTGCGCGGACGATGACATAGCGGCTGTCGGGCGAGCCTCCGCCGGGATCAGATTTGATGGCGCTGGCAGCACCGTGCGTGTCCACGGTCAGAGGCGTGCCGCCGCTCGGCGTCGTCGTTTCGTCGCCGATGCGGATGTAGAGAACAGGCGTGTCCACATGGATCTGGACGAGGGAGGTTTCGCCTTTGAGTTCGACGATCTGATGTGCGCTGGACAGAGGGTTGATCGCGGCGCGAAGGATGTTGTGAGCCGTGTTGCGGTTCAGGTCGCTATCCGTCTGGGCCAGGGGAACCAGTTCCGGAGTGCCGCGGAAGGTATCGAGAATGAGCGTGCTGTCTTCTTCCGGAAGGCGCAGATCTTTGGCCACCTCCGGGGTCAGTGCGGCGCGGTCTGCCTCTTCCTTGAGCAGTTCAGGGTCGATCGGTGGAGGCTGTCTTTGAACGCCATTGGCGTCGGTGATGGGCGCGGCGTGCTCCTGCTCCCATCGATGGGTCGCGTCAAAGTCCACGAGCGCGACCGGAACCTCTTCTTCCGCTCCACCGCGCTCGGCGCTGATGTAGCGCACCATCTTGCCGACGACGCGATAGCTCATCACGATCTGATAGCTGCCGTCCTTGAGGATGAGCCGCGTACGATGCGGCGTTGTGTCGGTTGCGGAAGAGGGTGTTTGCTGGGCTGCAGCTACACGGACCATCGGGCCGCAGAGCCAGAGGCCGGACGCGAGCAGAACAGCAGTGGTTGACATCCAACGTTTTGTCGATAGGGCAGGCATCTTCATCGTGCAATCCCATCAGTTTAGACGCAGAACGTCCTCCTCTTGCTGGCAGCGATGTCCTCACGCGGAATATAAATGGGCTGCGAGACTTCAACGAAAGCGCCGAAATCCGTTACGGACCTCTTTGCGCTCCGTGCGCACCACGTACTAAACTTCAGGGAAGGAAGAGTGGCCGAGTGGTTGATGGCTCCAGTCTTGAAAACTGGCGTACCTGAAAGGGTATCGGGGGTTCGAATCCCTCCTCTTCCGCCATATTATTTATTATCAATAGCTTGCGAGATGGTAGGGCGATGAATGTGGCGTTCCGCGGCAGTTTAGCGAAATCAATTTTGGAAATGCCACTAGAGAAAAAGCCTTAGGTTTGTGAGAGCGTGACCACTCTCCTCCCTTCTCCGACCTTGATATTTTTCTCCAAAGGGTAACTCCGGTTCTAGCCGCCGAAACCCACGCTTGGAGCCAACGCATCAACCAAGACCAAGCCACCATCGACTGGAAATTCACGCAAGAAAGCAAGACTGAAACTAAACTACGCAATCAAGCGGTCGTGACGCTAGTTCAATAAAATAGATTCCAAAGAGAACGAAGAGTGGTGGCACCACGCTCCACCACTCTATCCGTAAACCGGAATCAGAAGTAAAGTTTCGCGGCGAGTTCCACTTGACGTGAGGCGTTTCGAGTCGCTGTGATCTGCCCGGTTGAAGTTGAATTGATATTAGTAGAAGGAGCTGCGAACGTCGTGTGGTTGAAGATATTGAAAAACGACCCTCGGAACTCGAGAGATCGCGTGTCAGTGAAGTGGAATGACTTGAGAAGCGATAGGTCGAACTGTACCAACCCGTCTGCTCTGAGAGTGTTGACGCCTCCATTTCCATAGGTGTAAAGGGCAGGAATTGCAAAGGCATTCGTCCCCGCACCGCAGGAGATGTTCTTGGAATCAAAGAACCAGCAGTTGGGCTTGCGCACCAGAACCGGAGTCCCAATTACATTAGGCCGCTGGCCGGAGACGCCAGTATTCGCCTGATCACCGCTGATGGTTGGATTGAACGGAAGCCCGGACTGTAGCGTACTAATTCCCGACAGCCTCCAGTTGGAGACAGCTCCGTTTGCCAAGCGAGGAAGGTGCGCGAGAAAGGCCTTTCCTCGTCCGAACGGAAGCTCGTCGAACATGCTGGCTACGAAGTTATGCGTAATATCGTAACTGCAAGGGCCATAGTCTCGAAGCGCCGGATTTAGTCTCCGAGTACCATTGTTCGACAGGCATTTACTATAGGTATAGGCGACCAACACAGTAGCTCCAGCGAGAGAACGCGTTTCGAGCTTGGTCTGTAACGAGTTGTAGTTTGCGCTACTGGCGAAACGTGCGTAAGTAATAGGGCCCCATTGCTTTAGAGGGCGGCGAGCTTGGATAGGGCCGGGAGCAGGATCCGGATCGTTGTTTGACCACGACTGCTCCATGTGCGTCGTCTTGTTCCCCACGTAGGAGACATCGAGCGAAACTTTTGATCCAAATTGATGCTGAACCGCAAGGTTGTACTCTTCGACGTAGGTGCTCTTTACGTGTAAATCCATCGTGCTCAGGCTTGGGGTCGAGCAAGAGTTCGCTACAAATCCGAACGCGCAAGGCGCGCCCGGATTTGGATTGGCGCTAGCGATTGGCTGGCTCTGATAAAAGTCGCCGAAGGTAAGAATCGGAGTTGGCTTGGTGTTGTTCACAGCCTGCGAAGCAATGAACGGGATCGAGCCCTGTGTGTTGTTGATGGCATTGTCATCGGGGAAGACAAAGAAGATGCCAAATGCTCCACGGAACACAGTATTTCCCGTTCCTGGGCTATATGCAAAGCCGAGTCGGGGAGCAATGTCATGCGTACTCGTTGAACGAATCGTCGTGGGCAGATGTAGGTCGTCGGTAAGCGCAATACGGTCAGAGAACAGCGGATACAGTATTGGCGTTTGCGGCTGTGCGTCGATCGAAAAGTTTGAAGGAATTACGAGCTTACCTGTGGTCGGATCAAAACCAGTACCCTGCCCCTTGATCGAATTGTAAAACGGGTTGATCTCCCAACGAATGCCCATATTAATAGTGAGGTTTGACTTCGCGCGATAGTCATCCTGCACATAGAATGATTGGAAGTTTCCTGCATTACCCCACAAATTTCGGAAGTAGCTACGCGAAGAACTCAGTGGATAGCCAAGCATGAAATCTGCAAAATTGTCTCCCGAATAGTCACCGTTGAAAGTGAAGATGCCAACCGAAGTTGTTCCCGCAACATAGGTCTCTGTATTGTGGAAGTTTTCATAGCCGACGCTGATATCGTGTTTACCGCTTGAGTAATTTATATGATCTACATACTGCACCGACCGAATCTTGTTGTGCTTCGGATATTGGTTACCTCCCTGACCGTTATAGGCTGAATAATTTGAGATAGTTATGGTAGGAAAGCCTTTGACTGCATCCGGGGCGAGATCCTGAAATCCCTGGATGCCAGCTGCCGCATTGATATTTTGGCCCTGGAGAGAGCTGGTGAAGAGAAAATTGCTCCGGTAATAGGAAACCTGGGCCTCGTTGAGCAACCGCGAATTGAAAATGTGGGTTTCGCGGATGAGTGCATCTTGGCCACGGCTCCGCAGCGGGAAGCTTCCCATCGCAGGATAACCGTTCGGGTCCGTCTCACGATTGTTCGCGATTGAATAGCGGCCCATGAGCCGGTCGTTGGAGGCCAGCTGGTGATCGATACGGATGTCCCCTTGGCCAAGCTGCTGCTTGAGAGTATTGGTAAGTACGGCATGCGAGGTGGTGCCACGCACCTGGTTGGCATGTGGCATGTACTGTAGCAGATATTGCGCCTGCGGTGAGATCAGATTTGCAGGGATGATGTTTGGAACGCCGTTGCTGCTGACTTGTGCACCCGTCAACGGATTTTTGATCACCGGCAGACCTGCAGCAGTGAAGTCGCCAGCGCGCATAGCATCGCTCGGTACTATTTGGTCGAAGTTCTCTGCGGTAGTGAACAGCGTCGTCTGCATATCGAGGAAGAAAAACGTTTTGTTTTTCCAAATCGGGCCGCCGATGGCGAATCCGAATTGATTCCGATGGAGTGGCTCATCGCGTCTGTTCGACCCAGGGGCAGGAGTGTAGAAATAGTTCTTCGCATCGAAGGCATTGTTGCGGAGGAATTCATATAACGTGCCGTGAAACTCATTTGTCCCATTTTTCAATGTAGCGTTGACGATTGTAGGACTGTGGCCATAATTAGCGCCCATATTCCCGGACTGTACCTTGAACTCCTGAAGTGCATCCACATTCGGCTGAATGATCGTCCCACCAAGTTGGAACTCTGTAATATTTGCGCCGTCCAGATACCACCCTGTGGTCGAAGGAGGAAGACCGTTGACGTTCACATTCACGACGCTGGCACGAATGGACGCGCCACCTGGTTGGGTGCCTTGACCACCGGGGATGTAGCTCACTCCCGGCGTGAGCTGTGTCAGTTGCCAGAAGTTGCGGCCGTTCAAAGGCATGTTCTGGACGGTCTGCGTATTGATGACCTGACCAACTGACGAGGACGCCAGATTCAGCAACGGAACATCGCTCGCGATAACTGTTATCTTGTCCGTTACCGCGCCGGCATGGAGTACCGCATTGACCATTGCCCGCTGCGCAACCTGAAGTTCGATATCGCCGATCTGGAGAGGTGCGAAACCCTGCCGTGTGACGGCCATAGAGTAGTGGCCAACCTGAAGGTTAGAGATCGTAAATATCCCGCTGGAACCGCTTTTGACCGTGCGTTCTTCCCCAGTGCCCAGGTTCCTCGTTATTACGGTTGCGCCAGGAACAACAGCGCCCGAGTCGTCTGATACTGTTCCGACAATGGCGCCGGCAGTGGACTGTGCATATGCGGTGTGCGGTTCCGCAAAGGCAAGTAGCAGGAGTAGAAATGCTAAGAAAGTTCCCGTTTGCAAAGTACGCATCTGATGTGCTCCGTTCTTGGTCAAGTTCTTGGTCCTCTTCTGGGGAGAACGTCTGCTTGCAACAGCAAGTCCGACCAGAAGCTAGCAATGTTTAATGCCAGCTTCTCGATCAAAATTGCCACTATCACATCTCAATAAAGCACCGAGGTCAAACTCAAACGCCTAATTTTAGGAAGCGTTTCCGAGCATATCCCACCTATCGCAAAACTGTCAACAAATTGGAATGCCTGACACTCTTTGATCGTCCCCGGTGTTTCTTCCGCCAATTGGATTGTCAGTCTTCGACCAGAACGTGACCTGAAAAGTGGAGGGATCTGGATGAAGAAATAAGCGATTTTCTGTGAACAAATATCCTGTGGCGGAGTTGATCTGGAAGGTTGAGATCGGCAGGCGTTTTATCTTTCGAAAGGCGAAGTGCGCAGGCCTGGAGGTAGATCAGGCCCATCAGATGGCGCAGTTGTAGGAAGAGAGGCTGCGGCTGAAGCGTCTGAAGGCCGACCTGACACTGACAAGAGCACGGACTAAGTTTGCGAATGCGTATCAGCGAGATCGCTCAGGCAAGAGTGCGCCATGCGTATCGCAAGATTCGCATGCTATTGAACCGCGAAGGCTGTGAGGTGGGCAAGTACCAGGTGTGGAGCATGGGCTTCGTGGCGGACCAGTTGCAGGATGGGAATCGGTTGCGCTCGTTCCTTCCGGCTCTGGACTTAAAGCGACTACCGTACGGTCAATCAACAAAAATGAATCTACACGAATGTCCTTGGAAGACCCGCTGTAAGGCGGCACGGGTAAATTGACAGAAGAAGTAAGAGTGATATAAACATAGATTCGGAAACGGTTCCAATATGATGTCACTCAATCCCTCCCAGAAAGAGCTATATGCCGCTGACAACCACTCCTCTCAAGTCTGATAAACCTTTTCACTGCATGACCGCACTTATTACCGGTGCAAGTAGCGGCATTGGCGCAGCTACCGCCCTAGCTCTCGCGCAGCATGGCGCTTACGTTATCGTGCATTTCAACTCGCGGCAGACTGAAGCGGAGTCCATATTGAGTGAGATTCGCGCGGGCGGCGGGGACGGCGAAATTGTACAGGCCGATCTTGGGACAGATGACGGCTGGCGTGCGCTCGCAGCATTCGCCAGAGATCGCCCGATTGACATACTAGTAAACAATGCTGGCTCTCTCGTAGCGCGCACGCGCGTTCTCGATTTCACGGAGGATCTCTGGGACCGGGTGCTGACGCTCAACCTCACGAGTGCCTTCTTTCTTGCGCAGGCAGTTCTTCGTGGCATGGCGGAACGAAAGCGCGGATACATCGTGAATATCTCGTCAGTCGCTGCGCGGTTCGGTGGTGGCCTCGGCTCGCTGGCGTACTCTTCCGCAAAAGCTGCTATCTCCACTATGACAAAGGGGCTGACGAAAGAGTTTGCGCCGCAGGGAATTCGTGTCAATTGCGTCTCCCCAGGCACAATCGACACTGGGTATCATAGAGCTTTTTCTTCGGCTGAAGGGCTTGATAGCGTAAGAGCCGCCACGCCAGTCGGGAGGCTCGGTACTCCCGAAGAGATTGCTGATGCGGTCGTCTTCCTCTGCAGCGACCAGGCCAGCTTCATTCACGGCCAAGTGATAGAGATCAACGGCGGGTTCCTGATGGCTTAAGCGGTGACCGGTAGATACAAGAAAGTCCTACGTTGATATGAGCTGTTACGAAACGAAGGTCTAGGAACTTGTTGAAAAAGGCACCTGATAGTCACTTGCAGAAAAACACGTAGTGCCAGAATGCCCCAGGAACGATTTGCAGTAGTCCGGCGACCCCACAGCATCCTCAAATCTGTACCCTAAGCGAGTGTTGCAGTAGTTTTTCAACGAGCTCCTAGATGGGATGGATGAGAAATGCTTTCGCGGATGCGAGCGCATTTCTCTCTATGGACTATATCGATGATGAAGCACAAAGTCAGTGAACGCCGGAAGGAGTGAAGCCGCTTGCGGTTCACATCCGGTCTCGGGATGTCCGAGAAATGCTGTTCGGCTGATCGATTCTCAAGGAGTGGGCGAACACTCGTGAAGGTTATTCCTCTGCCGGCATCATCTGGATCTCTGGTATGGTCGCCCTGCTAGGCAACTTCGCGATATAAAGGATCATTTCCGCGACGTCCTGAGGGTGCAGCGCCTTGGCGAGGACCTCAGGAGCGAGCTTTTTCGCCCTCTTTTCCACTAACTCTGTGTTCGTGAGACCGGGACATATCACGCAGGTTCGAATTCCGTTCTGTCTCTCTTCTAGCCGGATTGCATGTGCAAGGCCAAGCATTCCCCGCTTGGATGCCTGATAAGCCGCACCGGAAAGGTCTGCCAATACCCCAGCGATCGAAGATACGTATATTAAATGCCCGGAATGTGCGGAGCGCATGGATGGCAGAACTGCGTGCGAGACGTAGAAAGCTCCATTCAAATTTGTGTCGAGGATTGAGTTCCACACATCCGGCTGCAGGCGCTCCATCGTACGTTCCGGGGTGTTTGTTCCGCATGCGTAAATGACAATGTCGATCCTTCCGAATCGCGCAAGGGTTTCGTGCGTGAGTTGTTGTACGTCCTGGAGCCTACAGGCATCAGTTTGCCTGATGGTGATATCCAATTGCTCTGTGGCCAACTCATCTTTAAGGCTTTGTAGACGGTCATAACGGCGGGCTGCTGCGACGACCCTTGCACCGTCGCGCGCAAAGAACGCAGTCGCTAATCGGCCTATCCCGCTCGAAGCCCCGACTATCAAAACTACCTGATCCTGGATGGAGACCGTCATGTTGATACCCATTTGATTGCTGAAGTTTCGCGGATCCACAAGCGATTTGTGGTAACTTGGTTTGCTCTGTCCGGGCTAGCTTGACATTGCTGAAATTGACCTTCACTCTTAGATTGGAATAATTTCGGGAGCGTTTCCAAGTATCAAATGGATTCTTGGGATTGTCAATGCGCCACGTTTTTTAGAATGGTTACTTATGTCCGCTTGATAGAGTGCCAACTAGCGCCGCCCAGACTAGCATAATGAGTCGCTAAATATTTGCAGAAGGATTTAACTTTCTCAATCATGAAACCTACTTTATCTAAGACAAAGCTACCCACTCTTCACGACGTTGCAGTTACTGCCGGAGTCACCAATGCTACTGCATCGCGCTCTCTGACGGGCGCGTATGGGGTCCATCCAGACACGCGCAAGCGGGTTACCGAGGCCGCCATCAAGCTCAACTACAAGGCGAACCGATTTGCACGTGGACTGGTTACGGGACGCTCCGACGTTATTGGCCTGATTGTCAGCGATATACGCAATTCCTACTTTGCCGAGGTAGCGCGCGGCGTAGAAGACGCTGCATATTCCGCCGGACTCGATGTCCTACTTTGCAATAGCGATCTCAATTCCACCAGGCAGATGCGCTATATCAATTCATTAATGGGGAAGCGGGTGGAAGGCATCATTATGAACTCGGTTGCAAACCTTTCGCGCGAGGACCAAACGTATATTGCCAACAGCCGAGTACCCGTCGTGCTAATCAACCACCCTGACAGATCAACGTTATTCTCCACTGTGTGTGCTGACAATGAGCGTGGTGGTGAGTTGGCCGCGGAGTGCCTCCTCGCGCATGGACATCGCCGCGTTATCCATCTGACCGGGCCAGAAAAGCACGCTAATTTCTCCAGGAGGGCCCGTGGCTTTGTCCGCGCGGTGCGCCTCTTCGGCCAATCTGCCGAAGCTTCGGTCGTGCATGGCACACATACCCTCGCCGGAGGATATGATATGGCGAAAACACTCTTCCGTCATCTTGGAAGCATCACGGGTATATCAACTGCGAGCGACACGGTTGCCTTCGGCGTTATTAAGGCTGCGATGGAGATAGGCCTCAGGATTCCAGAGGATGTTTCCATTATCGGCTTCGACGACGTTGAGCTCGCAGCCTTGGTGCATCCATCTCTCACAACCATTCGACAACCGAAATACGAGATAGGGTCTGCTGCAATCGACATTCTTCTGCGTCTTTCATCGGGCAAAGATCGAACCCCTGAGCACCGCGTACTTGGCGTCGAGTTGATCGAGCGCTCTTCTGTCAAGACTCTACGCACCCGCAATAAATCGTAGGTTACGAGTAGGTGGGACTATCCGTAGGTCTATTCAAGAGGGTCTATTTTCGACCTTGACAGAAAGGATGTTCATGTATGAGGATCATTGTCCGGAAACGATTCCTAAAATTTCTGGAGGTCGGTGCCGCAAATGCGGAATGCCCTAACTTATTGGAGACCGGTTCACCGTGCGTTTTTATCTTTGGAGCAGGCGTCTCATAACTTCTCGATCAGCAAACGCTCATCTGCATGAGCTAGTTGAAGAGCTTCCAATGAGAAAGGTTCTTGCGATCGTTGCGTATGTGGATCGGGCGGTCATCATTGCGATGTCTTCTATTTCACGACAGGACGTAATGAAGAAGGCTTCAACAATTCGGCAAGCAGTCGGATTTTGAGCAATGCCGTCGAATACCACCGACCTGCGGCTCGAAAATCCTTATTACATAAAGCCCTCTAAGTGAGGAACATGAAATTGGAGTGAGAATGGCTTCCGGAAAAGTCTGCGCACCCTACAAATTGCTTCTAGTAGTCTCGCTTGGGGTTCTCTTCCTCCCCCAAGTTTTGATCTGCCAGGGTCCGCGTGCTTTGGAGGCATCCATCGTTCGGGATGGGAAAGTGATATACACAAACAACTGCTCCGGCTGCCATGGATCGGATGGATCGGGGACGGGGCATGCTCCCAAGCTCGCAGGCAACCAAGACTTGATCGGACGTCCCCTCGGTAGGCTGCGTAATACGATTGCTGCTGGATTCCCCGCGTCTGGTATGCCTCCATTCACCAGCTTGCCACCACGGGACCTCGACGCTGTCGCAACATACGTGTACTCGCTCAATTCGCCGGCGGCGGAAGCCGCCATTCCCGGCGATGTATCGGTGGGAGGCCAGTTCTTTTGGGGACAAGGTAAGTGCGGCACTTGTCATATGGTTCACGGTATGGGATCGCCCATCGGTCCAGACCTGTCGGATGTAGGGCGCAGGATAACGGCGAAACAGATACAGGATAAGCTGTTGGCCCCGGATTTACACATCACACCTGGATACGAACTTGCTACTGTCAAGACACGCAACGGCCAGACCCTTCGTGGATTTATGCGGGACAGGTCCAATTATGACGTTCAGTTACAAGACCTCTCCGGTTCATTTCATTTCCTCCAGGCAGATGAGATAGCTTCGCTTACCGAAGAAAAGCGATCGCTGATGAAGCCCTTGACCGCCACGGCGGAGGAGTTTCAGAATCTACGGGCCTATCTGAGGCAACTGACGGGCATCGAGCCGGGTGCGTTGAAGGAACCGAACAAACAGGCCGCCGCGGAGGCTCAAAGCGTCGATTTTTCAAAAATTCTCGACCCCAAGCTGGGAGATTGGCCCACCTACAATGGCAATCTGACCGGCAACCGCTACAGCCCTTTGAAGCAGATTGATCCTTCAAATGTGAAGGCGCTCGCTCTCAAATGGATCTTTCCCATGCCCCAGCTTGGCCTGGAGGCAACGCCGCTCGTGGTCGATGGCGTCATGTACTTCTCTGGCCAGAACCAGGCCTATGCACTCGATGCCCTTACTGGACGGCAGATATGGAAATACTTTCGTCCACCCACACCAGGACTTGTAGGCGATGCATCTGTCGGAACCAACCGCGGCGTGGCTTTGCTTGGAGACAAGGTCTTCGTGGTAACAGATAACGCTCACCTTCTTGCGTTGAATCGGGTGACGGGCAGGGTGGTCTGGGAAGTTGTGATGCCCGAGCAACGTGAGCACTACGGATCAACCGTGGCTCCATTGATAATCAAGAACACCGTCATTGCCGGCGTCTCCGGCGGCGACTGGGGCATGCGCGGCTTCATCGCGTGTTACGACACCGCCACCGGCAAACTGATCTGGAGACACTGGACGCTTCCTGCAAAGGGCGAACCGGGTATTGAAACCTGGGGTAAGAATCCACCACTGCTGAGCGGTGGGGCTACCTGGTTGACTGGATCGTATGATCGCGAGACCGATACGCTCTACTGGCCGACGGGAAATCCCTATCCGGATCGTGACGATGTTGATCGTCCAGGTGACAACCTCTATACCGACTGCATCCTGGCGTTGGATCCACAAACAGGTGCGCTCAAATGGTATTACCAATTCACTCCTCATGATACGGCGGATCGTGACGCCCAGGAGCCCCCGGTCCTGATTGACACCAAGTATCGCGGCAAACAGAGGAAGCTCCTTCTGCATGCCGACCGGAACGGGTTCTTCTATGTACTGGATCGCACGACAGGTGAACTGCTCCTTGCGAAAAGCTTCCTGAAACAGCTGAACTGGGCGACGGGTATCGGTTCCGATGGGCGTCCTCAGCTTGCGAAACACTCTGAAGCTACGTTGACCAGAGAACGGGGGTGTCCTGACAACGCAGCTAACTGGAGTTCCACTGCATACAGTCCGGCAACACGCTTCTATTATGTAATGACTCTAGAGGCTTGCCACTCACCCGAACTGCCGGGTCACGTTGCCGAGCCTTCCGAAAGGTATCTGCGCGCCATCGATATCGATAGCGGTAAGATAGCCTGGGAAATTGCTCAACCTGGTCCGGTAATTCTGAAGACCTGGTCCGGTGTAGTGGCGACAGCAAGCGGCATTGTCTTCTATAGCGATCCAAATGGTGCCTTTGTAGCAGTCGATGAGGGCACTGGCAAGACGCTGTGGCACTACGATACAAACGTTGGAATGAAGGGCCCTCCCATGACGTATGCCGTCGATGGGAAGCAATTCGTAGCGGTCACCGCTGGATCAGTTCTGCTGTCGTTCGCGCTACCAGCTCCATAGCGTCCACGTTCGTTTACCTGGAAATTAATCATTAAATAAAGACCGAAAGCAAAAGGATGACTTCTCAATGAATGGAAATTCTGCTGAAACGAAGATGTCGCGTCGTACGCTTCTGTTTGCTGCAGCCATGGCCAGTGCGTTTCAGTCACTGGCATTCAATTCCGCTGAAGCAGAACCAGCCGTCAGTCAGCCGGGCAAACTCAAGATCTCCATTTTCTCGAAGCACCTTCAGTGGGCAGACGTGAACGAGGCTGCTACAGTTGCGAAGGAGATTGGATTCGACGGCATCGATCTCACTGTTCGTGCGGGTGGCCATGTCCTGCCCGAGCGGGTGGAAACCGATTTACCTGCTGCAGTCGAAACGATCCGTCGTGCAGGCCTGGAAGTAGCCATGATTACGACGGATATTACGCCAGCCACAAGAGCGAAGGCGGAAGCTGTGTTGAAGACAGCCAGCCAACTTGGGATTTATCGTTACCGGTGGGGGGAAATGTGGTATCGGGCCGACAAGAGCATTGCGGAGCAACTTGTCGAACTCAAACCCAAGATGCAATCGCTGGCGGATCTGAATAGGAAGTATCGAGTCTGTGGAATGTACCATACTCATTCCGGTCCCGGACGTGTCGGTGGACCAATCTGGGATCTTTGGCTGCTATTTCGGGACATTGATCCTCGTTGGATGGGTATCAACTACGACATCGGACACGCCACTGTGGAAGGCGGCTATGGCGGATGGCTCGCGAGTTCCAGGCTCGTTAAGGACTATATGCGCGGCATTGCCCTCAAAGACTTTACGTGGGAGAAGAACGAGAAGGGAAGTACGCAAAATGATCCGTTCGACAAATCTCTCAGCGCACAAGGCGCCTATGTTCCGCATTGGTGCCCAATCGGGAAAGGCATGGTCAATTTTGATGGCTTCTTCGACGTGGTGAAGGCAAATCAATTCTCCGGCCCAGTTCAACTGCACTTTGAATACCCAGGGTTGGGCGGAGCCCAGAACGGCAAAACGACGCTTAGTATCCCGAAGCAACAATTGATCGAAGCGATGCGCACGGATCTGATGGCGGTGAAAGAACGAATGCGTAATCATCAGCTCATCTAGTTGCCTCCAATCCGATGCCTGCCTGATTGCGTCTATTTGTGCTCAGGTATCAGGGCCGCTGTCCTGGTGGCTTGGCGGTAGTTCAACAAGTTCTGAGACTTATATTGGGAAATGTGAAGAGATGAAGCGAGCGATTGGACCCAACGCACGATGGATCATGCTAGGTCTTGCGTTTCTGGCAACGGTCATCAATTACCTTGATCGGCAGACACTATCGGTGCTTGCGCCGGTGCTACTCGAACGGTTCAAGATTTCGGCCACGATGTACGGACAGATTATCTTTGCGTTCATGCTGGCGTACACGGTGATGAACGGAATCTCCGGCCCCCTTCTTGACCGACTTGGAAGCAAGATCGGGTATGCTCTCACGATTGCGTGGTGGTCGGCCGCTGAGATCCTTCACGCATTTACAGGGGGGGCCATCAGCCTCGGGGTATTCCGTTTTCTCCTCGGTGTAGGAGAAGCAGGAAATTATCCGGCAGGAGTCAAACTCATCGGAGAATGGTTCCCATCGGGTGAGCGATCCCTGGCATCCGGAATCTTTAACAGTGGTGCAGCAATTGGTGCCATGATGGCCCCGCCCTTGCTAGCCTGGACGGTACTCAGGATGGGTTGGCAGGCCTCGTTTGTCATCGTGGGCCTTTTGGGATTTATATGGCTAATCGCCTGGTTGATACTTTATCGCTCACCGGAGACCTCTCCCGATGAAGTCGAGTCTGCTCCTCCCGCCGTATTGAGCCTTGTGAAGGATCGTTTTGTCTGGCAGTTCACGCTGTCCAAGGTCTTTGCTGATCCGGTCTGGTATTTCTACACCTTCTGGTTTCCACAGTACTTGAAGGTTGGGCATGGATTCACCATAGGGGAGATTGGAAAGACCGCCTGGATCCCCTTCTTTACTGCGGGCGTCGGGAATTTAGCAGGCGGCTTGCTTTGCAGTTTGCTCCTACGGCGTGGACTGTTGCCCCAGACGGCTCGCAGGATCGGAGTCTTGTTTTTCACAGCGCTCATGGTGGCAGCGGTGCCGGCTGCAATGGTCCACAGTGCCACTTTGAGCATCGCGCTCATTTCGACAGCCACGTTTGGATACTGTGGTGCTCTGGCGAACGTTCTCGCAATTCCGCGGGATGTATTCCCGAAGAACGCCGTCGCCTCAATCTGGGGATTGGCAAGCATGGGTTCTGGTTTCGGTGGAATGATGTTCAGTTTGCTGACCGGATGGCTTGTCGATCACTATTCCTTCAAGCCAGCCTTTGCACTATTCGGTATCACACCCATCGTCGCGGCCGCCCTGATATGGTGGCTGCCGCAAACCATGAGTACACAGAGTAAAGTCGTTGCCGCATAGCGGCTGAATTTCATACACCTTCAGGAAACTCGGATGCAGCATAATTTGCGACTCGTTCGGGGGGTGCGATGGGAGGCAAGCGTGTATCTAGTAGCCTCGACCTAGCCTGTTCCATACGTCGAGGGAATTGTTGTTGTGCATATAGTCGAGAGCCTGCGCCGTTGAGTCGACCTGGTCATCGTACCCGCCTTCGAACTTTGCGGTCTGCGAATGCAGCCGCATGACCTTATCGGTTTGCTGTGGTGGAGCATACGGCTTGACCCGGTATTGTCCCGCCGCCTTTAGCTCCTGAATGAGCTGGGTGCCGGATGACTTGTCTTCCACGTCTGCCCCTCTCCCATAATTGGTTTCAGTCCAACCCTGATTGCCGACGGGCTTGAGAGACGCCAGCGGTTCATCATGAGCACCTCCGGTTCAATGCCGCCGCCTTTTGTGGTGATCGAGACTCAGTTTGCCGCTGAGCACAGAGTGGAGCTATCGTAGGTCAAATGATTCGGTGGTGCTGGCGGACTGGAGCCCGAACTTGCATAGGGATAGTGCTGTGGTCGAGCATCAGCCTGTTCGCGCCTGCCCAGAATCAGGGGCGCGATGCGTTTCCAGTCCTCATGAAACAGGGGTTCGCATTGCATCAACAGGCACGATTTGCAGAGGCGATTCCAATCCTCGACCGGGCTCGCAGGCTGGAACCCGAAGACTACTTCGCAAATTTGTTGCTGGGAATCGACCTGCTGCGATCGGGCAGGGTGGCAGAGTCCGTTCCTCGTCTGGAGATGGCGGCGCGCATCAAGCCCAACGAGGAGTTCCCGGAGGAGTATCTTGGCGAAGCGAATGCCGTGCTGGGCCGCTATAGTCTGGCGGTGACGTCCTATCAGCGGGCAGTGCTGCGCAGTAAGAACTCCGAGCAGGCTCTGGAGGCGTGGGCCGGCTTTGCGCTGGAGCGCTTTTACCGGATCGGCGAGCAGCTACGTTCTACCCAGGAGGGTGTTGCGGTAGCTCAGAGGTTGCAGGAGGCAGCGGCACATCCCGGCCAGGCCTCTGGCTGCGCGGCATCGCTCTCTTCACTCGAGCACGAGCTGGCGGTCGAAAAGACTGGCATGAATGTCAGTGTCGCCTATCGGCTGTCTCTCTGTTATGCCGTTGAGGCAGGCAGAGCGGCGCAGCAGCTACAGACTGGCGCGCAGGATATGGCGGCGGTGCATCGGCTGCGCGGCGATGTTCTTCTGCGTTTGAAGGGCAACGCCGCGGCGGCTGAGCAAGAGTATCGGGCCGCCGTTGACATTCTCCCGCACGACCCCAATCTGCTGGCAAGTCTCGCGGAGGCGCAGCTGTCGGCTGGGGAGACCGATGCGGCTCAAGCCTCGGCGAGGGCATCGCTGGCGATCAATCCACACGGACGAGCGGCGTTGCGGACACTGGCGGCCCTGGCGATGAACAACCGCGACTACGATCAGGCTTTGCCTTGGCTGCAACAGCTCGCAGCAGAGGCTCCCGGAGATCGTACCGCATCGGTGGAACTGGCGAAGGCGCTTGCTCAGACCGGGGAATCGGCTGAGTCGCTGCAACGTCTCGCTCCCGCGCTTGCCGCCGGGTATCCGGATGAAAAGGGAGCGCTTCATGCCATGATGGCGCGCATGTTACGGAAACTCGGACGCGATGACGAAGCGTTGGTCGCTGAGAAGGAGGCGCGGCGACTCTCCGACGCGTATCAGACGCATAGCAAAGACATCGCCCCTGCCGGCCCTTATGCGAATCGATAGACGCCAATTTCTGCGCACCGCACCGGCGCTGTTCGCGACTGCTCTGCATCATGGCACGGCGCTCAAGGCGCTGGCCGCGAACGTGCCGGCTCCCTCTGCGATTGCGATGACCAACGGTGCGGCTGCAGCGGGACTCGACTTCGTGTTGCGCAACGACGCTACAGGACACAAGTACCAGGTGGAGACCGTGCTGGGAGGACTCGGAGTCATTGACTTCGATGGCGATGGCTGGCCTGATCTGTTCTGCGCCAATGGCGCTTCGTTGCCCACGTTGAGCAAGAGTGGCCCGGAGTATTGGAATCGGCTCTATCGCAACAATCGCGACGGCACCTTCAGCGATGTGACCGCGAAAGCGGGCCTGCAGGGCGAAGGCTACAGCATGGGCGTCG
>Ga0105240_10003508_pt1 | contig 24328 bp, 18 predicted proteins | sample KBSC54metaG_FD_80426 | JGI IMG/M metagenome (GOLD analysis project Ga0105240, IMG submission 80426) | Corn rhizosphere microbial communities from Kellogg Biological Station, Michigan, USA - KBS C5-4 metaG | ecosystem: Host-associated > Plants > Roots > Rhizosphere > Soil | place: Michigan, USA...
AAACAAAATGGCAAAAGCAAAGAAAGCTGCTAAGAAAGCAGCTCCCAAAAAGGCCGCCAAGAAAGCCGCCCCCAAGAAAGCAGCAAAAAAAGCAGTAAAGAAAGCCGCTAAGAAAGCAGCTCCTAAGAAAGCCGCAAAAAAAGCAGCCCCCAAGAAGAAAGCTGCTAAGAAAGCCGCTCCTAAGAAGAGCAGCCCCATGATGCCGTAGTCAACACCACTACAATAGAAAAAAGCCTCCAACCCGGAGGCTTTTTTAATTTTCTAACATGAGGCGCACACCGCGCGAAAACCCCACCCACCGCGCCACTACCGTACCAACACCACCGTCCCCCTCCGCGCAAACGCCCCACCCGCCGGACACTCCATCTCCACAAAATACACATACGTCCCCACCGGCGCCGGATACCCATTGAACATCCCATCCCAGCTCGCCCCCGCATCCACCGGATAAAAATTACTCCGCTCAAAAACCTTTATCCCCCACCGGTCATAGATCACAATATGCTTCACCAGCCCGATCCCCATGATCATGAACCGGTCATTCCTCCCATCCCCATTCGGCGAGAACGCATCCGGTATCCTCACCCTCGACTCCTCACATAATATCTTCGCCACAACCGTATCAGTAGCCGAACACGCCACCCCATTCGTCACCTTCACCACATACTCCTCCGGCCGTTTGGGCGAAGCCACCGGCTGCGCACAGTCCGCACAGCTCAGATAATCCGGCGGCGTCCAGCTCCACGCCACAACATCCGCACTCCCCGTCGCCGCCAGCAACACCGGATCACCCGCCAGCACCTCCACATCCGGCCCGCCATTCACCGTCGGCACCGGCCGCACCGTGATCGGTATCTTCACCGTATCCGCAAAACAGGCATGAAAATCGGTACCGATGACCATCAACACCGTCGACTCCGACGGCTTAGCCACGATCACGCCCTGACCACCATCCCCCTCAATATCCCCGATCCACCGGTATACATCAGCCCCCTTCTCGGTCATACGCACCTCATCACCCATACAGATCGAGGCCGTATCCGGCGTCACCGTCACCAACTGCGGCGCCGTCACCTTCACCAGCACCGACGTCGAGCCCTGACAACCCGCATCATCCGTCGCCACCACCTGGTACACCGTATTCATCACCGGCGCAGCCACCACCCCCGCGACGTCAACACGGTCCAGCCCCACAGCCGGACTCCACAGATAACTAACCCCACCCGTCGCCGTCAATTTAGTCGAGCTGTTCAGACAGACATACGGCGAATCGGGAGCAACCACCGGCCTCGGCAGATCATGCACCTTCATATCCACCGCCACATCCGACGCCGCCTGACACCCCAGGCTATCGGTCACGACCAGCCGGGTCATATAGTCCCCGCCCGCCTTATAAACATGCATCGCCACGCTATCCGGATAAACCCCCTGCCCTACACTCCCATCCCCAAAATCCCAGGTAAAGGTCTTGATAGCGCTCCCCGTCCCCTGATACACCGAAGGCTGCCCCAGACATACCATCGGCTTCACCGCGCTGAGATCCGCCACAGGCTGCCTTACAAACACGCTGTCCACCCACTGCGCCGTCAATCCATTATAACCCTTCACAAACAACGTCACGATATACCTGCCCGGCTTCTGATAGACATGCCCCGGCGTATTCACATTCCCCGCCGTCCAGCCATCCCCAAAATCCCAGCTCACGCTCACATAGTTCTGCGAGGTGTTGACGAACTGCGCCAGCACCGGCGGACAGCCCGAAGTCCCTACATACGACGTCGTCGTCGAAAAATGACTGTTGAAGTTCCGGACATTGATCGTGAGCTTAGCCGTCGATACACAGGTCCCCACACCCGAAGCATCCTTCACCGTCAGCGTCACCACATACACCCCCGGCGCCGTATAGGTATGACTGGGATAGTAGTCCGAGGACGTCCCCCCATCCCCAAAATCCCAGCTGAACACCGTATTCGAACTCCCGAAATAATTGGTAGAATTATAAAAATAGACGGTACTATTTAGATTTACATCGGTCCCGCTGGCAGAAAAAGCCGCCTTCGGACCATTCGCCACAACATAGCTCGAACCCGTCGCATTCGTCGTCGACGTACAGCCCGCTGCATCGGTCACGGTCAACCGCACCATATATCCCCCGGGGTCACTATACGTATGCGATATAGTCCCGCCCACCTGGTTCGACACCTGACCATCCCCAAAAGACCAGCTCTCCGCAACGATCGAATTGTTCACCCCCGGCGTCGTCGCGTCCTGCAGCACCACCGGCGAAGTATAACACTGGTGATCACTCACAATATTGAACGCGGCCACCGCCGACCCCCGCACCGTCAGCGGTATCGTATTGCTCACATCAGTACACCCAAAGCCAAAGGACTTCGTCACCACCTGCAGCCCGCTCTTCCCCGGCGTAAACCCCGACAGCGTCCAATGAAAAAGCCCATTCGACCAGCTGCCATAGCTGACCGTCCCCCCAAAAGGCGTCCCGTCGGCATAAGCGAACTGCGGCGCATAGTCGTCGTTATAGCCGCTATAGACCTCGCGCGGATTGGATTCGGCCGCCACGTACACATCCAGCGTTCCCCCCGTACAGGCAATAGGGCTCGACGAAGACAGCACCAGGTTCTGCTTCTTCAACACCATCACCCTGTCCGTATTCGTCGTGCTGCACTGGCTGTTGCTGGCGACGACAGTAGGAAAGTAGGTGCCCGTCGCCGGATAGGTATGCTGCACCTGTGTCGTCCTCGGGTCCGTCGTCTGCTTCACCCCGTCGCCGAAATCCCAGACCACCTTATCCGCCGTCCCCGGCGTATAGCCAAAGGTGACCGTCAGCCGGTCCCCGTCACAGGTATTGGTATACGAACCATAGGTCCCCGGAGCCGCGAGCACATTGATATACGCGGTCTTCGTCACAGACGCCGTACACCCGCCCGCATTCTGCGCCGACAGCGTCACGGTATAGGTGCCCGGCTGATGGTAGGTCCAGTAACTGCTACTGCTTCCTCCTCCATCTCCGAACCCCCACTGCACATAGTTGACCCCCGCACCGCCCGAAAATACAGGCGTAAAATTGACCTGCGAGCCGACACAGACCGTCGTCGGCGTAGCGCTGAGATCCGCCGTGAAGGGGTTACTGATCACGACGGCATTAAAAGAGACGCTGCTGCTGCAGCCGGTATTGTCGGTATAATAAAGCACCGGCACATAAGTCCCGGGCCCGCTATAAGTATGCGTGGGCGATGCTTCGGTAGACGTAGCCCCGTCCCCGAACGCCCAGTGCCAGGACTGCAGCAACGACAGACCGGAGATCGCATAGGTCTTGGTCACCGACCCGCCACAGCTGGTATTGAGACTTGGACTGGGCTCATAGATGGACGGATAAGACTTGGTCTGATATGCCGAAACATACGCGCTATTAAAACATCCGTTCGCGTCTATGGCAGTCACCCGGATATAGGTGACGTTGTTATAAGGATAATCATTCGACCAGGTCGGTCCGGTCGTCATCACCTCCGTCCCGTTAAAATCCCAGTACCAGCTGACCGCCGTCGGAGCATTCTCCGTAAAGACTTCGGTATAGTGATCACAGGCAAGCGTGATCGCAGTCCCGACCGGCGACACCGCAGGCATTGGATTGACCGTCACCGTATGCGAGGCCGACTGAGGACAGGTCCCGAACATATTGCTCAGCGTCACCACATGCGTCCCTGGCGTAGCCCAGTTGTAGGTCATCGGACTATAGTAAGAGTAAATATTGCCGTCGACCGTCCACACCCGGCTATCGGCGACAGGCGAGCTGCGGTCGTTAAATATGGTGCCCGTGGTCTGACAGACCGCCTTCGAAGGAAAATCGAAATCGGTGGAATAGTTCGCAACATTCAGATAGTTGACCTGCGAGACATTCGCCGAACAGGCATTGGCCGCCGTCGTCTTGAGCGTCACCGTATAATTGCCCTTTTGCGCATACGAATGCGCCGGATTGGGCAGAGTCGAAGTATTCCCATCCCCAAAATCCCAGCTGTAGGTCAGCGGAGCAGGCCCGGTGCCGCTGGCCGTGAACTGTACAGGATCCGTAGCCAGGCAAAGCACCCGCTTGTCAGAATAAAAGGACGACGTCGCCGGAGTAAGGACCTTCACCGCCACCGGCTGAGTGACCGTATCCGTACACCCATAGATATTGGTCACCGTGAGACTCGCCGTCCCGCTAAAGTCGGCCGTATATACATGCTGCGCCGCAGCCTGGCCGTTCCTCGACGTCCCCCCATCTCCAAAATCCCAGAGCCAGCTGCTGATGGCCGGCCCCTGCGCAGAACCAGTAAAACTGATAGGCTGCGGTCCACAAACCTGCCCCGGCGTATATGAAAAAGAAGGCGCCGAATGCGCATAGACAGTCACGACATGCGACGCGGTCTGCACATTCCCCCCATCCCGTACAGTAAGGGTTACCGTATAGGAACCCTCGGCGGTATAGATCGCCTGCGCATCACGCACAGTGGCGGTATTCCCGTTGCCCAGGTCCCACTGATAAGTGGCCGCGCCCGATACACCCACACTCCGGTTGGTAAAGGCGACGACAAGGGGAGAGCACCCCCCCGATCTATTAGCAATAAAATCTACTCTAAGCTGTGCGGATACAGACAGGCAGGAACATAGCGACAAGGTCAGGTATATGGCTAGGCAGCGGGACATTGGTAGCGTGAAAATAGTAAAGGTTCCGGACAACCGCAAACCCCGCCGGGGGACCCAGTCCAATTTTGAGACCACCCCAATTTTGGCCTTTAATTTGAGACCCTCCGTATATATGACCAGCAAACAGAGCGCCGGTATCCTTTTATATCGCCGCAAGACCGACTCCCTTGAAGTATTTCTGGTACACCCCGGCGGACCCTTCTGGAAGAACAAAGACGCTGGCAGCTGGACCATCCCCAAGGGCGAATTCACCAGCGACGAACCCGCGCTGGACGCAGCCATCCGCGAGTTCCGCGAAGAGACGGGCTTCCAGCTCAAGGGCCCCTTCCAGCCCCTCAGCCCCATCCGCCAGAAAGGCGGGAAAAGGGTCTATGCCTGGGCATCCCCGGGTGACGTCGACGCCTCAGCGATCGTCAGCAATACAGTGGAAATAGAATGGCCCCGTAAATCCGGCAAACACCGGTCATTTCCCGAAGTGGATAAGGCCGCCTGGTTTTCGATCACCCAGGCCCGGGAATATATCAATCCCGCACAAATAGCTTTTCTGGAAGAATTGGAAGAGACCGTCCGGGTCTGACCCGCGGTCCACACCTGACCCGCGTCATCACCTGGCCCACGACCTACGCGTGACCCGCGGCCTACGCCTGCCCCATCGCATGCACCGCCTCACAGAGCTTCGCGTAGTCTTTCCTATTGGCATGCTCCACCACAACATTCAACATCCCCTTGAGTGACCTGAACGCATGCGGCTTCGTAATAAAACACAACGCGCCGAGTTCCTTCGCCGTCCTGATATCCTTCGCATTCGACGACGTCGAATACATGATCACGGGAATATGCTTCAGCGCCGACTCCTTCAGCCGCGTCAGCAGCTCCCATCCATTCGTTACCGGTAAATTAATATCCAGGAATATCAGATCCGGCTCTTCTGTATTCTTCTGGAGCCACGCATACCCTTCCTCGGCATCGGTAGCGTGATCACAAATGATCGCAGGCTCTACCAGCGACAGAGCCTCGGAGAATAGCTCCCTGTCATCGCTGTCATCGTCGATCAATAAAAAACGCTTCACCATACTTTACTTTAGTGATTAAATGCTTTTTCGGTCCTGCCTTAAAGGAAGCCGAATGGTGAACGTAGCGCCCCTGCCCTTCTCACCTGCAGCCGAGATGCTGCCGCGGTGGCGTTCTACGATCTTCCTGCAGAGCGCAAGCCCGAGACCCGTCCCCTCATACCTGTCCCTGGTGTGCAGCCGGGCGAAGGTGTTGAAGATACGGTCGGCGTGCTCCTGGTCAAAACCGATACCATTGTCCCGGATGACCAGTTCCACAATTTCCCCATCCTGTTCCTCAGTTGGTCCATGCAAAATATTTGCCACTACCACGATCACAGGAGGAGTGTCCGATCTCGCAAACTTTAACGAATTATTGATCAAATTATAGAACAATTGATAGATCAGTACAGGCGCGCCATCCAGCCGTGGCAGGGCCTCGTATATGATCGTTGCCTTCTTCTCTTCGATGGTCAGCTCGAGATCTCCTTCAACATAGCCGATGATCGCGTTGAGATCGATGGGCTCGATCATCTGTTCGCTGCCGTTGAGCGTGGAGTAGGCAAGCACGCCGTCGATCATCATCACCATCCGCTGCGTCGACTGCTCGATCTTCGAAAGAAAGAGTCGCGCCTTCGGCGGCAGTATCGCCCCGAACTCCTCGAGCAGCCGGTTACTGAACGTCCTTATCTTCCGCACGGGCTCCTTCAGATCGTGGCTGGCGACATGCGCGAACTGCTGCAGGTCTTCATTGGACTGCAGCAGCGAAAGATTGATGTCCCGCAGCGCAGCCGTCTGTCTCTTCACCTCCTGCTCGAGCAGCCTGGCGTGTTCACTGCGACTGCGGGCGATCCGGATATTGGCGTCTACCCGCGCAAGCAGCTCACGCGCAGTGAAAGGTTTGACCAGGTAGTCGTCGGCCCCCGCCTCCAGTCCCTCCACCTTTGCCTCTTCTCCCGCCCTCGCCGACAGGATGATCACCGGCATATGCCGCACCCGGGGATGGTTGCGTATCTTCTCCAGCAGCCCAAAACCATCCAGCCGCGGCATCATCACGTCCGTCAGCAAAAGGTCGGGCCGGTATTCCAGCACTTTGTTATAGGCGTCCTCCCCGTCCATGGCCGTGATGACAACGAACTGCCGCGACAATAGTCGCTGCACATACTCCCGCATATCGGCGTTGTCGTCGGCGAGCAATACCGTCCCACCCTCCACCACCACACGCGGGTCACCGTCAATACCCACGTGCGGATCCTCACCAAAACCCACGCGAACTTCACCACCTCCTCGCGGATACTCACCTCCCGGCAGCCACTTCATCGCCTCCATCACAAAAGACTCTGCATATTTCAACCCCACGATCGAGGGCTCGACGATCTTGTCTGCCGGCAGATGTTTTCGTCCCATGGGAATGGCGATGGTGAACACCGATCCCCTCCCCAACTGGCTCGTCACGCTGATCGTCCCCTGATGTATCCGCACCAGCTCTTTCACCATGGCCAGACCGATCCCCGTCCCCTCCTGGCTTCGCCCCTGCACATTCTCCGCGCGGTGAAAACGTTCAAAGACCCTCCCCAGCTGATCCACCGGTATGCCCACCCCGGTATCCGCGACACGCACCAGCAGCTGCTCACCCTCCTGTTCAATATGGATGCTGATCGAACCCTCCTGGGTATACTTCAACGCGTTGGAAAGAAGGTTCAGCATGATCTGCTCCCAGTGGTCGACGTCCACATATACCTCGCCGTTGATAGGACCGCCGGACAGCTGCAGCTGCATCCCGGCCCTTTCGATAGCGCTGCGAAAAGAGCTCGCCAGTTCGCGCGTGAACGCCACGATGTCCACCCGGCTATACCGGGCATCCATCCGCCCCGCCTCGATGCGGGAAAAATCCAGCAGCGTGTTCACCAGTTTTTGCATACGCAGCGCATTCCGGTAGGCGATGCCCATCCGGTCGCGGTTCGCCTCAATTGTCCCGGGGTCATCCATCAGGTCCTGGATCGGCCCGAGCAAAAGGGTCAGCGGGGTCCTGAACTCATGGCTGATATTCGAGAAGAAAATTGTTTTTGCGCGGTCGATCTCCATCAGCGCCTCGGCCCTCTCGCGTTCTGCCTCCAGCGCATGCAGGTCGGCAAGACTACCCGCGACCTGGTCCGCCACCAGCGAGAAGAAGCCCATATATTTTTCATCAGGCAGCCGGTAGGGATTGAGCCCCACCACCAGGTATCCGTAAGCTTCCCGCGTCACTGGATGGAAGATAGGCAGGATGACACCGGTATGCGGCGGTATCTCCCAGGCCCCGACCGTCATATCGGTGACCCGTTGGTCCATCCCGGCGACGATCTGCGGCTTTCGGCTGGTCACCGCCAGCTCACTCTCGGGCAACAGCTCGGCCTCCTGGCCCGCCAGTCTGAATTGCACAAAGGGAAAATCCTGCGGGTTATCCCTGAGCACTACCAGCGTCCGGCCAATGACGTCCTGGTTGGACCTGGGGTCGGCCAGGCGGCGTCCCAGCTGCATCAGGGTCCGCATCTGGCGCTCACCCTGTCTGCGTTCCGTGTCGTCGCTGTTAAAGCAGATCATGCCCCCCGTCCCCCCTTCTTCACTAGTGACGGGCGTGTAGGAAAATGTATAGTAGGTCTCTTCGGGATAGCCATTGCGCTCCATGATCAGCAGCCGCGACTCGACATAGGTGCCTTCTCCCTTCTCCAATACCCGTTGCAGCATCGGACCGATCTCCCGCCAGACATCCTTCCAGACTACGCTGGCCGGCTTGCCCAGCGCCCAGGGATGCTTGCCTCCGGCGATGGCCTTGTAAGGGTCGTTGTAGAGGTTGATAAGCTCCTTCCCCCAGCCGATCCATATCGGCTGCTGCGACGTCAGCATGATACGGATACAGGTGCGCAGACTCTGCGGCCAGCCGTCGACGGGACCCAGCGGGGTTGAGGACCAGTCGAACCCGCGGATGCGCTGTCCCATTTCGCCGCCGCCCGACAAGAATTCAGGAGTATACATAACCCGCTAAAAATAAGGCAAAAAACCACTACATACTGTGGCATAGCTATTGCATACCACACGGTTTTTTGCAAAAAAAATGACGGCCTCGCAGCCGTCACCGATATCACCCGGACGCGCCGCGCGCGTCCGGACATGATGCGTAGGGGGTTAGGGGTTAGCTAGTACTATTGTTTGTGCTTATCCTTCGGATAATTCATCAATATCATCTCCGTACGGCGGTTCTGCGCCTTCCCTTCGGGCGTATCGTTGCTCGCGATCGGCTGCTTGCTGCCATACCCGATATAATCCATCCGGTCGGCGTCTATACCTTGCAGGTGCAGGTAGTGGAATACCGCCCTCGCCCTCCGGTCGGACAGCTTCTGGTTACGCTCATCCGTTCCCTCGCTGTCGGTATACCCCTCGATCCTTAGCCGCAGCGTCGTATCGGACTGCAGGATAGTCACCACGCGATTAAGCTCATTCAAAGACACCTTCTCGATCGTCGCCTTGGCGCGGACAAAGAATACCCGGTCTGCGACATTGTTCACGGCGCTGATATATTCGGGCCTTATCGGCGGACATCCAAAGTTGGAAGCAACACCCTTCACCAGCGGACACTTGTCGTCGTCGTCGTTGACGCTATCGCCGTCGCTGTCCGGCGCGGGGCAGCCCTGGAAATTGGGCGATCCTTTCACGCCGGGGCATTTATCCTTCTTGTTGGGCACGCCGTCGCCGTCGTCATCCGGGCAGCCGATCAACGCTATCGGTCCCGCACTGTCAGGGCACTCGTCTTTCTCGTCGACCACTCCATCACCGTCGCGGTCATGCGTGAGGTCTTTGTTGCGATAGACGGTATCCGCCTTCGTCTTCTTGTCCTCTTTATTCTTGTTATGCTGGAATATCGGGATGGTCAGACCCATATGGGCATCCGCCGACTGCAGGCGTTGTTTGAAGAGGCTGGAAAGCACCGATCCGCTGCCCACGAACAGGGGCCCGAGACGTACTCCTGCACCCCAGTTGAGCTGCCCGTTGGCCGCATAAGACACCGGCGAATAGACGCTCACCCATTTCTTCTCCAGCCGCGGCGTCACCGTCAACGTGGTCACATAGTTGGGGTTCGTCGTATTGCTGTTGGCGACCATATTCAGCAGCACGTCGCCGTTGACGTATAGACGTTTGTACACCTGGTAGTCGCCGTTGATGTGCAGCGCCGTCGGCAGCTTGACAGTAGAGGTCACCGCCGTGCTCTTCGCCACTACGAGTCCCGAGGTCTTGAGCCGGTTGAAATAGGCGTCATAGGTCTCGCCGTCCTGTTTCTGGAACTCCGCGGTATTGCGGCCGTCTGCCGTTATCGTATACTGCTGGCTGTTGGTCGAGTTGGTATACTTCACCTGGCCGATATCGGTCACGGAAAAGCCAAATCTGAACTTCGTCTCGCCCGTTTCCGGGTTCTTCGTTTCGTATACAAGACCCAGGTCGACGCCGATGCCATGACCGGGCATATGTTTCAGGTAATCACCGACACTGCTGCCGTTGCCTAAGTTGTCTAAGTTAGAAGAATACTGCGCCGTGACGTCGGCGTTCAATTTCCCGATCTGGTGCGCCGGATCGATATTGATCAGCAGCGGGCCGGAATAAACACTCCCGTATCCCAGTCCGGCGATATACTTACCCGTGATCCCGACCTTAAGTTCTGAGTGTTCGTTCTTCTTCAGCACCCTTCCGTAGGAGATACCCGCTTCCGCAAAGGCGTGCACCTTCGTCTGAAGGCTGGGGTTAAGGATATCGATGTTATAAAAATTCGCGTCGGCGTCGCCGATCAGGTGGAAGAGGGAGTTGCCTAAGTTCGCGACGTTCCCCATCACCCGCATCCGCGTCGTAATGCCCAGCGCGTCGCGGGGGGTCAGGTTGATCGTGGCCGAGGGGCCAAGAATATCTGTATTGACGTAGAAGTATTTGACGGCGGTGTTTTTGGCTTTATAATAACCGTTGCTGTCAGAGAGATGGCTGAACTTGAAGCCGAACAGCTTGCTGCGCTCCAGCTCGTACGCGTTGTTGCCGGCGAGCGCGCTGACGGCGAAGAGATTGACGTTGACTTTGTATTTACCGTCGGCCAGAGTGCCGGGGTTCAGGATCAAGCCGTTTACGCCTGAATAGTTGTCATAACCATATCCGATGAAAGATTGGGATGAAGCAGTCAGGTACAGGCAAGTCAGTAATAAGAATAAAGTAGACCTTTTATTCATAACGACTGTCATTGGTTTTTTAACAGGAAACAGGATGTGGGAACACGGAGTTCTCCCGGAATAAACGCGGAAATAATAATATTATTGCCCGAAAAACACGTAGTGTTTTTCCGTTCGCCGCAGGCGAACAATCCCTAAATGGACAGGAGCCCCGCCAGGGGCGCTGTGAGAGGGGAATTACACGGTTTTGCGCGGCTTACCCAGTGTATCTACATCCACATTGTGGTTCACTTCCACCTTCTCAACATTGATCTTTCCCCCCGTAACGCCGCTAACTATCGTAAAGGGGAAGATATATCCCTCCGGCGTGGTCTTATAATCGCTAAAATCGATAGACAGACTTCCCCCCTTCCGGGTCTCGCGCAGGATATAATAGCTCTTCATGTCGATGGAATATACTACGGACTGCCCCATGGGACAGGACAGCCGGATCCGATAGCAGGGCGCACCATTCACCGTATCCTTCCCGTCGAGGTCTACCTTGCAGCCTTTTGCGTCATAGTCGGCCAGTGGACCGGCGGGATCTATCTCCGGCTGCAGCGCCCTCAGCTGGGCGGAGGGCAGCGACCTGAACTCACTCCCCTGTCCGCTGCATATCCATCCCCGATTGGGCGTCACGATCGTTATCACCGCACCCCCATCGGAGGATACCTCCTGCCGGTACAGCCGGTCATAAACTTTCCATAGCTTGGTATCGCTGGACGTCCCGTTGGATAGCACAGAAACTCCTTCGATGAACACCGAATTGATGGATTGCAGCTTCGCCTTGCCACCGAGGGCTTCGATATGTTTTGCGACAATCTCCTGTGCGGTCTGCGCATGAGTAGTGAAGAATAAGGCAAGGGCCAGGGCAGTGGAGAAGATCGGTCTGATACGGAATGGATTCATATGGAATATCATCAGGTTGTAAGTTATTTAAATTTAACGTTATTTCGTGGATAAATCAAGGTTTAATTCAGTATTATGGAAATCATTGGAAGAGTCGTAAATATTGTCGAAGAAAAGATTGTGCCAGCCCGGATCATCATTGAGAACCACCGCATTCAAGCTATAAATCCCCTGACGGAGGAAGAAGCCTCTGCCTTCCCCCTGCCCTATATTCTGCCCGGTTTTGTCGACGCCCACGTCCATATCGAGAGCAGCCTGCTCATCCCCTCCGAGTTTGCGCGGCTCGCCGTCGTCCATGGCACCGTCGCCACCGTCAGCGATCCGCACGAGATCGCCAACGTCTGCGGCCTCCCCGGCGTCGAATTCATGATCCGGAATGGCAAATCGGTCCCCTTCTACTTCAATTTCGGGGCGCCCAGCTGCGTCCCCGCGACAAAATTCGAGACCGCCGGCGCCACCCTCGACGCAACAGCCGTCGGAGAGCTACTCTCCTCGGACGACATCAAATACCTCAGCGAGATGATGGACTTCCCCGGCGTCCTCTCAAAAGCACCCGAAGTAATGGCCAAGATCGCCGCCGCACAACGCCTCGGCAAGCCCGTCGACGGACACGCCCCCGGCCTCCGCGGTGACCAGGCCCGGGACTATATCGCCGCCGGCATCAGCACCGACCACGAATGCTTCACCGCCGAAGAGGCGCTCGACAAGCTGCGCTATGGCATGAAGATCCTCATCCGCGAAGGCAGCGCCGCGCGCAACTTCGACGCCCTCATCCCCCTGCTTAACGACCACCCCGACCAGATGATGTTCTGCAGCGATGACAAACATCCCGACAGCCTCGTTGCAGGACATATCAACCAGCTCTGCGCCCGCGCCGTCGCTAGAGATATAAACGTTTTTAAAGTCTTAAAGGCTGCCTGCATCAACCCGGTCCTGCACTATAAATTAGACAACGGCCAGCTCCGCCCCGGCGACCCCGCCGACCTCATCCTCGTCGAAGACCTCGTACACTTCAAGGTCAAGCAGACCTGGATTAAGGGCCAGCTCGTCGCCGACAACGGCCGTTCGCATATCACCACCCCCCACCTCCCCGGCGCCGACCCCATCAACAAGTTCAGGGCTACGCCCCGCGACATTGCTGACTTCTCCTATCCCCTCGACAAATGGGGCGAGGAGGAGAACGTCGAGCAGGTCTACGTCATCGAAGCCCTCGACGGCCAGCTCATCACCAACAAGCACGTCGTTCCCGTCGCCGACACCCTTCCCCGCGAAGGCCGCCTCCATGCCAACCCCGAAAAGGATATCCTCAAGATCGTCGTCGTCAACCGCTACCACCAGGCGCCCGTCGCAAAGTCTTTCATAAAGAACTTCGGCCTCAAGCGCGGCGCCCTCGCCTCTTCGGTTGCCCATGACAGTCATAACATCGTGGCCGTCGGCGTCGACGACGAAAGCATCTGCAAAGCCATCAACCTCATCATCGGGCACAAAGGCGGCCTCAGCCTCGTCGACCCGACCCCCGCCCCCGGCACACATTCCGAACTGATCCTCCCCCTGCCCGTCGCCGGCCTCATGAGCCTCAACGACGGCTACCAGGTCGCGGAGCACTACACCGCCCTCGACCACAAGGCAAAGGCCATGGGTTCCCGGCTGGGCGCCCCTTTCATGACCCTTTCCTTCATGGCTTTGCTCGTCATACCCCACCTGAAGCTCAGCGACATGGGCCTCTTCGACGGCGATAAGTTTGCGCTGCTGTAACACCTCCACATGTCCACCTCCGCTGCATTATCCAGCGGGTCAATTGATTCGCAGGCTATTTCTTAGTTGAAAAGTCAATGGTCAGCAACTTGCAGGCTATTTCTTAACTGGGAAAGATAGTCGGTATACGAACCCGCACTCCCCGACGACGGGTCCTTTACCGCGCAGTTCATGTTAACATAGTCCTTTATATCGGCGACCTGCCAGAGCGCAGCGCCGGACATCCCGGGATAGTCCTTCTTAAAAGCCGCCAGCCGGGCCCGAATCTCGTCCGGGGTCTGGCTGCCATGCGAGCTGTCGCAGGTCCCAAAAGCGCCCCGGCAGCTGAATATCGGATCGATGGGTATTCCCGCGGGAAGCCTCGAAACCCACTCCCCCGGCGCATTGCGGGCCCCTCCGTCATAACACTGGAGATAGATGGCGTCGATCAGCCCCGGCTTCGAGGCGGCCATAATGGCCTTCCAGTACTCAACCTTCGTATACGGGCACAGCGTCATATGCATCCCCAGCCCACCGAGCATCTGTCCGAATCTAACGATCGACGTATCATTGTAGACCGACTCGTCGTCGATACACACCGCGTCCACCCCCAGGTCCTTCTTAAAAACCCTGGCGATGGCATAAAGTGTGCTGTTCTTCCCCGTACCCGTCGTCACGCCCGGATACGATCTGGCCGGGTCCATCACCCAGTCCTGTATAAAATCGTAGGTGTTGGGATTCTGGTTGAACCACCGCCCCTCCAGCAGTATCTCCACCCTCCTGACCGAGCCCGGCTTCGCGTTACCTGCCGACCCCTTCCTCAGTGAAGCGATCCTCTCCAACCACCCCCTGTCCCCTACATACTGCCCGTCATGGATGACCGGATGTTGTCCGTCGTCGCCAGAGTACACATCCCCATTGGATCGTATATAAAAACTCGAGAGAATGATCGTCCCAAATCCCGACCCCCTGAGCATCTCGTAGGTCGGATCATCGCTGGGATACATTCCACGGCCAAACAGCGTGAGTCGCGAGCCCCCGGTCGTTCCCTGGGCCTGCACAAATTTCATTCCTCCTAACAAACAACAAAATAAGATTAGAGCCTTCATAAGCCGTAAATTAGTCAATAAGTCATCATGAAAAAAACCATTCCCCCCACCACCGGCCCCTCCAAATCCACACACTTCACTTTCCGCCTCACCACGAGCCTCGACAAAAAGATATAACCCATGCTCACCTACCAACAAGCACGACGGATCGCAGAGTCAGAAATTCAGGATTGGCGTTCCCCAAACGACCCGGACGACAGGCTGGTAATAGTCGGGAGCGATATCATTGAAAAACCTTACGCCTGGATATTCCCCTACACTTCCCAAAAATGGCTGCTAACAGGTGATATCAGATACGCAATAGCAGGAAACGCACCCCTTTTCATCGACAAGCTGGACGGCCGCATCTCGACATTTCGCACCGGCCTCAGCAGGGAAGGGATGATCGACGAATACGAAGAACAGAATAAGATATGGCGACTGACGGTAACAACCCCCATCCAGCATGACACCCCCAAACAGCTGCATCTAAAAAGCATCCTCAATCTCTCCCTCGAAGAACTGGCCGCTTTAAAAGCCCAGACACACCCGATCATAACCCGCGGCTCCCGGCATCGACTGGAGCGCCTTGCGACCAAGCTAAAAACCAACGGCATCGACACCAACATCGAACTGGCGATCAAAATCCCCTGACAATAAACAAATTACGAAAATATTAAATATCTCTTTGATATGCCAGCCCGCTGTACTAACTTCATAGGAGTGTTTACAAAACCACATTCCTAACGAAACTTACCAAAACTATGCAGCGCTCAACCGCCAAAACCCGCCTGGGCAGCTACACCATCAATGCCCAACTGGTCGAAAAGCTCACCGAGTTCTTCAACTACACAGTCCCGGGAATGCTCTCCACCGACATGTCCGTCATGCGGGCCTCCGACAACACCTCCCTCACCTTCATCTATCCCGACCACGCCATCCGCTATCCCAGGGCCAGCGAGTACCACGATAAACCCTTTAATGGCGACGTAGAAGGCCTCGAGATCGAACTCAAACACGTCGCGAAATTTTCGGACGCCGGGGGCTGGAACGAAGAGGGCGAATCGTATCGCGGCGGCAATGACACCGTTGTCAAAGCCATCGTCGTCGATCTCTCTTTCAATAAAGACAGGGATAACAACTACCTCTATATGGCGCTCCAGGATGATGGCGCGGACAAGGAGCTCTCCGCCATCCAGAACGGCCTGCTTTCCATTCTCGAAAAATACCGCAACAACCACCGCCTCATCTATCGCAGCGAATGGTTCCCTCCGATAGTTTTCCTGGCCGCTGGTCTGTTCGGCAGCCTCACCTTCCTCATACATACCCAACCCATGCGCGCGCTGTTCGCCATCCTGTTCGGCCTCTGCGCCTATCTGTTCATATTCCTGCACATCAAAGGCTACAGCGAGTTCGAATCCGACTGGCAGAAGGGCTGGAACGCCTTCCTGGGCTGGCTCGGCTTTGGCATCGCCGGAGCGGTATTGTCTATTTTGTTCTTTTTCTGACGGGCGCTGTTCCCGCCGCCGGCGCGACAACCTTCGTCACCACGGCCTTGCCCGCGTAGGGGACGACCTTGTCCCAGGCCGTCGCAGGCGCCTCGCCGGCACCCTTACCCTCACCCACGAGCACAACGCGGAAGACACGCTTCTTCAGCTGCCCGGGATAGCTGCCCTTCGTATCACCGATGGTCAGTAGCTTTTCTTTATCCTTCCAGCTGAAAGGGATCGTAGCAAACTGTCCCTTCTCATAGTCGTAATTGTCGTTCTCGTCCTCATAGAGCGTGAACTGCCCGTCCGCCCCCGGATAGATCCGCAGCTCGATCGTGTCGGCCGGCTTCTCCGTTGCATATTCCATCCTCGGCCCCATCGGCACGATCGAGCCCTCCCGGACATACAGCGGCAGTATATCGATAGGCGCCTCCGCCTGCAGCGTCTGACCACCGGACAGCCGCTTGCCCGTCCAGAAATCATACCAGCCCGTGGGCGAACCCACCCCCGTCTTCGGTAAATAAAGGGACCTCGCCGTCGCCCCCGCCTCCGTCACCGGATTGACCAGGAAGGCCGGACCGAACATATACTGATCCGGGATACCATAAACCGCTGGATCTTCCCGGAAGTCAAAAGCCAGCGCCCGCATCATCGTATACTGCTCCTGCGTCACCTTCCCCGCCAGCGAATAAATATAAGGCAACAATCTATAGCGCAAATTATCGAACTTCAGCAGCACCTCACGGGTAGGCTCATCCCAGTTGGAAGAATACAACGCCCGCTCACCCTTCCCGTGTATGCGGAATATCGGACAAAAAGCCCCGAACTGAAACCACCTTGTGAACAGCTGCCGGAAATCAGGCTGCGACCAGTCCGGCGCCTGCCAGTGATAGTGATAGCCGCCAATGTCCGAGGTCCAGTAAGGGATCCCGGACGCACAGGCATTGATACCCTGCGGCACCTGGTCACGGAAATCATGCCAGCTGCAGGAGATATCGGAAGACCACAGCGTGGCCGCGTTGCGCTGCTGTCCCGCAAAAGCCTGCCGCGCCAGGAAAAAGGCGCGCTTCCCCGGGATATCCCTGCGCCAGCCCTTGTAGACACCATCGGTATGCATGAGGGAATAGGTGTTGAAATAGTCGATACCCTTGCCGGTATAAAAAGTAGCCAGCCGGCGCTGGTCCAGCAACGCCCCGTTGTCCGGCTCGCACTGGTCGATCCACCACGCATCCCAGCCATAACGGGCTACGAGACTGTCGCGGGCCTGCTGCCAGTACAGCTCACGCGCCTTCGGATTATGCGCGTCGTAGTAGGTATCGAAGGTATGCGTCACGACATTGTCCCAGGTGATGCTCGTCAGCCCATCGATCGCCTTCAGCGCATCATAGTCCGCCGTCCCCTTGCCAAAAACGGGCCATATCGAAATCATTCCATGCAGATTCTCTTTGTGCAGCTCGTCTACCATCGCCTTGGGGTCCGGATACGCCGTCGGGTTCATCACGTGTGAGCCTATCGGTAAGGGATCCCAGTAATACCAGTCCTGCACGATCACGTCGACGGGGATATGCGCCTCGCGGTATTTGCTGCCCGCCGCGAGCACTTCCGCCTGCGTCTTATAGCGGTCCTGCGACTGGAACAGTCCATACGCCCATTTGCCGAACATCGGCGCCCGTCCCGTCGCATCGCGGTAGAGGGAGACGATCCTGTCGAACGAGGGACCATAAAAGAAATAGTAGTCGACTAGTTTCCCGTCTTCGGAAGTGTATCGGTATTTTCCGGCCTGGGAGCCATAGAACTTCGAAGGGCTGTAGTTGTCCCACATCAGTCCGTACCCCTTCGTCGAAAGCAGCACCGGGATCGCACCCGTCAGATATTTGATCAGCATATCCTGGTCCCTGCCTTTATAGTTGATCGAAAGCGAATCCAGAGGATGACACCCCAGCCCGAACAAGCCCTCATCTGCCGGAGACTTATAGACGGTCTCCAGCCCATACGTCGCTATCCCCGCGACCTGCCCCCGCTGCATCGACTTGCCATTGGCTCCATCTTCTTCCAGCACCACCTTCCCGCTGAGGTCAGCATAGCTGATGCCATTGGTAGCCTTATCCACCGCGATCCGCAGTTTCTTAGTGGTGATCACGATCGTCCCACCCTGCTCAGCCACCGTGAACTCGGTCGCCGGCGCCCAGTTGTTGTTCGTCACCACCAGCGAAGACCTCCGCGGCAGCTGCGGCAGCATCGTATAGCGGACCTCGATGACGTCCGGCTGCCAGACCCGAATGGTCATCGACCCGATGTCCAGGACAAAATTCACACCGTCAGCATCTTTTGTATAGGATTTAATAGTCGCGCCCGCCGAAAGCATCGCAGCCGCAAAAAGGAGAGTAAGGACTATGGAACGCATCGTTTTAATTTGATTAAGGGCACCGAAGATAGCAAAAAATCAATCGGTTGCAAAAACCGGCCCCTCCCCGCCACAGCCCGCGCAAACAAAAATCCCCCACCTCCCCCATCCCAGTCCCTCCTCCCCGGCCGATCCCTACCCGATCCGTTCCTCACAAAAAAAATTTGAAAAAAAGCGTAACCAAACGGTTACTTTTACTATATTTGTAACCGAACGGTTACCAATTATGAGAAGAGACGTATTCCAGGCCATCGCCGACCCCACCCGTCGCGAGATCATTCAGCTGATCGCGCGCAAGCCCCTGCCCCTGAACTCCATCGCGGAGAACTTCGAGGTCAGCCGCCCCGCGATCTCCAAACACATCAAGATCCTGACCGAGTGCGGCATCGTCACCATCCATACCCGCGGCCGCGAACGCTACTGCGAGGCACGACTTCAACAGCTGTCGGAAGTCTCCCAGTGGGTCGACCATTTCCGCGTCTACTGGAACCAAAAACTGGACGCCCTCGGCGAGTTCCTGGAATCCTCCGCGCCCCCCCGCGCCACAACACCCACCCCTCGCGGAGCCACAAACCCCCCCCCTCGCGGGACCACATCACCCACCCCCCGCGGCGCCAAACCCCCAAAAAAGAAAAAAAAATAAAACATATGGAAAAAGCCCAGGTCATCATCCAACGCACCTACGACGCGTCCCCATCGCGGGTCTGGCGCGCCCTCACCGATCCCGCCCAAATGCGGCAATGGTATCTCCCCGTCAACGACTTCCGCCCCGAACAAGGCTTCGAAACCAGCTTTGACCAGCCCCATGAAGGCAAGGTCTTTCCGCACATCTGGAAGGTCACAGAGGTCATACCCGGCGAAAAGATCAGCTACGAATGGCAGCTCAAGGGATTCCCCGGCAACTCCCGCGTCACCTTCGAGCTCACCCCCGACGGCGAAGGCACCCGTCTCAAGGTCAGTCACGTCGGCCTCGAAACTTTCCGCGGAGACATCAACCCCGACCTCCACATCAATAAATTCGAAGAAGGTTGGGACTACTTCATCAACAAAAATCTCACTGATTTCCTCACAAAGGGTCCGGCCCAGGTCATCATGGAGCGCACCTACAACGCCCCCGCCGAAAGAGTCTGGCAGGCCATCACCAACGTCGACCAGATGAAACAGTGGTACATGCCCCTCGCCGACTTCCGCCCCGAGCCAGGCTTCGAAACATCTTTCGACATCGACGCCAAAGGCCACCTCTTCAAACACATCTGGAAGGTCACCGAGGTCGTTCCCAACAAAAAGATCAGCTACGAATGGCGCTACGGCGGCTTCCCCGGCAACTCCCTCGTCACCTTCGAGCTCACACCCCAGGGCAGGACCACGCACCTCAGGCTCACCCACGTCGGGCTCGAAACTTTCGAAGGCTACAGGAACGCCGGCCTCAAACCCGAGAACTTCGAAAAAGGCTGGGGCAGCCTCCTCGGCACCATGCTACCGGAATTTCTGGAGAAAGAACAGGTCGCTGTCGGCTAGCTATCCTCTTCTGCGGACGACCACCCGGTGTCAGTCGCCGGTTTTGCCTCGGGCGCAAAGATATCCAGCTTGTGTAAGTCTTTCAACGACGCAGAGCGAAGGTTTGCAGATACTGCGCCCGAGGTATTAGTATCGGGGAATAGCTCGTGGATCTCTTTTTCGATGGATGCATATATCTTTTTGCCATCTGCCTGAATGAGGTCGTTGGAAGACAGCAACTGTATACGCAGGAGGTCGAGCAGGTCGCTGACCTGGTCGTAGTTCTTTACACCTGCGACCTTATCCTGCAGCTTTTTATAGGTTTTTTGGATCTCCGGGATCTTAAAAAAATCGTCGCGTGTCTTTGTTGTAAAGACCTGAAAGATCATATACGGAAATTCATTGACCGGCTGGCCGCTTGTCTTATAGACCAGTCTGCGGTCGGTGTCTATCGCGAAGTCCTCCATTTTATATTTGTCTTTTGGGGCGCGGATTGTCAGGTAATACCCCGTCTGTATACTGGTGAGATTGTCTATCAGGCCAAGCTCAAGCTGCGTGTTGTCGCTGCTGCCGGTCAGCATCTCGACACCATTCTTTATCGGATCGAGGAAGGGTGCGGCGGCATTTATAAACGAGACCCCCGACGCCTTCGACAGGTCGGTGATCAGCGAAAGAAAAGGCGCCGCCAGGTCGCGCGACTTTATCGAGAACAGTCCTATTTCCAGCCCCACTTTGCCTCCGCGGTAGGGTATCGGCCCGAGGAGGGGCACACTGGCCGTGATCACATTTTGAAGACGTTTTGCGTCGAGCTCCTTCAGATTATTCGGCGATGTGAGGACCCTGAACTGCGCGTCGTCACCGCTGCGATGCGCTACGGAAATCCAACTGTGCACCGCGGCATAAAAGCTGCTAAAGCCCTTGCCGGCGTTTACGATCCGCATGCTTCTCAAATAGATCTGGAGATATTCTTCGTTGGCGGATATCGTTGTTACTGCAATGTCCTGCGGAGTGTTTTCCTTTGGCACCAGGCCGTATATCCAGTCCTCCGCCTTTTTAGACCACATGTCTGACCACCATGACATAAAATTCATTTTTTGTTTTAATAAATGAGACCGTGCGCCTGGAAGACAGAGTCGGCCCATATCCATGAAGACATCTGCACTTTCCGTCGCAGCGCCGACCGGCGGAATGCAAATCCCAGCACATAGCCGTCCTTATTGCGAAGCGCGGCGCCGGAATCGCCCGGGCTCGTGACAGCGTTGGTGAACACCCGCAGCTGGCAGTCTTCGGCCACCACAGGAAGGTCTGGCGTCCAGCCCGTGATATAGGCATCCTTTTTTCCGGAGACGGCCCCTTCAAAGAATACATCCTCTTCGCTTCTCGGGATGATCCCTACCAGCGGGCCATAGGTCGGATCAAAATTATTTACATTCCCTCTGTCTGCCGGGGCAATGAAGCAGCTGTCCGAAATGGGATCGATCGAAAGGATCTCGAATGGCTCGTTCCGCACGTACACCGGAACAAGCGACGGGTCGTATATTCGTTGTCTTACCTGCTCCTTTACAGCGTGATAAGGTATCGTGGCGCCTTGTATCCCGTCTCTATTCTCCGCATAAACGCCCACTGTTGCAATACCGCGACCGTCAATTTCCAGGCAAACCTCCTGGCTATCCGGTGGGCAGGTACAGTGCGTGTTTTCCCATTCTATGCGTTGTGCAAATACAACCGATGGCTGCAGCGCTTCCTGAACCTGGTTAAAAAAACTATAGTCGAGGTCTTCGACGATCTGTTCGAATGCAGAAAGCCGATCGGCCGTCCTGAAAGGCAAACGGGCGTACTGCCTCCTCAGGCGATGGCGAACCTGTCTACGCCACGCTTGAAAATAATCCGAAGAAGCCGGCTGAGGGAATATACTGGTGGAATATACCCGGTCCTGGGGTTCGTCCCCGCCAAACCCTACCAGCGAGAACTGACCCCGGCCATCCGGTACAATGATAAAGTCGGGCCAGTCCGCTGCCGGCTTGAGCGCTTTAAGACCATTGGTGAAATTCGGGAACCGCGTGACAAGAAAGACCTGCCAGAATAGGGTCGCCGTAAGCGATTCGGCGGTCTCGGACCCGAAATATTCCGCCATCCGCCGTCCGGTGCTATTGTCAAGGATGCCGAAATACCGCTGTTCCCGCTGCGGCACCAATGTTCTTATCCATTCGGTCAGGCCGGGCGCCGGCTCTTCCTGGCTGCCGTGTTCAAACTCGAATGTGGTGGTGGACATATAGAAAATTTACCACTTTTTAACGGGGTAACCTTACCTCGTCTGAAAAAAGGTATTTTCACCTTTTTTTGCTGCATCCGCCGAATGGCAGAAATTTGCGCATGCGACTCTCTGAAGCTATCGATCTTTTTGACGGCCCCCTGCTGCGCGATATTATCGACTCCACACGTGGAAGCGACTCCACCCCGCAGGAAAGCAACTCCACCCCACAGGAAAGCAACTTCACCCCACAGGAAAGCGACTCCACCCCACAGGGAAGCAACTCCACCCCGGGGGCAACCATATCCACCCCACGGGGGACCAGCTCCACCACACCCAAAGGCTCCCCCATATCCAACGGCGCCCCGTCCCCCCTTCGCTGGGCCGACCTCGGCTGTGGCTCGGGACTCTTCACCGAAGCGCTCGCGCGTTTTCTGCCCGCGGGCAGCACCATCTATGGCCTCGACCTGCGTCCTATGCTGCAGTCGGAGTCGGTAGGTGGCGTGCGCCTCGTCCCGGTAAGTACCGATTTTATAAATATCCCGCTGCCGGTGACCGGCCTCAACGGCATCCTCATGGCCAACTCGTTCCACTATGTTGCGGACAAGCCCGCCTTCCTGTCGATGCTGACCAGGCCGCAACACCCCGATCATCCGGAAAGCGCACCCCTGCTACCCGGCAGCCCCCTGCTCTTTGTCGAATACGACACCGATACCCCCGTGTCCACATGGGTACCCTGGCCCGTTAGTCTGGCAAAGCTCCGCCCCCTGCTTGCAGCCGCAGGCTGGTCGAAGGTCCTCAAATTGGGCGAACGGCCCTCGGCATTCGGCAGAAGCAATATCTATGCTGCGGTGGCAAAAATTAAATAGTGGTCCCAAAAATCCTATAGCGGTCCTGAAAATTCTCTAATTTCAATCCCATGAACAACACCCTCCGACCTGCCGTCCCCGCCGACCGTGACGGCATCATCGCACTATACAAAAAAGTAGCCCGCATCTCCGGCGGCCTCGCCCGCGCAGAAGACGAGATCAGCATCGAATACGCAGAAGCTTTTATGAAGGAAGCCGCCCATAACGGTATCCACCTTGTTATGGAAGACCAGGCCACCGGCGCTATCATCGGCGATATCCACTGCCACAAGCCCGGGCTCAAATGTTTCGACCATATGCTCAGCGACCTCACCATCGCCGTCGACCCCGACTTCCAGGGCCAGGGCATCGGCAAGGCCTTATTCATAGGCGTTCTCGACGAAGTAAAACAGAACCGCAACGACATACTCCGCATCGAGCTCCTCACCGGCGAGACCAACAAAAAAGCGCTCGCCTTCTACGAAAGCATCGGCTTCACCGTCGAAGGCCGCATGCCCGCCCGCTATCGCAAACCCAACGGCGAACTCGACGCCGACATCCCCATGGCCTGGCTCAACCCCAACTGGCGCGGCTAACCGCGCCGCCCCCCGGCGGTCCCACCCAGACAACCATACCAAAAAACCATCCCCACCTAAAACATCGCCCCCCGAGATCACCTGCCCCGGGGCAACCATCTCAAAAAACCATCCCCCTGATAACCCCCCCAACGGTCCCACCCAGGCAACCATCCCCAAAAACCATCCCCCTAAAAAACCATCCCCCTAAAAAATCACCTCCCGAGATCACCTGCCCCAACGGTCCCACCCGAGGCAACCATACCAAAAAACCATCCCCACCTAAAACATCACCCCTCGAGATCACCTGCCCCGGGGCAGCCACCCACCCCCCTCGGCGGTCCCACCCAGACAACCATTCCAAAAAACCATCCACACCTGAAACATCACCTCCCCGAGATCACCTGCCCCGGGGCAACCATCTCAAAAAACCATCCCCCTGATACCCCCCCCAACAGTCCCACCCAGGCAACCATTCCAAAAAACCATCCCCCTAAAAAACCACCCCCCTAAAAAAATCACCTCCCGAGATCACCTGCCCCGGGGCACCCCCCCCC
>Ga0105240_10003509_pt1 | contig 24319 bp, 24 predicted proteins | sample KBSC54metaG_FD_80426 | JGI IMG/M metagenome (GOLD analysis project Ga0105240, IMG submission 80426) | Corn rhizosphere microbial communities from Kellogg Biological Station, Michigan, USA - KBS C5-4 metaG | ecosystem: Host-associated > Plants > Roots > Rhizosphere > Soil | place: Michigan, USA...
CGGCCGGCTGGGCCTCCACGGTCGGGGTCGCGAGCATCGCCGCGGACACTCCAGCCAGGCCCGCGAGGGCCACCGCCATCGAACGAAGGGCCATCGGCATTCCTCCTGCCGCGCCGCCGGGCGGCGCTGAGGGTGGAATGCCTGACACCCCCGCCGGGATGCATCCGACGGCAGGGCTGGTGCTACGGCTTCAGGTCGCGTGGCAGGGCCGCCGCCTCGTCCGGCGACAACTCGGTCATGCCGCTGACGATGCAGGGCTGGGAGAAGCCGTGGCCCTCGCTGACGCTGAGGTCGAAATCCACCGGGCTGCAGAAACTCGGCGATCCGTGCACCCGCAGGTTCAGGTGCGAGCCGCCCTCGTTGAGCGCCGTGCACCTGTCCGCCAGGTCCAGCCGGTACACGTGGCTCGCGCCGACCCGTACGTAGAGGGCCTTGGCGTCCGGCGTCGCCCGCCAGCCGCTCATCTCGTCGGGGCGGAAGCAGCTCGGCGAGCGGCCGGTGGGCTGCGCCTGCGCCGCCGGCATGGCGCCGGCCGTGAGGGCAAGCAGGCTTGCGCCCGCCAGGGTCGCGGCAATCGAACGTTTCTTCATGAACGTCCTCCTTGGTATGTCCATCGTCGCCTCAATGCCCGCGCCGCGGATTGGATGCCGGTGCGCTGCTCGGCGCCGTTCCCGGCGGGATCGCCTTGGCCCGCCCTGCAGGACTCGAACCTGCAACCCCGCGCTTAGAAGGCGCGTGCTCTATCCGGTTGAGCTAAGGGCGGCCTGACGGGAATCTGCGACGGTTCCAGACCGAAGTCCAACGCCGCCTGCCCTCAGTGGGTCCAGGGCTCGCGCCGGCTGTAGGCGAAGTTGTCGGCGTAGGCCCTGACGATCCGCTTGTGCTCGGGCTGGCTCAGCACCTCGAAGGCGATGCCGTGGCGCTGAGCATAGGCCGCCGCCTCCTCGCGGGTGTCGAAGGCGAGCCGGACCTGGCCTCTGGTGTCGCCGGTGACGGTCCACCCCATCAGGGGATCGGGCCGCCGCGCGCTGGCCGGCTCGAACTCCAGCACCCACTCCTTGGTTTTGGCCTTGCCCGACTGCATGGCGTTGCGGGCCGGACGATAGATGCGCGCGAGCATGGCGGTCCTTCAAACAGTCTACCCGATGGTCGGGGCGGCAGGATTCGAACCTGCGACCCTCTGCTCCCAAAGCAGATGCGCTACCAGGCTGCGCTACGCCCCGCGACCGTCGGATTTCGCGCCCTCTTGCCATGAGCCGCCCTGCGCCGCAACGCGGGGCGGCGTACGGGTCAGCCGAGCCGCGCGTCGATCCAGGCCAGGATGTCGGACATCACCTCTTCCTTGCCCAGGTCGTTGAGCGGATCGTGGAAGCGGCCCTCGTAGAGCTTCAGCGTCTTGTCCGCCGAACCCGCGCCGTCGAAGAAGTGCTGGCTGCCGCTGGGCCTGGTCGCCTTGTCGGCCATGCCGTGGATGATCAGCACTGGCAGGGTGATCTGCCCGAACGACTTCTTCAGCCGTTCGTCGGCGTGGACCAGGGCGGCGGCCGTGGCGAACGGCTGGGACTCGTGGCCCACCAGCGGGTCGTCGTTCAGCGCCTTCACCACCGCCGGGTCGCGCGAGAAGTCGGCGTTGTGCAGTGTGAGCGAGGGGGCATGGGGGGCGATGTGGGCGATGCCCTTCAGCACCGTCAGGGCCAAGTCGGGGGCGGGAACCTCGAAGGCGAAGTCCTCGCAGATCAGCCCGACGATCTCAGCGCCATGATCGAGCGTGTAGACGCAGGACGTGACCCCGCCGGCGCTGTGGCCGAGCAGGAACACCGGCAGGCCCGGGTCGCGCGCCTTGGCGGTAGCGATCATCGCCTGCACGTCGGCGACATAGTCGTCGACGCTCTGCACATAGAACCGCTCGCCCTCGGACTTGCCGCGACCGCGCAGGTCGACGGCGTAGACGGCGAAGCCGTGCGCCGCCAGCTGGTCGCCGACCCAGAGGTAGTAGCCGCCGTGGGAATTGAACCCATGGCAGATCGCGACCACCGCTTTCGGCGCATCGACGGGACGCCAGGAACGCAGGAACAGTTTCCCGCCGCCCCCCTGGATGGTCTCTTCGGTCGGTGCGGTCACGTCTCGTCTCCCTCCGGGTGGCAGGTCACGATCGGGCGAACGCCAGCAGGTCGGCGTTCACGCGGTCCTTCAGGGTGGTGCAGAGGCCGTGCGGCGCGCCCTCATAGACCAGCAGCTTCGCGTCCTTGACGATCTTCGCCGACAGGCGCCCGGCGGCGTCGATCGGTACGATCTGGTCGTCGTCGCCGTGGATCACCAGGGTGGGAACGTCGAACTTCTTCAGGTCCTCGGTGAGGTCGGTCTCGGAGAAGGCCTTGATGCAGAAATACGAGCCCGGCATTCCGCACATCATGCTCTGCAGCCAGAAGCTCTCGCGCACGCCTTCCGAGATCTTCGCGCCCGGCCGATTGTAGCTGTAGAAGGCCATCGACAGGTCCTTCCAGAACTGCGAGCGGTCGGCCAGCACGCTGCTGCGCAGGCCGTCGAACACCTCGATCGGCAGTCCGCCCGGGTTCGAGTCCTTCTTGATCATCACCGGCGGGATGGCGCCGATCAGCACCGCCTTGGCGACCCGCGACGTGCCGTGACGGCCGATGTAGCGCGCCACCTCGCCGCCGCCAGTGGAGTGGCCGACGTGGATCGCGTCCTTCAGGTCGAGGTGCAGAACCAGCTCGGCCATGTCGTCGGCGTAGTGGTCCAGGTCGTTGCCGTCCCAGGGCTGGCTGGAACGCCCGTGGCCACGACGGTCGTGGGCGATGCACCGGAAGCCGTTCTGGGCCAGGAAGAACATCTGGTCCTCGAAGGCGTCGCTCGACAACGGCCACCCGTGACTGAACACGATCGGCTGACCCGCGCCCCAGTCCTTGTAGTAGATCTCGGTGCGGTCGCGGGTGGTGATCGTCGGCATGCTGCTCTCCCTGGCGGGGCTACGCCGGTGCGACGAGGGTCCGCCGCGGCGAGATCATCGGCGAAGCGCGTGACGGTTTCTTCGCCGCTCGGACGCCGCCGTCAACCGACACCATGGTGTCGGTCGACGTCACAGCCCTGGTAGCGCGGCGATCGAACGGCAGGGTCGGGCGCTGCATCGAAGACGCGCAGCGGCCGCTACCTGGCCCGCCGCTGCATCAGCTTGAACACGCCGGTGGCCCGGGCGAGCCGGCGGGCGCCCATCCGCAATCGCCCCTCGGCATAGGCGATGTCGCCGACCGCGCGGGTCAGGCTCCCCTCCCCCAGCACCCAGTGGCCGGCCCGGCCCATGTCCAGGAAGTCGATGGAGAGGTGCATGGTGACTGGCGTCTTGCCCGTCGCCTTCGCCACGGCGCCCGCCAGGACACTGTCCAGGAACGCCGAGGCCATGCCACCGTGCAGCACCCCCAGGCTGTTGCAGTGCCGCTCCAGCACGAAGAAGGCCTGCGTGCCGTCGGAATGCTGGAAATAGGGCCCGACGTGCTCGCTGAAATGGCCGCGGCTGGGGAACGGAACGAACCCGGTCGGCGGCTCCGGGAGGTCGTCGTCAGCCATGCCGGAAGAACGGATGCTGCACCTGGTCCCCCGGTTGGGCGCCGATCTCGGCCGCCCGGCCGCCGCGCAGTTCCAGCACCCCGGTCACCGGCCCGCCGGAATAGATCGGCTGCTCCGAGTAGGGCGTCGTATTGCGGGCGATGGACAGGATGGTCCCGTCCGCGCGGATGAACAGCATGTCCAGCGGAACCGGGCAGTTCTTCATCCAGTAGGCCGCCTCCCGCGGGACCCGGTATTGCTCGAACAGCATGCCACGGTCGGGCGGCAGGGCGGGCCGGAACATCAGGCCGATCTCCTGCGACCGGGACGTGATCGCCATCTCGACCTTGAAGTGGAAGACGCCGCGCTGGGTGACGATGTCCAGCGACTCCAGCCGCAGCTGCGGCTGGGCGTGGGTGATCGGCTGGGCAAGGGCGGGGGCGAGGCCCGGTGCGGCGGCCAGGGCGACACAGGCCAGCGCCGCGGCGAGAACGCGCCGGCAAAAGACGGACAGACTCACGGACGGATGCTCCGGCGACCGAAGGCTCCGGCTATAGCTGATCGACCTCGATCTCGGCCACCACCAAGCCCTTGGGGCCGTCGGCAAAGCGCACCATCACGTCGGCGCCCGGCTGCAAGTCCTCGAGGCCGCTGCGGCGCAGGGTCTCGATGTGGACGAAGATATCGCCGGGCTCGCCGTCGCGGACCACGAAGCCGTAGCCCTTTGTTCGGTTGAACCACTTCACCTTCGCCCGCTCCAGCGGACCGCGGGGCCCAGGCGGACGCCGCGGCGCGCGCACCGTCTCGAACCGCCCGGCGCTGCGAGGGCGATCGCCGCCGTCGCGCGGAGAATGGTCGCGGCGAAAGCCGCCGCCCTGATGGCCGCCGTGACCCCCGTGACCGTCGTCCATCCGGCGCGGTCGCTCCTGCGGCGCGGGCGCCGAGGTCTCGTCCAGGTCGACGATGTCGGACACCTGCCAGCCCTTGGGGCGCTTGACCACGTCACAGACGATGATCGACCCCTCGAGCGCGTTCTCGCGCCCGGCGTTGCGCAGGGAGGTGACGTGCAGCAACACGTCCCTCGAACCCGTCTGGCTCGGATCGTCCGGGATGACGAACCCGTAGCCTTTGCCAGCGTCGAACCACTTGACGCGCCCACTGATCCTCACCGGGTCGTCGTAGGGTTGCGCCTCCTCGAAATCGGAATGTGACATCCGCCCCTCAAAGCCCTCGCACCAGTGTCCGCTGGTCGAGAACGGCCACTATAACACTGTTCTCGCAACGCGAGAGCCGTCAATATTTGGACACAGGCCGGTGCGCACGCGCGATCATTGGCCGCACGCGGTCCGTTCCCTGAGGCGGCGAGGTCGGGAACGACCTCTTGAGAAATTATTGCGTCAGTGCAAGGACTTAGGTGCGTCCCGCGGTCCGCTAGGCGGCCGGCCGCGAGGGATCGATCAGGTACTTCTCGCCCGTGGCGCGGCGGTTGTAGACCGCCATCACGCTCGGATCGAGCGCCTCGAACAGCGAGATCTCCCGAGTGTAGTGGCTCGCGAAGGTGGTCTTCAGGCCCGCGATTACCCGCTGGCGCATCCTCTGCACCCCATCGGGCCCCAACCGTCCCAGCATGGGCGTCAGCAGCCAGCCGCAGACTCCCCAGGCAAAGCCGAAGCTCCGCGACAGTTCAGTGGGCCGCAGATCGAGCGCGCCGTAGATGTATACCTGCTTGTGCACATTCGAGCCGTAGCGGCTGAACTCGCCACCCTGGCGCGTGGCCGCCGCCTCCATGCCGCTGAGCAACTGGCTCGCCAACCGCCCGCCGCCGATGGCGTCGAACGCCAGGGTCGCCCCGGTCGTCGCCAGCGCGTCGGTCAGTTCGCCCATGAAGCTGGCCGAGGTGGAGTCGAGCACGTGTTCGGCGCCCAGGCCGCGCAGCAGCGCGACCTGCTCGGCGCTGCGCACCACGTTCACCAGCCCGATCCCCTCCTCCTGGCAGAGCTTCACCAGCATCTGGCCGAGATTCGAGGCGGCCGCCGTATGGACCAGCGCCTTATGGTTCTCCAGCCGCATGGTCTCCACCATGCCCAGCACCGTCAGCGGATTGACGAAACAGGACGCGCCGTCGGCGGCCGTGGCGCCGTCGGGCAGCAGCAGGCAGTCCGCGGCGCGCATGACCCGGTATTGGGCGTACATCGCCCCGCCCAGCATGGCGACCCGCTTGCCTAGCAGCGCCTGCGCCTCCGGAGCGTCGCCGGCCTCAACCACCGTCCCCGCGCCCTCGTTGCCGACCGGCAGCGACTGGCCGATCCGGCCCGCCAGGGCGCGTACGCCCGCCTCGGGCATCCTGGCGGTCAGCACCGGGGCGTCCCGGGAGCCGGAGGCGACGGCTGTGGAGAGATCGGCCGGTCCCAGCAGCAAACCGAGGTCCGACGGGTTGATCGGCGTCGCCTCCACCGCCACCACCACCTGGTCCGAACCGGGCCGCGCGATCTCCATTCTCTCCAGCGAGATGCGCAGATCGCCATCCGCCGTCAGCAGCGAGCGCAGCTGCAGGCCCGTCCGGTCATTCGGCAGCGACATCACGTTCTCCCAGGTTGGCTTGGACGATAGCGTGCCGGCGACGCGCGCCTCAAGGACACGGTCGACGCCTCTTCAGCTTTGGTGATTGGTCTCGCTTGGTCCGGCGTCGGTTCACGCCGGGAGGGTGGCAGTCCCTAGGGGAGTCGAACCCCTCTTCCCAGATTGAAAATCTGATGTCCTAACCGATAGACGAAGGGACCCCGAGACGAGAGAGGGGCGGATATATCCGCCGCCGTCGGGGTGCGCAAGCGCTTGCGGAACCGGCGATTGCGGCGCCCCACCGCAGAGCCGCGGCGCTGTTCAGCAGCCTGCCGCGCCGCGGCGAACCTCGAGGCGCGCGATCGCGATCCGGTCGCCCGCCCAGGCCAGGCCGATCACGGCGTGGCCGCCACTGCCGCAGTCCCGGTCGCCGCGCCACAGCGGGGTCTGGGCGGTCATCGCCGCGTAGTCCGGGTAGACGCCGATGCGCGCCTGCGTCCCCCGGGGCAGGCGGCTGGCGAGCGCCTCCTGCCAGGAAGTCACGTCGACGTCGCGCCAGCGCCCGTCGCGCCGCACGAACAGGCGCTCGACGTTGAGGTTGGCGGTCCCCGTGTCCGTCCCCGGAACGTGCAGCAGCAGCCCCGCCGCGGTGTGGATCAGCTTCGGCGCCTGGAAGTCGCCGCCGTCGTACTCCGGCGCATAGAGCACGTTCAGCGTTCCGCCCGGCGCGCGTTCGAAGATGAGCGCCCGCATGCCCATCGCGACGCCGGACGCCGTCCTGTACGAATAGAGCGCATAGACCAGATCCTGCCCGTCGGCCCGGCCGATCGGCCCGAAGCCGTCCACCGCGCAGGTCTCGTCCGGCTCCTGGCTCGCGAGCGCCGGCAGGCAGGCCGCCCGGGCCTTGGCCTCGCTGACGCCGCGCAGCGCCGACACGGGCGGCGTGTCCGCGATGATCCGGGCCAGCACGTCCAGGCGCACCTGATAGTCGTTGGTCAGCTCGGCAGTCCCCGGGATGGCGCGCATGCGGGCAAGCCAGCGCCGCTGCTCGGCGCGCAGGTCGCCTGGGTCGAGGGACGCGGCCAGGGCGGCCGAAAAGCGGGCCGCCAGTTGCTCGTCCAACGCCGAGAGCGCCGGGTCGGCGCAGATCGTGCGCTCCATCGCACTGGCCGCCTTCGCGCAGTCGAAGCTGGCGGCGGCGGCGGCGGTGGCGCACGCCCAGGTCACCAGAACCGCGATCGCAACGCCGAGCCGCTTGGCCATCGTCGTCTCCTCCGCACGCGAGGTCACGTCATGCGCGGGTCGGCCAGATCCTCGATCTCGAGTTCTATGCTGGTCCGGCCCTGCCAGTCGTCCGGTTTCAGGCGGCCCGCCGCATGCACCGCGCCGCCGCCAGCCTGCAGCCGCCTGCCAATCGGGGTGTCGGCCACGCGCCATGCGATCGCCCGCAGCCCCTTGCCGCGTTCGTCCACGAGGTCGCAGCGCACATGGCCGCCGGCCATCGGCCGCAGGCGCTCGACCCGCACATTGGCCAGGGCGAACACGGGCTCGGGATTGCCAGGCCCGAACGGCGCCAGGGCCTGGAACGCGTCGTAGAGCGGACGCGCCGCGCCGGCGGTGGTGACCAGCGCATCGAGGTCCAGCGCGTCCTCGGCCTCGGCGACCACCATCTCCTCCGCCAGGCGCTCTTCCAGGAAGGCGCGGAATTCGGGGATCGAGGACGGACGCAGCGACAGGCCGGCCGCCATGGCGTGGCCGCCGCCGGTCAGCAGCAGCCCGGCGTCGTAGGCAGCCTGGATGGCGCGCCCCAGGTTCACGCCCGGCTGCGAGCGGCCCGAGCCCTTGCCGATGTCCGCGCCGCGATCGAGCCCAATCACGATCACCGGCCGGCGATAGCGCTCGCGCAGGCGGCTGGCGACGATGCCGATCACCCCGGGATGCCAGCCCTCGCGCGCCACCACGATCACGGGCGCGTTCGGGTCGAAGTTGGCCTCCGATTCGATCACGGCGACGGCCTCGTTGAGGATTTGCGCCTCCACCGCCTTGCGCTCGGCGTTCAGGGCGTGGAGCTCGCCCGCCAGGGTCCGCGCCTCCTCCGGATCATCGGTGGACAGCAGCCGGGCGCCGAGGTCGGAGCGGCCGATCCGGCCGCCGGCGTTGATCCGGGGACCCAGGATGAAGCCGGCGTGGAACACGCTGGCGGGCCCCTCCGAACCGGCGGCGTCCAGCAGCGCCTTCAGGCCCGGATTGCGCCAGTTCGACATCACTTTCAGCCCCTGGGACGCCAGGGCGCGGTTGAAGCCCACCAGTTGGGTGACGTCGCAGACCGCGCCCAGCGCCGCCAGGTCCAGCAGCTGGCGCAGGTCCGGCTCCGGCCGCTCGGCGAACAGGCCCCGCCGCCGGGCCTCGCGGTTCAGCGCCGCCAGCAGCACGAAGGTCACCCCGGCCGCGGCCAGCATCCCCTGGCCCGAGCCGCAGCCGGGCCGGTTCGGATTGACCACGGCCCGCGCGGTCGGCGCGTCCTCGCGCATCAGGTGGTGGTCGATCACCACCACCTCCAGCCCGATCTCGCCGGCCGCCGCCACCGCGTCGTAGGCCGCCGCACCGCAGTCCACGGTCACCGCCAGCTCGAAACCCTGCTCCCGCAGCCGGCGGAAGGCTGCCGGGCTCGGCCCATAGCCCTCGGTCATCCGGTCGGGCACATAGATCGGCAGCTCGCGCCCCATCGCCCGCCACCAGCGCACCAGCAGCGCGGCGCTCGAGGCGCCGTCGACGTCGTAGTCGGCGAACACCACCGTCGGACGCTCGCGTTCGAGGGCGTCGACCAGCGCCCGGGCAGCCTCGTCCATGTCCAGGAAGCTCGACGGGTCGGGGAACAGCGCCTTCAGGGTCGGGCGCAGGTAGTCCTCGCCGCCGCCGGCCAGCACGCCGCGCGAGGCCAGGGCGCGGGCCATGGGCTCGTCCAGCCCCAGTCGCAGCTGATGTTCACGGACCAGGGCTTCATCGGCGGGGCGGGCGCGCCACCGCCGGCCACCAAGCGAGCGAGAGACGTTCAGGAAGTTCGCCAGCCCGCCCCCGTCCGCCATGGGACTACAGCCGTCGCTTCATGCGCACCTGGCGCAGGGTGTGGGTTGCGGAGTTCATCACCAGGCTGTGGGTCTCCACGAAGCCGCCGCCGAATTTCACCCCGTCCAGCAGCGCCCCGCTGGTCACGCCCGTGGCCGCGAAGATGGCGTCGCCTCGGACGATTTCATGAAGATCATATTTCTTGTCCAGCTCCTTGATTCCAAGGCGCTGCGCCCGTCCTTTCTCATCCGCGTTGCGGAACACCAGCCGGCCCTGGAACTGGCCGCCGACGCACTTCAGCGCCGCGCAGGCCAGCACGCCCTCGGGCGCCCCGCCCTGGCCGACGTAGAGGTCGATGCCGGTATCCGGATCGGCGGTGTTGATCACCCCGGCGACGTCGCCGTCGGTGATCAGATGAACCCTCGCGCCCACCCCGCGCAGCGAGGCGATGATGTCGGCGTGGCGCGGCCGGTCGAGCACGCAGACGGTGATCTCGCTGGGGTCGACACCCTTGGCCTTGGCGACGGCGCGGGCGTTGTCGCCGGCGCTGGCGTCGAGGTCGATGACCCCCGGCGGATAGCCGGGGCCGCAGGCGATCTTGTCCATGTAGGTGTCGGGGGCGTTCAGCAGCGTGCCCGCCGGCGCCCAGGCCATCACCGCCAGGGCATTGGCCATGGCCTTGGCGGTCAGAGTGGTGCCTTCCAGGGGGTCGAGGGCGATGTCGACCCGCGGTCCGGACCCCCTCCCCACCTTCTCGCCGATGTAGAGCATCGGCGCCTCGTCGCGCTCGCCCTCGCCGATGACGATCAGGCCGTCGATGTCGAGGTCGTTCAACGCCGTGCGCATGGCGTCCACCGCCGCCTGGTCGGCGGCCTTCTCGTCGCCGCGGCCGGCAAGGCGCCAGGCGGCGATCGCCGCAGCCTCGGTCACCCGGACGGCGTCCATCACCAGACCCCGGTCCAGCACCTCAGAACTCATCGGGCGATCTCCTCTTGCACCGCTATTGGCGGGCGATTCTCAGATACGGGCGATGCGGATCATCCGCGGCGGCTCCACCAGCACCGGCAGGGCGGCCATGCGCCGCACGGCCTCCGCCAGCACCTGCTCGGGCGCCTCGTGCGTCGTCAGCACGATCGGCACTCCGCCGGCGTTCTCCACCGGCTTCTGCAGGAAACTGTCGATCGACACCCCGGCCTCCGCCAGGGTTTCCGAGACGGCCGCGATCACACCGGGTTCGTCCCGCACCATCAGGCGCAAATAGACCCGGCCCGTGGCGCTTTTTGCATCGACCGGCGTGAACGGCCGCAGCGTGCCTGCCGGCGCCTGGAACACCGGCCGCTTGGCGCCCGTCATCACGTCGGCGATGTCGGCGGCCACCGCCGCGGCGGTGGGACCCGCCCCTGCGCCAGGCCCCTGGATGAAGATCCGGCCGATCCTGCGCCCCTCGATGAAGAGGGCGTTCAGGGCGCCGCTGGCGCGGGCCAGCGGATGGTCGAGCGGAACCAGCGACGGATGCACCCGCACCGAGACGCCGCTCGGCGACCTGGCGGTGCTGGCGATCAGCTTGATCCGGTAGCCGAGGTCGCGCGCCAGCCGGATGTCCAGCAGCTCGATCTTGTCGATGCCCTCGATCTCCGCCGCGGCGTAGGTCGGGGCGCAGCCGAACGCCAGCGCGGCCAGGATGGTGATCTTGTGGGCCGCGTCGAAGCCGCCGACATCCATGGTCGGGTCCGCCTCGGCGTAGCCGATCCGCTGGGCCTCGGCGAGCACGGCGGCGAAGGCGTTGGCCGGCGCCTGGCCGCCCTTGTCGAGCAGCGCCTCCATCTCGCTCAGAATGTAGTTGCAGGTGCCGTTCAGGATGCCGGCCACGGCGGCGACCTCGTCGCCGACCATGGCCTCGCGCAGCATCTTCACCGCCGGCGTGCCGCCCATCACCGCCGCCTCGAACAGCAGCGGGGTGTCATGTTCCTCGGCCAGGGCGGCCAGCTCGGCGCCGTGCTCGGCGATCAGCGCCTTGTTGGCCGTGACCACCGGCTTGCCGGCCCGCAGCGCCGTCTCCACCGCCGCCTTGGCCGGGCCGTCGGAGCCGCCGATCAGCTCGACAAAGATGTCGGTCTCGGGCGCGCCGGCAAGCGCCACCGGGTCGTCGAACCAGGGAAGGCCGGAGATGTCGAAGCTGCGCGGACGAGAACGGGACCGCGCCGACACGCCGGATACCTGCACCTGCCCCCCCTCGGGCGCGAAGCCCGGGCGGGCGGCGCAGAGCTCGAGCAGCCCCACGCCCACCGTGCCCAGGCCCGCAACGCCGATCCGCCATGTGGGACGCTGGGTCATTGCGCCTCCGCCGCTTCCCGGGCGGCGCTCAGCACCTGGCCCGACTGGTCGAGCAGCCGTTTCACGTTGCGGGCCGCCTGCCGGATGCGGTGCTCGTTCTCCACCAGTCCGATCCTCACATAGCCCTCGCCGTGCTCGCCGAACGCCACGCCAGGCGCCACTGCCACCCCGGCCTGTTCGATCAGCAGCTTGGAGAAGGCCATCGAGCCGATCTCGCGGAACGGCTCGGGCACCGGCGCCCAGGCGAACATCGAGGCCGGCGGCTCGGGAATCTCCCAGCCCGCCCGCTTCATCGCGGTCACCAGAACGTCGCGGCGCGACTTGTAGATGGCGCGGATCTCGTCGACGCAGTCCTGCGGGCCGTTCAGCGCGGCCACCGCCGCCACCTGGATCGGCGTGAAGGCGCCGTAGTCGAGGTAGGACTTCACCCGCGCCAGCGCCGCGCACATCTGGGCGTTGCCGACCACCATGCCCACACGCCAGCCAGCCATCGCGTAGGTCTTGGAGAGGGAGTTGATCTCCACCGCCAGGTCCTTCGCGCCGTCCACCTGCAGGATCGAGGGCGGCGGATTGTTGTCGAAGTAGATTTCCGAATAGGCGACATCGGACAGCACCAGCAGGTTATGGCGCTTCGCCAGCGCCACCACGTCCTTGTAGAAGTCCAGTCCGACCCACTGGGCCGTGGGGTTCGACGGATAGCTTACCACCAGCACCGTCGGCTGCGGCGCGGAGTTGCGGATCGCGCGGCTGACGCCGGAGAGGTACTCCTCCGGCGACAGGGCCGGCACCTGCCGGATCACCCCGCCGGCGATGATGAAGCCGTAGGCGTGGATCGGATAGGCGGGGTCGGGGCAGATGATCACGTCGCCGGGGCCGGTCACGGCCTGGGCCAGGTTCGCGAACCCTTCCTTGGAGCCGAGGGTTGAGATCACCTCGGTCTCGGGATCCAGCTTCACGTCGAAACGGCGCTGGTAGTATCCGGCCATGGCCCGGCGAAGGCCGAGGATGCCGCGTGAGGCCGAATAGCGGCCCGATTTCGGATCGCGGGCCGTCTCGATCAGCTTGTCGACGATGTGCTTGGGCGTGGGCATGTCGGGGTTGCCCATGCCGAAGTCGATGATGTCCACGCCCTGGCCGCGCAAGCGGGCCTTCAGGCGGTTCACCTCCTCGAAGACGTAGGGCGGGAGGCGTTTGATGCGGGGAAATTCGGGGATCATGAGGGGTGTTAAACGGATCCGCAGAATCGCGGAGGAGATCGGCGCGGGGATCGCGCATGGATAGACCCCCGGCGAGGGGTCCGCCAAGTCGGTTCGGATCGGTCAGGCCTCCGCCGTCTATCGCGACCGCGGAGGCGCGCTAGCTCGGGCCCTCACCTGAGCGGCGATGTCGTCGACCGGGGTGGTGTCGGTGATCTGCGGCGGGGCCGCGACCGCGGCGGTTGCGGTCCGCTCCCAGGGCTCGTTGTCAGTGAGCGTCCAGTCCAGGTGGGCGGCCGCGCGCGTCAGGCGCGCGCCGGCCTGGCGTGTGGCCACCACCTGCGTCCTGAACTGCGCCGGGGTTGGGAGGTCCTTCGGCATCGGCGGGATCGAGGCGAACGTCGGATAGGGCATCGGCTGCTCGGCCCGCACGATCAGCTCGTGCGGGATCCCGGCCGGCTCAGGCGGCTTCGAATCGGCGGCCGGCTTGGCCGGGGCCGGGGTGTCGGCGGCGGCAGCGCCCGCCAGGCATGCGCCCGCCAGCGCCACAGCGCCCAAGACGGACGCAGACGCGGCTTTCTTGGAAAATTCGCAAAGCCGACCGTTCATTCTCGCCGGTTTATGCCAACATAGCGTCGGACGAAAGGGCGAGGCGCCTCATGCGCGGCTCTCGAGGCCGCCTCCGCCCCGGTGTGGAGGAAACGTGTGACCGACGTTCCGGCTGAGGGAAGTTCGATCGGAGCGACGCCGCGGAAACCTGCGGCGGGCGCGCGCAAGCGGACCGCGAAGGCCAAGGCGGCCAGCTCGGTCCCGGACGCGGCTGCAGCTTCGAAGCCGGCTCCGACCGACCCGCCGCCCGCTTCGACCCCCGGCGGCGGCGCATCGGCCGATGCTGCGGCGGAGGACGCCGCCAATCCCATGCGCCTGCTATCGCCCGCCCAGCGGCAAGCCATCGAAACCCTGTCGCTCAACCTCGCCAGGGCGGCCATGACCGCCCAGGGCGCCATCGCGGAGGCGGCGCTGCGGCAGGCCGATCGGCCGTCCGCCCTGACCCCCGACCCGCTGCACCTCGCCCCGGCGCTCAGCGACGTGGTCACCCGCCTTGCCGCCCAGCCCGATCGGCTGATGCGCGCCCAGGCCGACCTCTTCAGCAAGTACCTGGACCTCTGGCGCGCGTCCGCCCACCGCATGGTCGGCGAGGACTACCAGCCGGTGGCCGAGCCTGCGAAGGGCGACAAGCGTTTCGCCGATCCGGACTGGAACGCCTATCCGATCTTCGACGTGATCAAGCAGTCCTACCTGATCACGTCCAACTGGCTGAACGAGCTGGTGGCCGGAGCCGAGGGCGTCGATCCGCTGAACAAGCGCCGGGTCGAGTTCTTCACCAAGATGCTCACCGACGCGATCTCACCGACCAACTTCCTGCTCTCCAACCCCGCTGCGCTGAGGGCCCTGGGGGAGACGCGCGGTGAGAGCCTGGTCAAGGGCATGGAGCACTTCGCCGCCGATATCGCCCGCGGCGCGGGCCAGCTCTCCATTAGCCAGACCGACCCGTCCAGCTTCGAGGTAGGCGTCAACGTCGCCACCGCTCCGGGCAAGGTGGTGTTCCGCAACGAGTTGATCGAGCTGCTGCAGTTCTCGCCGACCACGCAGACGGTGTCCGAGACCCCGCTGCTGATCTTCCCGCCCTGGATCAACAAGTACTACATCCTCGACCTGCGGCCGGATAACTCGATGATCCGCTGGCTGGTGGACCAGGGCCTGACGGTGTTCGTAGCCTCCTGGGTGAACCCCGACCCCCGGCTCGCGACCCGCACGTTCGAAGACTACATGACCACCGGCTTCTACGCCGCCATCGACGCGGCCCAGCGCCAGTCGGGCGCGAAGCAGGTCAACACCGTCGGCTACTGCATCGGCGGCACCATGCTCTCCTGCGTGCTGGCCGACATGGCCGCGCGCGGCGACGAGCGGATCGGCGCGGCTACCTTCTTCGCCGCCCAACAGGACTTCAGCGAAGCCGGCGACCTCCTGGTGTTCACCAGCGAGGACTGGCTGCGCGACCTGGAGCAGAAGATGGACGCCGGCGGCGGCGTGCTGGCCGGCCAGACCATGGCCGATACCTTCAACGCCCTGCGCTCGAACGACCTGATCTGGAGCTTCTTCGTCAACAACTACCTGATGGGCAACGACCCGCGGCCGTTCGACCTGCTGTTCTGGAACTCCGACCAGACGCGCATGCCGAAGACCCTGCACCTGGACTACCTGCGCAGGTTCTACGGCAGGAATGAGCTGGCGCGCGGCGAATTCGAGGCTGGCGGCGTCAAGCTCGACCTCGGCCAGGTGAAGACCCCGGTCTACGTCCAGTCCTCCAAGGAGGACCACATCGCCCCCGCCCGCTCGGTCTACAAGGGCGCCACGCTGTTCGGCGGCGCGGTCACCTTCATGATGGCGGGCTCGGGCCATATCGCCGGGGTGATCAACCATCCGGACGCGAAGAAGTACCAGTACTGGACCAACGCCGGCCTGCCCGCCGACCTCGACGACTGGACCGCCGGCGCCGTCGAGCATCCCGGCTCGTGGTGGCCTGACTGGATGGACTGGCTGAAGCCGAAGTCCGGCCCACAGGTCCCCGCCCGCGACCCCGCCGCCGGCCCCCTCCCCGCCCTGGAAGACGCGCCGGGCAGCTACGTGAAGATCAGGTCCTGAGAGGGCTTGCAGCACGCAGCCCACAGCTCCTTCTCCCGTCACCCCGGACGGCCTGCAAGGCCGATCCGGGGCCGGATCCTTCGGCTCCGAGACGACTTCCAGTTGGGCGACGGATCTTCCGGCCCGGCTCTCCGCTACGCTCCGGCCGGGGTGACGGTCACTTGGTGCACGCCCTGATCAGCCGCGCCACCTTGGCCGGCGCCACAGGCCCCACCTGCACCGTCTCGCCGTATGCGACAGCGGTCATCGACCCGGAGGCCGCGAACGCGGTCAGCACCGGCCCACCGGGCGTCAGGTCGATGGAGACGTCCGTCCCGCCGCTGTCCTCGTTGTCGTTGGCTTCCGCGATCATCATGGCCGACGCGGCCCCGGACCGCAGCGTCAGCCTGGTCTTCCAGGGCTGCGCCTGGCCGGCGGCATTCACCCAGGTCGAACCGCGCTGCTTCACCGCCTCGCGGTGATCCAGCTGGGCATAGAAGTGCAGCTTACCCTCGTGCGGCGTGCAGTAGAGCCGCACGCTGACATCCTCCTCCTCGCCGTTGGCCAGGGTCGCCTGATCGGCGGCCACGGATACGCTCCAGTGGACCGTCTCGGCGACGGCGGGCGGCGCCAGCAGGGCGCCCATGAGCAGAAGGAGGAGGCGTCTCATGCCCGCGCTTGTACCATGCCCGCGGCCCTTCGGCCCATGGCCTGTTCGCCGACGCGGATGGTGATAAGGTCGCCGCGTCGTAGGGAACGGACGGGGCGGCCATGCCGGGCGTCGGAAAATGGGCGAAGCGCCTCGCGCAGGTGATCGGCGTGGGCCTTGGCCTCGTCGTGGCCGGCGGGACGTCCGCGCAGGTGGGCGCGCCGGCCAACGCGATCCAGCAGGCCGAACGATCGGTCGTGCGGGTGGTCACCGTCTCTCTGGACGAGGCCGGCAACCCGGTCGCGCTGGAGACCGGCAGCGGCTTCGTGGTGTCGCCCGGCAAGGTGATCACCAACCACCACGTGATCGCAGGCTCCAACGGGGCCGCCCGGGTGCAGTCCTATGTGATTCCCGACAGCGCCGTCGGCGGCGGGGCGCAGCGGGTCACCGTCACCCAGACCTGGGACGAGGCCGACCTGGCGTTGCTCGACGCGCCGCAGCTGGCGTCTCCGCCGATCCCGATCGCAGGCGTCATGCCGGGCAAGGACGCCACCGTCCATGCGCTCGGCTATCCCGGCGTCACCGACGAGGTCCGCAACCTGCCGCTCAGGGAGATCCTGAAGCCGCAGGAGCCTTACGTGACGCCCGGCTCGATCGCGCTGTTCTCGAACACCGCCCCGGGCGGGCAGCAGATCGCCACCATCTTCCACACCGCGCCGATCAACCCGGGCAACTCCGGCGGGCCGCTGATCGACCCGTGCGGCCGCGTGATCGGCGTGAACACCTGGGGCGCGGCGGCCCAGATGGGCGCCAACGGCCAGATCGCCAACCCGCAGGGCCAGTTCATCGCTACCCGCGCCCAGGTGCTCTCGCAGTTCCTCGGCAACGTCCATGTGTCCGTCACGCTCGCCCAGGCCACCTGCGTGCCGGCCGCCGTGCAGACCTTCGAGGACCGGCTGGCGGCCGACGAGACCGCCCTCGGCGCCGAGAAGGCCCAAATGGCCAATGTGCTGGCCACCCTGCAGGCACACTCCGGCAACGAGCAGGTGCTGTGGACCTGGCTCGTGGCGCTGACCGTCCTGGTGGTGATCCTGATCCTGATCATGTTCATCCGCGGGATCGCTGGGGCCGCCAGGCGCCCTGCGCCCGTCGTCAACCCGACAACGCCGGCCGTCACGCCTGCGCCGGCTCCAGCCGCGGCCATCGCCTCGTCTCCCGCCGCAGAAGCGCCAGGCGAATCGCCAGCCTGAGCACGCCTTCCCTGCCTCACCCGAACACGCCCGCCGCGCCCAGCGCCGCGGCGGCGCCCAGGAACCAGAGCGGGTTCAGCTTGGTGAAGTAGGCGCCCAGCCCGCTGACCGCCGTCACCAGCGCCAGGCGCCACTCCTTGTCGGCGGCGCGGACCAGCACATAGGCGGTAGAGAACACCAGCCCGACGGTGACCGGCGCCAGGCCCGCCGCAACCGCCACCCGCCAGCGCGCCTCGGGCTGGCGGTCCCACAGCTTGGCGATCCAGAAGGTCAGCAGGCACGACGGCGCACACATCGCCGCGGTGGCGACGAGCGCGCCGGCCAGGCCCGCCGCCTTCCAGCCGATCAGGGTGCAGACCTGGAAGTTCGGCCCAGGCGCCGCCTGGGCTATGGCGAACAGCGCGGCGAAGTCCTGGTCGCTCATCCAGTGGTGCAGGGTCACCGACTGGCGGTGCGCCTCCGGCAAGACCGCGTTGGCGCCCCCGAACGCCATCAGCGACAGGGTCCCGAACTGGATCGCCAGCGCCCACAGGGTGTCGGCCAGCTTCATGTCTTCCGCCGCCAGGCCAGCGCGACGCTCAGCGGCCCCAGCGCCAGCATCACATACGGCAGCGGGACCTTCAGCAGCGCCACCGCGACGAACGCCGCAACGACGAACGGGGCCGCGATCCAGACCCGCCGCTTGGCCAACGGCTCGGCCATCCGGGCCGCAGTGGCGGCGACGAGACCTGCGGCCGAAGCGGCCAGGCCGTCGATGGCGCCCCGCACCTGTTCCAGGCCCCCGAATCGCTCGTAGAGCACGCCCAGCGCGATCACGATCAGCATCGGCGCGCCCACCAGCCCGAGCACGGCCGCCACCGATCCGCGCCAGCCGCACGCGCGGCGGCCCACCACGATCGACAGGTTGACGATGTTCGGGCCCGGCAGGCTCTGGCACAGCGACAACGTCTCGACGAACGCTTCCGGCGTGAGCCAGCGGCGCCGATCGACCAGCGCACGGCGCGCGAACGGCAGGACGCCGCCGAAGCCCGACAGGGCCACCCCCAGGAAGGCCAGAAATAGCGCCGTGGGCGTAGGCGCCTCGGGAACGGGCGCCTCGGTCACCGCGCCCCGTCCGTCACCGGCAGGGGAACGCCTCGGCGAGGGCCGAGATCACCAGGTCGGGGGCCGCCACCCGGCGCTTGTCAGGATGCGCCTCCAGGTAGCTGCGCACCGCGTCCGCCAGCTGGGTCGCCTGGGTGGCGCCCTGGATGCAGACGACACTCGGCTTGCCGCCGCCCTGCTCGGCCTGGAGGGCGTCGCTGACCCCGATCACATACCCCAGGCACCGCGCGCTGCGCGGCGGGTAGTCAGCATCCGATGGCCTGGCCGAACACTGCACGAAGAGCTCGTCGCCGGTGTAGAATTCCAGGTCGGCGCCGGCAGCCTGCGCCGCGCCCGCCGTCAGCAGGATCAGCGCGCCCACGGCCGCCGCCAGTCGTGTGACCATAGGAGATTCCTTCCTGACGTTGTTTGACGACGCCGGGGCGGGATTCGCAAGTGACGGCTCGGTCATCAAAACGACGTTGCGTCATGCGGCGCGCCCGCTATACCCGCGACCAAGTCCGTACGAAGGAATCCGTCTTGGCCGCCCAATCCCGTCGCTCGATCGCCAACATGGTGTTTGTCGTCATCCTGGTCGCCCTGATCGTCGGCATCGGCGACCTGGCCCTGCACATGACCCAGACGGCCATGAGCGGCCCGACGGACATCATCCGGGGCTGAGGCGCAGCAGCGCACCGGCATAGGGCCCGAGGTCGACCCCGCCGGCGCGCGGCGCGGCGTCCTGCCAGGTCAGGATCGTCTGAGCCCCCGTCAGATCCGGCATTTCGAACGCCGCCGGACGGCCGGCCATCTCGAACAGGCAGCACAGCCGCTCGCCGTCCAGCCTGCGTTCGAACGCCAGCACGCCGGCCGGCGCGTCGCGCAGCAGGTGCCCCTCCCCTCGCCGCAGGGTCTCCGAGCCCTGCCGGGCGGCGATCAGCATGCGGCTGAAGTTCAGCATCGAGCCCGCATCGCCCTCCTGGCGATCGGCCGCCAGCGGCAGGTGAGCCGGATCGATCGGCAGCCAGGTGTCGGCGCCGCTGGAGAAGCCGGCGTTGGGCGCGTCCGCCAGCCAGGGGATCGGCGTGCGCGCGCCGTCCCGCCCGTCGCCGCCCGGATAGCTGGCGATGTCGTAGGGGTCGCGCAACCGCTCGAACGCCACATGCGCCTGCGGCAGGCCCAGTTCCTCGCCCTGGTAGAGGAAGATGGTGCCGCGCAGCGCCATCAGCGCCCCCATCAGGGTTCGCGCCAGCCGCGGATTGTCGTGCGCCGCTCGCGTGGCGAACCGGGCGACATCGTGGTTGCCCAGCGACCAGGACGGCCAGCCGGCGGCCTCGGCCCAGGACGCCATGGCGGAGATGAAGCGGTCCGGCGTCAGCTCGCCGTGCAGCAGGTAGAAGCTGTAGGCGGTGTGCAGCCGGTCCGGCGGCAAGGTGTATTCCTGCTGCCGCGGCAGGGGCGGCTCGTCGCCGATCTCGCCCACCGTCATCCGTTCGCCGTAGCTGTCCATCAGCGCGCGCAGCTCGCGGATGAAATCCAGCGCCTCGGGCCGGGAGCGGTCGAAACAATGGCGCTGCATCTGGGTGGCCAGCTGCGGCGTCTCGCGCCGCAGAGCCGGCGGATTGTCGCGCAGCTCGCGGTCGTGGACGATGTAGTTGATCACGTCGAGGCGGAAGCCGTCGACGCCGCGGTCCAGCCAGAAGCGGGCGATCCGCAGCACCGCCTCGCGCACCTCCGGGTTCCAGAAGTTCAGGTCCGGCTGCTGGGCCAGGAAGTTGTGCAGGTAGTACTGCCGCCGCCGCGGGCTCCAGGTCCAGGACGGCCCCCCGAACGAGGCCTGCCAGTTGTTCGGCGGCGAACCGTCCTCCTTGGCGTCGGCCCAGACATACCAGTCGGCGCGCACGTTCTCGCGGCTGCCGGCGCTTTCGATGAACCAGGGATGCTGGTCGGAGGTGTGCGACCAGACCTGGTCGATCACGATCCTCAGGCCCCGCGCATGCGCCTCCGCCAGCAGCTGGTCGAAGTCGGCCAGCGTCCCGAAGATCGGGTCGACGTTCAGGTAGTCGCTGACATCGTAGCCGAAGTCCTTCATCGGCGAGCGGTAGAACGGCGACAGCCAGATCGCGTCCACGCCCAGCGAGCGGATGTAGTCCAGCTTGCGGGTGATGCCGGCCAGGTCGCCGATCCCGTCGCCGTTGGTGTCCAGATAGCTGCGCGGATAGATCTGGTAGATCACCGCGCCGCGCCACCACTCCGACATGCGTCGCTCCCCTGTCGATGCGTCCCGCGCGGATAGCCTAATGGCCGAAGCCGGCCAAACGATCCCTGGAGTTGGCGGCTAACCCCGCAGCCGTCGCGGCGCTCCGTGGAGCTGCGAGCCCGCATCCCTGGGCAGGGCCACGTAGAACAGCGCCGAGATAAGCGTCGAGATCCCGATGATCACGAACACCGGCCCCACCACGCCTGCGGTGATTCGGGCGGCGTGCTGCTGCATCTGGATCAGGTGCAGCGCGCTGGCCGCCAGGCCGACGCCGATGCTCTGGGCCAGCTGCTGGCCCATGGTCGACATGGTGGAGGCGCGGCTCATCTGCTGCTGGTCGACGTCGGCGAACGCCAGCCCGTTCAGCGCAGTGAACTGAAGCGAGCGGAAGAAGCCGCCGGTCAGCAGCAGGAACACCAGCAGCCAGACCGGCGTCACCGGCGTGAACAGGGCGTAGGTCATGAAGCTGGCCGCGACGATCACCGCGTTGACCGTCAATGTGCTGCGGAAGCCGAACCGCGCCAGGATCGGCGGCGCGGCGCTCTTCATGACCAGCGCGGCCATGGCGCTGGCGAAGGTCATCATGCCGGCGTGGAACGGCGAGAAGCCGAACGCCACCTGCAGCAGCAGGGCTAGCAGGAAGGGCATCGCCCCCATGCCCATGCGCATGAACGCCCCGCCCACCACCGACGAGAAGAAGGTCCGGATCTTCAGCAGCTTGAGGTCGAGTATGGCGTCCGGATTGCGCGCTGCGTACCAGGCGTAGACGGCCAGCAGCGCCGCCCCGCCACCCAGCATTGCAGCCACCGCCCAGCCCGGCAGGTCGTCGCGGCCGAGGTTCTCGAAGCCGTAGACCACTCCCGCCATGCCCAGCCCCGTCAGGAACAGCCCCGGCCAGTCCAGCGGCGGCACACCCTGCTCGCGCACGTCGTCGATGTAGCGGTTGACCAGCCAGATGCCGAGCGCGGCGATCGGCAGGTTGAAGAAGAAGATCCAGCGCCACGAGCCGTAGGTGACGATCAGCCCGCCGATCGGCGGTCCGATCACCGGCCCCAGCAGCGCCGGCATGGTCAGGACCGACATCGCGCGCACAAGGTCGTGCTTGGGGGTGGAGCGCAACAGCACCAGCCGGCCCACCGGCCCCATCATCGCGCCGGCGGCGCCCTGGAGGAAACGGGCGGCCAGCAGCTCCGGCAGGTTCTGCGCCAGGCCGCTGCCGGTGCAGGCGATGGCGTAGAGACCGATCGCCAGCAGGAATATCCGCTTGGCGCCGAATTTGTCGGCGGCCCAGCCGCTGATCGGCAGGAAGATGGCGCCGGCCAGCAGGTAGGCGGTGATCGCCGTGTTCAGGTGGACCGGGTCCTCGTGAAGCGAGTGCGCCATGGTCGGCAGCGCGTTGCTGAGCACCGTGGCGTTCAGGGTCTGCATCAGCATCGATGAGCCGATGATCGCCGGCACCAGGCTCGAGAACGGCTTGCCGCCCTCCGCCAGCGGCTCGGCCGAGGGCTCCCCGACGATCGCCGCGGCGGTCTCCGCCTCGGCTTCGCGTCGTTCCTCCAGGTCCAGGCCCTGCAGCGCCGGCTCCTTGAGCGCCGCCTCGCTCATGACCGGTCCTCGGTCAGCCGAGTCAAAGACTCGACGGCGTCGGCCAGGGCGGCCCGGGCCTCAGGGTCGAGACGAGCGATTCGCGCGGCCAGCCAGTCGTTCCGACGACGCCGAATCGCTTCCATCGCCCGCACGCCGATGGGGCTCAGCTTCAGCCCCGCCCGGCGGCGGTCCTGGTGGGGATCGGCGTTGCGTTCGATCCAGCCGGCCTCCACCAGCCGCTTGACGTGGATGCTCATCGAGGCCGCGCTGACCTGCTCGCGCTCGGCCAGTTCGCTGACACCGATACCGGGGTGCTTCTTGACGATTCCCAGAATCTGAGCGTCCACCGCCGACACCCCGGCCCGCTGCGTCTCGCGCCGCAGAGCGCGCGAGACTCGCAGCAGCGCTGGCCTCAGCGCATCGGCCAAGGCGAGGATTTCCTTCGACGATTGCTCGCCGGACGCAGGCCGCTCCACCTTCATTAGTTAGGCTACCTAACTATTTTGGCGGCGCTCCGCAAGACGTTTCCAATCGATCCGTGTGCGGCCAATCGTGCAGTTCCTTCCCCTCCTCGGACAAGGAACCCGCGCACAAAGAAAAACCGCCGGGGAGCAGAGCTCGACCGGGCGGCAAGTTGGACGGGCGGCGGGGGGGCCGCCAACCGTCGGATGCTCCGTGACGCGGCCTAGAAGGCCAGCTGGCTGCGCACCGCGATGGTGTCGTAGGTCTGGCCGACCTGCGCGCCCACAGGAGCGCTGAACGAGCCCGACGATGACGAGTCGGGGTTCAGGCGGCTCACATGCACGTGCTGGTAGTCGAACATGAAGCGGATGGTCTGGTTGAGGTACCAGTTCAGGCCCACCGTGATGATGTCCTGCTTGCCCCCGCGGATGCTGTTGGGCAGCGGCGCGAGGCCCGCCGACCCAGGCTCGTAGTTGAGGTCCATGCTCGAGAAGCGCGCCGCCAATTCCCACGCGCCCCAGGTGCCGGCAGACGGGTTGAACGGATAGGCGACTGTCGGGCCGTTGAACGCCGCGGCGCCGCGGTCATAGACCCGCGACTCGCCGGTCAGGATCCAGCTGCCTTCCACGTACCAGCCGCTGAAGTGCGGGTTGTCCAGGGGCACGTTGGCCGGGTTGATCAACGTGGCCGGGCAGGTCGCGACGGCGACGGTGGGCGTCGTGAAGCAGGGGTTCACGTTGCGGTTAATTCCGTACTGGAAGTACTCGCCCTCCACGAAGAAGTTCTGGACCATGAACGCGCCTTCGACGCCGAACTCCCAGACGTTCCTGGCGTCGATCGCACCCGTGCTCACAAGGCGTGTGCCGTCGAGGCGCAGCTCGGGCCGGTCCTGCAGCGTCGCGGTGTAGCGGCCGTCGACGATGTTGCCCGCGTTGTTGGGGCCGCCGCCATCGTTCGGCTTGAACACGTACTGTCCGTGGAAGCCGAGGTGGGCGAGCCAGTTTGAGCCGCTGAACGGCGCGATCGCGAACCGGCCGATCATCGCATATTGCTCGCCGAACGGCTGAGACCCGATCGAGCTGGCGGAGTTCACGGTGCCGATCGCGTTGCCGGTCACGGCGGCCGACCCGAACCAATAGGCCGATATGCCCTCGTCGCCGCCGCCGATGTCGCCGTTGCCGAACACCTGCAAGGCGCTGCGCGAGTCGCCGGCCGCGACGTTGCGCGAGATTTCCGCCGGCGAAGGACGCTCCATCAGGATCATCGAGCTGGTGGAGAGGCTGGCTGAGAGGCCGATGTTGGGCTCGAACGCGCCGAGCCGGATCTTGAACGGCTTCAGGAAGTTCGGGTGCCAGGTGCCGTCCAGGGCGTAGATGTGACCCGCGTCCTCGGCGCCGGAGCCGCCGAACTCATAGATCGCTTCATAGTCGAAGTCGCCGAACACCTTGCCGTCCACGCCGATCCGGGCGCGGCGGAAGTTGGTGCCGGAGTTGAGCTTGCGCGCGTTGGTGTTGGCGCCGCTGGCGCCGAAGCCGCCGGTGCCGGCCCCGCCGCTGCGGCGGAAGTCGGTGGAGATCGGGCCAGGCGTGGATTGGAAGTAGCGGCCCGCGTCGAACATGATCGTCGC
>Ga0105240_10003512_pt1 | contig 24317 bp, 18 predicted proteins | sample KBSC54metaG_FD_80426 | JGI IMG/M metagenome (GOLD analysis project Ga0105240, IMG submission 80426) | Corn rhizosphere microbial communities from Kellogg Biological Station, Michigan, USA - KBS C5-4 metaG | ecosystem: Host-associated > Plants > Roots > Rhizosphere > Soil | place: Michigan, USA...
CGCCGGCCTACAGCATATGGTTGGCATGTACAATGCCGTTTGGGCCGCCACGGCGGCCATTGCGAATTTTTGCGGCGGTGCGATGCTGGACAAGCTGGGGTTTCAAAGTCTCTTTCTGGTGCCGATCGCGGTGCTCCTGACCCAGCTCGGGTTGACTTTTTGGCTCGAGTCCCAAGCCGTTCCGTCGGTTCCCGCACCCCGCATCGGGGAGATCCCAAGCTCCACTCCATCGCTCTCGAGCGAACGTATCCACCCAAACGGGGAACGAGGACACGCAGGCTCGGATCGCCACAGTACGGTGTTGATGGTGGCCGAGAACACAGCCGCCGGCGCCACTACCGGCCGCCCTGATACCAAGACGTTTCTCCAAATGGCCTGGGTTGCCAACCCCTTCGCTTACATTGCCATCAATACGCTCATCGCGGTCATTCCCAGCGTGGCGGCGCGGCTCCATCTCTCTACCACGGCGGCAGGATTCTGTTGCTCGGTCTGGTGCTTTTCCAGATTGGGTGCGTTTCTTTTGCTCTGGAGATGGAACGCCTGGCACTATCGATTTCGCTGGCTCTTGACGGCTTACATTACGCTGGTTGCGACCTTCGCCACGGTGGTGTTGTCGCCGAATGTGGCGGTGCTCGTCATCGGCCAACTCCTTTTCGGCGTCGCCGTCGGCCTGCTCTATTACTCCTCGCTGTTCTACTCGATGGATTTGGGGGATACTAAAGGCGAGCACGGCGGCATCCACGAAGCTGTCATCGGCCTGGGCAATTTTGCCGGTCCTGCCGTTGGAGCCGGCGCTCTCTATTTCCTGCCCCAATACACCAGCAGTGGGACCGTTGCCGTCACGCTGTTGCTCTTGTCCGGCTTAGGCGGCCTGCTGGTGATCTGGCGAGGTGGACGCCGCCGCTCTCTGGCAGAGGATTTCTCGGCCCGAAAACAGATCTGAGCGGCGGTCCGTCGGAGGCGAACCCAACGCGAAGCGCCGGCTGAGCTTAGGATGCCAAGTGGGCTGGAGCACAAAGGACCTGAGCAAAATTTCATTGCGTGCCCCCGCCTGATCGTCAGCATATTTCACGGTCAGTATCGGAACGCGAACATGCAGGGCGAATTCAGCTTCGACGACTGGAAACCCGAGGACGGCTTCGTCAAATGGGTGACCGGCCGACGTCTCCTGGCAGAGGAACTGGCGCGCCAGATTCACTTGCCGCTCGGGCATCGGGTCGAAGTGTGGCTTTACGGTGGGATACGCCTACGTGGCAAGTTGCGGCTGAAAGAGGAGCTCCTGTTCATCGAAGCGGACCAAGCCCGTCATCTCGAACTCCTGGTGGACAATGTGTCCTTTGCTATTCGGGAGATGGAGTCCTGTGTGCGCTTGGATTGAACCTTCAATCTTGACACCATGGTCAGTCTCGGTACGGTCTACCATGTGAGTATTGCTGATCGCCCGCGGGCTCCACGCCCCGCCGTTCTTAAACAGCCCTGGATGACACCTCTGTGGGCCGCAATTTCCTGCGCGTTGTGGATCGCGGCAGCACCGAGGGTCGAAGGGGCTGTGGTTTATCAGACCGGGTTCGATGCCGCTGAAGGGTACAAAACGAATCTTGATCTGAGCGGTCAGAACGGTTGGCTTCAGGACGGGACCGGTGGAAACGGTCTGCTGGCCGGCTTTTTCGCTAAAGCGGGGCAGCAGGCCTACGTGGGGTACGCGCCACCGGCCACGAATGACTACTTTTTGTTCCTGTATCAGCCCCTCAACACGCAACTGCCGCGTATCCACTTCTCGGTTACCATGGCGGTTACGGACTCGATCAACTCTAATTACGATGACTTTTATTGGAGCCTGTACAACCAGCAAGTGAGCAACCTGGTCACGCTCGATTTCGATAACTACGAGTTGAAGCTCTACTACTGGCTGGACGGGACCAACTCGCGCACCGCGACCGGGCTCTCGTTTACCAACGGGGTGCCCTACCCGCTTACGATGGATCTCGATTTCCCCAACAACCGCTGGAGCGCGACTTTTGGCGGTAAACTGCTCGCGACGAATCAGCCGCTTACCACCGTCGGCGCGCCGTTAAATCTCGGGGACATTGATGCAGGCTGGCTGGTGTATGATCCGGCTGCACCCGGCGACAATTACATGGTTTTTGACAATTATTCCGTGACGGCCACTCTGCCGCCTCCTCAGTTGACGGTGCTGGGTTCGGTGGGCGGCTCGCCGGCGTTGCGACTCACGGGGCAACCGGACACCACCTTCGTTATCGAGGCCTCCACCAATTTGTCGGACTGGATGCCACTCAAGACAAATAAAACCACCGGCGGCTCTTTTGATTACGTGGACGATGGCACGGCGGCGTTCCCGTCCCGGTTTTATCGGGCGCGATGGGTTCCCAACTGAGCGATGTGGATGCCCTGGAGAAAACCCGGCTCAGAGTAACCGTTCGCGGAGCGGTTCAAGGCGTGGGATTTCGGCCGTTTGTTTTTCGGCTCGCAACCGAGTCAGGACTTAAAGGTTGGGTAAATAATTCCCCGCAAGGGGTCTTCATTGAGGTTGAAGGGGCGCGACCCATACTTAACCAGTTTCTGCTCCGCCTGGAGTCAGAACGACCGCCGCGCAGTTTCATCCAGAGCCTCGAGGCCACCTGGCTCGACCCAACCGGCTACACCGGGTTTGAAATCCGCCCCAGTGACACCGCGGGTGAGAAGACCGCCCTGGTTTTGCCCGACATCGCCACCTGCCCGGAGTGTCTCAGCGAGCTTTTCGACCCGGCAAATCGGCGCTACTTTTACCCGTTCACAAACTGCACGCATTGTGGTCCGCGCTTCAGCATCATCCGGGCACTGCCCTACGATCGCGCCAATACGTCGATGCATTCGTTTGTGCTGTGTCCCGAATGCCAGGCTGAATACGAAGACCCCCAAGACCGGCGTTTCCATGCCCAGCCCAATGCCTGCCCGGCCTGCGGCCCGCGCCTGGCGCTCTGGGACGATGCCGGCCGGGATCTCAGCGGATCGGGCCCGCAGGCACGAGACCTTCTCGTTCGCGCCGCGGAACAGCTCAAAGCCGGAAAGATCCTGGCGGTCAAAGGGCTGGGCGGTTTTCACCTGATGGTTTCCGCCCAGGATGACCAAGCGGTTCAGCGGCTGCGCAGATTGAAGCACCGCGAAGAAAAGCCCTTCGCCCTGATGTTTCCCTCGCTCGAAACGATTGAAGCGGTTTGCGAAGTTTCACCGCTGGAAAGGCGTTTGCTTCGTTCGCCGGAAGCCCCCATCGTTCTTCTGCGCCGAAAGCCGCTAACGCAGTCACGCACCGGGACTCTCTCCCCGGAAGTCGCTCCCGGAAATCCCTACCTTGGGATAATGCTCCCTTACACTCCGCTGCATCATCTGCTCCTGGCTTTGTTTGAGCGACCGGTCGTGGCGACGAGTGGCAACCTGAGCGACGAGCCGATTTGCATCGACGAACATGAAGCCGGCGAACGCCTCGCCGGTATCGCCGACCTCTTTCTCCTCCACAATCGGCCCATCGTGCGACACGTTGACGATTCCATCGTGCGCTTGATGGCGGGTCGGGAAATGGTGCTCCGTCGGACCCGGGGCTATGCGCCGCTGCCATTCGCGATCCAGCCATCAGATACTCGCCGGCCGTGCGTTCTGGGGGTTGGGGCGCACCTGAAGAGTACGGTAGCTCTCTCCTCCCGACACCAGGTCTTCATCAGCCAACACATCGGCGACCTGGAAACCGACCAGGCATTTTCCGCTTTTGGCCGGGCCATTACGGACCTGGAGACGCTGTTCGAGTTGGAACCCGAAATCATCGCCGCCGATGCGCATCCGGATTATCTCTCGACCCAGTACGCGAAGGAGATTGCCGACCACAGCCCAAGGCCAGCATTAGTCCTCGTCCAGCATCACCTCGCTCATGTCTTGTCCTGCATGGCTGAAAACGAAATCGAACCGCCCGTGTTGGGGATTTCCTGGGACGGCACCGGTTATGGCTTGGATGACAGCGTTTGGGGAGGGGAGTTCTTTCTCATCACCGACGAGGCTTGCGTGCGCGCGGCGCACCTTCGCCCTTTCCGGCTGCCCGGTGGCGATCATGCCGTCAAGGAGCCCCGCCGGTCTGCCTTCGGGTTGCTCTTCGAAATTTTTGGGGAGCGCGCTTTGGCACGGCGGGAAATTGCGTCGGTGCGGAGCTTTTCGACTGCGGAAGCCGGCACCGTGCTAAAGATGCTGGAACGGCGGATCAACTCTCCGGTTAGTTCAAGCGCTGGGCGGTTGTTCGATGGCGTTGCATCACTCATCGGTTTGCGTCAGGAGGCGCATTTTGAAGGCCAGGCGGCACTGGAACTCGAGTTCCTGCTCGAAGAGGCCGGGACTGACGAGGCATATCCCCTGCCCTTTCTGCCGGGCACGGCCGCCGGCCCGGGACCCTCCGGAGGGGTTCTCGAAGGTCCGGGGATCCTGGATTGGGCTCCGCTGATCCGGGCCTTATTAGCGGACTGCGAATCCAAGGTCTCCCTGGGCCTGGTGTCGGCCCGATTCCACAACGCTCTGGCCGAGGGCATCACCGCGGTGGCCCGCCATTTTGCTCAGCCTAAAGTGGCGCTCTCGGGTGGTTGTTTTCAGAATCGCTACCTTACGGAACGGGTCATTCAAAAATTGCGCCAGGAGGGATTCCAGGTCTATTGGCACCAGCGCTTGCCTCCGAATGACGGCGGCATTTCCCTGGGGCAAATTGTGGCCGCGAGGAAGAAATTAAGTTTATCGGGGGCGTTGCCGCCCGGAGCGTGACAGTGTAGGGTGAACCACCGATGTGCTTGGCCATTCCTGGGAAAATAGCCAGTATTCGCGGGGAAGAACCTCTCACCCGCATGGGGAAAATTGATTTTGGGGGAGTGGTTAAAGAAGTCTGCCTCGCGTATGTGCCGGAAGCCAAGGTGGGAGACTACGCGATCATCCACGTAGGTTTTGCGATCGGTCTGCTGGATGAGGTCGAAGCCAATAAGGTCTATGGGTATTTGCGCGAGATGGAAGACCTTAGCGAACTGGAGCCCACGCCCGGCGAGAATCTGTCCGGAGCCAGATGAAGTACCTGGACGAATACCGTGACGCGAGGGGAGCACGGGCCTACGCTGCCGAAATCGGCCGAGTCACGACTCGACCATGGACGCTCATGGAGATTTGTGGGGGCCAGACGCACGCGATTGTTAAGTATGGAATTGATGAGCTATTGCCCAAGGAGTTAACGCTAATCCACGGCCCGGGATGCCCGGTATGCGTCACTCCGCTGGAGACCATCGAACGGGCGATCGAACTGGCGGCTCGTCCGGGGATCATTCTGTGCTCGTTCGGGGACATGCTGCGAGTGCCGGGCAATCATACCGATCTGCTCTCGGTTAAAGCCGGCGGTGGTGACGTACGGATTATCTACTCGCCTCTCGACGCGTTCAAAATTGCTGAACAGAACCCTTCCCGGGAAGTGGTCTTCTTTGGCGTCGGGTTCGAGACCACCGCACCCGCGACGGCGATGGCGGTGTTTCAGGCTGAGCAGAAGAATTTGCATAATTTCTCGCTGCTCGTTTCGCACGTCCTGGTGCCTCCCGCGATGGAAGCGATCCTGGGTTCACCACACTGCCGGGTGCAAGGGTTTTTGGCCGCCGGCCATGTTTGCACGGTCATGGGATATGAAGAGTACCTGCCGATTGCCCGGAGGTATCGCGCACCCATTGTAGTGACGGGCTTCGAGCCTCTCGACATCCTGCAAGGAGTGCTGATGTGCGTCGCTCAACTGGAACAAGGGCGAGCCGAGGTGGAGAATCAATACAGCCGCTCTGTCCGGCGGGAAGGCAATCTTCCAGCGCAGCAACTCATTCAGAAAGTGTTTCAAGTAGTCCCGCGAAAATGGCGCGGAGTGGGTGAAATCCCACGGAGCGGTTTGGGTTTGCGCGAAGCGTATGCGGCGTTTGACGCCGAGCGAAGGTTCGGGCTCACCGGGATGGAGGTAAGCGAGCCCGCCGACTGTATGAGCGGCTCGGTGCTGCAAGGTAAGATCAAGCCGAGAGAGTGCCCCGCGTTCGGCACTCGCTGCACGCCCGAGCATCCTCTGGGAGCCACCATGGTTTCGTCTGAAGGCGCATGCGCTGCCTATTACAGGTATCGACGCGAACCCGTGTTGACCTAATCGAGCCATGTCATCTCCTCTTGAGTTCGCCCCCTCCTGTCCGTTCCCGATTCAAAACTACCCACAGGTGCTGATGGCCCACGGCGGCGGCGGAAAGCTGATGCACCAGCTCATCGGAAAAATGTTCGCGCCGGCGTTTCGGAATCCCCTTTCCGAGTCGCAGCATGATTCCAGTGTGTTCCAGGTCGGCAGCCAACGCCTCGCCTTCACCACCGATTCTTTCGTGGTGCGTCCGCTCTTTTTCCCCGGCGGAGATTTGGGCTCGTTGGCTGTCCACGGCACGGTCAACGACCTGGCCATGTCCGGTGCTCGGCCGCTTTACCTCAGCGCGGCATTCATCATCGAGGAGGGTTTGGCCATGGACACCTTGTGGCGAATCGTGTCTTCGATGAAGCAAGCGGCGGAAAAGGCCGGGGTGCAGATCATCACCGGTGACACCAAAGTGGTGGACAAGGGCAAAGGGGACAGCTTGTTCATCAATACGGCTGGGATCGGGATCCTCGAACACTCGCTCCGGATTGACCCGCAAAGCGTGCAACCCGGCGACGCAATCGTAGTAAATGGGGACATGGGGCGGCACGGAATGGCAATCATGGCGGTCCGCGAAGGACTTGAATTCGAAAGCGCCATTGAGAGCGATTCCGCCCCTCTTGCGGCCGAAGTCCTGGCGTTAATTAAGGCCGGAATCCCCATCCACTGCCTGCGAGACCTCACCCGGGGAGGCTTGACCAGTGTCCTCAACGAAATCGCCGAATCGGCGAACCTGACGATTCAAGTCGAAGAAAAGTCTATCCCGGTTCGGGAAGATGTTCGAGCCGCATGCGAGATTTTGGGTCTGGACCCTTTCCAGGTGGCGTGCGAAGGGCGGTTTGCGGCTTTTGTGCCTGAGGCCCAAGCCTCAGCGGCGTTGGCGGTAATGCGCCGCCAATCCGGCGGTGAGAGTGCCTGCCAAATCGGCAGAGTCACCGATCAAAAACAACCTAAGGTACTGATTAAGAGCAGTATAGGAGCTAATCGTATCATGGATATGGCAACCGGAGAGCAGCTGCCGCGGATCTGCTGAGGGCGTTCCGCCCCACTCACGAACTAGCCCTGCCGTGTTTGGCCTGGGGAACCTGTGGTAGCCCACGAAGCGGCGGCGTCGCTTTCCTTTTTCAACGCATTCCAAAAACACCCTGAAAATTTGTTTGAACGTAATTGCTCCATACCCCCTCGAAGGAGTGAGGGTAAGGTTTAGGTTGTGGTAGAAGGACGGCCTGACTGTGGGCCGTCTTTCTTATTTACAAACCGTTCCGTAGCGACCAGGGGTCACATTCTCCGAAGACCTTAGGCCTACGACGGCCTCGTTATCTTCACCCTGCCAAAGGGGAAAAGGCTGGCGTCGCGCAGCCCGGCGCAAAGCCAATTTAAGCATTGCACCGTGGGGATGGCTTGCGCAACCTGCCAGCCGTGGAAAAATGAGTTTAACGGAGACCCAGCGCAAGGCGGTGGCGGCCCGAGGCAACGTGCTCGTCGTAGCCGGTGCCGGCACGGGGAAAACCCACACTCTCGTCGAGAGGTGCCTGAACTGTCTTCTAGTCGAAAGGCCCAAGGTCTCACTGGACGAGATCCTCATGGTAACGTTCACGGAGGCGGCGGCCGCAGAGATGCGGCAACGAATCCGGGCCCGACTTGAGGAGGAGCTGTCGGCACACCCGACCGGGACCCATTGGCAGGAACAGCTCACCATTTTCGAAACGGCGCATATTGGCACCCTGCACAGCTTTTGCCTGAAACTGGTTCGCGAGCATTTTTACCAGCTGGAACTGGACCCGCAACTCACCGTGCTGGCGGAGGAGGAAGCAAGGCTCGTTGCCGACGAGACGCTGGACGACCTGCTGCAGAAACATTATGCCGGGCGAGGTCCGCAAGCGATCGCCGTGCAGCAGTTGATCCAGTCACAAGGCCGGGGATGGGACAAACCCATTCGCGCATTGATTCTGCGGCTGCATCACTACACGCAAACTCTTCCGAATCCTGGATGTTGGCTCCGAAGTCAGCTGGATATGTTTGGAGAAGCCGAACCGGTCATTTGGACGCAATGGCTGGTGGAGGCGGGTGCCGATTGGTCTAAACGCTGGCAACCGGCCTTGAAACGGATCGCTGCCGGCAACGAACTCGCCGCCCAATGCGCCGCGTTACTGGAGGCATTCGACTCCTGGAATTCGCGACCTGCCGCAGCCACCCTCCTGGAAAACCTGACCGCAACAGACCAGCGTTGCCCCCACGGCAAAAAGACGGAGTGGCTAAAGCCGCTGGGGCGTTTCCTGGACGAGGCACGATTCCTATCGTCATTGTTTCATTCGCAAGGAACTCTTGATCCGCTGACGGAAGATTGGACCTGGGTGCGCGATCCAATGCGCACGCTGGTGAGCCTGACGCAGGATTTCACGCTTAATTTTAGCGAAGCCAAACGAGAACTGGGGGTAGTCGATTTCCATGATTTGGAGCAACACGTCCTGCGCCTGTTGTGGGACCCGACGGCGGACCAACCCACCGCCATCGCCAGGCAATGGCGGAAAAAGCTGCGCTTTGTTTTCGTGGACGAATACCAGGACATCAATGCGGCCCAGGATAAGATCATTCAGACCCTGAGTGGGGAGGGCGATCAGGCCAACCGGTTCCTGGTTGGCGACGTTAAACAGAGCATCTATCGATTTCGCCTGGCCAACCCGCGCATCTTCCAGAACTACGTCCAAACCTGGAATAAACCGCCCGGAACCGCTATTCCGCTGGTTGAAAACTTCCGCAGTCGCGAGGGGTTGCTCGAATTCGTCAACTCGCTCTTCACCGCCACGATGCGGCCGGAAGCGGGCGGAGTGCCTTATGGGGAGGATTCGCGACTGGTTTTTGGATCCCCTGCGACACGGGGACCGTTAACAGCCAAGGCGGATCCCGCTCCCTGCGTAGAACTCCACCTGCGAAAGAAGAGCCAGAATGGAGATCGGGACGCGTCGGACCCGGGCGAGAATGGCTTAGCTGAAGTTCGGGATTTGGAAGAAGCTGATAAGGAAGCGCGCCTGGTGGCTTTGCGGCTGCGGGAGATCCACACCGACAAACGACTCGTCTGGGATGAAGAGACACGCCAGTTCCGCTCCGCTGAATGGCGAGATATTGCCATTCTCCTCCGATCGCCGGCAGGCAAAATCGACAGCTACGCCAAGGAATTTGCCCGCCTGGGCGTTCCCTTGCAGGTCGCCCGCGGCGGATTTTACCAAAGCCTGGAGATTTCAGACCTGGTCAGCTTGCTCCAAGTACTGGACAACCCTTTGCAGGATGTCCCTGCCCTGGCGGTTTTGCATTCTCCCCTGGTGGGGCTGACTGCCAACGAGTTGGCCACCATTCGGCTCACCGTGTTGAAAGCTCATTTCTGGACCGCTCTGGTGCGTTGGAACGAGGCCCGTGAACACTTTGGAAAACAGTTGCGCGCCAGCCAATCTGAACCTGGATCAGCGAGCACCAACCGGGCCACATCGGCTGCCGAACCAGACCAGACTCACCAAAAGGTCGCCACTTTCCTTGGGCGTTTCGCGAGGTGGCGTCGTCTGGCAAGACAGGTGTCCCTGTCACGGTGTCTCGAGGCAGTTCTGTCCGAAACCCACTACGCGGACTGGTTGCTCACGCAAGATCGCGGGGAGCAGCGTCATGCAAACGTCCAGCGCCTGGTTAGCCTCGCCCAGCAATTCGACCAATTCCAGCGCCAGGGCTTGTTCCGGTTTCTTCGTTTCATCGAGGCACAGCAGTTGGCGCAGGCGGAGCCGCAAGTTGCGGCTGTGACGGGGCAAAATGCTGTGCGGCTGATGAGTATCCACCAGAGCAAGGGCCTCGAGTTCCCGGTCGTGGTGGTAGCCGACCTTGGGAAGGCCTTTAACCTCTCGGATTTAAGCGCGGACATTATCCTCGACGAAACCTACGGGCTGTGTCCCCAGGTAAAGCCGCCCCACACCGGCCAAAGGTATCCAAGTTTGCCATACTGGCTGGCCCGCGACCATCAACTGCGAGAGTTACTGGGTGAGGAAATGCGCCTGCTCTACGTGGCTCTGACCCGCGCTCGCGATCGGCTGATCCTGAGCGGTTCAGTCTCCGCGAAGAAATTTGAAACGGTGTGGAAGGCGGCGGAGAAAGCAGGTGGACTGGACGCGCTGGTGGCGGCGCGCAGTTATCTGGATTGGGTCGGACTCTGGGCTGCGCAAAATTGCCCCGGACTGGACGCGGAAGCAGAGGAAGGTGCCAATCGCTGGATCCGTTGGTCCATCTACGATGATGCCAGGCTGGCGGCAGCAGAGCCCAGCCCGCTTGCGGCCGAACCACTGGACGGTTTGGCGCCGGCTGGATTCTCGCCGGACGCCTGGAAAAGACTGGAAGACAAATTGTCCTGGGTTTACCCGTTCACGGCCTCGATCGTGCAACCGGCGAAGGTTTCGGTTTCGCAATTGCGCCGACGGGCCGCCGAGCTCGACGATTCTGCCCGCGAGCTCCGACTGACCCCGGACGGCACACGCGGGCCGGAGTGGGGGAGCAAAATCGAGAACGGGAAACGCACTGGAGTTAAGGGCTTGAAAGCAGCCAGCGCCGCGGAATTTGGCACGGCCCATCACGCGTTCCTACAGGTATTTTCGCTCGATCAGGCCCACAGCCGAGCTGCTCTGGAAAGCGAGGCAACCCGCCTTCGAAACGAATCCGTTTTAAAGGAGGATGATTTTAAACTGTTGGATTTCGAGGCGTTGGCAGCGTTTTGGGCGTCCGACTTAGGCTGTAAAATTCGAGCACAAGCTGGGTTTGTGCACCGGGAATTGCCCTTCACCGCGCGGTTCACGCCACAGGAACTAGCGGCGCTCACGGGGGAATCGATCGTTCCAGGACTCGAACGTGAGTTTGTCGCGGTCCAAGGTGTCGCCGATTTGGCGGTGCTTCTGCCGCAGGAGATTTGGCTGATTGATTTCAAGACCGACGCGGTTAAAGCGGGAGAGCTGGGTCACAAGGCAAAGCTGTATTCTCCCCAACTGCAAGTGTATGCCCAGGCCCTGACCCGGATCTACCGCCGCCCGGTCTCAGAGTGCTGGCTCTGTTTCCTTTCCCCTCATAAACAAGTGGCGGTGAAACTCTAGCCGCGCCAGCGACGCGAAGACAATCAGCGGAGTCGATGGCCCAGGTGTCACGACACGCCAGATGCTGCCCAAAAGCCTGTTTTAAGCGGGTCCAGCTCCGGGAGCGTCCAAGGCGAGGTCGCTTTGGTCGCTCTTGGGTATTTCTGCCGTTCCGGGGTCCGGGGCCGGGGTGTGGCCGTTTTCCTGGAGGCGAACCAAGGCCGGGCGCAGCAAGCGGCCTTGGAAAGTGTAGCCCGTGGCGATGGTTTCGGCCACCGCAGCCCCGGCGGGCGGGGTGCCATTCTGCTCCAGCACCTGGTGTCTCTCCGTGTCAAACGGTTCCGTGGGAGTAGCCGCAAAGGGAGTCAGCCCCACCCGCCGCGCAGCTTCGCGACAAGCGCTCTGAAAATGTCCAAGCTGTTCGATGAGTTTTGGCTGACCCGACCGAGAGGCACCTACCTGGAGGGCGTAGACGTGGTCCAACGTGCGGACGAGGACTTGAAGCCAGTCGTTCTCCGCGCGGTGCAATTTTTCAACCTCCAGCTTCAGGGTTGTCTTCTCGCTGTCGTTGATCCGCTGCATGAACTCCGTGAAAGCCTGCACCTCCGCGTTCATGCGATCCGCAATGGTTTTCGCTGCCGCCGCTACTTTGTCGGCCTCGGCCTGGGCGCTTTGCCACCGCGCCGTAGCCGCGCTGATTTGGGTTCCGACCTTCTCGAGATTCTCCAGTTGGGCGACCGCAGTGGTCAGAGCTTTCCCTTCGGCCAGACGGCCGATCAAACGAAATTCCAGGATAAAGGGCAGGATGGTCATTACCGCACCGGCTCCCACACACAAAACCAGCAGCCCCGCACGCACGCTGCTGATCGGGGTTTTCCCAGAAAGCACGATAAAACAGGCTGCGCCCAGCAACAAAAGGTCGCCGAGAACGAAGGGCCACTTCGATAGCTTTGGTTCCGACAGGTTCTGCATTGAGGTCAAGTTACGAGCAACCAGCATGGCAGGGCAAGCCCGCAATGCCTCGTAAGAAAGGCTGGTGCCGACCCTACGAGGGGGGAACCGCCTTCGCAGTCCATTCCGAAAAGCTACGGAAGCCATTAGGGATTCAATGGCATGGCACGCACCGTGGGGCGGGTTAGGATAAGAGCCGTCGGCAAGGTATGCACAGGTAGAGAACGGCGGTTGTAACGGGATTGTTTACGGTTGTATGAAATTACGGCAAGGAAAAACAGAAAAGCGCAGGGGCGTATTGGGGTTTACGATTCTCGATGCCCTGATGGCTACGTTAGTCCTGGGGGTGGTCGGTGGCGCCTTCTGCACTTCGGTTTCGTGCGGCTTCATCGTGTTGCAAACGACACGGGAGGATGTCCGGGCCACCCAGGTCCTGACCCAAAAGCTGGAGGCCGTGCGCCTGTGCACCTGGAGTGAGGTGAGTCAGCTGTCCAACCTTACTTTTACGGAGAATTACGACCCCCTCAACGGCACCAATCAATTGGGCACCATTTATTACGGGAATATCACCCTTGGGTCGGCCACCAATATCCCCAACACCGCCTCCTATGCGGGGAACGTTGCGCTCGTCACCATTAATCTCAATTGGACCAATTACAACCGTGGAGTGGCCATCCCGCACACCCGGCAAATGCAGACGCAGGTCGCGCGGTATGGCCTGCAGAACTATATCTGGGGTGCCATCCAATGAAGCTAAGGAATCAAATAAATCGCCGGGGTCGTCGAGGGATCCTCGGATTCACACTGGTCGAAGTGCTGGTCGCGAGCGGGTTGGGTTCCATCATTCTCGCCGGTGTCGCTTCCCTCATCATGTATGCCTCGAAGAGCTCCCTGGCCATGGTCAATTACACGGACCTCGATGGGAAAAGCAGATACGGTCTGGATGTGATAAGTCGTGAAATCCGGCAGGCCAACGGGTTGATGGGATTCCAGACTAACCGATCTCTCACCCTCACGAATTCCGACCAGGCTGCCGCGATCATCCTCACCTACGACCCGACGGCTCGCACCGTGGTGATGTCAAAAACGGGCCAAACGGACCTTACGGTGCTGACGGAATGCGACAACTGGACCTTTTCGCTCTACCAACGCACACCGTATATAACCGCGACCAGTCTATCGTATTATCCGGCCACCAATACGGCCGGGGTCGTGGATGTAAGCCTGTGCAAGCTGATCAATTTATCCTGGAAGTGCTCCCGCACCATTTTCGCGCAAAAGGTTAACACCGAGAGTGTTCAATCGGCACAAATCGTCCTGCGGAACAAACAATAATTCGTATGCAACTGCGGTTTCGAAAATCGACGAAGGGCCAAGGCAGCACGTTGATGGTCACGCTGTTCATGGTAAGCCTGACCGGCTTTTTTATCTTTGCGTATCTGGACCTGGCACGAGCCCAAAGGAATATCGAGGCGCGCTCGCAGGCGTGGAATGCAGCCCTCGCCATGGCGGAGGCCGGAATCGAGGAGGCATTGTCGCAGGTGAATCCTGGGGTATCAGTCCTGACCATCGACCGTTCTGCCAATGGCTGGGGCACCTCCGGCGGTGGTTTTTATGGGCCGGTCGCTCGCACCCTGCCGAACGGTTCCTACGGTGCGGTAATTTCGTCCGACACGTTCCCATTTCTCTACGCCACGGGATATGTATCCGTTCCGTCCATTCCCGCAATCATCTCGCGCACGTTGCGCGTGGGCACCACCAACGCTCCGTTATTTTCTGCCGTACTTGCAGCCAAGCACAATATCAACATGGGCGGGAATAACATATTCACCGACAGCTTCAATTCAGCCAACACGAATCAAAGCGATAACGGGCGCTATCCCTTCCTCTACCCATCCAGGGCCAGCACGAATGGCGACGTCGCCAGCGTTTCCGGCCTGGTGAACGTGGGTAATTCCGATATCAATGGCCAATTGCTGCTCGGCCCGACCGGTTCCGACAACGTCAGCTCAAATGGTAAGGTCACGGGCGGCATCACCAATGATTTCAACTACGAATTCGAGGACGTCGTCATGCCTCAAACAAATTGGTTTCAACCCTTTGTGACCAATAGCATGCCGATCGGTACCAACAATTACCAGTATGTCTTCGGGCCAGGCCTTCCGTATCCGAATAATGGCGGAAACTACATCGTCGACAATCTCAACGGCAACCTCTACATCAGCAACGTCAATGTCACCCTAAAGCTTACAGGCAGCGCTACTCCGGGCGTCATTTGGGTGGCAGGTTCGGGAACTACTGCGGGGAAACTGACCATCTACATGGATGGACCCAGTTTCAAGGTCAACGGCAGCAGCGTTGTGGACGGCGGCCTCGCGGCTAGCCTTTGTTATTACGGGACGACCAACAATACCTCAATCACTTTCGGTGGCAATGCTAGTTTTACCGGCACCATTTACGCACCGGAGGCGACTTTGACTCAGAGCGGTGGCGGCAGCTCCACTTATGATTTCGTCGGTGCCGCTGTCCTCAGCAGCGCCAACATTAATGGTCACTTTAGCTTCCATTACGATGAGTCCCTGGCCACCACCGGACCGAAGCGTGGTTACCTGCCAGTTTCCTGGACGGAGCTGTAGATTAGCACCTTCCAGCCGGGCTTTGTTCGATAATTGGCGGCGGTGAACATCGCCGCTCTTTCCGTCTTCCCGCCCAACCGAGCGACCGAGCCTACCCCCTTGACCGTACAATACCGGACGGCAGGTCCGGAACTATTCCGGGGCTGGCCAGCTGCGAATGTCATAGAACCTGCTTATTCGCGGTTAAGACGTGATTAAAAGTCGAAGCGAGCAAGCGGACCCACAATGAAAATGCAGCTGAGAAGGCCAGATACAATTCGAGGAAGCACCTTAATGGTCACCCTGTTCATGGTGTGTCTTATGGGCTTCTTCATTTTCGCGTATTTGTATCTCGCGAGAGCGCAGCGAACGCTGGAAACGCGGTCCCAAGGCTGGAACGCTGCGCTCGCCCTGGCCGAGGCTGGTGCGGAGGAAGCACTCGCCCAATTGAACCCAGGGGCGACCGCACAGGCCGTCAACCGTTCGGCGAATGGGTGGGGAGCGGCGGTTGGGGGCCTGTACGGGCCAATCTCCCGCACTCTAAGTGATGTGGGCTCTTACAGCGTTGCGGTCACCACGGACGCCTTTCCGATCATTTATGCCACCGGGTACGTCTCCGTTCCCTATCTTCCAGCCACCATCAGCCGCGGCATCCGAGTGGTCACGACGAACACCGCCCTGCTGACCGCCGCGATGGCGACAGTATATAATATCGATTTAAAGGGCAACAACGTGGGCACCGACAGCTTTAATTCCAGCTCCTCTACGTTGAGCAGCAATGGGTATTATTTCCCCGGCCGGACCAGCACCAACGGGGACATCGCCAGCATCTCAGGGTTGGTCAACGTCGGCAACGGCGACGTAAACGGCAGCGTGCTTCTCGGCCCCACCGCCACCGACTCGATCAGCAAGAATGGAGTGGTGACCGGTGGTGTCTCGAACGATTTCAACGTCGACTTTGAATCGGTGGTGGTACCGTCAGCGACCTGGCTTTCCGTGGGGTCCACGAATTTGAGCATTAATGGAATGAGCTATAAGTATGTATTTCCGGACCTGCCGATCGCTTCGGGCGGGGTCACGACTTATTACACGATCAGCGGTTTGAATGGCAGCCTGTATGTGGGCACCAACCAGAACGTCACCCTGTTGCTCACGGGCGACGCCAGCCCGGGCGATATCCGCGTCGCGGGAACTGGCGCCAGCTCAGGAAAACTCACGATCTATATGGATGGATCGAGCTTCACGCTCAGTGGCGCCGACACGGTCGATAGTGGTAACGCGGCGAATCTCGCGTACTACGGGACCACCAACAACTCCGCCATAAGTTTCAGTGGCAACGCTTCGTTCACGGGAACGATTTACGCTCCACAGGCGGACTTCAGCCTCGGGGGCGGCGGAGGCAATCCGTACGACTTTGTCGGGGCGAGCGTCACGCGAAGCGTGACGATGAATGGCCATTTCAATTTCCATTTCGATGAAAACCTGCTCACGGCGGGGCCGAAGAAAGGGTACGTTGCTCGGTCCTGGAGCGAGCTGTAGTATCGTTTTTCTTCGTCGCCATCGGGAGAGAGAGGCTGCCCTGAGACGGTCGTGTCTCTTCCATCAATGGCTCGGTGTTGTTTCCCGGCAATAACTGTCTACAGGACGTTCAGAAGGGTTTGTTTTTCCTCCTCCTGACCGGCACCCAGGGGCAGACCACTGTCCAATTCTTGAGCTGAGACAGAGCTCTCTGGCGGCTGGATCGAGCCCTTCCTGATTCACGCCGCCCCTCGTTCACTCCTCGAAGCTTGATGCTTCTGAAGCATGGAAATCACGCCGGATCATTGTTCAAATCCCGGAGTGTCCTGAATCCATACAGGGGACATAGGCAGGTTTGTCACGAAAAGTGCTTTCACCGGGTAGTGATGAAGTTTTGGATTTTGAACAACCGAAGTCTCATGCCTTGGTGTAGCAACCAGCCCCCCGTGGTGCCCCAACGGTCGTGAATACCGGCGCAACACGAAAGGAGGCGCGAACGCGGTGTGCTTTCACGATCGCGGACGTACTCATCTCGGTGCTTGTGTTGGGCATTATTACAGGCGCCTTTTACACAGCGCTCTCCTCCAGTTTCATAGTCCTCCAAAGCACGCGCGAGGATCTGCGCGCCACCCAAATCATGATGCAGAGAGTTGAGGCCACTCGGCTTTGCACCTGGAGCGAGCTAACGAACTTCACCTTCCAGGAGAATTACGATCCGTTCAGTACGAATGCGCAATCCTCCGGAGCTATCTACTACGGGACTGTGGCGATCTCCTCAGCCGGCGGCATTCCGAACTCAGCCTCCTATTATCCGAACCTGGACCTGGTCACGGTGAACCTGGGGTGGACGAACACCTACCGAGGCTCAGCGATCCCGCACACGCGTCAGATGCAGACCTACGTGGCCCGCTACGGGCTCCAAAACTACGTTTGGGGGGCTATCCCGTGAAGCTCAGCACCCTGCTACACAGTTTACCGATCGTACCGGCTCGGAAGGCGGGCTGGACGATGGTTGAGGTGCTGGTGGCGATGGGCTTGGGTTCCATTGTCATGGCGGCGGTGGCGTCAGTCACGATGTACTCCGCCAAGACTTCCCTGGCCATGGTGAATTACGCCGATTTGGACAGCAAGAGCCGTTATGCCCTGGATGTCATCAGCCGGGAGCTTCGTGAAGCTACGGCGCTGGTTTCCTTCCAAACCAATGGAAACACTCCCACCCTGCAACTCACCAACTCCATTCAAGGGGAGGCCATTACCCTCCGATACGATTCCACCGCGCGGACGGTCGTGCTTTCCCGGACGGGTCAGGCCGATTTGACGGTGTTGATGGAATGTGACACTTGGAATTTCTCGCTTTACCAGCGAACCCCGTATGTCACCGCCAGTAAGGTGCTCTATTACCCTGCCACCAATTCCAGCGGGGTCTTCGATGTTAACCTGGTTAAGTTGATCAGCTTGTCCTGGAAGTGCTCCCGGACGATTTTCGCGCAGAAGGTCAACACCGAAAGCGTGCAGGCCGCTCAGCTCGTATTGCGAAACAAACAATAACCGCCAGCATGAAACCTAGAAGCCTCAAATTAAGAGCTGCCCGGGGCAGCGTGCTGATGGTGACGTTGTTCATGGTCAGTCTCATTGGCTTTTTCCTCTTTTCCTATCTTTACCTCGTCCGCACTCAACGGACACAGGTCGCCCGCTCTCAAGCCTGGAATTCTGCTTTGGCCATGGCGGAAGCAGGCCTGGAAGAGGCCTTGGCCCAACTGAACCCGGGTGCCCCACAACCGGCCATCGACCGCACCGCCAACGGCTGGGGAGCCGCTTCCGGCGGATTTTATGGGCCGATGTCGCGGACGCTCACGAATGTCGGCTCCTACAGTGTCGTGATTTCGACCAATGCCTTCCCGCTCATTTACTCCACCGGTTATGTTTCCATTCCCTCCATCTCCGCCACGATCTCTCGCACGCTACGCTTGACCACATCGACCCCCGGTTTGTTCTCCGTGGGCATGGCGGCCAAATACAACATTGACCTCAAAGGCAATAACATTAATACGGATAGCTTCGACTCGGCCAACACGAATTTTAGCTCGAACGGGCAATACGATTCCGCGAAAGCCAGCACCAACGGCGATTTGGCGAGCATTCAGGGGATCGTCAACGTTGGAAACGCGGACATTCATGGCGACGTGCTCCTGGGCCCCACGGCCAGCGAAACTCAACTGAATAACGGGTCGGTCTCCGGGGGCGTAACGAACGATTTCAATGTGGAGTTTCCGGACGTGGTACTGCCGAGCGGCAGCGCCCTGCCGGCGCCCTTGGGGATTCCTCCCCTCAACCTGCCTCTCACAACCAACGGCATCTCTTACGACTATGCGTTCTTCACCGGGGGATATTACAAGATAAGCAATCTGAACGGGAACATCTACGTCGCTCCCGGTGCCGTCGTCTCGCTCTTACTCTCCGGCAACGCGACGGCGGGTTACATTCGCGTGGCCAGCGCCGGCGGAATCACCGGGAACCTCGCCCTTTACATGGATGGTCCGACCTTCACGCTGAGCGGCAACGATACGGTCGATAGCGGGAGCGCCTTGAACTTCAGCTATTATGGCACGACGAACAATACGACCCTGAAATTTACCGGCAACGCTGCGTTCACGGGCACAATTTATGCGCCGGAGGCGGATTTCAGCCTTGGGGGAGGTGGCAATAACGCATATGACTTTGTCGGCTCAAGCTATACCGCGAGCACCTCGTTGAACGGCCACTTCAATTTCCATTACGACGAGAACCTGGCTCGAGGCGGTCCCAAAAGAGGCTTTGTTGCCAGCTCCTGGCATGAACTCTAAAGGCAAAAAAAGGTGAGACAGTCATTCCAGAAACAGGACAGGTGAGTCCGGTTTTTGGAGGGTCCTGAGCCGAGCAGAATTGTGAAAGGCTGAAAAAAGGCCTCCGCCGATCTTGGCAATAGACCTGCTACAGTCCCGGAAACATGAGACCAGAGTGGTGAAAGAACTAGCTGTGCAGGTTGTATGAAAACCGGGTTTGTGGTAACGAAAGAAGCAAAAGGAGGTGCAACGATTTCCGTCGGAGCGGGACTCTCCACCCGAAAGGCCGAGCGCGCCAGCACGCTGGTGGAGGTCATCGTGGCTACCGTAATCATCGCTGTCTCCGGGGCTGCGATCATCGGGTCCATTAACTACGGCCTATTCATCATGCAGTTAGCCCGGGAAAATGCGCGCGCAACCCAGATCATGCTCGAGAAGCTGGAAAGCGTTCGCCTTTACAATTGGTCGGAGGTCACCTCGAACGGTTATGTGCCCAGTGCCTTCACGGATTATTACGACCCGCAAGGCGGGAGCAACTCTCTGGGCACGGTTTATACCGGCACGTTAAGCGTAGGCAACCCGGCCTTCGGCGGCACCACACCGAGCTACAGCACCAATCTCCGGCAGTTTACGGTCACGGTCACGTGGAACACGGCTGGGAAAGTGGATCACTCGCGCAGTTTGAGCACCTACGTGGCCAAAGACGGGGCGCAGAATTATGTATATTAAATCTGTCCCCACACCGGCCAAGGGCTGGACGATGCTGGAAATGATGATGGCGATGTCCATTTTCTCCATCGCCTCACTCGCCTTTACCACCATTTTCCTGTTCACCATCCGCAGTTATGCCGCCATTGCGAACTACTCCGTGCTGGACCAGAAGAATCGCCAGGCGATGGACCAGTTCACGTACGAGATACGGCAGGCGCAGAAGGTTGTCGGTTACAGCAGCAACGCAACCTCTCGCAGCCTGGTAATCACCAATGGAGTGGGTGTCCAGGTGACCTATACGTTTGATGCCGCCAACCAGCGCGTCACGCGGGCTGGCAGTGATGGTACAAGCGCGGTTCTGCTGACGAACTGCAATCTGCTCAATTTTAATCTTTTTATGCGTCCGCCGACCAATGGGTCGTTTGACGTTTACCCGGTCAATATGGGGAGCAACTGGCAAAGTACCGTCAAGGTGGTCCAGTTAAGCTGGAAGACCTCTATGACCCTCCCCCCGGCCAGAATCACCAGTGAGGACATCCAAACCGCGCGGATAGTTATCAGGAAACAGCAAGACAATTGATTATGAAAACCAGTCGTATTCGGAAAAAAAATCAACTTGCCAGCGTATTGTTAGCCGCCGTGGTAATGTGGGCCATTATCAGCCTCTTTGCCATGTACTACCTCTCCCTGGTCGAACAGCAGAGTGTTCTTAATGCTCGGTCGCAAACGTGGAACATGGCCATGACCGTCAGCGAAGCGGGGGTCGAAGAAGGCCTGCAGCAACTCAACGCCAACTACCCCACGCTGGGGACCGATGGTTGGGCTTATGACGGCAGCACGTGCTATTGGAAGAGCAACACCCTGCCGGACGGCAATAGTTACACCGCGTTCATTTATGTGACCAACTCGGCGAATCCAGTCGTCGTCGCCCGTTCCTATGTCCAACCCCCTACCCTGGCTCAAGCCAATTCGTTTACAGCCTTCGCGACGGGCGGCGGAAATTTCCAATCCGCCCCAGTGACTCGCGCGGTGCAAGTGACCTGTTCGAAGGGGAACATGTTCCTGGCCGCCATGGTCGCCAAGCAAACGATCAACTTAAACGGCAACAACATCGACACGGATAGCTACGATTCCTCCAACCCAGCCAAAAGCCTCAACGGCCAGTATAATTCCAGTGTTTACGCCGGTAATGCTGGCGATGTTGCCAGTAACCTGAACATCTCCGATTCCATCGGTGGTGGCAACGCCAACATCAACGGCCACGCCCACACCGGCCCGGGCAGTGTGAGCACGGCGCTCCAGATCGGGGCCAATGGACATGTCGGACCTCACGGCAGCGGAACCGGAATTTGCAGTGGTTGGTGGTTGCAGGATGCCAATTTCACCTTCCCCGACACCTCCATGCCGAGCACGGGCGGTTATATGACCCCAACCGGTGGGGTTCTCGTGACCTCAGGTCTGGCGACGAACACGACTACTGTTAATTCGGCCTCCTATCCCAATCCGGTCCCCGCAGGGCTAGGCACGAATTCAACGCTGATAGTTGATTCCATCGTGGATCCCTCGACGATACTCCCGGCCGGAAGTTATTATGGTGCGAGCTCGTACAGATCCCACGGCAACTGGTATTGGCAATATTACACGATTAATGGGTATTCCTATCCCTCCAACTACACGGTTACGGTTTATTCCACCAACACCTACGACCACATCCTGTGGGGCAACCCGGCGACGAATTACTACGTGGCGACTTCGCTCAGTGGGAAAACGATTGTCATGGGGACCAATGTTGTGCTGGCCCTTCCGAATGGGCTTAATATGAGTGGTACCGACAGCTTCACCGTCACGCCGGGCGCTAACGTTACGGTGTATTCCGGCGGCACCTCCTGTGCCATTGGCGGCAACGGCGTGATTAATCAACCGGGTTACCCGATTGACTTCATCCTCTACTGCGCACCGACGGTGACCAGCTTCAGCTTGAGCGGCAACGGCGGTTTTAGCGGTATCCTGGTGGCCCCCAACGTGAATATCACCATGAACGGTGGCGGCAGCACCAACACGGACTTTTGTGGTTGCCTTATGGCCAATTCAGTGACCATGAACGGTCATTTCAGCTTTCACTACGACGAGGCTCTCGGGAATATGGGCGGCAATGGCCGGTTCCTCATCACGGCTTGGAATGAGGTGAAATAAGGCTGAGTGTCTCGGAAGAGAGACTTCAGATTTGGGCGTTCCTTCGCAGGAACGCCCTTCTCATTTCCCGGTAGATGGTAGAGGCCGGGAGCCAGGGTAGTTGGTGGTGAGGCAGAGTGAGGCTCGTGGGTTGGGGATGGAGGACGGTTGGGTTACCCGATTTTCACAGTCAACTCTCAAATCTGATTGGCTTGCGGCGTGCTCTGTAGTTCTACGGACACGCAGCCGAGAAAACTACGTCGATCTAGTAAAAAGGGCACCAATGAAACAATCTGTTCAACACGCACTCACCGTCTTTGCCTCCGCCTCCGCACTCCTGTTCGCCGGCTCGACACCGGTGTTAGCGTGCGGGACCGAAAGTGCAATCATCACGAATCTGCCGCCGGTTGCCTCTGGTGGATACCAGGTTTATGGACTCAGCGCGCGGGGCCAAGTCGCGGGCTTTCTTTCCGTCAGCGGCGTTCACGGGCCGCACGCATTTCTCTATGCCGATGGCGGCCTGACTGACTTGGGGACACTCGGCGGGCTGACCAGCATAGGATATGCGGTCAACGGCCAAGGCCAAGTGGCGGGCCAAGCGGATCTCGCGGGAAGCGGTCAGGGCCACCACGCCTTTCTTTTCAGCAATGGCTCGATGGTGGACCTGGGCACGCTTGGCGGCCGCTCCAGCAGCGCAGCGGCCGTCAATGAGGCGGGCCAGGTTGTCGGAGAATCGGATCCGGCGGTGGGAGTTGGGCCGGTCGCTTTCTCCTACGCAAATGGCGCGATGATAAGCCTGGGTACGCTCGGCGGGACCTATAGCTCTGCCTTTGCGATCAACGACCCGGGCCAGATCGCAGGGGAGTCCAGCTTGGCTAATGGGGATATCCACGGGTTCGCCTGGGCGAATGGCGCCCTGAATGATCTGGGAACCCTGGGCGGGGACTACAGCTCGGCTTTTGCGATCAACCCGAACGGGGTGATTGTCGGGGAATCGGCGATCGCCAGCGGTGACGTTCACGCCTTTGTCTACACGTCGGGTGCGATGGTAGACCTGGGAACTTTGGGCGGCACCTACTCGAGCGCGTTCGCGGTCAATACCAACGGACAAGTGGTGGGCAATGCCACCTTGTTGAACGACCAGGTTTCCCACGGCTTCTTCTACACGCAAGGTTCCATTACCGATATCGGGACTCTCGGAGGAGGGAACAGTTCGGTCTGGGGGCTGAACAACCTGGGACAGGTGGTGGGGAATTCCCAGACCAGCATTGGCTCCACTCGCGCTTTCCTCTGGCAGACGAACCAAATGACCGATTTGAACACTCTCCTTCCGGCCAATTCGGGTTGGGTTCTGATGAGCGCGCAATTCATCAACGATGCGGGCCGCATCGTGGGTTATGGAACTTTGAATGGCACTTCACAGTGGTTCGTGATGGACCTGGCCAAAGGCGGTAACCCGCCCGTCGCTATCGCCGGGCCCGATCAAATTGTCAATTGCCAGGCGACGGCGCTGCTCGACGGCTCCGCATCCCACGGCGCTGCCAATGAACAACTCACCTTCGAATGGAGCCTGGCCGGAGGAGTACTCGGAACCGATGCGACTCTCAGCCTCTCGCTCCCCCTCGGAACCAATGTGATTACCCTCAAAGTGACGGATTCCTGTGGAGGATCAGCTCAAACGAACGTCGTCGTCACTGTGCTGGATACGACTCCGCCGAGCGGCTCTTGTCCCAATGCGGTAACGGCGTCTTCAGATGTGAATTGCCAGGCGCGTATCCCCAACGTCGTGGCGCAGGTTGTGGCGAGCGATAACTGCACCCCGCAGGGGGAGCTAACCATCACCCAGGACCCGCTGGCGGGCACGTTGGTGAACTCCGGCCTCCATCAAATCACTCTCACGGTAAGTGATCCTTCGGGTAACCGTTCAACCTGCACCGTGCCCTTTACGGTTAGCGATACCATGGCGCCCTCCTTCATCCGCAGCCCCGGGATGGTGGCTATCACGGCTGACGGCAACTGCCAGGGATTAGTCCCCGATGTCCGGTCCGAGATCGTCGTGACGGATAATTGCACCTCAGCCAATCAAGTCGCCCTCGTACAAAGCCCGGCCGCCGGTTCACCTGTAACCAGCGGCCTCTATACCATACTGGTGGTTGCCACGGACGGCTCCGGAAACAGCTCCTCAACGAACGTTATGCTCCAGGTGCTCGATAAAACCGCA